>Ga0247803_1000100_pt1 | contig 51334 bp, 46 predicted proteins | sample UWRJL014104B1_FD_180928 | JGI IMG/M metagenome (GOLD analysis project Ga0247803, IMG submission 180928) | Plant litter microbial communities from Arlington Agricultural Research Station in Wisconsin, United States - UWRJ-L014-104B-1 | ecosystem: Environmental > Terrestrial > Plant litter >... | reverse complement strand
TATCGCCGGCGCCACCAAGCCCGAACAGATCGTGCAGAACGCCGAAGCGGCCACCGCCTGGCGGCCCACCGCCGAGGACGTCGCCTACATCTCCGCCCTGTTCGCCTGATGCTCTGGACCCTGCTCGTTCGCCACCTCCGGCCGCACTGGCGGCTGCTCGTCGCCGTCGTCGTCTTCCAGCTGGCGCAGTCCGTCGCCTCGCTCTACCTGCCGTCGCTGAACGCCGACATCATCGACGAAGGCGTGGCCACCGGCGACACCGGGTACATCATGCGCGTCGGCGGCCTGATGCTGCTGATCACCCTCGGCCAGATCGTCTGCGCCATCATCGCCGTCTACTTCGGCGCCAAGGCGGCCATGGCCCTCGGCCGGGACCTGCGCGGCGCGGTCTTCACCAGGGTGGGCGAGTTCTCCGAGCAGGAGGTCAGCCGGTTCGGCGCCCCGTCGCTGATCACCCGGTCCACCAACGACGTGCAACAGGTGCAGATGCTCGTGCTGACCACCTGCACCCTGCTGGTCTCCGCGCCGATCCTGTGCATCGGCGGCATCATCATGGCGATGCGGCAGGACCTCGAACTGTCCTGGCTGATCGCCGTGAGCGTGCCCGTGCTGCTCGTGGCCGTCGGGCTGATCATCGTGCGCATGGTGCCGCTGTTCCGGGTGATGCAGGTACGCATCGACACCGTCAACCGGGTGCTGCGCGAGCAGCTCACCGGCATCCGCGTGATTCGCGCCTTCGTGCGAGAAGACGTGGAGACCCGCCGCTTCGGCCAGGCCAACACCGACGTCACCCAGACCGCCCTGCAGGCCGGCCGGCTGATGGCGCTGATGTTCCCGGTGGTGATGCTGGTGCTCAACGTCTCCAGCGTCGCCGTGATCTGGTTCGGCGCGTTCCGCATCGAGGACGGCTCGATGCAGGTGGGCACCCTGATCGCGTTCCTCAGCTATCTCATGCAGATCCTGATGGCCGTGATGATGGCCACCTTCATGGCCGTGATGATCCCGCGGGCCACGGTCTCGGCCGACCGGATCGGCGAGGTGCTGGAGACCCCGTCCAGCGTGCGCCCGCCGGCGAACCCCGTGAACGCCACTCACGGCCACGGCGAGCTGGAGCTTCGGGGCGTCAGCTTCGCCTACCCCGGCGCCGAACAGCCCGTGCTCAGCGACATCAGCTTCGTGGCCAGGCCCGGCTTCACCACCGCCATCATCGGCAGCACCGGTTCGGGCAAGACCACCCTGGTCAACCTGATGCCCCGCCTGTTCGACGCCACCAGCGGCACCGTGCTCTTCGGCGGCGTCGACGTGCGCGAGCTCAACCCCGACCTGCTCTGGGGGCACATCGGCCTGGTGCCGCAGAAGCCGTACCTGTTCTCCGGCACCGTGCGCAGCAACCTGCTCTACGGCAAACCGGACGCCACCGAGGCGGAGATCTGGCAGGCGCTGGACACCGCGCAGGCCCGCGACTTCGTCGAACGGCTCGACGGCGGCCTCGACGCCCCCATCTCCCAGGGCGGCACCAACGTCTCCGGCGGGCAACGGCAACGCCTCGCGATCGCCAGGGCGCTGGTGAAACGGCCGGAGCTGTACATCTTCGACGACTCGTTCTCAGCCCTCGACCTCGCCACGGATGCCCGGCTGCGGGCAGCCCTCGCCGCCGACGTCACCGACGCGACCATGATCATCGTGGCCCAGCGGGTGTCCACGATCATCGACGCCGACCAGATCCTCGTCGTCGAAGACGGCCGGATCGTCGCCGGCGGCACCCACGAAGAACTCCTGGCGACCTCGTCGACCTACCGGGAGATTGCGGCATCCCAGCTGGCGGCGGAGGCCACGAAATGAGCGACACCGAAGACACCGACGACGTGAAGGTTCCCGCCAGGCCCCCGCGCGGCGGCGGCCCGTTCGGCGGCATGAACATGCCGGCCGAGAAGGCCATGAACTTCGGTCCGAGCGCCAAACGCCTGATCGGCACGCTACGCCCCGAGCGAGTGTGGCTGGCCCTGGTGCTGGTGCTCGCGGTGATCAGCGTGACGTTCTCGGTGATCGGCCCGCGGCTGCTCGGCGAGGGCACCAACCTGATCTTCTCCGGCATCGTGTCGAAGACCCTGCCGGCCGGGGCCACCCAGGCCGAGGTGATCGCGGGCCTGCGGGCATCCGGCAACACCGCCCAGGCCGACATGCTCAGCGCGATGACCCTCACCCCGGGCCTCGGCATCGACTTCGCGGCGCTGTCTGCCGTGCTGTTCTGGGTGCTGGCTCTCTACATCCTCGCCTCGGTGTTCAGCTGGCTGCAGGCCCTGGTGCTCAACGCCGTCGTGCAGCGCACCGTGTACCGGCTGCGCGAGGAGATCGAAGCGAAGATCAACCGGCTGCCGCTGGGCTACTTCGACACCGTCAAGCGCGGCGAACTGCTCAGCCGGGTGACCAACGACGTCGACAACATCTCGCAGAGCCTGCAGCAGTCGCTCAGCCAGGTGGTCACGTCCCTGCTCACCGTCATCGGCGTCATCGTGATGATGCTGCTGCTCTCGCCACTGCTCGCCGTGATCGCGCTGGTCACCGTGCCGCTGACCCTGGTGACCACGGTCATGATCGCCAAGCGGTCGCAGAGGCTGTTCGTGGCGCAATGGGCGCACACCGGTGAGCTCAACGGGCAGATCGAGGAGACCTTCTCCGGGCACGCCCTGGTCAAGGTCTTCGGCCGGCAGAAGGAAGTGGAACAGCGCTTCGCCGCGAAGAACGACGAACTCTACGAGGCCAGCTTCGGCGCCCAGTTCGTGAGCGGCATGATCATGCCCGCGATGACCTTCATCGGCAACCTCGTCTACGTGGCCATCGCCGTCGTCGGTGGGCTGCAGGTGGCCTCCGGCGCGATGCAGCTCGGTGACGTGCAGGCGTTCATCCAGTACTCCAGGCAGTTCACCCAGCCGCTCGCGCAGCTCGGCTCGATGGCCAACCTGCTGCAGTCCGGCGTCGCCAGCGCCGAGCGGGTCTTCGAACTGCTGGATGCCGACGAGCAGAGCCCGGACGCCGACCCGGCCGAGACGCCCGCCGAGACCCACGGCCGGCTGGTGTTCGAGAACGTGTCGTTCAGCTACAGCCCGGACAAGCCGCTGATCGAGGGCCTGAACCTGGTGGCCGAGCCCGGCCAGACTGTGGCGATCGTGGGCCCGACCGGGGCGGGCAAGACCACCCTGGTGAACCTGATGATGCGCTTCTACGAGCTCGACAACGGCCGGATCACCCTGGACGGTGTCGACATCTCCACGATGACCCGCAACGATCTGCGCGGTCGGATGGGCATGGTGTTGCAGGACACCTGGCTGTTCGGCGGCAGCATCCGCGACAACATCGCCTACGGACGACCGGACGCCACCGAGGAGCAGATCCTCGAGGCCGCGCAGGCCACCTACGTAGACCGGTTCGTGCACTCGCTGCCGGACGGCTACGACACGGTGCTCGACGACGAGGGCGGCAACGTCAGTGCGGGGGAGAAGCAGCTGCTCACCATCGCCAGGGCGTTCCTGGCCCGGCCGAGCGTGCTGATCCTCGACGAGGCCACCAGCTCCGTCGACACCCGCACCGAGGTGCTCGTGCAGCACGCCATGAAGGCGCTCCGCGCCGATCGCACCAGCTTCGTGATCGCGCACCGCCTGTCAACGATCCGGGATGCCGACCTGATCCTGGTGATGGAGGCCGGCAAGATCGTCGAGCAGGGCAGCCACGCCGAGCTGCTGCTGGTCGACGGTGCATACCGGGCCCTTTACGATTCCCAATTCGCCGCCGCCATCGAGTAGTTCCCCTCCCGCGAACTGTGAGAAAAGCCCCAAAAACGTGACGTTTTTGGGGCTTTTCTCACAGTTCGCGAGGGGTGGGGTGTTACTTGGCGGGCCAGACGGGGAGGATCCTGCTTGTGGACGTGGAGTTGTAGACCACGGCGAACGAGCCGTACCAGGCCAGCAGCGCGGTGAGGATGCCGAACCAGCCACCGAGCTGGTGGATCGCGGTGATGCCGGTGTAGGCGCCGATCGCGAGCAGGGCGAAGGTGATCGACAGTGCGACGAAGACGATCAAGATCGACCCGTTGGTGTTCTTGGCGGCCACGGTCATGTAGACCGTGAAGATGGTCCAGGCGAGCAGGAACGTGCCCATGCCGGCGGCGCCGGCTTCCACGTTGCCGCCGGTGCTCTCCAGGTACCAGAACGCCAGCCAGAACGCACCGAACGAGGTGAACGCCGTCGCGCCGAAGGTGTTGCCGTTGCGCAGCTCCCAGATGCCTGCGATGACCTGGGCGATTCCGCCGTAGAACAGGGCGAGGCCGAGCACGGCGACGCTGGAGGGCACGATGCCGGTGTTGGACATGCTGAGCACGAAGGTGGTGAGCGCGAATGCGCCCAGGCCCAGGGCGCCGGGATCGGCGAGAGCGCTGTGCGACGCGGCGGCGGGGGCTGGCGAAACGGGTGCGGAGGGTGCTGTCGCGGGGGCCACGGAGACCTCCGGATTAGTCGTATTAATCTGATTCATTTGTTCTGAGATTATCAGCCCCGCCGGGCCCGCCCTGGTGGTGTTGTGCACAGGGCGACGGCCCGCCCGGTTTTGCACAGCTTGGTCGGGGCCCGGCCGGGTGGGGCCGGTTCCGGCGCACAGTCGGCGCATGCAAAAGACAATCGTGAAGACCCCGACTCCCCAGGATTTCCTCGCCCTCGTGCCCCAGCTTGTGGGGTTCCTCCCCGCCGAAAGTGTGGTGCTCGTCGCCTTCCGCGGCAACCGCACCTGCGGTGCCCTCCGGTTCAACCTTCCCGACCCCGGCGCCGGCCAGCAGGACCTGCGGCGCATCGCCGGCGCCCTGCTCGGCACCCTGTGCAAGATCCCCGGCGTGGACGCCCTCGTGCCGGTGGCCTATACCGACGCGTCGATCGGTGACGACCCGGCCGCCGACCCCGCCGACCTGCCCCAGGGCGATTTTCTGCGGGCGATCCTCACCCGCGCCGGCCAGTCCGGTTTTCTCGTGCGCGACGCGCTCTGCGTGGCCGCTGACGGGTGGGCGTCGTACCTGGACGCTGCCCCCGCCGGAGGCCGGCCCCGATCGGTGCCGCTCAAGCATCCGCTCAGCGAGATCGCGGACTCCACCGTGAACGAGGGCATCCCCAGGGACGCGCGGCGGGAACTGGGCCGGCTGCACACCGGGGCCGAGCTGCCCAGGGTGGACCTCGGCACCCGGGAACGCTTCGCCAGGCGGCTGGCCCGCTACCAGAGGCTCGGCCCCGACATGGGGCCGATCCCCGAGCTGATCGAAATGGTCGGCGACATGCTCGACCCGGTGGGCACCGCCGAAACCGCGCTCGGCCTGAACCCGGCAGAGCTCAGCATCGACGAGGCCGCCGCGCTGCTGTTTCTGATGCAGGGCCCCGCCACCCGGGACCAGATGATGCTGCAGTTCGCCTTCGGTGAAGCAGAGGGCCACCGCAGCCTGGCCCTGAACCGGCACTACGCCCAGAGGCAGCGCGAGACCGGCCTCAGCATGGACGAGGTCGTCGAAGCCGATATGGCCGCCGGCCGGGCCCTGCAGGAGACCTCGCCGACCACCGGCGACCTGATGCTCGGCATGAGCCCGGTGCGGCCGGACCCGGAGCGGATCGAGCGGGGCATCAGGCTGCTCAAGCTGCTCGTGGCGATGGCACCCCGCACGGCCAGGCCGGCGCCGCTGTGCATGCTGGCCTGGCTGAGCTGGGCGCTCGGCCAGGGATCGGTCGCGGGCATCTACCTCGACACGGCCGTCGACATCGACGCCGGCTACCCGATGGCGCTGCTGTTGCTGCAGATGATCGGCAGCGGACACCTGCCGGAGTGGGCGTTCGCCGTGCCCGGTTAGGCCCGGTGCGCGGTCAGGCCGCCGGGGCCTGCGCGATGCGCACGGTGTTGCCGGACGGATCCCGGAAGGCGCAGTCGCGCGGACCCCAGGGCTGGTCGGTGGGCTCCTGGAGCACCTCGGCGCCGGACGCGCGCACGGTCTCGAAGGTGGCGTCGACATCGTCGGAGCGGAACACGAGCATCGGCAGGACACCCTTGGTGAGCAGCTCCTGGAGCGCGTCGCCGTCGGCCGGCGACCGGCCGGCGTGCGGTTCCGACAGCACGATCTCGAGACCGGGCTGGGCATCGCTGCCGAGGGTGACCCAGCGATATCTTCCGGAGGGCACATCGCTGCGCACCTGGAGCCCGAGCGCGTCCCGATAGAAGACGATCGCCTCGTCCACATCATTGACGGTGATGTTGCAGTACTGGAGTGAGATTGTCGTTGTCATGCCACGAATCTAGGCCGCTACCGCCCCGCTCGCTTCTTGGATCCTGCTCGATTCGCGCCCCCTGCCCGGCGGGTGCCGAACGGGGCGGGTGTGAGACTGGGCGACACAGGCCGGCATCGCCGTGACGGAGTCGTGCGTGCGAGCCCGATAGGCGCTCGGGGTCTCGCCGACGATCTCGGCGAACCGGGTGCTGAACGAGCCCAGCGAGGTACAGCCCACGCTCATGCAGGCATCCGTGACGCTCGCACCAGTGCGGAGCAGCGCCATGGCCCGTTCGATCCGGCGGGTCATCAGGTAGCTGTACGGCGTCTCACCGTACGCCGCCCGGAACCGGCGCGAGAAGTGCGCGGGAGACATCAACGCCCGCCGCGCCATGGTGGGGACGTAGAGCGGTTTGGCATACTCCCGGTCGATCAGATCCCGGGCCCGGCGCAGGCAGATCAGGGCTTCCAGTTCCTGCGGAGTCACAATTTCACGCTAGCACCGGGCTCGCCGGCCGGCTACAGATGCTTGGGCGCCTCCGACAGCACGCCGTACAGGATGTCGCCGATCTCCCGGATCTCGGCCGGGCCGATGGTCAACGGCGGCGCGAGCTGCACGACCGGGTCGCCCCGGTCATCCGCCCGGCAGTACAGCCCGGCGTCGAACAGTGCTCCGGACAGGTACCCGCGCAGCAACCGCTCGGACTCGTCGTCGTTGAAGGTCTCCTTGGTGGCCTTGTCCTTGACCAGCTCGATGCCGAAGAAGTAGCCCTCGCCCCGCACGTCACCCACGATCGGCAGGGCGAGCAGTTTCTCCAGTTCGGCCCGGAACACCGGGGAGTTCTCTCGCACGTTCTCGTTGAGTTTCTCCTCGTCGAAGATGTCGAGGTTGGCCAGTGCCACCGCCGCCGACACCGGATGGCCGCCGAAGGTGTAGCCGTGATAGAACGCCGTGTCGCCGTGCTTGAACGGTTCGTAGATGCGGTCGCTGATGATGGTCGCGCCGATCGGCGAGTACCCGCTGGTCATTCCCTTGGCGCAGGTGATCATGTCGGGCTCGATGCCGAAGGTCGTCGACGCGAACATGTTGCCGATCCGGCCGAACGCCGTGATGACCTCGTCGGCCACCAGCAGCACGTCGTACGTGTCGCAGATCTCGCGTACCCGCTTGAAGTAGCCGGGCGGCGGCGGGAAGCAGCCGCCGGAGTTCTGCACGGGTTCCAGGAACACCGCGGCGACGGTCTCCGGTCCCTCGAACTGGATCATCTCCTCGATGCGGTTCGCTGCCCACAGGCCGAACGCCTCCACATCGTCGCCGTGGCCAGAGCCCATCTCATCGGCGCGGTAGAAGTTGGTGTTCGGCACCCTGAAGCCGCCGGGGGTGACCGGCTCGAACATCTCCTTGAGCGCGGGGATGCCCGTGATCGCCAGGGCGCCCTGGGTGGTGCCGTGATACGCGACGGAGCGGGAGATCACCTTGTGTTTGGTGGGCCGGCCCTGCAGCTTCCAGTAGTACTTGGCCAGCTTGAACGCGGTCTCGACGGCCTCGCCGCCGCCGGTGGAGAAGAACACCCGGTTGAGGTCGCCCGGCGCCTGCTCGGCCAACCGGTCGGCGAGTTCGATGGCGCTCGGGTGCGCGTAAGACCAGAGCGGGAAGAACGCGAGCTCCTCGGCCTGCTTCGCGGCCGCCTGGGCGAGACGCTTGCGCCCGTGCCCGGCGTTCACCACGAACAATCCGCTCAGGCCGTCGATGTAGCGCTTGCCGGTGGAGTCCCAGATGTGATGGCCCAGCCCCTTGGTGATCACCGGAACACCGGCGCCGGACTCCAGCACCGACTGACGGGCGAAGTGCATCCAGAGATGGTCCTTGGCCTTCTGCTGCAGGTCGGCATTCTCGGCGTCGCTGTAGACGCGCGGGCCGGTGGTGGATGCTGTGGGCTCTGTCATGGTCATGTCGGTTACCGTGTTCCCCAGTTGTACAACTGTTTGTGAAGCTTGAGGTAGACGAACGTCTCGGTCGAGGCGACTCCCTCAAGCGCGCGGATCTGTGAATTGAGCAGGGCGATCAGTTCGTCGTCGTTCTCGCAGACGACCTCGGCCAGGATGTCGAATGAGCCCGCGGTGAGCACGACGTAGTCGACCGCGGGGATCTCGGCGAGTTGGTCGGCCAGGATCCGGGTGTCGCCGGTGGCGCGGATGCCGATCATGGCCTGCCGGTAGAAACCCAGCTGCATAGGATCGGTCACCGCGACGACCTGCATCACGCCGGCCTCGGTGAGTTTCTGCACGCGTTGGCGCACCGCCGCTTCGCTCAGACCGACGGCCTTGCCGATCTCGGCGTAGGAACGCCGACCGTCGACCTGCAGCTGCTCGATGATCTTCTTCGACACATCGTCCAGTTGGGCGGGTCGGCCGGCACTGCCGCGTCCATTGCTGCTCATCACCCGATTGTGGCAGCGAAGGTGCCATGCGGCAAGCGAATCAGTCGTGAAACAAGAGTTTCACAACGGATTCCCATGGCCTGACGCTGGTCTGACGGATTCCGGGCAGCTAGGCTGACGCGCATGAGCGCGCTACGCAACTTCATCAACGGCGACCACGTCGAGTCCACCTCAGCGACCACCATCGACCTCATCGACCCGGCCACGGAGCAGAGCTACGGCACCAGCCCGGTGTCGACCGCGGCCGATGTCGACTCCGCCTATCGAGCCGCCGCGGCCGCATTCGAGGGCTGGGGCGAATCGACCCCGGCCGAACGTCAGCTGGCCCTGTTCCGCATCGCCGACGCCGTCGAGGCGCGCGCCGAGGAGTTCGCCGACGCGGAGTCCCGCGACACCGGCAAGCCGCGCAGCACCCTCGTCGACGACGAGATTCTGGTGTCGGTCGATCAGATCCGTTTCTTCGCCGGCGCCGCCAGGGTGCTCGAGGGCCGGAGCGGAGGCGAGTATATGAAGGACCACACCTCCTTCATCCGCCGTGAACCCATCGGCGTCGTCGGTCAGGTGACCCCGTGGAACTACCCGCTGAACATGGCCGTCTGGAAGTTCGCCCCGGCGCTCGCCGCCGGCAACACCACGGTGCTCAAACCCTCGGACACCACCCCGAGCGCCACCCTGCTGCTGGCGGAAGTGGCCGCGGAGTTCCTGCCGCCCGGGGTGCTCAACGTGGTGATGGGGGACCGCAGCACCGGCGCCGCGATGATCGACCACGCCACCCCGCAGCTGGTCTCGATCACGGGCTCGGTGCGCGCGGGCATGGAGGTGGCCAAGGCAGCGGCGACCGACCTCAAACGGGTGCACCTCGAGCTTGGCGGCAAGGCGCCGGTGATCGTCTTCGACGACGCCGACATCGACCAGGCCGTTGCGGGCATCAGCGCGGCGGGCTTCTTCAACGCCGGGCAGGACTGCACAGCCGCCACCCGGGTGCTCGTGCAGGAGGGCATCCATGACGAGTTCGTGGCGGCGCTCGCCGCGTATGCCGCCCGGAACGCCCGTACCGGGCCGCCGCACGAGGACGGCATCCTGTTCGGCCCGGTGAACAACCAGAACCAGCTGGCCCAGGTGACCGGCTTCATCGACCGGCTGCCCGACCACGCCGTCCTCGAACTCGGCGGGCACCGGCAGGGCAGCACGGGGTACTTCCACGAGGCCACCGTGGTCAGCGGGCTGCGGCAGAGCGACGAGGCCGTGCAGCGGGAGATTTTCGGCCCGGTCATCACCGTGCAGCGCTTCGTCGACGAGGCCGAGGCCCTGACCTGGGCCAACGACGTGCAGTACGGGCTGGCTTCATCGGTGTGGACCACGAACCACGGCAGGGCCATGCGGATGGCCAAGCGGCTCGACTTCGGCTGCGTGTGGATCAACACCCACATCCCGATCGTCGCCGAGATGCCGCATGGCGGGTTCAAGCACTCCGGCTACGGCAAGGACCTGTCGATGTACGGGTTCGAGGACTACACCCGGATCAAGCACGTGATGAGTTACATCGGCTGAGCCGGGTCTAGCATCGAAGGAACAAGGAGGCAGATGCAACTGGGACGGGTCGGCTGCGAGACCGCGCCGCTGGAGAACGCCGAATGGACGTTCGTGGTGGGCCGGGGGTTCCTGGCCGTGCTGCCGGCGAGCACCGGAACCCCCGTCGTGGCGGCCCTGCACGCCCTGGCCGCCGACACCGTCGTGGCGCTCGAGACGCTCGTGGCACTGATCCCGCTGGGCGGGCCGGGCGACGCGGACTCTTTCGCGGTGATCGTGCCCGGCGCCCCGCGCGACGGCGACGATGACGGCATCCCCGTGCACGCCGTCGTGCGCGGGGCCATCGCCGTCGACGTGTTCTCGATCGGCGGATCCCGCCGGTTCACCGACCGCAACATCCGGCCCTGGCTGCTGGCCGAGTTCCAGGCCGTGACCGGGCTCGTGGTCGGGTCGCCGCTGGCCGCCGTCGCCAGCGCCGACAGGCTCGGGGACGGCCGTGTGCTCGGCACCGGCATCGATGCCGGCGACACCCTGTTCTGGTCGGTCACCGGGCAACCGGTCGACGCCGCCGACACTGTGCTGCGCCCCAGACGGATCGTGGACGACACCGTCGTGCTCGATCGGGGGGTGTTGCACCGCGTGGCCCTGGCAGGGCCGGTCGCAGTGCCGGCCGCAGAACGCGCCGAAGAACCCACCCCGGAAAGCATCGACGAACCCCTCGACGACACCGTCACGGGACCGGGACGGTACCGGTTCCGGCTGGCCACCGGGGAGGACCTGCTGCTGGACAAGGTGTACCGGATCGGGCGCAGCCCCCGGCCACGGCGCATCCAGGCCGGCGAGGTGCTGGAACTGGTGGAGGTGGCCTCGGCGACCGCAATCGTGTCGGCCAGCCACCTCGAAATCCGTCAGGACGGTGATGCCGTCGTCGTCACCGACCTCGGCTCCACGAACGGAACCCTGGTTCGTTTCACCCTCGGCCGCACCCAACGGCTGCGCTCCGGTGCCTCTCTGACGGTACTGCCCGGTACGACGGTGGACATCGGGGACGGTAACCTGATCGAGATCCTGCCAGCGGACTGACCATCGTTCGCTGCTGCCGCACGTTTGTATTCGGAAGGCACCACCCGTGACCCAGATAGGTCAAGGCTCACCCAGCCACACGATCGCGCTCCCCTCGGTGAAGAAATCCGTCACCCTGGCCTGGGCCGCGCTCACTGACGTTGGTCACCGCCGCGAAGTCAATGAAGACAGCCTGGTAACCCGATCACCCGTATTCGCGGTGGCCGACGGCATGGGCGGGCACTCCGCCGGCGATGTCGCCAGCAAGGCCGTGGTGACCCGGCTCGCCGACCTCGGCGATGACACTCCGACGACGGCAGAGGCGATCAACGTCGCCCTCGCCCTCGCCGTGGATGACATGAAGGCCGGCGAGGGCGTCACCGATCTGGGCACAGGCACCACCGTCACCGGGGTGGCCGTGGCCATCGTCTCGGATGCGCCGCAGTTCATCGCCTACAACATCGGCGACTCACGGGTCTACCAGCTCACCTCCGGAGTGCTCGAACAGGTGACCATCGACCATTCGGTGGTGCAGGAACTCGTCGACGCCGGCCGGATCACCCGCGAGGAAGCCGATGTGCACCCGCACGGCAACGTGATCACCCGGGCCGTCGGATTCCACGAACCGCCGGTGCCCGACTACCGGATCCTGCCGCTGACGCCGGGCCTGCGCATCCTGGTCTGCTCTGACGGGCTCACCAAGGAGCTGACCGCGTACGGGATCCGGCACTTCCTGATGTCGAACCCCAAGGCCGACGACGCCGTCGCGGCGCTGGTGACCGCGGCGCTGGAGAACGGCGGCCGCGACAACGTGACCGCGATCGTCCTGGATGTGCTCAGCGTCGACGATCTCGACGCGGCCGACGTCGCTCCCGAGGACTGACGCCCACCAGCCGTAGAATTGTGCCGGATCGTCGATACCCGTGAAGACGATCACTACCTGTGATTAGGCAGGCGATCAGGCAGGCAATCCGGTTTCTTCTTTCGACCGGTCGAGACGAAACACGGGAGGCGCCATGGCGGTACGACTGCCGTCGACGCCCCCGGCCCTGCCGGGATTCTCCTACCTGAGGCCGTTGGGCTCCGGTGGTTTCGCCGACGTGTTCCTCTACGAACAGAATCTGCCCCGCCGCCAGGTGGCCATCAAGGTGCTGCTCGCCGAGGTGGTCAGCGACCCGGTTCGACGACTGTTCCAGGCCGAAGCGAATCTGATGGCGCAGTTGTCCGCGCACCCGTCGGTGCTCACGGTCTTCCAGGCCGGGGTGTCCGCCGACGGCCGGCCGTACCTGGTGATGGAGTACTGCTCGAACTCCCTCGACCAGCGCTACCGGTCCGGGCGCCTGCCGGTGTCCGAGCTGCTGCGGATCGGGGTCACCATTGCCAGCGCCGTGGAGACCGCCCACCGGGCCGGGGTGCTGCACCGTGACATCAAGCCGTCGAACATCCTGAGCACCGCGTACGGGCACCCGGTCCTGGCCGACTTCGGCATCGCCGCCACCCTCGGCGAGCTGGAGGAGACCGACCAGGTCGGGCTCTCCATCCCGTGGTCGGCGCCGGAGGTGCTGTTCGACGAGAGTCCCGGCTCGGTGGCCGCGGAGGTCTGGTCGCTCGGCGCGACCCTGTACACGCTGCTGGCCGGCCGGTCGCCGTTCGAACTGCCCGGCGACCGCAACAGCCCCGCCCAGCTGATGGCCCGCATCCAGAAGACCGCCCTGCCGGCCATCGGGCGGCCCGACGTGCCGGAGCGTCTGGAACTGGTGCTGGCCCGCGCGCTGTCCAAACGGCCCGAACGCCGCCAGGCCAGTGCGCTGGAACTGATCCGGGAACTCCAGGCCGTCGAGGCCGAGCTCGGGCTCGCCCAGACCCCGGTCGAGCTCGCGACAGCCGAGTGGGAGGCCCAGGCGGCCGGGGACGCCGCCGACCGCACCCGGATCAACGGCGTGGTCACCGTGGCGGCCCAGCCGGCGCGCCGGCAACGCCGGGAGCCGGGCGCCGACCGTGCTGCGGCCTCTCGCACGGTCCAGCCGGGTGCAGCCACGGCCCGCGTCGACCGGCCCGCCCCCGCCCAGCGGCGCCGCACCCTCGTGGCCGTCGTGGCCGGCGGCCTGCTCGTGGTCGGGCTCGGCGTCGTCGCCGGTGCCCTCCTGGTCGGTCCGGTGCTCTCCCGCGCGCCCGCGGGCACCGGGACAAACGCACTCCCCAAGGTCAGCGACGTGGCCGGCCGCGCCGGCGACGGCACCGTGGTGTTCAGCTGGGCCGACCCCGGCGTCGCCGACGGTGACAGCTACGTGGTCAGCCTGAGCAACGGCGAGAGCAGCATTCAGCGCGGCACGGAGTTCATCGTGCAGACCGGCACCGCCGACGATGCCGCGGTCTGCATCACGGTGAGCGTCAACCGCGACGGTCGCACCGGCGCCGCCAGCACCGAGAAGTGCGTCGACCCGGCCCCGGGAACACAGTGATCCGCCGCTGGCTGGCCGCACACCGTTCGGCCGTCGCCTCCATCACCGGCGGGACCCTGGTGACCGCCATCGTGGTCACGGTCGCGGTGGTCTCCGGCGGCTACACCGCCCAGAAGGTCGATCTGGGCGACGCCGCCGTCTGGGTGGCCAGCGAAACCCGGCAGCTGGTGGGCCGGGTCAACACCGAGCTCGCCGAGCTGAACACCGTCGTCCCGGTGGAATCCGAGCGCACCGCCGTGGTGCAGGACGGCAGCACTGTGCTCGTCGTCGACGGCGGCAACGGCACCCTCGACATCCTCGATCCGGCCACCGCGACCCTCACCGACAGCGTGGCCCTGCCGCCGGATGCCCCCGAGGTGCGATTGGCGGGCGACGTCGCCGCGATCTCGGCCGACGGTGAACTCTGGACCGCGAACACCGCCGACCTGGCCACCTTCGACAGCACCGCGGACCCGGCCCTGGCGCTGGGCACCGGCACGCTGTTCAGCCTGGACGCTGCCGGCGTGCTGTTCGCATTCACCCCGGCCACGCAGGCCCTGGTGCGCATCGACCCCGACCGCCCCGGCACCGTGGCCGAGACGACGACAGTGCCGGCCGGGGAACCCACCGACGACTACCAGCTCAGCCAGGTGAACGGCAACTGGGCCCTGCTGAACACGACCACCGGCATCCTGCAGCTACCCGACCGGGCCGTCGACCTCTCGGCCGGCCTGACGGAGCTGCCCCGTCTGCAGGAACCGGCCGTGACCGGCGACCGGATCCTGATCGCGCACAGCACCGGCCTGCTCGGTGTGCCCCTGGACGGCGGCGCGCCCACCGAACTGCTCGACGACGCGGCCGCCGGCGCCCCGGCCGCTCCCAGCCAGAACGGCCGCTGCGCCTACGCGGCATGGGCGGACGGCACCGCCTGGCAGGCATGCGGCATCGGCTCGCCCGCCGGAAACACCGCAACCCTCGCCGGCGTCGCGGGCGACGCCCGCCTGGAATACCGGCAGAACGGCACCCGGCTACTGCTCAACGACGCCCACAACGGCACCGCCTGGAACGTGCAGCGCGGCAACGAACTCATCGACAACTGGGACGACCTGATCGACCCGGTCTCCGACCAGCAGGAGACGACCACCACCACCGACGACACCCCGCCGGAGTACGAGGACACCCAGGTGCCGCCGGTCGCGATCGACGACGACTTCGGTGCCCGCCCCGGTCGAACGGTCACCCTGCCGGTGCTGCTGAACGACTACGACCTCAACGACGACGTCCTGGTGATCGATGCGGCGGACCCGCCGCCGGCCGGACAAGGCCGGATCGACCTGGTCTCCGGCGACCAGCAGCTGCAACTCACCCTCACCCCGGAGGCCTCCGGCAGCTTCAGCTTCGGCTACTCGATCAGCGACGGTCGCGGTGGCACCGCCGACGCCACCGTCACCGTCACCATCCGGAGCCCGGACGAGAACGCCGCACCCGAACAGGTGCGCCAGACCCGCGCCACCGTCTCGGCCGGGGGCAGCGTCGAGTCTCAGGTGCTCAGCGACTGGATCGACCCGGACGGCGACCCGTTCTACCTCACCACCGCGACGGCCGCGGCACCGGACACCGCCACCTCCACCCCGGCCGGCGCCGTGCTGTTCACGGATGCCGGCGCCGGCGGCGACACCGCCCAGGTCGGCCTCGCCGTCTCGGACGGCACCCTCACCGGGGCCGGCACCCTCGACATCACGGTGCGACCGGCCGGCAGCGTGCCCATCGTCGCCGACGGCTTCGCTGTGCGCACCACTGCGGGCAGCGAGGTCACCGTCGCCCCGCTCGACCATGCGCGCGGCGGCAGCGGTCCGCTCCGCCTGGGCGCCGTCCCCGACAAGCCCGGCGTGAGAATCGCGGCAGACTTCGCGGGCGGAACCTTCAGGTTCTCCAGCGACACCGTCGGGGTGCACTACCTCGACTACGCGGTGACCGACGGGGCGAGCACCGTGACCGGGTCGATCCGGGTCGACGTCGACCCAGCCCCCGACAGCCCCGGCCGGCCCATCACCGTGCCGCACACGGCCTTCCTGCGCTCCCAGCAGCCCACCGTCATCGACGTGCTCGCCACCGACATCGATCCGGCCGGGGGAGTACTGCTGGTCACCGGAAGCTCCAGCGTGCCCGCCGGCAGCGGCCTGACCGTCGAGATCCTCGACCAGCACCTGTTGCGGGTCACCCTGACCCGGCCGCTGGAGTCCGGCACAACCAGCTTCGACTACACGGTGAGCAACGGTCTGGCCTCGGCCACCGGGACCGTCACCGTGATCGAGATCCCCGCGGCTACCACCAGGCAGCCGCCCGTCGCGGCACCGGATTCGGTGTCGGTGCGGGTCGGCGACACCATCGACATCCCGGTGCTCGCCAACGACGAACACCCGGACGGCGACCCCCTCACCCTCGACCCCGTGCTGTCGACCCCGCTGCCCACCGGAGCCGGACTGCTCTTCGCCTCCGGCCGGGTGCTGCGCTACCTCGCGCCGGCCAGCACCGGAAACTTCACCGCCGTGTACAGGGTGAACGCCCCGGACGGGCAATTCGCCAACGCCGAGGTGCGCATCTCGGTGCGGGAGACCGACGCCGCCACCAACAACCCGCCGCTGCCGCAGACGGTCACCGCCCGGGTGCTGGCGGGCGACACCGTGCGCATCCAGATCCCCCTCACCGGGATCGACCCGGACGGCGACTCCGTGCAACTGCTCGGCCAGGAGACAAACCCCGACAAGGGCAGCGTCACCGCCGTCGACGCCGACTCGCTCAGCTACCGGGCCGGCGACTACTCCGCGGGCACCGACACCTTCACCTACGCCGTCATCGACGCCCTCGGCGCCCGCGCCACCGGCACCGTGCGGGTGGGGATCAGCCCCCGGCCCGACGGCGCCCGCAATCCTGTCGCGGTGCCGGACGAAGTCACGGTGCGGCCCGGATCCCGGGTGTCGGTGCGGGTGCTCGGCAACGACTCCGACCCAGACGGCGGCACGCTGAGCATCACCGCGGTCGAGGCGACCGGCGCCGACGGTGCCGGCGACGGCGCATCCGGCACCGCCGTCATCGACGGCGACGTGATCGTGGTGCGCGCCCCGAAGACCGACGGCCGGTACGGCTTCGTCTACGAGATCCAGAACGACCGAGGCGGCACCGGCTCGGCTTTCCTCACCGTTGTCGTGGATGCCGACGCGCCGCTGGCCCGCCCGGAGGCCGCAGACACCCGGTTGACCCTCTCGGATGTGCTCGGCCGGAAGACCGTCGACGTGGATGTGCTCGCCAGGGTGTTCTTCGCCGAAGGGTCGGCGCGGGCGTTGACCCTGGCCGTGCTGCCCGGCTACGACGGCACTGCGACGGTCACCGACACCGCCCAGATCCGGGTTGCCGTCACGAAGACCAGCCAGATCATCCCGTTCAGCGTCACGCACCCCCGAGACCCCGACATCGTCGCCTACGCCTTCATCTGGGTGCCGGGAACCGACGACGCCCTCCCGCAACTGCGCGCCGGCGCCGCCAAGCTCGTTGTGGCCAGCGAGGCCACCCTCACCATCGACATCAACGACTACGTCGTGGCCGTCGGCGGCAAATCCGTGCAACTCACCGACCGCAACACCGTGCGCGCCACCCACGCCAACGGCGCCGAGCTCGCGACGGGAGCCCGGACCGTCGCCTTCACCAGCGCCGACCAGTATTTCGGGCCCGCCTCGATCTCGTTCGAGGTGACCGACGGTGCCAGCGCGACCGACCCGGCCGGGCGCACGGCCACGATCGTGCTGCCGATCACCGTGACCCCGCGGGAGAACCAGCCGCCAGCCTTCGATGGGGCCGTGATCGACTTCGAACCCGGCCAGAGCAAGGTCATCGACCTGGCCAAGCTCACCTCCTACCCGTACCCGGAGGACCGCGACGAACTCGCCTTCACCGTGCTGGACCCGCTGCCGACCGGCTTCGGGCAGTCGCTGAACGGCAGCCTGCTCACCGTGAACGCGCTCGAGGGAACCCCGAAGGGCAGCACCAGCTCCGTGACGATCGGGGTGCGCGACGACCTGAGCACCGGCAAGGCGGGGCGCGTCGAACTGCGTGTCGTGGCCTCCACCAGACCCCTCGCACTGCCGGCGACGGATGCGGCCATCGCGCCCCGCGGGCGCAGCACCGTGATCGACGTTCTCGCCAACGACGGCGCGACCAACCCGTTCCCCTCGGTTGCCCTGCGGGTGCTCGCGGTCCGCGGGCTCGATGCGGCCGGGCTGCCCGCCGGGGTGTCGATCACACCCAGCGCCGACAACAGCAAACTCACCGTGCGGGTGTCCGCCGACGCGCAGCCCACCGACAGCACCCTGCAATACCAGGTGGCGGATGCCACCAACGACCCCGACCGGTACACCTGGGGAACCGTCCGGGTGTCGGTGCAGGACGTTCCCGACGCCGTCACCGGGCTGCGGGCCACCGGCTTCGCCGATGGCCGGGTCACCGTGGCCTTCAACCCCGGCGCCGCCAACAACTCACCGATCACCGGCTACCAGCTGACCCTCACCGACGCCGCCTCCGGCCGCACCCTCGGCAGCACGGTGTGCGCGGCCACCTCCTGCACCCTCGCCACCCCGGGAAACGGGCAGGCCAACGCCGTGCGCGTCAGCGTCGCCGCGCAGAACGGCATCGGCACGGCGTCGGCAAGCTCTCTCGCCGCGCCGGTCTGGTCCGATGTGATCCCGGCAGCGCCGACCGGGCTGACCGCCGTCCCCGAAGACGGCGCCCTGCTGCTCGGCTGGGACGTCGTCCAGCCGACGGGCGGGGGCACCGGCATCCGTGGCTACCAGGTCGGTGTCGGCGGGGTCGCCCAGCGTGAAGTGAGCGCGACAGGCACGGCCTGCGACGCCGCCAGGTGCACCCTGCGGGTGGACGGCCTGGCCAACGGCACCAGCGTGGGGTACACGGTCAGTGCCCGGAACGACGCCTACCCGGCCCTGTCGACCTGGAACAGCGCCGCCGCCGCCGGAACACCGTACGGCGCGGCCCAGGCCGGCGGGATCACGGCGACGGCGACCAACGCCAGCGGCGCCGTCACCGTGAGCTGGGACGGCTTCGCCGACCGCGGCGACGCCGTCGCGGGCTACTTCGTGCAGCGGATCAGCGGCGGCACCGTCCCCACCGGCGCGCAGGCCTGCTCGGTGTCGGCGCCCGCGCCAGGCACCCTCACCGCACCCCGCGCCGGCGGGGTGGTGCTCGACCAGAAGAGCGTGCCGGCCGGCGGGCGCAGCGCCGTGTTCGACGGCCTGCTCGCCGATGACGGCAGCTACTCGTTCGTGGTCTGGGGCTACAACCGGGCCGGCTGCGCGGCGACCGCGGTGACCACGGTCCTGGTGCGGCCCGCCCCTGGCGCGATCAGCCAGGTGCAGGGCGCGATGGAGCAGCGCGGTGACGCCTGGGACTACCACCTCACCGGTGTGAGCCCGTCCGCCGGCGTCGACCACTACAACATCCGGGCCGCGGACGGCTCCGGCTCGGTCCAACGTTTCGGCAGCAGCGCCTGGCCTCGAGACCTGCTCGAGATCCCGTTCGGGTCCGCCGTGGCCTTCCAGTTGCAGGCGTGCACGGTGTGGGGCTCCTGCGGCCCGTGGTCGGGCACCACCACCGCGCCGGAGGCATCCGTCAGCTTCACCGTGACCGGTCTGGCCTACGACGGCGCGGCAGGACGGTTCTCCTGGACCGACGCGCCCCGCAACGGGTCCCTCCCGGCGGCCTTCGCATGCTCGGTCTCCGGCCGTACGGCGACCCCGACCGCGGCCGACAGCGCCACAACCTGTACCCTGCCCGGCCCGTTGCCCGATTCCGGCACTGTGCTGCTCACCGTGACGGTGAACGAGCGCACCTTCGACTACTCCCGCCCGATCCCGACGAAAGCGATCACCCCATGACACTGACCCCCGATCGTGTGAGCCCCGGGCAGCCGGGCGCGCGCCGCGACGCCGACCTGATGAGCATCGAGGAGGCCGGCCAGTTCGCGACCCTGTTCGACCGGCTGGTGCGCGGTGTCGAGGAGGTCGTCCTCGGTAAGCAGCACGTGATCAGGTTGGCGTTCACCGCCCTGTTCAGCGAGGGGCACCTGCTGCTGGAGGATGTGCCCGGCACCGGAAAGACCTCGCTGGCCCGCGCCATCGCGCAGAGCGTGCGCGGCACCAGCAACCGGGTGCAGTTCACCCCGGACCTGCTGCCCGGCGATATCACCGGCGTGAGCATCTTCGACCAGCGCACCGCGACCTTCGAATTCCACCGCGGGCCGGTGTTCGCCAACATCGTGCTGGCCGATGAGATCAACCGGGCCAGCCCCAAGACCCAGTCCGCTCTGCTGGAGGTCATGGAGGAGTGCCAGGTCACCGCCGACGGCGTCACCCACCAGGTGGCCGGCCCGTTCATGGTGATCGCCACCCAGAACCCGATCGAGCAGGCCGGCACCTACCGGCTGCCGGAGGCCCAGCTGGACCGGTTCCTGATGAAAACATCGATCGGGTACCCGGACCAGGCCGCCACCGTGCGGATCCTGGAGGGAGCCGGCCGGCGGGCCCATGACAGCCGGGTGGCACCGGTGCTCTCGGCCGAGTCCGTCGTCGAAGTGGCGGCGCTGGCTCGCACGGTCTTCGTCGACGCGACCATCAACGACTACGTCGCCCGCCTCGTCGACGCCACCCGCAACAGCCCCGAGGTGCGCCTGGGCGCCAGTGTGCGCGGCGCCCTCGCGCTGATCCGCACGGCCAAGACCTATGCGGCATCCCAAGGCCGGCACTATGTGACCCCCGACGACGTGAAGGCCCTGGCCGAACCCGTGCTCGCGCACCGGCTGCTGCTGGATGCCGAAGCCGAATTCGACGGGGTCAGCGCCTCGAGCGTGATCGGCCGGATCCTGGTCGAGACGCCGCCGCCGCGCAGCGGGGAGGACCAGCGGGCGGATGTCCTCTAGAAAACCCCGGTTGCTCCAAGCGGTCACGCCCCTCGGCTGGAGCATCGCCGGATGCGCAGCGGCGCTGCTCTGCGCCGGCTACGGCCTGGGCTGGGCCGAACTCACCGCGATCGGCTGGGCGGCCGTCGTGCTGGTGCTCGGCGCGCTCGCGCACCTGTTCGGCCGGAGCGCCCACGACATCACGTTGAGCCTGCCCGTCGACAGGGTCGTCGCGGGGGAGCGGGTGCCCGGACAGGTCGATGTGCGGAACCCGACCGGGCGGCGGCTGGCCGCCGTGACCGTCCAGGTGCCGGTGGGGGCCGGGCTGGCGGAGTTCCCGATGCCGTCGCTGGCCGCGCACAGCGGAATCGACGAGGTGTTCGTGGTTCCGGCCGAACGCCGGGGCATCATCCCGATCGGGCCCGTGCACACGGTGAGGGCCGACCCGGTGGGGCTGGTGCGTCTGGAAACCGTGCTCGCCCACCGGATCGACCTCTACGTGCACCCGCGCACCATCGCCATCCCGAGTATGAGCCAGGGTTTCGTGCGCGACCTCGAGGGTCAACCCACCCGCGACCTCACCGCCAGCGACGTGGCATTCCACGCCCTGCGCGAGTATCAGAGCGGCGACGAGAGACGCAGCATCCACTGGAAGAGCACCGCCAAGACCGGCCGGCTCATGGTGCGCCAGTACGAGCAGACCCGGCGCAGCCACCTGCTCGTGGCCCTGAGCCTGGCCACGGGCGACTTCGCCGACGAAGAAGAATTCGAGCTCGCCGTCAGCGCGGCCGGCTCCCTGGGTATCCGCGCGATCCGCGATGCCCGCACGGTGTCGGTGCTGACGAGCTCCGGCCCGCTCAACACCCTCACCGGCACCCGGCTGCTGGACGGTCTGAGCGGCGTCGACCTGGCATCCGGCGCGGCCGACCTGCGCGCACTGTCCAAGCAGGCCGCCGCCGGGGTCGCCGGGCTGTCCGTGGTCTTCCTGCTGTGCGGGTCGTCAACACCGTTGGCCGCACTGCGCGCCTCGGCAGCGGGATTCCCGCTCGGGGTCGAGGTCGTCGCCGTGGTCTGTGACCCGGGCGCCCGCCCGGGCCTCCGCCGGGCCGGCAGCCTGAGCCTGCTCACCATCGGCTTCCTCGACGACCTGCAGCAGAGCCTGGCGAGGGGGGCGGCGGTATGAAGAAGCGTTTCGTCGTCGGCAACACCGCAGCGCTGTTGGCGGCCACCGGTGTGGCCGCTGCCGCCCTGTGGCCCGTCTACCAGACCGGAGCCTTCGTGCTCCTCGTCGCCGTCGCCGCGGTGCTCGGCTGCGGCATCGCCATCCTCGGCGCCGTGCGCCGCTGGCCGGCCTGGCTGGTCGGCCTCACCACGATCGGCGGGTACCTCCTCGTCGGCGTGCCGTTGGCGGTGCCGGGACGCGCCCTGTACGGCGTGCTGCCGAGCCTGGCCGGCCTGGCCGAGCTGGTGCCGGCAACCGCTCTCGGCTGGAAGCAACTGGTGACCATCGTGTTGCCGGTCGGGTCCTACCAGGCCCTACTGGTGCCCGCCCTGATCCTGGTCCTGCTCACCACCGTGGCGGGGCTCTCTGTGGCCCTCCGCTGCCGGGCCGCGGAGCTGGCCCTGCTGGGGCCGGTGCTGTTGTTCGTGGCCGGCATCGCGCTCGGCCCGAGCCAGGCCGGGACGCCCACCCTGTCGGGCCTGGCACTGTTCACCGTGCTGGTGCTCTGGCTGCTCTGGCTGAACCTGGAACGCCGCCGCGGCCGGCTGGTCGTGGCGGCGACGTCGGCGCGGATGCCGGCGGCCGACCGGCGGATGGGCGCGGCCCGGTCCGTCGTCGTCGCAGCCCTGGCGCTCACGGTCGCGGTCCTGGCCGGCACCGTCGCCGCCGTTGCCCTGCCGCCCACCGCCGGCCGGGACGTGCTGCGCACCAGGGTGCAGGCGCCATTCGACGCCCGGGCCTACCCCAGTCCGCTCGCCGCGTTCCGCAACTACCTGCAGCCTGACCTCGCCGACGCCGTTCTCTTCGAGGTCGAGGGCCTGCCGGCCGGCGGGCGCATCCGTCTGGCGACCCTCGACGACTACGACGGGGTGGTGTACGCGGTCGGCAGTGCGGATGCCGCGGCGGCGGGACCGGACTCCGGCACCTTCACCCGGCTGCCTTACCGGCTCGATCAGAGTGCGGTACGCGGCGAGGAGGTCACCCTGACCGTGTCGATCCGCGGGTACGACGGCGTCTGGGTGCCCGGTATCGGCGCCCTGGAGCGCATCGAGTTCACCGGCGCCAGCGCGGCCGCGCGCCAGGAGGCGTTCGTGTACAACGACCTCGGCGGCACCGCTGCCGTGGTGTCCGGCCTCGAGGACGGCGACAGCTACACCAGCACCGCTGTCGTGCCGGCCCTCACCGGTGACCTGGCCGACGCCCTGCCCGGCTCCGCGGTCCTGCCGACCGCCACCGTGCTGCCGGACGGCCTCGCCGACACCCTGGCCGGCGTCCTCCGGCCGGGCGATTCCGCCGGCCAGAACCTGCAGAACATGCTCGACTTCCTGGTCGCGACGGGTTACGTCAGCCATGGCACCGCCGGGGAACCCCTCAGTCGGTCCGGGCACGGCGCCGATCGCCTCGACGAACTCCTCGACGACCAGCCGATGCTCGGCGATGCCGAACAGTACGCGGTGACGGCGGCCCTGATGGCCCGGCAGATCGGCTTTCCCGCCCGGGTGGTGATGGGTTTTGTGCCCGTCACAGACAACGGTGCGGCCCGGGTGACCGGCGCCGACGTTTCGGCGTGGATCGAGGTGCAGACCCAGGCCGACGGCTGGGTGGCGTTGGACCCCAACCCGCCGGTGCGGGACATCCCGGCCAGCCAACCCGACGACCCCGCCCCCATCTCCCGCCCGCAGACCGTGCTGCCGCCGCCGGCGCCGGACGCCGCCGAGCAGCCCGAGCCCAGCCAGCCGGAGAGCCAGACCATCGACCCGCCGGACGCCGCCGACCCGTTCTGGGCGACGGTGCGACTGATCGTGACCATCACGGGATGGTCGTTGCTCGGCCTCGGCCTCCTGGCCGCACCGTTTCTCGGCATCGTCCTCGCCAAGTGGCGTCGCCGCCGCCGGCGTCGCCTGGCACCACGGCCGATCGACCGTATCGTCGGTGGCTGGCGGGAATTCGCCGACAGCGTGACCGACCACGGCCTGCCCGTGCCGCCCCAGGCGACCCGCACCGAGCTCGCCCGCTCGGTCGGCGGGGTGCGCGCCCTGTGGCTGGCCGGGGAGGTGGACCGGGCTGACTTCGCTCCCACCGGGGCAACCGGGATCGACCCCGACGGCATCTGGGTGTCGGTGCGGGAGCTGCAGAACAGCCTGCGGACCGGGCTCAGCCGCCGGGACCGGCTGCGCGCGGTCATCTCGGTGCGGTCGTTCGGTCGCTACGCTAAGAGAACGGCCGGGCGGGATGGCCGGAGCAGGCGCACGCTGTGGGGAGCTGGCGAGAGGACGAAGGGACCGGGTCAGTGAACTGCCAGATTTGCGGAGCACACCTGCCAGAGGGCGCGATGTTCTGCGGCGGCTGCGGAAGCTCGACCACCGCGACTCCGATGACCCGCAAGCGCGCGGATCCCCGCCCCAGCGACACCACCATCATCCAGCCGCTCGCGCCCCGGTCCACCGTGATCTCGGTGCCGCTGTGGCCGGATGCCGGCAGCCACTCCGTCGACTCACCGGCCGCCGGTACGCCAACGCCCGGTCTCCCGGTCGAGGCTCCGGCCCGCTCCGGCGGCGCCCACGCGTCAGCGCCCGCCAAGGCGGAGCCCACCCGCTACACCCTGCAGTTCAGCACCGGAGAGACGGTCTCGGTGCGCGGCACCGGCCTCATCGGCCGGCGCCCGCTGCCCCAGCCGGCCGAACAGTTCGACCACCTGATCCAGATCACCGACCTGGGCATGTCGGTCTCCAAGAGCCACCTCGAATTCGGCCAGCACGACGGCGAATTCTGGGTGAACGACCGGTTCTCGGGCAACGGCACGGTCGTGCGGCGCCCGCCGGCCCCGGCGCTGCGGTGCGAACCGGGCCGCCGGTACCTCGTCGCCCGAGGCGCCAGGGTCGAAATCGGCGACCAGTTCTTCGTGGTGCTCTAGCAGCCGGGTCTCCTCCACAGCCCGGTCGCCGCGGCGATTGTGCACCGGCGCATCCCGGCGGCCGCCCGGGCGACGCCGCCCGGGTTCGCTGGAGGCATGACCGTCGCCCCTGAGCCACCCGCCGCGCACCTGCCCGTCGCCGACCCGATCCGGCTGCCAACTCGGCCCGCGGCACCCGGCCGCCCCGGCTTCCCGCTCATCGCCTGCGTTGCACCGCTGGTCGCCGCCGCGCTGATCTGGGGGATCACCGGGTCGGCGCTGGTCCTGGTCTTCGCGGTGCTCAGCCCGGTGATCGCCGTCGCCGGGCTCCTCGACGGGCGGCGGTCCAACTCCCGGCAGCGCCGCAGGGACGCCGCCGGGTACGCGGCCCAGATGGTGGAGGCCGAAGCCGCCGTTGATCAGGGTCTCGGCCGCCTGCGTCGGGAGGCCTGGAGCGCGGCACCCTCCGTGCACCGGATGCTCGGCGACGCCCATGATCCAAGCCGCTGGGCCGACCCCGCGACGGTGTCGGTCGTGCTCGGCGCCGGAGACATCCCGAGCGGCCTGCGCCTGGAGGGTGGCGACACCGAGCAGCGCGAGATGCGGGCCAGGGCGGCGGTGCTGACCGGTGCCCCCATCAGGATTGACCCGGCCGGCGGGATCGGGATCGTCGGTCCCGGGCTGGTCATCCGAGCCCTCGCGCGCAGCCTGGTGGTGCAATTCGCCGGCCAGTTCAGCCCCCGGGCCCTGGGCATCCGGACTCCGGCAGGCGACGACTGGGCCTGGACGGCGGGACTCCCGCACCGCACCGCGGTATCCCCGGCCGGCTGGCTGACCGTCACCAGCCCCGGCGCGCCCGTTCAGCCCGCACAGCCCACTCACCCGGGTCAGCCGGGTTTGCCGGGTCTGCCGGGGGGAACCGGCGGCGACTTCCGCATCACCCTCGCCGAGACCGGGGCGGAGCTCCCGCCCGGCTGCGCGACCATCGTGCGGGTGCACGGGGCGCGCGACGCAGAACTCGTCAGGGTGGGTGGGCATCCGGCCGGCGTGCGCCTTGTGCCGCACCTGGTGGCGGAACAGCAGACCGCAGGCTTCGGTGCGATGCTCCACCGCCAGGCCGAGGCAGCCGGCATGGCCGGCGTGGAGGACTCCCTGCCGGAGACCGTGGCCTTCGCTCCGCTGTGCGTCGGCCGGGCGGCCGATCCCGGCGGCACGCCTGGCACGCTGGCCTGCGTCATCGGCATGGGGGAGCACGGCCCGCTGAGCGTGGACCTGGTCGGCGATGGCCCGCACGCCCTCGTCGGCGGCACAACCGGCAGCGGCAAGAGCGAGCTTCTGGTGACCTGGGTGAGCGCCCTGGCCGCACGGTACCCGCCGAGCGAGGTGACTTTCCTCCTCGTCGACTTCAAGGGCGGGGCGGCCTTCGACGCTGTGCGCGCACTGCCGCACTGCGTGGGGCTGATCACCGACCTCGACGAACGCGAGGCACTCCGTGCTCTGGCCAGCCTCGCCGCCGAGCTCCGACATCGGGAGCGGGTGCTCCGTGACGCCGGCGCACGCGACATCGCCGACCCGCGAGGTGCCGGCCGGCTGCCGCGCCTGGTCATCGTGGTCGACGAGTTCGCCACCATGCTGGGTGCCTTTCCCACCCTGCACGCGCTCTTCGTCGACATCGCCGCCCGTGGCCGGTCGCTGGGGGTGCACCTGGTGTTGTGCACGCAGCGCCCCGCCGGGGTGATGCGGGATGCCCTGCTGGCGAACTGCAGCCTGCGCCTGTCGTTGCGGGTCAACAACGCGGCCGACAGCCAGGCCGTGATCGGGACCGATGCGGCCGCCCGGATCGATGCCGGCCGGCCGGGCCGGTGTGTGCTGCGCCGGGGGTCGGCTCCCGCCCAGCCCTGCCAGGTGGCGACAACGAACGACGACGACATCCGGGCCGTCCTCCACGACCTGCCGGTGTCGGCAGTGCCGGTGCGGCGTCCCTGGCTCGACCCGCTCCCTCGACGGGTGACCGTGGAGCAGGTCGTCGCGCTCGCCGGGGACCCGGCCCAGCCGACAACGGTGCTGGGCCTGATCGACGAGCCCGACCTGCAACGCTACAGCGTGGCCGGGTACGACCCCCGGGCCGATGGGCATCTGCTGGTGGTGGGCGGCGCCGGCACGGGCAAGTCGACGGTCCTCGCGGCGATCGCCGCGCAGGCCGGCGAGCGGGCCGGGCACCGGGCCGACCTCATCCCGGCCGACGTCGAGGCCAGCTGGGACGCCCTGGTGCGGGCCAGGGTTGCCCTGGACGCCCCGGCCGGCCCGCTGCCGGCGGGCGGTGGGCGGCACGACGCCGGCGTGGAATGCCGGGTGCTGCTCTTCGACGACATCGACGCCGTGCTCGCCCGCTGGGGCGAGGAACACCGAGCCGCCGCCCTCGACCTGCTCACCGGGCTGCTGCGCGACAGCGGCCAGAGCGGGCTACGGCTGGTGCTGACCGTGCAGCGGCTCACCGGGGCGCTGCAGGCCCTGCCGGCCCTGTGCCAGAGCCGGCTGGTGCTGCGGCTGCCCAGCGTGTACGAGCACCAGGCTGCGGGAGAAACCGCGGCCAGCTACGACGACACCCTGCCGCCTGGCGGCGGACACTGGCGAGGTGCCCGTATCCAGTTGCTGGCCGCCCCGGCGGCCGACCGGCACGGCGAGCCGGCAGCCGTGCCGTCGGCGCTGCTCACAGCACCCACCGATGCGCGGGTGCTGCTCGTGATCGCCGGGTCCACCGCCCGCTCGGCCGCGGCGATCCGGGCCGCCGGCTCACCGGACTTCCCACGCGTCGTCGAGCTCGGCGCGCACCCGGCAGCCGGCAGCCAGGGCGGGCGCCTGGAGGTCTCGGACGTCGGCGCCGGCACGGTGCTGGTGGGCGACGCCGATACCTGGCAGGCGCACTGGTCGCTCCTGACCGGGCTGCGGGGCGTGGCGCCGTTGGTCTTCGACGGATGCAGCCTGGCCGACTACCGCCTGGTGACGCGCCGGAGGGACCTGCCGCCGCCGCTCGCCCCTGCCTCCTCGAGAGGCTGGCTGGTACGGCCGGACGGCACAGTGCGGCGGGTGACGGTGCCGTAGTGCGTGGCAGCGGCTTAGGCGAGCACCTCGGCGAGCGGCCGGAACGGTAACGCGTTGGCGGTGGCCACCGGCAGGTTGGTGAGGGAGCCGCCGTAGCTGTTCAGCCCCAGGGCCAGGGCAGCATCGGCGCGCAGAGCGGCGGCCCAGCCCAGGTTCGCGATGGCGCGAACGTAGGGGAGGGTGGCGTTGGTGAGGGCATAGGTGGAGGTGCTCGGCACCGCGCCGGGCATATTGGCCACGCAGTAGAACAGTGACCCGTGCACGGTGAAGGTGGGTGCGGTGTGCGTGGTGGCGTGAGTGTCGGCGAAGCAACCGCCCTGATCGACCGCGATGTCCACCAGAACGCTGCCCGGCTTCATCCGCGACACCAGGTCATTGCTGACCAGCTTGGGTGCCTTGGCGCCCGGGATCAGCACGGACCCGATCACCAGGTCGGACTGCACGAGCGCCGTGTCGATCTCGAACGCGTTGGATGCGATGGTCTTCACCCTGCCGTAGTACTGGGCATCCAGTTCGCGCAGCCGGAAGAGGTTGGTGTCGAGCACGGTGACTTCGGCGCCCAGGCCGATCGCCACCTGCATCGCGGCGGTGCCGGCGACGCCGCCGCCGAGAATCGTGACCCTGGCGGGGTGGGTACCGGGCACGCCGGGCACCAGCAGGCCGGGTCCGCCGTTGGGCTTGAGCATGGCGTTCGCGCCGACGATCGGCGCCAGCCGGCCGGCGACCTCGCTCATCGGTGCCAGCAGGGGCAGCGCCCGGTTGGGCAGCTGCACGGTCTCGTAGGCGATGCCGGTGACGCCGGCCGCCAGCAGCGCCCGGGTGAGGTCGGCCTCCGCGGCCAGGTGCAGGTAGGTGAACAGCACCAGGTCGTCCCGGAAGTAGCCGTACTCGCTCGGCACCGGCTCCTTCACCTTGAGCAGCAGTTCGGCCGCCGCCCAGGTGGCGGCGGCATCCGGCAGAATCGTGGCGCCCGCGGCGCGGTACTGCTCGTCCGTGATCGACGAGCCGACCCCCGCACCGGTCTCGATGAGCACGTCGTGACCGTGCAGCACCAGGTCGTGCACGCCGGCCGGGGTGATTGCCACCCGGAACTCGTTGTTCTTGATCTCGCGCGGGACTGCAACTCGCATGACGCTCCTGAGCCTGGTGGGGACAGTCTGGTAGGGACAGCCTGGTGTCGGCCGGCCTGGGTGCACAGCCTACTGTGCAGACCCCGCCGATCCCGAGAACAGCGATCGAGAGCGAACGACGAAATCGGTTGAAAATTGCGGGAATGTTAACGTTTTGATCATTTTGTGGCGGGTTTGGTTCCGACTGTGCCAGTATCGGTCCACTCGTCACGCAGCGGGCCGGGTCGTCCCCGACGCTTCTGCGAAGCCGCTGAAGAATGCAAGGAGACCGACATGACGCCGAGGCCCATGCCCGCAGACCCGATGATCCAGCAGCTCATCCGCCAGGCCAGGCAGGCGCAGCTCGGTCGGCGTGCTCTGCTCACCGGCGGGGCCGGGGCCGCGGCGCTGGCGCTCGCCGCCTGTTCGACCGGAGGCGCCGCCCAGCCGACCGCGGCGGCCGACGTGTCCGGCAGCGACAAGACCCTGCGCTGGGACAACTGGGCGCTCTACATCGACGTGGACGACGCCGGGAACTACCCGACCCTGGCGGCCTTCACAGCCGAAACCGGCATCGACGTGAACTACACCGAGGCCGTCGACGACAACAACACCTACTACGGCAAGGTCAAGGACCAGCTGGCCCTCGGCAAGGACATCGGCGCCGACACCGTGTGCCTGACCGACTGGATGGTCGGCCGGCTCGCCCGGTTCGGGTACCTGCAGGAGCTCGACCACAAGAACATCCCCAACCTGGCCAACCTGCTGCCCAGCCTCAAGGACGTGGACTTCGACCCGGGCCGGGCCCTGTCGGTGCCCTGGCAGGGCGGCTTCGCCGGCATCTGCTGGAACAAGGAGAAACTCCCGGACGGAATCGGCTCCGTCGAGGAACTGTGGAACACCCCCGAGCTCAAGGGCCGGGTCGGCGTGCTCTCGGAGATGCGCGACACGATGGGGCTGATCATGCTCGATCAAGGCGTCGACATCTCCGGCGACTGGGGCGACGAGGAGTTCACCGCCGCGATCGAGGTGCTCAAGAAGCAGGTCAGCGACGGCCAGGTGCGCAACATCAAGGGCAACTCCTACAAAGAGGACCTGGTCAACGGCGACAGCCTCGCCGCGATCGTCTGGTCGGGAGACATCGTGCAGCTCAACGCCGAGAACGGCGACAAATGGGGCTTCGTGGTGCCCGACAAGGGCGGCACCATCTGGAACGACAACTTCGTCGTTCCGATCGGCTCCGCGCATAAGGCCAACGCCGAAGCCCTGATCAACTACTACTACGACCCGGCCGTCGCGGCGGAGGTCGCCGCCTACGTGAACTACATCACCCCGGTCGCCGGCGCCAAGGAGGCAGCCATGGAGATCGACCCCGAACTGGCCGAGAACCAGCTGATCTTCCCCGACGACGCCACCCTCGCCAAGGCGAAGGTGTTCCGCACCCTCACCGGCGCCGAGGAACAGACCTATGGTGCCCAGTTCCAGAGCATCCTGCTGGGGGCCTGAGCCGTGTCCAGCGGCGCCTTCGCCGACCGGGGTGCCGACCTGGAGCTGGTCGGCATCCAGAAACGGTTCCCCGGCTTCACCGCCATCGAACACCTTGACCTGGTCATCCCCGCCGGCTCGTTCTTCGCGCTGCTCGGCCCGTCGGGCTGCGGCAAGACCACCACCCTGCGCCTGGTGGCCGGTCTGGAGGACCCCACCGGCGGCCGCATCCTGATCGGCGGCCAAGACGTCACCACCCAGAAGGCCTTTCAACGACCGGTGAACACGGTCTTCCAGAGCTACGCGCTGTTCCCGCACATGACGGTGCTCGAGAACGTGGCCTTCGGGCTGCGCCGCCGCAAGATCGCGGATGCCGTCGGCAAAGCCCACGAGGCGCTCCGGCTGGTCGAACTCGACCACCTGGCCGCCCGCAAGCCGGTGCAGCTCTCCGGCGGCCAGCAGCAGCGGGTGGCGCTGGCCCGCGCGATCGTGAACCGGCCGGCCCTGCTGCTGCTCGACGAGCCGCTTGGCGCGCTCGACCTCAAGCTGCGCCGGCAGATGCAACTCGAGCTCAAGACCATCCAGGAGGAGGTCGGCCTCACCTTCCTGCACGTCACCCACGACCAGGAGGAAGCCATGACGATGGCCGACACCATCGCGGTGATGAACAAGGGCCGGATCGAGCAGATGGGCGCGCCGGAGCAGCTCTACGAACTGCCCAAGACGGCCTTCGTGGCGAACTTCCTCGGCCAGTCCAACCTGTTCACCGGGCCGGTGGTGGGGGAGACCAGCACCGCCATCGCCGTCGACATCGCCGGCCGCAGCATTGTGGTGCCCAAAACCCGCTCGCACCGGCACGCCGGTGACGTCACCATCGGCGTGCGCCCGGAGAAGCTCACCCTGCACCGGGACAAACCGGCTCCCGACCCCGGTCACAACGTGATGGGGCCCGGCCGGGTGACGGATGTGTCTTTCACCGGGGTGAGCACCCAGTACCTGGTGACCGTGCCCGGCGTCGGCATCCTCATCGTCTTCGAACAGAACCGGTCCTTCGGTCCGGTCGAGGGCGAAGGGGACGAGGTGTGGGTGACCTGGAACGTGGAACACGGCTTCGGCCTCGACGACGACCCGGTCTCGCCCGACCCCAAGTTCGTGGCGGACACCACGACCAAGAGCATCGCAGCGCAGCGTCGCGCCGCCCTCGTCACGGAGCTCGAGGAGGCCTAGATGGCGTTCGCCGCGTTCGCCAGCACGGCCGCACCGCCCACCGATGCACCTCCGCGCCGCCGCAGCAAGGTGGCGCTGCTCCTGCTGCTGCCCGGCATCCTTTATCTGGTGCTGTTCTTCCTCGCCCCGCTGGTGTCGCTGATCCTCACCTCGCTGCAGGCGCCGAGCGAGTTCGGCGACATCGGCATGTACAGCTACGCGTTCCGCTGGGAGAACTATGTGGCGGTGATCGAGCAGTACTGGCCGCACATCCTGCGCTCGTTCGGCTACGCGCTCATCGCGACGGTGCTGGCGCTGGCCTTCAGCTACCCGTTGGCCTACTTCATCGGGGTCACCGCCCGGCGCTGGCCGCTGCTGCAGAGCCTGATGCTGGTGCTCGTGATCGCGCCGTTCTTCATCAGCTTCCTGCTGCGCACCCTGGCCTGGAAACAGATCCTCTCCGACGAGTCGTTCCTGGTGACCTCGCTCAAGGCGGTATCCCTACTGGCACCCGACGCGCACCTCACCGGCACCGCGTTCTCGGTGATCTTCGGCCTCACCTACAACTTCATCCCGTTCATGACCCTGCCGCTGTACACGACCCTGGAACGGCTGGACCTGCGCTACCTCGAGGCCGGCAACGACCTCTACGCCAGCGGGTTCCACACCTTCCGCACCGTCACCATCCCGCTGTCGATGCCGGGCATCGTGGCGGGCACCCTCCTCACCTTCATCCCCGCCGCAGGCGACTACATCAACGCCAGCCGTGACTTTCTCGGCGGCGCGGACACCCAGATGATCGGCAATGTGATCGAGGCGAACTTCCTGGTGCTGCTGAACTACCCGGCGGCGGCGGCGCTGTCGATCATCCTGATGACGGTCATCCTGGTGATCGTGGGCGTCTACGTGAAGCGAAGCGGAACGGAGGAGCTGCTGTGACCCGCCTCTCCCTGGGCAAATGGTTGCTGCCGCTGTACACGGCACTGGCGCTGATCTTCCTGATGGTGCCGATCGTGTACACCTTCATTTTCTCGTTCAACGACTCGCTGAAGTCGAACATCACCTGGCGCGGCTTCACCCTCGACAAGTGGCTCAACGTCTGCGCGGTGCAGAACGGCGCCGTCTGCCAGGCCTTCGGCAACAGCCTGATCATCGGGCTGGCCGCTACGGTGATCGCCACGACGCTGGGCACCATGATCGCGATCGCCCTGGTGCGCTACCGGTTCAGGTTCCGGGCGGGCACGAGCCTGCTGCTGTTCCTGCCGATGGCCACCCCCGAGGTGGTGCTCGGCGCCGGGCTGGCCGCACAGTTCCTCTCGCTCGGTGTGCCCAAGGACATGCTCACGATCATCCTGGCGCACACGATGTTCTGCATCAGCTTCGTGGTGGTGACGGTGAAGGCCCGCGTCGCCGGTCTGGACCCGGCGCTGGAGGAAGCCGGCCGGGACCTGTACGGGTCACCCGGCCAGGTGTTCGCGCGGATCACCTTCCCGCTGCTGCTGCCCGGCATCCTGGCGGCTGCATTGCTGTCGTTCGCGCTGAGCTTCGACGACTTCATCATCACCAACTTCAACTCCGGTGCGGTGACCACATTCCCGAAGTACATCTACATCTCCGCCTCGCGCGGCATCCCCGCCGAAGCCAATGTGATCGCCTCGGCGGTGTTCATCCTGGCCCTGGTGATCGTGGTGACCGCTCAGGTCTCCGCCGCCGCCCGGGCCAAACGGCAGGCCCGGCAGGGCTAGCTCGTCCGTCGTGCCACCGCAACTGTTCCCGCTGCGGACAATTGCGCCCGTGTGCCGGTAACAATTGTCCGGACGGGGAACAGTTAGGGCCTCAGCCGGTCAGACGTAGCTGGCGCGGATCTGGCCGATCGGCTGGCCACCGCCGTGCACGGCAAGCTTGAGCTCGGGCACGATCGCGTCGATGTCGGCACGGCGCACCGCTCCGGCATCCGCCAACAGGCTCAGGGCCACGATCGTGGCCGCGCGCAGGTTGCCGTCGAGGATCTTCAACGCCACCGTGGTGCCGTTCTCTGCGGAAGCCACCATGATGCCCTCCGCGCCGCCCTTGACGAACAGGCCCAGCCGCTCGATCGCGATCGAGTCCGGCAGGCCGGGTCCGGCGATGACCCAGCCGTTCTCCCGCACCGCCTCGGCCAGGAACCCGGCCTCGCGGTAGATGGCGAACGGTGAGCTGGACTTGGACGTGGCGATGCGGGCGATGCCGCGGGCCAGGGCCGTCAGCGACAGGGCGTGCACCGGGGCGCCGCAGCCGTCGACGCCGCTGGCCGCCGGCCGTTCGCCGGTGAAGCGCTCTACGACGTCGAGAATGCGCTTCTGCAGCGGATGTTCCGGGTCGAGATACCCGGCGACCGGCCAGTGATTCTGCACACAGGCCACGAGCATCGCCGCGTGCTTGCCCGAGCAGTCCGAGTAGATCGGGGCAGGGCCGGCGCCCTGGCGCACCAGGGAATCGCGGGTGCCGGAGTCGCCCGGCCAGGTGGGCGTGCAGCCGAGGTCGGCCTCGGAGAGACCGGCGCGGGCCAGCAGGCCCCGCACCAGGTCGGTGTGCTTCTGGGTGCCGGAGTGGCTGGACGTCGCGATCGCGGCGTCTTCCCCGCGCAGCACCACACCGCTGGCCATGACCGCGATGGCCTGGAACGGCTTCATCGACGAGCGTGGGAACACCGGTGCGGTGACGTCGCCGAGGGCGCGGAGCACCGCGCCGTCACTGCCGAGCACCACGGCCGCGCCGGCGTGGCGGGACTCGATGAAGCCGGAGCGTTCCACGACGGCCAGCTCGACGGCGTCGATCACTTCGATGGTTCCGGCGGTGGCGGGCGTTGCCGCGCCGAACGCGGCGGGCGTCGTCGACGTCGTCACGGTTACAGCGTCGCCATCGCGTCGTCGATGACCGACAGGGCATCGGCCAGCAGGGCATCCGTCACGGCCAGGCTCGGCAGGAACCGCAACACGTTGCCGTAGGTGCCGGCGGTGAGCAGCAGCACACCGTGCTGAGCGGCATAGGCGGCGATCGCGGTGACCGCGGCGGCGTTGGGGGCCTTGGTCGTGGTCTGGGTGCCGGGCTGCACGAGTTCGATGGCGATCATGGCACCGCGGCCACGGATGTCACCGATGATGTCGTACTTGTCGGCCAGCGTCGCCAGGCCGGCGCGGAGGGTCTTCTCGATGCGCTGACCCTCGGCGAGGAGGTTGTTGCGCTCGATCGCGTCGAACACCGCGATCGCGGCGGCGCAGGCGACGGGGTTTCCGCCGAAGGTGCCGCCGAGCCCCCCGGGCTGCGACGCGTCGAGGATCTCGGCGCGGCCGGTCACGGCCGCCAGCGGCATGCCGCCGGCGATGCCCTTGGCAACGAGCACCAGGTCGGGCTCCCAGCCGAAGTGCTCGCTGGCGAAGTAGGCGCCGGTACGGGCCATGCCGCTCTGGATCTCGTCGGCGATCATCACGACGCCGTTCGCGGTGCACCACTCCTGCAGCAGCACCAGGTAGCCCTCGGCGGGCACCATGAAACCGCCCTCGCCCTGGATGGGCTCGACGACGAGGCAGGCCAGGTCGCTGGCGCCGATGACCTTCTCCAGGTAGGCGATGGTGCGGGCCGCGGCCTCCGGGCCGGTGAGGCCGTCGTGATACGGGTAGGAGTTGGGGGCGTGGTAAACGTCGCTGGCCAGCGGGCCGTAGCCGGTGGCGTACGGGGCGGCCTTGTAGTTCATCGCCATGGTCAGCACCGTGCGGCCGTGGTACGCGTGGTCGAGAACGGCGACGGCGCGGCGGCCGGTGTACTTGCGGGCGATCTTCACGCCGTTCTCCACCGCCTCGGCGCCGGAGTTGATCAGCACGGTCTTCTTGGCGAAACTGCCGGGCGTGTGGGCGGCGAGCAGTTCGGCGACGCGCACGTACTCCTCGTACGGGGTGATCGTGAAGAGGGTGTGCACGAAATCGTTCAGCTGGCTCGTCGCGGCCGCGACAACGCTGGTCTCCGAGTGCCCGACCGTGGTCACGCCGATGCCGGCGCCGAGGTCGATGAACTGGTTGTCGTCGAGGTCGACGACGATCGCGCCGCTGGCCTTCTTGATGTATACCGGCAGGGCGGAGCTGACACCGGTGGACACCGCGGCCAGACGTCGCTGGTGCATCTCCGTCGATCGCGGGCCGGGAATGGCCGTCACGATCTTGCGTTCCTGGGTCACCGTGTAAACCGGGGACGAGGGGGCGGAAGCGGCAGCGGAATCAGTCAACGTGTCAGTCATGATCGGGCCAGTTTACCGCCCGGTCGGCCGGGCAGCCGGGCTATTCCCTGCGAGAATTGTCAGCAAGCGTGAAACCCGAAGGAGACGCCATGATCGGTGCACATCACTATGCCGTGCAGATCCACTGGACAGGCAACCGGGGCACCGGTACCAGCAGCTACAGAGCCTACGGTCGCGACCACATTCTCACCTCGTCGGGCAAGGAGCCGATCGCCGGATCGGCCGACCGCACCTTCCACGGCGACGCCGACCGGTGGAACCCCGAGGAACTGCTGCTGGGTGCGCTGAGCCAGTGCCATCTGCTCTCCTACCTGCACGTGGCCGCCAACCACGGGGTGGTCGTGGTCGGTTATTCCGATGACGCCATCGGCACGATGGCGCAGACCACGGATGGCGGTGGCCATTTCACGGCGGCCACCCTGCGTCCCCGGGTCACCATTGCCGACCCCGATCAGGCCGAGCTGGCGCAGTCCCTGCACGCCGAGGCGTCCAAGGCCTGCTTCATCGCGGCGTCGGTCAACTTCCCGGTCGGGCACGAACCGGTCACCATCGTCGCCGAGCCGGCCTCGCTGCTCTAGGCGGAGGTCTTCGGGGCGAGTGTCGCGCCGGTGGCGGCGAGTACCTCACCCAGCTTCCTCGTCGCCGTCACCGACCGATCCAGTTCGGTGCGCGTGAACCGGGCGGCCGCCTCCAGCTGGACGGCACAGATCGCGTCGTCGGCCGCACGAACGCGCAACCGGCCGGCATCGGTCAGCCGGATGCGTCGCTCCCGCCGGGAATGCGGCGCCGGGTCCGGTTCCACCAGCCCCTCTGCCAGGGCTGCATCGACCAGCCGGCTGATGGTGGACTTCGTCAGGCTGAGCAGCGTGGCGATGTCCTGCTGCTTGAGGCAGTCGTTCTCGGTGTCAAGGGTGCGCAGCACGGCGAACAGGCTGAGATTCAGCCCGGTGGACTGCCTGACTGCCTCTTCGGCCTGGCGGTCCAGCAGGGCGGCGCTGTGACGCATTGCCAACCACCACTCCACGAACGGCTCGCTGTTCGTCGACGCGTCCGGCAGCGCCGACGGGTCGATAGGCCCGTTGCCCTCGGGTTCGGCTGCGCTGTTCGTCACCCGGCCAGTCTACGCCGCACATGCCACGAAACAGTTGCACATCGAATGGTTGCATATAGAACGGTTGCAAGTGTAACGTTTGCCGAATGCGAACACTTTTCATCATCGACCATCCGTATCAGGGCAGCTTCTCCCGGGCGCTGTTGGCGGCGGCAATGGCCGGCGCGGAGCAGGCCGGCCACGACGTCGACCTCATCGACCTTGCCGCCGACGAGTTCAACCCGGCGATGTCGGCGCAGGAATTGAATGCGTGGCGATCGGGACGGTCGCTGGATCCGCTCGTGCTCGACTACCAGGCCAAACTCGGTCGGGCGGACCACGTGGCCTTCGTCTTCCCGATCTGGTGGATGAACATGCCGGCGCGCACCAAGGGGTTCCTCGACAAGGTGCTGCTGCCCGGAATCTCCTACGACGAGCCCAGACCAGGCGGCAGGCTGGTGGGGCGATACGGGTCGCTGACCTCGGTAACCCTGCTGACCACCAGCACTACGCCGACGCTCTGGTATCAGCTGCTGTTCGGGCGTCCGGCGGTGCGCGCACTCTTCACCGGCACTTTCGGCCTGATCGGCGTGCGCAGGCTCCGGTGGCTCAGTCACGGCAACATTTCCCGCTCCGACGCCGTCACGCGCAGGGCCTGGCTGCGTCGCGCCTCCCGCCGCTTCGCGCGGCTGGCCTGAGCGGCTGACCCTCGACGCTCACACAAACGCGCCCGCCCAAACCGCGAAAGCGGCCCTGTGGCTGCCTCCGCAAGCGGAGGTGACCACTGAACCGCTTTCGCGAGGTGCAGCTGTTAGTTCTGGCTGGCCTCGAACAGCGTGAAGGCCTCTTCGAGCACCGAAGCGGCGTCGTCGATGAGAGCTTCGGAGATGACCACAGACGGCATGATCCGCAGCACGGAGTCCCAGCTGCCGGCATCCAGCGCGATGACGCCGTTGGTGGTGGCGTGCTTGAGCACGAACGCCAGCGCCTCGGGGAACGGCTTCTTGGTGCCGGGGTGAACCAGCTCAACGCCGAACATGGCGCCCTTGCCGCGTACGTCGCCGACGATGCCGAACTTGTCGGCCCAGTCGCCGATGCGGGCCCAGAGGGCCTTCTCCACACGCTTGGCTTCGCCCAGCAGGTTGTCGCGCTCCATGATGTCGAACACCGCCAGGGCCGCCGCGGTCGAAACCGGGTTGCCGCCGAAGGTGCCGCCGATACCGCCGGGCTGCACAGCATCCATGATCTCGGCCCGGCCGGTGACGGCGGCCAGCGGGAACCCGCCGGCGATGCCCTTGGCCGTGGTGACCAGGTCGGGCACTACGCCGTGGTGCTCGATGGCGTACCAGGCGCCGGTGCGGGCGATGCCGGCCTGGATCTCGTCGGAGACGAAGACGATGCCGTTTTCGGTGCAGAACTCGCTCAGACGCTTGAAGTAGCCGGGGGCGGGGATGACGATGCCACCGTCGCCCTGGATCGGCTCGACAAAGAAGGCCGCGATCTCGGATGCACCGATGTGCGTCTGGATGTAGTCGATGGTCTTCTCGGCCGCTTCCTCGCCGGACAGGCCGTCCTGGTAGGGGTAGCTGGTGGGCACGCTGTAGATCTCACCAGGGAACGGGCCCATGCCCACACGCTCAGGCCACGGGCGGTAGGTCATCGCCATGGTGAGGTTGGTGCGGCCATGGAACGCGTGGTCCAGGCTGACGATGGCGCGGCGGCCGGTGTACTTGCGGGCGATCTTCACCGCGTTCTCCACGGCCTCTGCTCCGGTGTTCACCAGGATCGAGTGCTTCTCGAAGTCACCGGGGGTGATCTCGGCGAGCTTCTCGGCGACGCGCACGTAGTTCTCGTACGGGGTGACGGTGAAGAGGGTGTGGGTGAGCTTGCCGGCCTGCGCAGCGGCGGCGGCGGCCACCTCGGGGTGGGCGTGGCCGATGGTGGTCACGCCGATGCCGCAACCCAGGTCGATGATCTGGTTGCCGTCCACGTCGACCAGGATCGCTCCCGCGCCGTGGTCCATGTAGATGTTGGCAAGGGTGCCGGCACCGCGAGATACGGCGCGAACGCGTCGTTCCTGCAGCGCGATTGACCGTGGGCCCGGGAGGGCGGTGACGAGCTTGCGCTCCTGGCTGACCGAGAAGGAAGAAGACATGCCCCCAGCTTACGGACGTCCGCTGGGTCGCAGCCCCGCACCGCCCGCGGTCACTACCCGCGAGCTGCTCGCGCCCGCGCCTTGATCGCGAGAATGACGTCGGTCTTGGCGTCCGCGTAAGCGTTCATGTCGTCCCAGCGGCCACGGAGCAACGACCTCTTCGTGCTCTCGTATAGGTCACGATCGTCCGTGTTTGAGCGCAGCCAATCCCGGAGCAGCAGGTATTCGCCCACCGCAGGAGCGCCCTGCTGATAGATGTGCACATGAACGTCGCGGTCCGGTGTGCGCACAAGACGGTGCCCTGGCTCGCGGGTCCGCAATTCGTATCCGGCGACCAGCAGCGCGTCGAGGTAGTCCTCTTCGGCGGTGATGTCATCGACGGTGACCACGATGTCGACAATCGGTTTCGCTGCCAGCCCGGGGACGGATGTGGAACCGATGTGCTCGACGCCAACGTTCGCGGCCGCGAGAGCGTTCAGGATGCGGCGCCGGTGATCCAGATAGAGGCCGACCCACCGCTCGTCATAGCTGTGGAGCTCGAGCTTGAGTGGTTCGGGGCCGCCCACCAGCTCCACCGTTGTGACGTCCGGCCGGCGTGCGCTGCTGCTTTTCTTCACCAGAGCATCCTCCCATCGGGGTAGAGCCCACAACAACTGGATGCTGGTGCTGGTCGACCCTGTCCCATATGGTCGCAAGGGGAGCTGCGTCACAATCCAGCTCCAGCCTCCGACGAAGGGAACTCATGACTTTCCGAACACCCATCCTCACTTCGGCCGTACTTGCAGTGTTGGCGCTCAGCGCCTGCTCCGCTGTTGGTGCCGACGAGGCATCGTCGGATACCGGCGGGTCGATTGAGATGGCAATTTCGGAAGTATGCACCGAGGCGTCGGATGCCGGCTGTGTCCTGGTGAACGGTACGAGTGTCTTGCTCCCCTCGGCGTTCGAACAAGCCGGCGTCACGAGTGCCCGTGTCGCCGACGGTGGACAGAACGCGGTTGAGGTGACGTTCGACCAAGGCGGGGCGGAGATCCTTCACTCGCTCACGGAGAAGGCCGCAGGAGCCGGAGAGACCGCGCGCCTGGTCATCAGGATTGGCGGAGAGCTGCAAGCCGCGGTCGTGGTGATGGAAGCGCTGGAGGGCGATCAGGCGCAAATCGGCCTTGCGCCAGATGAGAGCGCCCAGGACCTCGTCGATCTGATCAGCAGAGACCTTAATAGGTAATCGTATTTCGGTGGGTGTCGCCGGTGGCCTGCTGCACACACACGTGATGGGGAGGTGACCATGAAGCACGTAATGCGGTGGGGAGCCGGATTGGTGTTGGCACCGGTGTTCTTGCTTACGGGGTGTGCTGACTCACCCGGAATCGATCCGGACACGGGCATCATCACGGGCAGGATTCCCGGAGATTACGAGCACCAGGATGTCGTTGGTACCGTCGCGGCGGTAGGGGGCTGCATTGGATTGGAACTGTCCGACGGTGTGGTGTATCCCATTATTTGGCCGCTCGGATTCCAGCTCCAGCCCGCCAACGCGTCTATCGGCGATGGGAACGGGACTGTCGTCGTTGGCGAAAAGCTGACCGAAAGCAGGGGTTACCTCATTGCCCGCGAGGAGTTTGGCTCGCTCTCGGACCCTGCGCGGCTGACGGGTTTTGATGAGTGCAGCCCAGACGCGGAGACATTCCTCGTGCTGGTGGATGTCGAGGACTTCGACGCCCCTGAGTAGCTCAGACGTGAATGCACGCTGTCGTGTGGGGCGAGACGGTGCCGCTGCTCGATGGACCGGCCCCAGGACGTTCCGGCGAGGATCAGGGCGATACCGACGTAACCGGCGAGGGTCACGTGGTCCCGAGCGATCGCAACTCCGATGATTGCGGCCCAGATCGGCTCGGTTCCAAGGAGGAGGCTCACCCGCGAGGGCGAGGTGCGCCGGACCGCCCAGGTCTGCACCAAGAACGCGAAGACCGTGCACGCGAGAACGAGGTAGAGGAACAGGATGGCGCGTGTGGGGTCGAGCTCGGTTATGAAGTGCGGGATCGAGTCGCCGTAGAACAGCGAGACCGCGGAGAAGAGCATCGCGCAGGTGGCTAATTGCACCGTGGTGAGATGAAGCGAATTCATCGGCTTGTTGCCGGTGAGTGTGAACATCGAGGTGACGTGGATGGCGCGAATGATCGCGGCGACGAGGATGAGCAGGTCGCCGAGGCTCGGCGTCTGGAACACGCCGTTGCTGGCGAGCAAGGCGACTCCACCGATCGCGATCGTGGCGGCCAGGAAGAACCTCCCGGGCAGTCGGCGGCCGGAAACCGCAGAATCCAGAATCGGGGTGAACACAATCGTCAGGCTGATGATGAGTCCGGCATTCGTGGCCGATGTGTTGGCTATCCCGAAGGTTTCGAACGCGAAGACGGCCGCCAGGATCATCCCGAGGAGCACACCGGCGCGCAGCTCCGCCGCGGTGATCCGGTTACGCCGAGCGGCCACGATCGCCGCCATGAGAGCCGCGGCGAGCAGCATCCGGAGCGCCAGCAGCGCCACCACGGACTCTGGATTCACGAGTTCTTTGGCCACGAGGTAGGTCGATCCCCACGAGGCGGCGACCAGGAGCAGGAGCAGGTCGACGTGGAATCGGTGGAGGAGAGCAGGCATTCCACCATCGTCCGGTTCCCCGTCGCGTAAGACAAGAGAGGAGTTTGGTGTCGAATGCTTTAGTTTGAACTTATGGAACTGGGTCAGCTTCGCGCACTGAGAGAGCTGGGGGACCGGGGCAGCATCGCCGCCGTCGCCGCGGCGCTGTACGTCACGCCGTCGTCGGTGTCGCAACAGATCAGCGCCTTGCAACGCCACTCTGCTGCCCCGCTGACGTTCAGGGACGGGCGGCGGACCGCGCTTACCGACGCCGGGCGCGCCCTGGCGCTGGCGGCGATCGACGTGGAAGTGGCGCTCGAACGCGCCCGACAGGCGGTGCAGCTTTTTCAAGGCGATCCGTTGGGAACCGTTTCGGTGGTGGCGTTCCACAGCGCGGGCCTGGCCGTTTTCGGTCCACTGGTCGCCGCCTGCGCGAGTCCCGAGCGGCCCGATGTACGGCTGAGCGATTTCGACGTAGCTCAAGAAGATTTCCCCCTTCTCACCGCCGATCACGATCTGGTCCTCGCACATCGACTGGTCGGCAGCCCGTCGTGGCCGGGGTCTGTGCGTGTGGAACCGCTCCTGTTCGAGCCCCTCGATATCGCGGTCCGACGCGATCACCCACTCGCGGCGAAGACTGCGATCGAACCGGCGGATCTTCTCGACGAGGCGTGGGTCGCCGTGCACGAAGGCTTCCCGCTCAAACAGGCTCTCTCCGTGATCGCGGGAATCGGGGGGAGCGAGGCGCGCATACTGCACCGGATCAACGAATTCTCCGTCGCCGCTTCGGTCGTCGAAGCGAGCGGTTGTGTCGCGCTGATGCCCCGGTACACCACCGACCTGCGCGACCACCCGGGGGTGGTCCTTCGTCCGCTCGCTCACCCCGGCCTAGGGCGCCACATCGACTGCCTGGCTCGACCAGAGACTCTGGAGCGGTCCAACGCGAAGGCAGTCCTGTCGCAGATCCGGACCATTGCCGGAACTCTTATTCGATGACCGCGAGCCGATACTGTGTCGTGTACGTGTGATTCCTGAGGGGGGACCGAATGATTCGTCGGCAAGTGAGTCTTATTTCGTTGGCGCTGGCTGGACTGCTGGCGCTGTCCGGCTGCATGGCAGGCGCCGAACCTGCTCCAGCCGCGACGCCGGCATCCGCGGGGTCGACGACCGACACGGAGACGTGCACCGGCTTCAATGACGTTGCGACGATCACCGCGAACGCCGATGCCGGCCTTCGCGACGGGCGGATGGCGGCTCAGGAGCAGCAGGGCTGGTACCGACTGGCCACGCGCGTGCTGGATGGCGTGCCCACCCGCGGGGCGGGGGAGGTCAGCGACGCAGCCGCCGCGCTGAAGGACGTTGCGCCGATGGTCGACCTCGGTGCCATGGGAACGACCGGAATCGGGTCCGCGGACTGGAACGGTGCCGTGCAGGAGCTGTCGGAGGCCTGCACCGCGGCGGGCGCCGAGATGGCCATCGAGATGTACACCGGCGGATGATCAGACGCCGGTGATCATGAGCGGTGGCGGGCGGTAGTGCTCTAGGCGCTGTGGGGCGATAGTTCCGCGGCTCGGAGGTACAGGCCGGGTGATCGGCTGGCAGCCCAGACGAGTGCGCCCGTGGCGATGATCGCCGCGAGCAGCCCGACGATGTGAACGATGAGCGAGGCGATCCCGCGTTCGGGGAGCAGGAACCCGTAGGGAACCCAGCCGTCAGTCACGCCGCGGATCAGGACCGTGGTCAGCCACAGGACCGGGTAGGGGAGCAGCATCCAGAGCCGTCGCCAGGGTAAGCGTGGACGGTCGCCGACGAGCAGCCAGTCGAGCGCAACGAGAAGCGGGAAGACGATGTGCAGGAGTGCGCTGACCCAGGGCGGTGCGGACCCGGTCCCCGGGACCAGAACGTTGTAAATCACTGCGACGACGAGCAGATAGGCCGTGGCGATTCCCCGCAGGAAGGTGAGCGCAGACGGGACGCGTCGGCCGAGAACGACTAGTGCCCCGGTGGTGATCATGACGAGGCTCGTGAGCAGGCTCGTCTGATTGGTGAAGTATCCGAAGTAGTCGAACGGGTTGCCGTCTCCGACGGCGATGCGGACTGTGTAGACGTAAACCAGCACCGCAATGATCACCAGGCCGCTGCCTACCCGGCCGATTGCGATCACGAGAGCTCTCGGGTGAAGCGCTGCGTCAGAGATCACAAGCGACAGCCTAACGAGGACGGTCCGGACAAAGCTGCTATCAATAGCTCATGACCATTGCCGAGGCCCAAGCAGACGTGCGCCGGATCTATCGAGGCGGTTACAGCGGCCCGCTCGTCTCCGCAATCGTCTGGGCGGCGGCGAACACCGTTTATGTCCTCGTGTCGCCCGGCGCGGCCATGGTCGCTCTCTTCTTCGGCGGCATGCTGATCTTCCCGCTTTCCGCGCTGATCTTGAGGGCCACGACTGGAGGAGGCGCGCTGCCGAAGGGGCATCCGTCGTCGGCCCTGGCCATGCAATCAGCGTTCACGGTTGCCCTCGGGCTTCTCGTCGCGATTGCTCTCGGCTCCTACGCTCCAGAGCTCTTCTTCCCGGCCTCCCTGATCATCGTTGGAGCCCACTACCTGGTCTTCATGACGCTGTACGGGATGAAGGTGTTCGCGGTGTTGGGCGGAGCGCTGGTCGTGCTGGGAACGGTCGCCATTTTCTGGATGCCTGTGATCGGTGCAGTCAGCGGCTGGCTCGGCGCGATTGTTTTCGCTGTGTTCGTTCCCGTTCTGTACCGCACCTGGTCGGCGCGTCAGGCTCAGTGACCATCGGGCGCCATCTCGCGCGTCCGATAGATGAGTGGTTCATAGCCCGAAGCCAGATCCTCTCATGGCCCGATCTAGCGGCCACCCGCCACGTCCAGGATGCTCCCCGTGCAGTAGCCGGCGTCGTCGCCGAGTAGCCAGGTGATCGCGGCGGCGACTTCTGTCGCCTGGCCGGCTCGGTGCATCGGGATGGTGTGGGCCAGGTCCTTCGCGCGGTCCGGGCGACCGTTGCGGCCGTGTATTTCCGTGTCGATGATCCCGGGCCGTACGACGTTGACCCGGATGCCCTCGCTGGCGACTTCGCGCGACAAGCCGAGGCCGAGGGTGTCGATGGCGCCCTTGGATACGGCGTAGTCCACGTACTCACCCGGCGCCCCGAGCCGGCTCGCTACCGAGGAGACCAGGACAATGCCTCCGCCGGCACCGCCGTGGAGAGTGGACATCCGCCGTACCGCCTGCCCGCACGCCAGCAAGGGGCCCGCCACGTTGACAGCGAGCATCTCCGCAATTCGCGTGGCGGTGAGCTCATCGACTCTGGACTGTGCGGCGGCGATGCCGGCGTTGGCGACGAACGCAGTGACCGTGCCGAGGTCGTCCGCGGCGTCGAACATCGCCGCAATGTCGGTCTCGTTGGCCATGTCTGCGCGGACGAAGGAGGCGAGACCGCCGGCGGCGTGGATCGTCTGGGCGACGTCGACGGCGGCTTTCTCATCGTGGTGATAGCTGAAGAGCACCGACCAGCCGGCGTGGGCTGCGGCGATCGCGGTGGCGGCGCCGATCCCCCGGCTTCCGCCGGTGATGACGGCCACCCCGCGTGCTCCTGGTTCTGTGTTCATTCCGACAGTATGCGCGCTCGCCGGATGCTCACAGCACCGAGTCAATCGATGACCGCGGCGACGGCTTCGATCTCGACGAGCTGATCCGTGTAGCCCAGCACGGTCACTCCCATCAGCGTGCTCGGCGCGTCATGGTCGCCGAAGGCCGCGCGCACAACCGCCCAGGCAGCAACGAGGTCGCTCTGATCGGACGATGCCACGAGAACCCGGGTGCTCACGACGTCGTCGAGTCCGGCGCCCGCCGCGGCGAGGGCGATGACAAGGTTCTCCATCGCCTTGCCGGCCTGCGCGGCGTAATCTCCCACCCCGGCCGTGCTGCCATCCAGGTTCAACGGGCAGGCGCCGGCGCAGAAGATCAGGCGCGCCTCCGCGGGGGCAGTGGCGGCGTACGCGTACTCTGCCACGTCGGCGAGGTCGGCTGAGCGGATGAGGGAAACGGTGTGAGACATGCAGCCAACGTAGCGAAGGCACATCCGGAATCGGTACCACAGGCCGAACGAACGACACGGTGAGCGCCACAGGGACGGCGCATGGCAGGGTAGGGCAATGGGGATTCGACGCGGTGGGGGAGTAGCGGGAGCGATCGTGGCGGCGGTGCTGCTCGTGAGCGGATGCGCGGACACGGTCAGCGAGGCGCCGCCGAGCCCAACGCGCACCCAGCCACCGCGTATCGAGGATCTCGTGACGCCGAGCCCGACGCCGACCGCCCCGACGACGGCGGAACCGGTGGCGCAGACCGTCGACGCCGGCGTCGTTGCGGACGGAACCTCCGCGACGGTGTCGGGAAACGGCCCCTCAAACGTCACCTATCAGCGCCAGGGCGACTTCGCCGTCGTCATCGGGCTTGACTGCTCGGCCTGCACCGGCACCACGACCGTGACGGCGCCGGGGCGTATGTCGCCCTTCGGCGAAGCGGCGGCACCGCTGCGCGGATCGTTCTTGATGGACGTTTTCAAAGACGACCCCGTCAACCAGACACTCATCGTGCTGGCGGAGGGCCCTTGGACGGTGGCGCTGCAGAGTTGGAACGACATGCCCACGGTCTCCGGCCCGCAGTCGGGTGTCGGTCCGGTGGTGCTGTTCTTCTCCGACGATGTTCCTCGCGTGACCGTCGACTACGCGCCTGCCGGCGCCGACGACTCGTTCTCGGGCCGGGTCTTCACGACCTCCGACATCCCCCAGATGTTTGGAAACACCGAGGCATTCTCCGAGGTGTTCGACACTGATCTGCCGGGGGTCATGGCGATCCAAACGAACGGCACCTGGACGGTCACGCCGACGCCCTAGCGGCAGGCTCGTGTTTCGAATGCGAGGACGACATGCGGAAGGTGATCCCGCGCCACCACCGCAGTCAGGATGCGATCGCCGAGGTCCGCCCCCACCGAGTAGACGTGCGGATCGGTGTCGATGCGCCATCCCGGCACGTCGATGCCGTCGATGGACACGCTGACCCGCTCAAGGTGATGCTCAGCGACGGGCGCATCCAGTTCCCCGGGGACGCCGCCCACGACGCGCTGGTCGCGGAACGCATTTGTCAGAACGTAGTTTGCGTGCGCGACCAGGACCGACTGGGGCGTTTGCCAGGCCGGGTCGAGCACTCGGGTGGTCATCACGGCCTCCCACAGCGAGGGGTAACGCGCGAGCCGCCTGAACTCCAGCATCCAGTCGGGGAGTGGCCTGACCGGCTCTTCCTCCAGCGCATCCCGCTCGAGGCTGGATAATTCGGCCAGGTTGACGGGATCGTCGTGATCCTGGGGGTTTCTCCACAGTGTGTAGCTGATCGACAGGGATTCCGGGATCACCGGGCCCCCGTTCGTAGACGAACCGGAGGTTGCCACGCCGGATTCGACCAGGGACGGCTGGGTGAGCAAGCCGATCACCGGCGCTCCGAACATTTTCGCGGCCGTGTCGACGGTCGGCGGCGGGGGAACGTCCATCGGGTCGATGTCTGCGAAGTGCATGGCCCCAACCTAGTCGCGGCTGCTGGTTATTCGACGAGGTCGGCGAGCTGGCGGATGACGGTGCCCCAGCCGTCGTGGAAGCCGAGCTCCTCGTGCTGGTTCCGGTCGCCGAGGTTGCGGTGCATCGCCGTGGCGATGTACTCGGTGCCGTCGGGGTGGTCGGCCATGGTGATCACGGCGGTCACGAACGAGGCCTCGGCGGGGCGCCAGCCGGCCACGAGGGCATCCGTGAAGACGATGCGTTCGAGCTCGTCGACGGCGAGGAAACAGCCGGTGATGTGCGGACCGAACTCGAGGCCGTCGTCGCTGATCTCGGTGCGGAACGAGCCGCCGGCACGCAGGTCCATTTCGCGCACCCGGCAGATTGTCGGCGCCGGAACCCACCACTTTTCGAAGCTGGCCGGGTCGGCCCATGCGTTCCAGACCGTGGCGCGTGGCGCGCGGATGACGCGGGAGACGGTGAGGTCGAGTTCGGGGTGAGCGGATGCGGTCATGCGGGGGTCTCCTTGTCGCGGCGGGGGTCGGGGGTGGGGGAGGTGACGAACTGCTCGAGCCGATCGGTGCGGCCCTCCCAGATGGTGCGCTGCTCGCTGAGCCAGCTCTCGATCAGGGTGAACGTGTCGCGTTCGATCGTGCAGATGCGCACACGCCCGGTCTTGCGGGTGCGGATCAGCCCCGACTTTTCGAGGTAGCCGATGTGCTTCATGAATGACGGCAGCGCCATGTCGAAGGGCGCGGCCAGCTCGCCGATGCTGGCCGGCCCGGAGCCGAGCCGGCCCAGGACGGCACGGCGGGTGGGGTCGGAGACGGCCTGGAAGACACCGTCGAGGGTCGAAGAATGCTGAGCCATGCGGCTAAGTTAGCCGATACTCATTACTAAGCGCAAGGGCTAAGTGTGGGGTCTGCCCGACCGCGGTTAGCGCAGCTCGCGCCACCAGATGGCACGCTTGACCCGCTGCGCCACGGTGGTGGGCGGTGATTCGTTGTAGCTGTGCGCCAGTTCCTGACCGGTCAGATCGTGAATCGCGGCCATGATCTCGTCGGTGGCCTTGCGCCGGGCGCGGCCCGAGTCGGCGGTGCCGTGCACGCTCACGTCGATCGGGTCACCGAATTTCACGCTGATGCGGCGGATGCGCGGCATCTTCGACCCCACCGGCATGATCTCCTGGGTGCCGATCAGGCCCACCGGCACCACCACGGCACCGGTGGTGAGGGCGAGCCAGGCCACGCCGGTGCGGCCGCGGTAGAGCCGGCCGTCTAGCGAACGGGTGCCCTCCGGGTAGATCGCGAACGCGCCATCCACGTCGAGGACTTCCTTGCCGGCGTCGAGGGCGACCTGGGCGGCCTGGCCGGCGCCGCGTTCCACGCCGATGGCGCCGATCGAGGTGAAGAACTGGCGGGACACCCAGCCCTTGAACCCGGTCCCGGTGAAATAGGTGGACTTGGCCAGGAACTGCACCCGGCGCGGCGCGGTGAGCGGGATGACGATGCTGTCGATGAACGACAGGTGGTTGCTGGCCAGGATCACCCGGCCCTCCCGGGGGATGTTCTCCTTGCCGGTGATGCGCGGCCGGAAGACCAGGCGCGCGATGGGAGCCATGATGCCGTAACCGAGGAAGTAGACGAACCCGGGCCGTTTGGGCTTGCCGGGCATCTCGACGATCTCGTCGGCAGCCGGCACCTGTTCGACGGGGGTTTCCGGCGCGGTTTCGGGCTCGGATGCTGGGTCGTGCTTGGCTCCGGTCACTCAACGACCCTACAGCGCGGGTCAGTCGCAGCCCGGCATATATCCGCGGTGCGCCTAGCATGGGGGCGTGCAGCGAATCATCATTCTCGGGTCAACGGGCTCGATCGGTACCCAGGCGCTCGACGTCATCAAGGCCAACCCCACCCGGTTCGAGGTGGTCGGCCTCTCCGCCGGCAGCAACCGCGAGCTCCTGGCCGAACAGGCCGCCGCCTTCAACGTCGACGACACCGCCGTTGGTGCCGCCGAGGCCGAGCAGCTAGTGCGGGATGTCGACGCCGACGTCGTGCTCAACGGCATCACCGGTTCGGTGGGGCTGGGGCCGACCCTCGCCGCGCTCAAGGCCGGCCGCACGCTGGCCCTGGCCAACAAGGAATCCCTCATCGTCGGCGGCGACCTGGTCAAGGCGCTCGCCGCGCCCGGCCAGATCGTGCCGGTCGACTCCGAGCACTCCGCCATCGCGCAGGCCCTGCGCTCCGGCACCGCCGACGAGGTGCGCCGACTGGTGCTCACCGCGTCCGGCGGCCCGTTCCGGGGTCGCAGCCGCGCCGAGATGACGGATGTGACACCGCGCGAGGCCCTCGCTCACCCCACCTGGGACATGGGCCTGGTCATCACCACCAACTCGGCGACCCTGGTGAACAAGGGCCTCGAGATCATCGAGGCACACCTGCTCTTCGACGTGCCGTACGAGAGCATCGACGTGGTCGTGCACCCCCAATCGCTCATCCACTCGATGGTCGAGTTCATCGACGGCTCCACCATCGCCCAGGCGTCACCGCCGAACATGCGGCTGCCCATCTCGCTGGGCCTGGACTGGCCGAACCGGGTTGCCGCCGTCGGCGTGCCGATCGACTGGACCACCCCGCACACCTGGACCTTCGAACCGCTCGACGACGAGGCGTTCCCCGCCGTGGAACTGGCCAAGCAGGTCGGCCGGGCCGGCGCGACCTACCCGGCGGTGTTCAACGCCTCCAACGAGCAGGCGGTCCTGGCCTTCCACGCCGGCCGGATCGGCTACCTCGACATCGTCGACACCGTGCAGCGCGTGGTGGACGCCCATGAGACGCAGGGCGAGCTCACCCTCGAGTCGCTCGCCGAGGCCGAGCGCTGGGCCCGCGCCGCCGCCGATACAATCATCGACTCGATCGCCCGCTGACCGGCTCGCGGCCTGGCCGCTACCGGCGGTAGCTCTCGGCCGCGGTGACCAGCGCCTCGTCCCACGGGGTCGCCGTCACGCCCAGGTCCCGCCCGGTTTCGGCGGAATCGATCACGTACGGCACCTGGAACTGGTAGCTGGACTTGTAGACCTCGCGCATCAGCGGGCTGACCGCGCCGAGCGAGCGCAGCATCCACTCGGGGTAGCCGGCCACCGTGCCGCGGCTGCCATAGTGCGCGTTCAGCTGGCCGGCAATGTCGGTGCGGCTGTGTGCGCCGCTGGGCACATGCCAGACCCGTCCCCACGAGCCGGTGTAACCGGCGGCGGCGATCATCGTGGCGGCGATGTCCGGGATATAACTCCAGCTGTGCACCAGCTCGGGCTTGCCGACGCCTCTGGCGGTCTTGGAGGCCAGCACCGCACCGAAGAACGCCTGGCCGAGATGGGCGGTGCCGCTCACCCCGGCACCGAAGTAGTCGCTCGCCCGCACCTCGACGGCCCGGATCTCGCCCCGCTCGTGCGCATCCAGCACCCGGTGCCAGCCGTCACGGCGAATCAGGCCCTTCGATTCGGTCGTGGTCTCGGGGGAGTGCTCGGTCATCGGCCCGGTCGGTGCACCGTACGGGTAGAGGTTTCCCATCACGACCAGGTTGGCGCCCGAGACGGATGCCGCGGCGATCGCGGCGGCGAACACCGGTGGCCACCGGCGGGCCCAGTCGGGGTACGGGGGATTGGTGCACAGGAAGATGGTCTGCATCCGCTCGGCCGCGAGGCAGAAGGCGACAGGGTCCGACGCGTCGAGCACCCGGGCGATGGTGCCGGCCACGGCGGTGCCGGAGCGGGTGGCGACGGTGACGTCCTCGCCGTGGGCCACCAGCTGGCGGGCCAGTTCTCCGCCGATCCAGCCGGCGCCGACGATGAGGTGCTGGGGCATGGGATCCTCCGAAAGAGTGGGCCGAC
>Ga0247803_1000099_pt1 | contig 52109 bp, 46 predicted proteins | sample UWRJL014104B1_FD_180928 | JGI IMG/M metagenome (GOLD analysis project Ga0247803, IMG submission 180928) | Plant litter microbial communities from Arlington Agricultural Research Station in Wisconsin, United States - UWRJ-L014-104B-1 | ecosystem: Environmental > Terrestrial > Plant litter >... | reverse complement strand
ATCACTGGAGATGCAGGGCATGTCGATCACGGTCCTCAAACTCGACGACGAGTTGACCGCCCTGTGGGATGCTCCGGTGCACACGGCCGCACTGCGGTGGGGAAAGTAGGGAAGACCGTAATGAGCGTAGACGTCGCATGGGCCCAGGCCTGGATCAGGAGCAGCGCGCAGGTTCTCTCGGAGCACCGCGCCGAGCTGAACACTCTCGACCGGGAGATCGGTGACGGTGACCACGGCGAGAACATGGACAGGGGCTTCCAGGCCGTCCTGCCCAAGCTCGATGCCCTGGCCGACGCGGCCACGCCGGGTGAACTGCTCAAGACGCTCGCGGCTACGCTCATTTCCACTGTCGGCGGCGCGGCCGGTCCGCTCTACGGCACCGCGTACCTCAAGGCCGCCGCCGCCGTCAGCGGGCTCGCCGAGCTCGACGGCCCGGCCGTCGTGGCCCTGCTGACCGCCGGGCGGGACGGCATCGTGCTGCGCGGCAAGGCCGAATCCGGCGACAAGACCATGGTGGACGCCTGGACCCCGGCGGTGGATGCGGCCATCGAGGCCGAAGCCGCCGGGGCCAGCCCCGACCTGATCCTGGCGGCCGCAGCGGATGCCGCCGAGGCCGGCGCCGTCGCGACCGAACCGTGGATCGCGCGCAAGGGCCGGGCAAGCTACCTGGGCGAGCGGGCCATCGGCCATCGTGATCCCGGAGCCCAGTCGACCGCGCTCATCCTGCGCTGCGGTGCCGATGCGGCCACGCAGTCCTGATCGTGGCAGACCAGAGCGTGCCTGACCGGGGCACCGCAGAGCCCCTCGTCGGCGTCGTCTTCGTCTCGCACAGCGCCGAAATCGCGGCCGGCCTGGTGACGCTGGCCCGTCAGATGGCCCCCAACGTCGCCCTCGTGGCCGCGGGCGGCACGGACGGCGGCGGCATCGGCACCAGCTTCGACAAGATCGCGGCGGGCCTGGCCGAGGCCGACAACGGGCGCGGCGTGGTCCTGCTCTGCGACCTGGGCTCGGCCATCCTGACCGCGGAAACCGCGCTGGACTTCCTTGATGACGAGGCGCGCCAGCGCGCCCGCCTCGCCGACGCTCCGCTGGTGGAGGGTGGTGTGGCCGCGGCGGTCGCCGCGGAGATCGGGGGAGACCTCGCGGCCGTCGTGGCGGCCGCCGAGTCGGCCCGGGGTTCCTCCGCCGCTGGAGAGCCGGGAGCCGGCGGGGCCGGGGGAGCGACCCAGCCGGTCAGCCGCACCGTGATCTTGCGGAACCGGGACGGACTGCACGCCAGGCCGGCGGCGGATTTCGTGAAACTGGCCAGTAGTTTCGACGCCGAGGTCACCGTCAACGGTAAGGACGCGCACAGCCTGCTGGGCATCATGTCGCTCGGGCTGACCCGGGGGATGAGCGTGGAGATCTCCGGCCCCGACGAACGCTCCCGGGCCGCCGTGGACGCCCTGGCCGACCTGATCGAGACCGGTTTCGGCGAGGAATAGCCGCACGACGGCCGACCCGGATCCTAGGCCTGGGGCGGCCAGGAGGCGTACCATGTGCCCATGGTCCAGAATGAGAAATCCTCGGCCCAGGCCCGTCGCAGGGGCCCCAGCCGACTGTTCGATTGGGTGGAGGACCGGATCCGGCCCGCCTTCGACTCCCCGCCCGTCGGTACCTACGACGCGGCCGAGACGACGGGCCTGGCCGAGTGCCCGGTCTGCGGCCGGCCGATGACCGAGCACACGATCGAACACTCCGCCCACGACACGGTCCTGAACTGCCCGGTCCCGCACCCGGGGGCCTGGGACCGGGACGCGTTCGAGCCGGTCAACGAATTCGGCATGGTCATCCGGCGCCGGCCCGACGAGGGCAGCGCCGACTGACTCGAGCCGGTGGTCGAGCACCTGCAACACGGGGGTTGCTTTTCGGCACCGATTAGTGCAACTATGTTGTTGCAGTAATCGACCGAGAGGAACGGGAACCGTGACCATGACCACAAGCCTGCCGGACGCCCTCGTATCGGTGTTCGCGGCCCTCGGCGACGAGACGCGGTGGAGCATCCTGGCGGCCCTGGGGGACGGAGACGCGTCGGCGTCCGCCCTCGCCGGCATGCTGCCGGTGACCCGCCAGGCCATCGCCAGACACCTGGACGTGTTGGAGGATGTGGGACTCGTGGATTCCGTGCGCGTCGGCCGTGAGGTGCGGTATCGGGTGATCGGCGCGCAGCTCAGGGACACGGCGCGACGCCTGGAGAGCATCGGGGACGCCTGGGACCGCCGGCTGGTCGCGATCAAGCACATCGCCGAGGAGCTGTGAAACCCTCAACCGCGGGTTGATTCCCGGCTCCGATCTCCACTTGTTGACATAATGTGCATTATCGGTCATATCGTGGTGTCGGGAAGAGTGGTGGGAAACCGGTCCGTTCGGCGTCTGAACCGTCCGTCGCGATCCGGGCCTTCGCCATCCACGTTGGCGCCGGCCCGGACGCCGGCGTGTGCTCCCGTGTGTGCGGTGCCGGCATTCCGCGGCCCACCGGGCGTGGGCGTGCAGCCGGGAGGCCGCGCTGTGGCCTGCGACGGTCGGGCACGCCGGCGATCCGCCCCTTCCGGGGCGCTCAGCGTACGACGGCGCATGTTATGTCAAGAAGACCGGTTTCTGGTCAGGCGCCGACGTACGCCGCGAGATGCTGGCCGGTGAGGGTGGATCGTGCGGCGACGAGGTCGGCCGGCGTGCCCTCGAAAACGATCCGGCCGCCGTCGTGCCCGGCACCGGGACCCAGGTCGATGATCCAGTCGGCGTGGGCCATCACCGCTTGGTGGTGCTCGACGACGATGACCGACTTGCCGGAGTCGACCAGGCGGTCGAGCAGGCCGAGCAGTTGCTCGACGTCGGCGAGGTGCAGGCCAGTGGTGGGCTCGTCGAGAACGTAGACGCCGCCCTTCTCCGAGAGGTGCGTGGCCAGTTTCAGCCGCTGCCGCTCTCCCCCGGACAGCGTCGTCAGCGGCTGGCCCAGGCTGAGGTAGCCCAGCCCGACGTCGGCCATGCCCAACAGGATGGTGTGCGCGGCGGGGATCCGGGCCTCGCCGGCGCCGAAGAACTCCACGGCATCGGTGACCGACATCGCGAGAACCTCGCTGATATCGCGGCCGCCGAGGCGGAACTCCAGCACCGACGCGTCGAACCGCCTGCCCTCGCAGACCTCGCAGGTGGTCGAGACGGTCGCCATCGGGCCCAGGTCGGTGAAGATCACGCCGGCGCCGTTGCAGTTGGGGCAGGCACCCTCCGAGTTGGAACTGAACAGCGCGGGCTTCACGCCGTTGGCCTTGGCGAAGGCCTTGCGGATCGGCTCGAGCAGGCCCGTGTAGGTGGCCGGGTTGCTCCGGCGCGAGCCGCGGATGGCGCCCTGGTCGATCGACACCACGCCGGCCCCGGCCGGGACGGAGCCGTGCACGAGCGAACTCTTGCCGGACCCGGCCACGCCGGTGACGACCACGAGGACTCCCAGGGGGATGTCGACGTCGACGCCCTGCAGGTTGTGCGCCGTCGCACCGCGGATCTCCAGCGCCCCGGTTGGTGTGCGCACGGCCTCCTTGACCCGCGCACGGTAGTCGAGGTGGCGGCCGGTGAGCGTGTCGCTGGAACGCAGGCCCTCGAGGGTGCCCTCGAAGCAGACCGAGCCGCCCGCCGTGCCGGCGCCGGGGCCGAGGTCGATGACGTGGTCGGCGATGGCGATCATCTCCGGCTTGTGCTCCACCACCAGCACGGTGTTGCCCTTGTCGCGCAGGCGCAGCAGCAGCTCGTTCATGCGCTGGATGTCGTGCGGGTGCAGGCCGATGGTGGGTTCGTCGAAGACGTAGGTGACGTCGGTGAGCGACGAGCCGAGGTGCCGGATCAGCTTGGTGCGCTGCGCCTCGCCGCCGGAGAGAGTGCCGGCCGGCCGGTCGAGCGACAGGTAGCCCAGGCCGATCTCGGTGAACGAGTCGAACAGATGCTGCAGCGCCGTCAGCAGCGGGGCCACCGACGGGTCCGTGAGCGTGCGCACCCAGGCGGCGAGGTCGCTGATCTGCATGGCGCAGGCGTCCCCGATGTTCACGCCGTCGATGCGGGACGAGCGGGCGCCCTCGCTGAGCCGGGTGCCGTTGCAATCCGGGCAGGTCGCGAAGGTGACGGCGCGGTCCACGAACGCGCGGATGTGCGGCTGCATGGCCTCACGGTCCTTGGAGAGCATCGACTTCTGCACCTTGGGGACCAGGCCCTCGTAGGTCATGTTGATGTCGCCGACCTTCACCTTGACCGGTTCCTTGTAGAGGAAGTCGTGCTGTTCCTTCTTGGTGTAGTCCCGGATCGGCTTGTCGGCGTCGAGGAATCCGGAGCCGGTGAAGATCTTCACGCCCCAGCCGTCCGCGGTGTAGCCGGGGATGGTGAGAGCGCCCTGGTTCAGCGACTTGGAGTCGTCGTACAACTGGGACAGGTCGATGTCGTTGACGGTGCCCATTCCCTCGCAACGTGGGCACATACCGCCGGTGACGCTGAAGCTGCGGCGTTCCTTGACGGTGACGCCGCCCTTCTCCATGGTGACGGCACCCGCGCCCGAGATTGAAGCGACGTTGAACGAGAAGGCCTGCGGTCCACCGAGGTAGGGCTGGCCGAGTCGGCTGAACAGGATGCGCAGCAGCGCGTTGGCGTCGGTGGCGGTGCCGACCGTGGAGCGCGAGTTCGCGCCCATCCGCTCCTGGTCGACGATGATCGCCGTGGTCAGGCCGCTGAGCACGTCTACGTCGGGGCGGGCCAGCGAGGGCATGAAACCCTGCAGGAAGGAACTGTAGGTCTCGTTGATCATCCGCTGCGACTCGGCGGCGATTGTGCTGAACACCAGCGAGCTCTTCCCGGAGCCGGAGACGCCGGTGAACACCGTCAGCCGCCGCTTCGGGATCTCGACGCTGATGTCCTTGAGATTGTTCTCCCGCGCACCCTGCACCCGGATCAGATCGTGACTGTCCGCATCCAGGGCGGGCGACTGGGGGGCCGTCGAGGCGGAAGCGGTCATCGTGTCTCCAAAGAGGTACAAGAGCCGTCGGCACGCGCGCCGACAGGTCGGCGCTGGGCAGCCGACCAGTTCCGAGCATACGTCAGCCACTCCCCCGTCACCGGGTGTTTTGTGCAGCGACCGCGGGTGTATCCGGATCCGCGCCATCGGATTAGTTTGGCGTACATGCCCAACACCGTCGGACCCAACAGTGCAGTCTTCGCCATCGCCGTCGACCCCCGGCAGCTGACGCCGCGGGAGATCAGCGGCATCCGGGTCGCTTTCGCGGTCAGCGGTGTCGTGGCCATCGTCATCGGAACGGTGCTTCTGGTCTGGACCGAGGCGACGCTCTCGGTCATCGCGGTGCTGTTCGGGCTCTATTTCGTGATCAGCGGAGTCGTCCGGATCGTGCGTGGTGCGGCGAGCACCGGGTCGGCAGCCGGCGGCCGGGTGCTGAACATCGTTCTCGGCGTTCTGGTGCTGATCCTGGGCATCCTGGCGATCCGCAACCCCGAGGGGTCACTCGCGGTGCTCGGCCTGCTCGTTGGCATCGTGTGGATCGTCGAGGGGGTGGCGGCGCTGGTGGAGTACACCACCGATTCGAGTCGCTGGCCCGGAATCGTGCTGGGCGTGGTCGGGATCCTGGCGGGAGTGATCGTGCTGTTCGCCCCCGTGGCGACCATCGGCGTGCTCGTCACGATCGGCGGCATCATGCTGATCATCTCGGGGCTCGTGCAGCTGGTCCGCGGCTTCACCTTCGGGCGTGGCGTCGCCGCGTGACCTGTGCAGCGCCTAGCTGGTGAAGTCGGAGGTGTCGCCGACGTACCGGGTGTTGTTCGCCGGCACCGGCTCAACGGCGGCCAGGACGATCTCCGCGGCGAACTCGCTCACGTTGTACAACTTTCCGGCGGAGTCCTGGCGGGCGCTGATGGCTCCGGGGTTCGCCCGCTCGAGCAGGACGGCGGTGATGGTGCCCTGGATCATGTCACCGGAAACGACGACGAAGCCGATGCCGGCCTCGGCCAGCTCGGGAATCACGGCGCGGAGGGCGTCCTCGCCGGCGCGCTTGCTGCGGGCGACCGGCTCGTAGACGGCGACGTTGGACGCCGTGTCGACGAAGTGCGCCTGGTGGCTGGTGATGAAGACCACGCGGGCACCGTCGCTGAGCAACGGCACGGCTGCGGTGAGCAGGTTGACCTGGGCGTCCCGGTTCAGCTGCATGGCGTAGTCCTCGGCCATACCGGATTCCATGCCGCCGGAGGCATTCATCACGAGGATGTCCAGTCCGCCGTACTCTGCGCGGATGGTGTCGAACATCGCCGAGACGGACTCCGCGTCGGTGAGGTCGGCGGCCACGGTGATGGCGGTTCCGCCGGCGGCGCGGATGGCGTCAGCCAACTTGTTGGCGCGCGCTTCCTTGTTCCGGTAGTTGATGACGACCTTCGCGCCGGCCTCGGCGAAATAGGCGACGGTGTCGGCTCCGATCCCCCGGGACGAGCCCGTGACGAGGATGCGCTTTCCCGAAAGGCTGCCGGGCTGGAGGGGATTCATCGATGGTGTGCTCACGGTGATAAAGACTACCAACATGCCCCACACCTCCGAGTGCTAGCGTCAGGGGCAACCGACGCTGAGAGGGACGGCGACATGGTGGATTTGACGGACTACCTGTGGATCGTATGGCTGGTGTTCATCCTGGTCTGCGTGATCATCGAGCTGCTCACGCTGGATTTCACCTTTCTGATGATCGCCGTCGGCAGTCTCGCCGGGCTGGGCGCGAACCTGCTCGGCTGGGATTGGTGGGTCCAGATCCTCGTCGCCGGCGCGGTGTCGGTGTTACTCCTGCTGCTCATCCGCCCGGTGTTGCTGCGGCTGATGAATAGGAGCGCCGCGTCGGTGCCGCCGAGCAACGTCGCCGCGCTGATCGGCATGGGCGGCCGGGTGTCCTCCACCATCGCCGAACTGGGCGGCCTGGTCCGGCTCGACAATGGCGAGACCTGGACCGCCCGCCTCTCCCCCGACCGGGCACCCGCCAGCATCGACCCCGGTCAGCGGGTGCTGGTGGCCGCCATCGAAGGCTCCACAGCGGTTGTCGTCCCCGAGGAAAGGACTCCCTAACGTGCCCAGTCCCGATCAGCTCCTTCTCCAGATCTTCGTCGTGGTGCTCATCCTCGTCGTCCTGGTCTTCGTCGTGGTGGTGCTGGTGCGCACCATCCGGATCATTCCGCAGGCCAGCGCCGGTGTCGTCGAACGTCTCGGGAAATACCACAAGACCCTGATGCCCGGGCTCAACATCCTGGTCCCGTTCATCGACCGGGTACGTCCGCTCATCGACATGCGGGAACAGGTGGTGTCCTTCCCTCCGCAGCCGGTGATCACCGAGGACAACCTCGTCGTATCGATCGACACCGTCGTGTACTTCCAGGTCACGGATGCCCGCGCCGCCACCTACGAGATCGCCAACTACCTCGGCGCGGTCGAGCAGCTCACCACGACCACACTCCGCAACGTCGTCGGCGGGCTCAACCTCGAGGAGGCCCTCACCAGCAGGGACAATATCAACGGTCAACTGCGGATCGTGCTGGACGAGGCGACCGGGAAATGGGGTATCCGGGTCGGCCGGGTCGAGCTGAAGGCCATCGATCCGCCGCACTCGATCCAGGACTCGATGGAGAAGCAGATGCGCGCCGAACGGGACCGGCGGGCGCTGATCCTCACGGCGGAGGGCACCAAGCAGTCGGCCATCCTCACCGCGGAGGGCGCGCGGCAGGCCTCGATCCTTCAGGCCGAAGGCCAGGCCAAGGCGGCCGTGCTGCGCGCACAGGGCGAAGCCGAGGCCATCACCACCGTCTTCAAGGCCATCCACGACGGTGACCCCGACCCGAAACTCCTCGCCTACCAGTACCTGCAGACCCTGCCGAAGCTGGCCGACGGCAGCGCGAACAAGCTCTGGATCGTGCCGAGCGAGTTGACCGAGGCGATGAAAGGCATCGGCCGGGCCTTCGGACCGAACCCGGTCCCCGGTTCCCACCAGGGAACCGGCGCCGAGTCGCCGCCGGCCGGAGCGGGTGGGGCGCCGGACCATGACCGCTGACCGGGCGGCGTTCCTGTCCCCACCGGGGCCGCGGATCCTCGCGCACCGGGGGCTGAGCACCCAGGCGCCCGAGAACACCCTGCTCGCCTTCCTGCAGGCCATCATCCACGGCGCGACACATCTGGAGACCGATGTGCACGCCAGCCGCGACGGCGTCGCCGTGATCAGCCACGACCCGGTGCTGCCCGATGGCGGACCGGCCGTGAACGGGCTCACGATGGCCCAGCTCAGCCGGGTCGACCTCGGCGAGGGGCAGAGCTACTGCTCCCTGGCGGAGGCGCTGGCCGCGTTCCCGCAGGCGCGGTTCAACATCGACGTCAAATCCGCCGACGCCGTCCTGCCGGCCGCACGGGCCATCCGGGCGGCAGCGGCCTCCCGCCGGGTGCTGCTCACCTCCTTTTCTGAGAGCCGGAGACGCCGGGTGCTCCGGGAGGTGCCCGGCGCGGCGACATCGGCCTCCGCGCAGGGCGTGGCCCTGATGCTGGCTGCCGTCGGCCTCCGTCAGCACTGGGCACTCCCCCGCATCCTGCGCGGGATCGACGCCATTCAGGTGCCGGTCAGCGCCGGACGGCTGCGCATCGTCACCCCCAGGGTGGTCAGGCATATGCATGCAATCGGCGTGGAGGTGCACGTCTGGACGGTCAATGACCCGGCGCTGATGGGCCGGCTGCTGGAGCTGGGCGTCGACGGCCTCGTCACCGACCGCTGCGACCTCGCCGCCCACGTGATCGCACGACTGTGAGGCGCCGACACGGGCCGACACGCCGACACCGCGGCAGACCGATTCTGAGAGATCCCCGCGAGATCGGCTGTAACGGAAAGATAACGTCCAGCTTGATGGTTTACAACTGAGAATGCATCGCGAGAGGAGACCACACGATGGCAGATCGTAGTTTGCGTGGCATGAGATTGGGTTCACAGAGCCTGCAGAGCGAAGAGGGCGTCACCTTTTCCCCACGCGTCAGTCACACGTACTTGTGTGCAACGTGCGAGCGCGAGACGGTGATGATTTTCTCCGCTGAGGCTGAGGCGCCGGATGAGTGGGAGTGCCGATTCTGCTCCCAGACCGCGACCCGGTTGGTCGATTCGAAGCCTGTGGTCGTTGACCACTCCGACGAAAAGATCGCCCGCACCCACTGGGACATGCTCCTGGAGCGTCGCACCAGGGCCGAGCTCGAAGAACTGCTGGAGGAGCGCCTCACGGTGCTTCGTCAGCGTCGCGGCCAGAAGGTCGGCGCTTAGCCCCTTCAGCGGGGAGCCTGGCTCCCCGCACCACACCTGACGGCGTCGGCTAACCCCGGCGCCGTTTGCGTATCCTGGCGCGGTCGGCACGCAGGTGCACCGTCGCCAGCCGGGGGCCGGAATCGGTCCTGGCCAGTGCGCGGGCCGACAGCAGGCAAAGCAGGAGCCCCGCCAGGCCGAGGCCGGAGACGAACCACTCCAGCGGCCGACCGGCGCTCATCGCCGGCGTGTCCGTGACGCTCAACGGAACGGTCTGTACCATCGCGCCCGGTTCCCAGGTCGGCAGGCTGTCCAGCGTCTGGCCGTCCGGGGTGATGATCGCGCTGGTCCCGACGGTCGAGATGTTCACCACGGTGCGTCCGGCCTCGATCGCTCGGAGACGTGCGATCGCCAACTGCTGCACGGACTCGTCGGTGCGCCCGAAGTCGGCGTTGTTCGTTTGGGCCAGGATGATCTCGGCCTTGTCGCCGATCATTTCGTGCACCAGCTGGTCATCGGCGATGTCGAAGCAGATGGCGATGCCGGCGATGATGCCGTCGATGTCGAAGACATTGTCCCTGGTGCCGATTTCGTAGTCGCGGGAGACGAGGTCGATCAGATCCGGAGCGAACGGCCGCCAGAAGGCCCGGTCCGGCATGTACTCCGCGAAGGGAACCGGGTGGACCTTGTCGTACAGGTCGACGGCGCCCTCGCCGGCCTTCCAGAGCAAGGAGGTGTTGTAGAACTTGCCGTCACGCTCGGTGATGGTGCCCGCGATCAGCGGGGCGTCCATGACCCGGCTGATGTAATCGGCCGCCCGGGCCGAATCCGCCGACCGGAGTGGGTCAACGTCGATGCCGTTCTCCGGCCAGACGACGAAGTCCACCGGCTCGCCCACGAGCGGGAGCGTGGCCGAGATGTGGTCGTTCAGGATCTGGCCCGGCGCGTTCTGGGCGAAGAGGCCGGCGTCAGAGGCCCCTTGCACGGCGGCGATGCGGGCCGTCCCGCTCTGCAGGGTCGGCCACGCCGGGAACGCCAGCAGGAGGGCGACAGCCGCCACCGCGATCGCTGATCTGGCCGAGGGGCGCACGCCGGGCTCCCGGCAGAGCTGCACGGCCAGGGCGCTCAGCCACACCATCACGAAGCTCAGGCCGGACATGCCGACCCAGGCGATGAGCCCGTTGAACGGGCTTTCGGACTGGGAAATGGCGACTCGGCCCCACGCGAAGCCGCCATACGGCCACACCGCCGAGATCGCTTCGCGGGCCGTCCACAGCCCGGCGACGACGACCGGGAGAACACCGAGACGCCCGGTGACGGACGGCCAGACCCGCGGGCCGAGGTTCAGGACCACCGCGGTGAGCGCCAGGCCCACGCCGAAGAAGATCGCCTCGAGTCCGGCCAGTGCCAGCCACGGGACCGGACCGAGGTACAGGGTGAGCCAGCTGATGTGGATGAGCCAGAACGACAGGCCGGCGACCAGTCCGACGACGAGCCCGGTCCAGAGCCCACGACCCAGCAGGGCCAGGAGCATCAACGCCACCCCGACCGGTGCCAGGAACCACCAGGATCGATCCGGAAAGGCCCCGTCCAGGATCACGCCGGCGCCGGCGGCAAGCAGAATCGCCGCCCAGAGGGGCAGGCCGGTGCTGCGCAGTAAACCCGTCTTCACTTCAACAGCCTATGCGACCGAGGAATACGCGACGATGCCGCGGCGGATGGAGTCCATCGCCACCCGTGCCGTGCGGCCCACGGGGCCGTCGGCGACGAGAGAGAGCTGGTCGAGCAGGTCGATGGTCTGCTTGGTCCAACGCACGAAGTCCCCGGCAGCCATCTCCGCCTCCTCCAGCACCAGGCCCAGCGAGTCGCCGCGGGCCCATTTCCACATCGCCAGGCTCAGACCGCCGGCGAGGGGATTGCTGCCGGGCAGTTTGTGGTCGCGTTCGAGGTCGTCGAGCTGGCTCCACAGGATCTGGGTGGCGTCCAGCGCCGGCCGGAACGGGCCCTTGGGCAGGAACCGTTCGTCGGTCATTCCCTCATCACGGCGGGGTTCGAAGACCAGGGCGCAGGCCATGGCGGCCAGGCTGGGCGCGTCCAGCGAGTTCCAGAGCCCGCGGCGCAGGGACTCGGCCACCAGCAGGTCCCGGTCGGCGTAGATGCGGCGAAGGATCCGGCCGCTCTCGCTCAGCGTCACGGCGCGGCCCTCGCCGGGCACGAGATAACCGAAGCCGAGCAGCACATCGGTCACCCGGTCGAAGACCCGGGCGACGGCCCCGGTCCTGGCCGTGATCTGGCTGGTCAGCGCCTCGGTCTCCCGGGTCAGCTTCCACCATCGCTGCGCCCAGCGGGCGTGCGCCTCGCGTTCCGGACAGCTGTGGCAGGGGTGTGCCCGCATCCGCTTGCGCAGCGCCGCCAGCTCCTTCTGGCGCCGGTCCCGGCCCCGCGCGTTCGAGTCCGCGGCGGCATTCTCCCGCTCGAGGTCGGACAGACGCCGCCGGATCCCGGAGTATTCGGTGAAGTCACCCAGGTGGCAGGCCATCGACGTGGCGTATCCGTCGAGCGAGCTCTGCTGCTGCCGCACCCGGCGGGCCAGGTCGACGACGGCACGGTCGGCCTGGAACTGTGCGAAGGAGGACTCCAGGACCTCCCGGGTGTGTTCCCGGCCGAACTGGTCGATGAGGTTGACGGCCATGTTGTAGGTCGGTTTGAAACTGGAGTTCAGCGGGTAGGTGCGCCGGGACGCCAGGGACGCGACGGCCTGCGGGTCCAGGCCCTGCTGCCACTGGATGACGGCGTGGCCCTCGACGTCGATGCCGCGGCGGCCGGCCCGGCCGGTGAGCTGGGTGTACTCCCCCGGCGTGATCGGAACCCGCGCCTCGCCGTTGAACTTCTCGAGCTTGTCCAGCACCACCGTTCGGGCAGGCATGTTGATGCCCAGCGCCAGCGTTTCGGTCGCAAAAACGGCCTTGACCAGCTTTTTTTGGAAGAGTTCTTCGACGACTTCCTTGAACGCCGGCAGCATGCCTGCGTGGTGGGCGGCGACGCCGCGTTCGAGCCCGTCCAGCCATTCCCAGTAGCCGAGCACCGCGAGGTCCTCGTCGAGCAGGGTGCGGCAGCGTTCGTCGACGATCTGCCGGATCTCCTCGCGTTCTGCGGTGTCGGTCAGGCGCACGCCGGCTCGGAGAACCTGGCGCACGGCCTGGTCGCAGCCCACCCGGCTGAAGATGAAGAAGATCGCCGGAAGCAGGTGCTTGCCCTCGAGCATCCGCACGATCTCGGCCCGATCCATGCGCCCGGACTCCGCCTGCGCGCGTTGCTGGTGATACCTGCTCTGGTTCGACCCGCGCCGGCCGCCGGAGCGGTCGGAGAGCGGGCGGCCGCCGGCCTGGGCCAGCCGGACCAGCTCGGGGTTGACGCGGTGGGTTGCGGCCAGGCCAGACGAATCGAACAGGTCGAGCATCTTGCTCTTGACCAGCACATGCTGGTCAAGCGGCACCGGTCGTTCTTCGGAGACGATGACGTCGGTGTCGCCACGGACGGCCTGCAGCCAGTCGCCGAACTCCTCGGCGTTGGAGACGGTCGCGCTCAGCGACACCATCCGCACCGACTGCGGCAGGTGAATGATGACCTCTTCCCAGACCGCCCCGCGGAAGCGGTCCGCGAGATAGTGCACCTCGTCCATGATGACGAAGGCGAGGTTCTGCAGCAGGTCGGAATCGGCGTAGAGCATGTTGCGCAGCACTTCGGTGGTCATCACGACGATCCGGGCGCCGGCGTTGACGTTGGTGTCGCCGGTGAGCAGGCCCACCTGCTCGGCGCCGTACTCGGCGACGAGTTCCTGGAATTTCTGGTTGCTCAGCGCCTTCATGGGTGCGGTGTAGAAGACCTTCGCCGTGGGCTGCTGCATGGCCAGGAAGATCGCGAATTCGGCTACGACGGTCTTGCCGGCCCCGGTGGGTGCGGCCACGAGAACGCTGTTGCCGGCCTCGAGCGAGGCGCCGGCGGCCAGTTGGAACGAATCCAGGTCGAAGCGCAAGCCGCGACGGAAGGTCTCGAGTTTCGGGGTCTGCGCCCGGAGGCGTGCTGCCGTGTACCGGTCCGCCGGTGACTGGATGTCTGTCATCTGGTGCGCTAGTGCGCCAACTCCCGTTCGAGGGCGAGTGCACGCCGGGCGGCGCGTTTGTCGTGCAGGAAGGCGATGCCGTACGCGGCGAAGTAGAGCACGATCATCGGCACCGCGAGCATGAACATCGAGATCACGTCGGCGGCCGGGGTGGCGATGGCGGTGAACAGGATGATCACCAGAATGGCGATGCGCCAGGACTTGATGATCGAGGCGGCGCTGATCACACCGGCGAAATTGAGCAGCACCACGAAGACGGGCAGCACGAAGGCGATCCCGATCGCGACCAGCAGCTTGAGGGTGAAGTCCAGATAGTTCTGGGCGTTGATGAACGCCGCGTCTTCTGGCGGCGCGAAGCTCGTCATCAGGCCGACGATCTGGGGCAGCACGTACCAGCCGGCCGCACAGCCGGCCAGGAACAGCGGCACCGCGGTGAGCACAAAACCGTAGACGTACTTCTTCTCGCCGCGGGTGAGGCCCGGCATCAGGAACGCGAAGATCTGATAAAGCCAGACCGGGCTGGAGATGACCAGGCCGACGTAGAAGGCGATCTTCAAGCGCAGGTCGAAGGCGGAGGTGATGTCCGGGTAGTTGATCTGGGCGTTCCGGTTCTGCGCCTCGATGATCCCGTAGATGGGTTCGCGCAGGGCGGTCCAGACACCTTCGGAGAGCATCCAGCCGATGATGCCGCCGATCAGAATGCCGGCAGCGGCGCGGAACAGGCGCTTCCGGAGCTCGATCAGGTGCTGGCCGAGCGACATCGTGCCGGCACGGTTCGCACGCTTGGTGGTGCGTACGGCCACGGGAGTTAGGACTTCGTCTGGTCGCCCGGGCCGACGGGCCGTGTTGTACCGTCAGCGGAATCCGGGTGCGCCGGCGTGCCGGCGGGCTCGTCGACGGTGTCGCTCTTGATCTCGTTCTTGAAGATCTTCATCGACTGGCCGAGACTGCGGGCCAGACCGGGGAGTTTGGGCGCACCGAACAACAGCAGGATGACGACGAGGATGATCAGAAAATGCCATCCGGTCAGATTGCTCAACATGAGGGTCGATCCTCTGGCTTGTAGGGAGTGTGTTGCAACAGTTTACCCCGGCTGATGGAGAGATCCCGACGGAGCGCCCGCCGGTACACCCGCTCGATGCGGGCCTGATCGATCGCGGCGGCCAGGTCGCGTCTGTTCTGGAAGACGGCCGGATGGAAGGGCCGGGGCGGCACCGCGGTGTCCAGGTCGAGCTCGGCGAGCTGATCGCCCAGGTCTTCGAGTGCGCCGAAGGTGGCCATCAGCTTGCGGAACAGCCGGACGCCGAACCACGCCAGCATGGCGAGCAGGCCGGCGACCAGCAGCGTCCAGATCAGGATCCAGGACCAGACCGGCATCAGGCCGACGTCCGCTCTGCACTGCCGCCGTGCTCGGCGGGCGGTTCGTCGTAGCGGGCGGCGCCGGCGGCGGCCCAGTCGGCGACGGTCTGCCTGGCCTGACCGGGGTCCACCACGGTGACCACGCCGGCCAGGCCGGCGACGAGCCGTTTGAGGCCGTGGAAGTGGGAGACCCGCAGCTGAGCCCTGGACAACTGGCCGGCGGCGCCAACGCCGACGGGCACAGGGCCGTAGTCGGCGAGGAGCTCGAGAGCCGCAGCCGGAAGCTCGATCGTGACGGTGAGGTCGTCGGCGGAGCCTTCGAACAGGGTGTCCGGCAGCAGGACGCCGTCATCGTGCGCGTCCGCGGGCACGTCGGTGGAGCGCAGCTCGCTCATCCGGTCGAGCCGGAAGGTGCGCATGGCCTCCCGCAGGTGGCACCAGCCGCGCAGGTACCACGCGTTGTCGACGGACTCGATCCGGAGCGGGTCGACACAGCGGTGTTCGGCGGTGCCGCGGGAATTGAGGTAGTCGAACTCGACCTGGGTGCCCGCCCGCACCGCGGCCTGGATGACCGAGATCGTCACGTAGGCGTCGGTTCGGGACACGGCGAGCTGGCTGGGGGCGCCCGTGGAGCTGCGGGTGAGTTTGGCCATCAGGGTGGCGATCGCATCCCGGTCGCCGTTTTCGGGCAGCGCGGACAGGTACTGCAGCCCGGCGATGAGCGCGGCGGCCTCCCTGGCCGAGAACCGCGGCGAATCGTCGATGGCGACGAGGTGCGTGAGCACGATGTTGTCGTTGGCCTCGAACTCGTCCCACTGGATGTCGAAGAGGTCACCGTGCAGATACTGCCGGGTCTCCCCCGGCACCCCCGACATGGCGATCAGGTTGACGGCATCCCGCACCCGCTGCGGGGAGACCCCGAAGTGGTCGGCGACGGCGGTGACGCTGACCCTGTCGTGGTCCATCAGGAAGGGGACCAGGGAAAGCAGGAAGGTGAGCTTGTCCGACGCGCCGAACGCCGCGGGCTTGGCGGTCATCGTGCGGCCTCGTCGCCGGGGGTGGGCAGAGCTGCGTGGCTGTCCCGCACCCGGCGGAGGCGCTGCAGGACTGCGTCGATCAGGGTGGGCGGGGAGAGCACGTAGACCTCCGGGCCGTAGCCGGCCAGTTCGTCGGCGAGGATGTTGACATCGGTGTAGTGCAGTTCGACGCTGCCGTCGGCGCGGCCGGGTGCACCGCGTTTGCTCAGCCGCACCGCGGCATCCGACCCAGGTTCGACGGTGATCAGCGCGACCTGGGCTCGCCACAACGCGTCGAGTTCGGCGAGGGCACGTTCGCCCTGGCCGTCGTCGGCCCGCTGGCTGGTGGCTCCGGGAACCGTCACGACCGGGCCGACGATCCGGGCGAGCAGGAAGGTGCGCGTGGCCCCGGCCTCCTGGTCGGCGCCGTACAGGTGCCAGCGGCCCTCGTGCAGCACCACGGCCAGCGGGGCGACGACCCGGCGACGCGGTTCGCTCTCGCCCGGCTTGAGGTAGAGGAACGCGACGACCTGGCCGCGGTCCATCGCCTTGCCCAGCGGCTCGAAGGACGGTTCCCGGGCGCGCAGCGACGGCGCGTACCCGATGACCGGGTCGCTCGAATCGATGCCGAGCGAGTTGAGCTTGGTGAGTGCGCGGCGGGACTCGGCCGAGAGCGACCCCTCTCGCCACACCGCGGCGGCGAGTTTGAGCAGCATGATCTCATCGGGCGAGAACGCGATGTCCGCCGGCAGGTCGTAGAGCCCCTTGGGGATCCGGTAACGCAGGTGGTGGTTGCTGCCGGGGTCATCGGGCGACTCGATGGTTTCCAGCGGGATCCCGAGCTCGCGGATGTCGTCCTTGTCGCGCTCGAACTGCCGCTCGAGGCTGGCGTTGTCGGCGCCGACCCGGAACCGCTGCCGGTATCCCTGAACGGTCGACAGGATATCGGTCTTGGTCAGGCCGATCTGGGTGGCGATGAGCGCGAGGACCAAGCTGAAGAGGCGTTCCTCGACAGTGACGGGATGCGGCTGTTCTGGAGTGGGCGACACGTACGCGATTCTATCGGTGGTGCGCCAGCCGGCCGGCCCATCCCGCGGGGCGCGCGGGATGGGCGGGACGGCTCGGTGGGCCGGTTGGGTTAGTCGACGCCGAGGATGTCCACGACGAAGACCAGTGTGGAACCGGCCGGGATGGTGTCGGTGGCCTGGTCGCCGTAGGCCTGGTCTGGCGGGAGGACGGCGACGATCTGCGATCCGACGGTCTGGCCGATCAGCGCGTTGGCGAAGCCGGGGATCACACCGCCCTCGGTGGTGGAGCCATCGGCGGCGACAAACGCGGCAGGGGCGCCGGCGGCCCAGCTGGAGTCGAAGACCTTCTTGGTGTCCCAGATCACGCCGGTGTAGTGCACGGTGACGGTGGACCCGTCGGTCACGGTCTCGCCGTCGCCCTTCTTGAGCACGCCGACCTTCAGGTCTTTCGGCGGCTTGGCCGAGGGAATCGTGATGCCGGGGGTGCCGTCTTCGGCCAGGACCACGGCGGGCAGTCCGGCGACGGGAAGCTGGTCGGCTCCGTCGGCGCGGGTGAGGTAGGACTTGACGACGTCCAGAACGAACACGAGCGAGTCGTCGGCGGCCACGCCGATGTCGGCGTTGCCGCCGGCCGGGCCGAAGGTGTCGGCTGCCGAGGCGACCACGGCGACTCTGGAGCCGACCTGGGCGCAGAGGAGGCCGTCGGTCAGGCCGGTGAGCGTCTGGTCGTTCAGCACGAAGCTGGCCATGCTCGTGCCGTCGTAGGTGCTCTGCTCGATGGCCTCGCCCGTGGTGGCGTTGAAGACGCTGAGGTCCACCTGAACCTTCTGGCCGTCGACGAGGCCGGGACCGGTGCCTTCGATGATGTCGCTGCGCTGGGTGGTGTCGGTCTTGAGCGGGGTCGGGAAGTCGACCGTGGGGGCAGAACCGATCTCTCCCGTCACCGATACCAGCTTGGACGCGTCGCCGGAGGACACCGGAGCGGTGCAGTCGGCGTTGGCGGGGCCGGGGCTGCAGGCGGTCAGGGTCGCGAGCACCAGGCCGGCGGTTGCGATAAGTGCGGGAACTTTACGCACGGGTCCTCATTTCGGTACGGGAGGCGGCAGCGTGATGCCGACGAGTGAGTTGCGGGGTGAGTGCTGGCGGAAACCGCTGGTGCGGGCGGCAGGCCAGACCCATCCTATCCGGCGTCGAGGTCGCGAGCCTTGGAGAGCGCCGCACCGTTCTCGGCTGTGCGGTTGCGCTTGCGCATCACCTTGGCGCTCACGGACCGTTCGCCGAGTGCGCCGGGCGTCCACAGCTCGACATCGGCGTCGCTGAAATCGGTCTTCGAGGGGCGACGCTTGAGTTCGGGCAGGATCGTGTCCGGCGCGAGGCGTCGGGCGGTGATGAGGAAGCCGGTGTGCCCGATCATCCGGTGGTCGGGGCGAACCGCGAGCCCTTCGACGTGCCAGCCGCGCACCATCGTCTCGTGCGAGTCCGGGTTGGTGTAGTTGCCGGTGGCGCGGATGGCCTCGGCGACGCGGGACAGCTGGGTGACGGTGGCCACATAGCAGAGCAGCACTCCCCCGGGCTTGAGCGCGTCGGAGACGACATCGATGCACTCCCAGGGAGCGAGCATGTCCAGGACCACCCGGTCGACGGACTGGGCGGGCATGGTCTCCGGCAGCGTGTCGGCGAGGTCGCCCAGGGTGATGGTCCAGTTCTGCGGGTCGGCGCCGAGGAAGGTGGCGACGTTGGCCCTGGCCACATCGGAGAACTCCTCACGACGTTCGAAGGACGCCAGGGTGCCGGCCGGGCCGATGGCGCGCAGCAGCCAGAGCGACAGCGCGCCGGAGCCGACGCCGGCCTCGACCACGGTGGCGCCGGGGAAGATGTCGGCCTGGGCGAGGATCTGGGCGGCGTCCTTGGGGTAGATGATGGCGGCGCCGCGCGGCATGCTCATCACGAAGTCGATGAGCAGCGGACGCAGGGCGAGGTGTTCGACGCCCACGTTGTTCGTGACGACGGAGGCGTCGGGCAGGCCGATGATGTCGTTGTGTTCGAGGATGCCCCGGTGGGTGTGGAACGTCTTGCCCGGTTCGAGGGTGATGGTGTTCAGCTTGCCCTTGGGGCCGGTCAGCTGCACTCTGTCGCCGGCTCGGAACGGTCCGCTGTTCTGGATGACCTGGTTGTCGCTCATGCGCGTGTTGCGTCCTTGGGTGTGGTGGGGCGGACCTCGGTGCTGCTGAGGGGAGAAAGAAGGGCAGACCGGCGGGAGCCGTAGAGCTCGCTCAGCCAGGCCAGGGTGGTGCCGGACAGGGTGTCCAGGACGGTGTAGTGCTCGCTGGGCAGGATCGGGACCATGTGCGGGACCGCGACGACGACCGCGCCGGAGGCGACGGCCGCTGCGACGCCGGGCAGGGAGTCTTCGATGGCGACGCAGTGCGCGGGGTCGACGCCCAGCTCGCCGGCGGCGGTGAGGTAGGACTCCGGGTGCGGTTTGCTCTGCTGCACCATGTCGCCGGAGACGATGGTGGTGAACGCGTCGAAGCCGACGATCCCGGCGATCTGGCGCGCCATCCGCTGTTCGGACATCGTCACCAGGGCCATCGGCATGCCGGCGGTGTGCAGCTCGGTGAGCAGCTCGTGCGCGCCGGGCCGCCACGGGATACCCGCGGAGGCGAGCTGCTCCTGCACCCGGGTGGTGAGCAGGTCGACGATCGCCTCCGCGGCCAGGTTCACGCCGCGGTTCTGCAGGATGGCGGCGGAACCGAGCAGGCCGGAGCCGACCAGGAGCATCGCGTCGGCGTGGGTCCAGGTGCCGCCGAAGGAGTCAACGAGCTCGTGTTCGGCTCGCATCCAGTACGGTTCGGTGTCGACCAGGGTGCCGTCCATGTCCCAGAGAACGGCTGCTGGTGGGGACGAGAATGCGGGGATCAGTGTCACGGGGTTCAAGTTTAGGGGGCACGGCCTATCCTTGAAGGAGGCCCCCCAGTCCTGGTGGCCGGAATACACGAGGTTTCACTCAAGTGACAGACGGTAATGGGTTCCTCAGCGGGCGTCTCCTGGTGGTCGCCTTCGAAGGCTGGAACGATGCGGGCGAAGCCGCAACGGGCGCCGTCACTACGCTGAAGGACCTCCTCGACGTGGCCGAGGTCAAGCGCATCGACCCCGAGCTGTACTTCGACTACCAGTTCAACCGCCCCACGATCTCCACCGACGAGGACGGCCACCGGGTGATCGAGTGGCCCAGCGCGGTCATGTACGGTCCGGCCGTTCCCGGCATGAGCGGCGTGCCGCTGGCCGAGGACGCGCAGCTGAGGGTGAGCGGTACGAACGCCGGCAACATCTACCTGCTCATCGGCACCGAACCGTCCCGCAGCTGGAAGAGCTTCACGGCCGAGATCCTGGACTCCGCCCTCGCCGCCGACGTGAGCGGGATCGTTTTCCTCGGCGCGATGCTGGCGGATGTGCCGCACACCCGGCCGATCTCGATCTTCGTCTCCAGCGACAACCCCGAGGTCCGTGCCGAGCTGCAGATCGAACGCAGCAGCTACGAGGGCCCGGTCGGCATCCTCAGCGTGCTGGCCTCCGCGGCGGAGACCGTGGGAATCCCGAGCCTGTCGATCTGGGCGTCGGTGCCGCACTACGTGCACAACGCACCGTCCCCCAAGGCGATGCTCGCGCTGATCGACAAGCTCGAGGAGATCATCGACGTGGTCATCCCCCGCGGCGACCTGGTCACCGACGCCTCGGAGTGGGAGACGGGAATCGACGCCCTCGCCGCAGAGGACGAGGAGATGGCCGCGTACATCGGTCAGCTCGAGCAGGCCAGGGACACGGTCGATTCACCCGAGGCGAGCGGCGAGGCCATCGCCCAGGAGTTCGAGCGCTACCTGCGGAAGCGCGGTGAGGGTCCGGGCGGCTGGGCCGACGGCCGCCCCGGGTCCGGCCCCGAGCCGCGCCAGCCCTGACGTTTACCACCGAGGTGCCCGCGTGCGGACGGGTTGCCCAGTTCCGGCGGGGCACCTCGTCCGCAGCCGGGCACCTCGCTAGAGCTTGATGCCGAGGAGCGCGTCGATCGCGGCGGCGATGAGGGCGCGGTCGTCCACTCCGGCGGCCACCGCCTCGTCCACAGCGTCCAGGGCGCCCCGGGTGTCGAGGTCGTCGACCAGCGCGGCGCGCATCCGCTCGACGACCGCTGCGGCGCTCTCGAACGCCGACACGGCCGCACCGTCGGCGGCGTCGCTCGGGCCGAAGGCCAGCGTCCACGCGGCCAGCCTGGCCTCGGCGTCCTCGAGCTGCGCGGCAGTCCACTCCCAGTCGGTGCGGTAGTGCTGGGCCAGCAGGGCCAGGCGGATCGCCCGCGGGTCGCTGCCCGCTGCGCGCAGCCGGGAGACGAGAACCAGGTTGCCCAGCGACTTGCTCATCTTCTCGCCCTGGTAGGCGACCATGCCCGTGTGGCTGTAGACCTTCGCGAGCGGATGCCCGCTCAGCGCGGCGGCATGGCCGGCGCTCATGTCGTGGTGCGGGAAGATCAGGTCGCTGCCGCCGCCCTGCACGGTGAAGTCGGTGCCGAGTTCGGCGAGGGCGATGACGGAGCACTCGATGTGCCAACCCGGACGGCCGGGGCCGACGGGCGACTCCCAGGCCGGTTCCCCCGCTCTGGCGGCACGCCACAGCAGCGGGTCGAGCCTGTCCCGCTTGCCCGCGCGGTCGGGGTCTCCCCCGCGCTCGGCGAACAGGGTGAGCATGGCGTCGACGTCGAGGTTGCTCTCCTCGCCCAGGGTCCACGGCGCCTGGCGCTCGGCGGCCCGAATGTCGAAGTAGAGGTCAGCGCCGGGCCCGTCGGGCGTCGGCAGCGCATCCGGCGTTGACACCCGGTACGCCAGCGCGGATTCGCGAAGCTGCAGCACCGCGGCGCTGATGTCGTCGATGACGTCGGTGACGGCCACGAAGTCGTTCGGCGGGATGATGCCCAGGGACTCCATGTCGGCCCGGAACAGGTCGGTCTGCGACGCGGCGAGCTCGCGCCAGTCGACGCCGGTGGCCGTGGCCCGCTCCAGGAGCGGGTCGTCGACGTCTGTGACGTTCTGGGCGTAGTGCACCCGGTAGCCGCCGTCCAGCCAGACCCGCTGCAGGGTGTCGAAGGCGAGGTAGGTGGCCGCGTGGCCCAGGTGGGTGGCGTCGTACGGGGTGATCCCGCAGACGTACAGCCGGGCCACATCGCTGGGCTTGGCTTCGACGATCGAGTCCGTCGCCGTGTCGTGCAGGCGAGGAGCGTCGGACGTTCCCGGAATCGACGGGATGACGGGATGTGACCAGGCGCGCATACTCCCAGCCTAACTACGCGGTGATGACGTTGGTGCCGAGCAGGACCATGACGACGACGCCCAGGACGATGCGGTACACGACGAACGGCATGAAGCTGCGCTTGGAGATGTAGTTCATGAAGAACCCGATCACGAACAGGGCGACGACGAACGCGACGATGGTGGCGACGAGGGTTTCCCACGGGCCGAACAGTTCCGGCGTGCAGTTCGCGGCGGCCGCGACGCAGGGCTCCTTGATCGACTTGTAGACCTGGTAGAAACCACTGCCGAGAACGGCGGGGATCGCGAGCAGGAACGCATAGCGCGCTGCCGCGGCCCGCTCGTAACCGAGGAACAGGCCGGCGGTGATGGTACCGCCGGAACGCGAGACGCCCGGGATGAGCGCCAACGCCTGCGCGAAACCGAAGATGATGCCGTGGCCGACGGTGATGTCGCCCAGCTGACGGCGCTTGGCTCCGACGTAGTCGGCGATACCCAGCAGGATGCCGAAGGCGATCAGCATGATCGCGGTGACCCACAGGTTGCGGAGGGTGGTCTCGATCTGGTCCTGGAAGAGCAGGCCCAGGACGACGATGGGCAGGGTGCCGAGAATGATCAGCCAGCCCATCCGGGCGTCGTCGTCGCCGCGCGGCACCTTGCCGACCAGGGACTTGGCCCACTGACCGATGATGCGCACGATGTCACGCCAGAAGAAGATCACCACGGCCGCCTCGGTGCCGATCTGGGTGATCGCGGTGAACCGGGCTCCCGGGTCCTCGCCGGTGCCGAGGAACTGGCCCACGATGCTGATGTGGGCGCTGGAGGAGACCGGCAGGAACTCGGTCAGGCCCTGGACCAGGCCCAGGATGACCGCATTGATGAAGTCCACGTGATACTCGTTTCGCTTGTGCTCGTGCTGGTCGTTAGCGCTGCAGTGGGCTAGTACGTCGACAGCAGATCGGTCAAAACCGTCCTGCCAAACACTAATGCGTCCAACGGCACACGCTCATCAACGCCATGGAACAGTGCCGGAAAGTCCAAATCTGCTGGGAGCTTCAGCGGGGCGAAGCCGTATCCTTTGATGCCCAGTTTGCTCAGCGCCTTATTGTCGGTGCCGGCAGGCATCAGGTACGGCAGCACGGGCGCGCCGGGGTCGTGGGTGTCGAGGGTCGACACGATCTTGTCGATCAGCGGGCCGGCGAATTCGGTCTCCAGCCCCACATCGCGGTGCATCACCACGATCTCGATGTCCGGGCCGACCAGTTCGGCCAGTTCGGCCAGCACGGCGTCTTCCTCGCCGGGCAGGGAGCGCACGTCGATGAGGGCCTCCGCGCGGTCCGGGATGACATTGTGCTTGTACCCGGCCTGCAGCACGGTCGGGTTCATCGTGGTGCGCAGGCTCGCCTGAATGAATCCGGACGCCGTCCCTGTCGCCAGGGCCAGTTCGTCCGGACCCATCGACTGCGGCTCGACACCCAGGATCCGGGCGATCTCGGAGAGCAGCTGCCTGGTGGTGTTCGTCAGGCGGATCGGCCACTGACGCCGGCCGACCTTCGCCACGGCCTCGGCGAGCCGGGTGATCGCGTTGTCGGTCACCAACCGGGAACCGTGCCCGGCCGGACCGTGGGCGACGAGCTTGAGCCAGATGAGAGCCTTCTCACCTGTTTGGAGCAGGTAGGCACGCTCGCCGCCGATGCTGATCGAATACCCGCCGACCTCGCTGATGGCTTCGGTCGCTCCCGCGAACAGGTCCGGACGGGTGTCCACGAGGTGGTGCGAGCCGAACACGCCGCCGGCCTCCTCGTCGGCGAAGAACGCCACGATCAGGTCCCGCTCCGGCTGGCCGCCCTGGCCGAGGACATCCTGCAGCGAGGCCAGGATCATCGCGTCCATGTTCTTCATGTCCACGGCACCGCGGCCCCACAGCATGCCGTCCTTGATCTCCCCGCCGAACGGGTCCACCGACCAGTTCGCCGGGTCGGCGGGGACAACGTCGAGGTGGCCGTGCACCACCAGGGCGCCCTTGCTCTGGTCCCGGCCGGGTACCCGGGCCACCACACTGGTGCGGCCGGGCTCCGAGTCGAACAGCTCGGGGGCCAGTCCGAGGTCGCGCAGCTTCGCGGCCACGTATTCCGCCGCATCCGTCTCGCCGTTGGAGCGGCCCTCACCGTAATTCGTCGTGTCGAACCGGATCAGGTCGCGGGCGATCTCGGCGGTCAGGTCGAGCGTGTCGGCCGCGGGAGGCGTGGTGGCGGGAGCTGTCATGCAGTTCACGCTACCGGGCGGCGAGGCACGGCCGCCTGTCGGCGGGTTCATCGGGGGTCATGGAGGGGGTCGGTGGAACCCCGTGGTGTCAGGATGAGGTTCGGATCCGTGCTAAGTTGTTCCCCGGCAGCAAAACATAACTGCGGCCAAAACATCCAGTCCGGGTGGCGGAAATGGCAGACGCGCTAGCTTGAGGTGCTAGTGCCCGTATAGGGCGTGGGGGTTCAAGTCCCCCCTCGGACACGGAGATTGTTGGTAAGACAGCAGTCAACGAGAACTGGTTGAGACAGTTCACGGGCCGGATCTTAGGATCCGGCCCTGTCTCGTTAAGCGCGCATCGCCGATGCGCGTTTTTTATTGCCCCGGAGCCGGACCCGACGACCGCCGGACGACGAGCACCGGGTCAGGCATCGACACTGGAGCAGCCTCGGTGTGTTCGATCCTGGCCAGGATCTGGGATACGGCCGCGCGACCCTGCCCCTCGAAGTCATTCCGCAGCGTTGTCAGCGGCGGATCGAAGTACGCGGCCTCGGCAATGTCGTCGACGCCGACGACGCTGACGTCCTGGGGAATCCGGAGGCCGCGTTCTTTCAACGCGAGCATGAGCCCGAGCGCCATCTGATCGTTCGCGGCGATGAACGCCGTCGCGTCCGGAAGCTCCGCCAGCTCGGCGACGGCTCGGTACCCCGACGCAGCCGACCAGTCGCCGTGCAACATCCCGACCGAACGCACGCCGTGCGCCTGGACCGCCGTTTCGTAATCCCTGATCCGGTTGCGCGCGGCGGACCACATCGACGGACCGGCGACGTGCACGAAACACCGGTGGCCGAGCTCGGCCAGATGCGCGACCAGCATCGGAATGCCGACCCTCGACAGCACTCCGCGCGGATCGTCGACTGCACCATCGGATTCCGCGGCGACATACGCCGGCACCCGGAAGGCCGTGGCTTCGAAGGCCCTCGTCATGTCGTCGGTCACGGCGAGAGCGAGAACCCCGGCCAGATCGTGCTGCGTGATCAGCGCGAGGGACTCCTCGATGGCGAGCGGGTTTCGGGTATCCAGCGACACGATGTCCAGAACGTAACCGGCTTCGCGCGCCGCGATGCTGGCGCCTTCCACGATGCGGCTCGGTCCGACCAGCGAGATCTCGTGCGTCAGCGCGCCGATGCGGTGCGACCGTCCCGACTTGAGGCTGCGCGCGGTCAGGTTCGGCCGGTAGCCGAGGTCGGCGAGGGCCTGGACGACGCGTTCCCTGGTCTCCGGGCGAATGCCCTCGAAGCCGCGGAGGAAGCGGCTCACGGTCTGGTGTGACACCCCGGCCGCCTGGGCGACGTCATAGATCGTCGCGGCTTTTCCGCGGGTTCCAGCACCGCTGCCCCCGAATGCATCAGCGCCTGTACTCATGCGGTCCTCTCGTCGACTGATCGGTAGACGCGGATGCGGCTCGGCCGTTGTGATCACTCTGGCCCAAAGTGACTCTTGACAAGTGATGTTATCGACAACATCCTTGATCCAACCAAATGTGGTCGAAAACATAAGCAATACTCACCCTGCCACCCCACAACGAAGTGAGGCTGAATTGACTGATCCGTTGCCCGTCCAGTCCCCGAGCGGAGTGCTTTTCGGCGTCGCCTATTACCCCGAATACCACCTCACCGACAGGGTCGAAACCGATCTCGATCTCATGCAGCGGGCCGGGATCAACGTGATCCGGGTCGGTGAATCGGTGTGGTCGACCTGGGAACCCCGGGACGGAGAATTCGACCTGGACTGGCTGGCCCCGGTGCTGGATGCCGCCCGGCAGCGGGGCATCCGGGTGATCCTCGGCACGCCGACTTACGCGGTCCCGCCCTGGCTGCAGGTCGCGCATCCCGAGATCGCTGCGGAGCGGAGAACCGGTGTGCCCATCCCGTGGGGCGGGCGTCAGGAAATCGACTTCAGCCACCCGGAGTTCCGCCGGTACGCGGAACGGGTGATCCGCGCCGTCGTCGGCCGCTACGCCGACCATCCCGCCGTGATCGGGTTCCAGGTCGACAACGAACCCGGACTCGAACTGTTCCACAACGACCAGGTCTTCGCCGAATTCGTGCGTCGGCTCCGGGCCCAGCACGGGGACGTGCACACCCTCAATCGGGACTGGGGCCTGACCTACTGGTCTCACCGTCTCGCCGACTGGTCGGAACTGTGGCGCCCCGACGGCAATACGTTCCCGCAGTACGACCTCGCCTGGCGCCGCTTCCAGAGCGACCTCACCACGGAGTTCATCGCCTGGCAGGCCGACCTCGTGCGGGAATACAGCCGGCCCGGCCAGTTCGTGACCACCTGCCTGCAGTACGGGCGGCCCGCTCTGGACGACGAACGAGTCAACCTGGCCCTGGACATCGTGGCGGGCAATCCGTACTACGGCATGCAGGACCGGCTCGACCTGGCCCAGGAGCTCGCGCCGTTGAGCGACTGGACGACGACGGGGGTGCCGGCCCTCTTCCGTCAGGCCGACCGCATGTACTCCTCGAAGCAGGGGCGGTACCTCGTCACCGAGACCAACGCCCAGTCGATCGGCCACTCCGACACCAACTTCCCGCCCTACCCCGGCCAGCTCAAGCAGGCGGCGTACGCGTTCATCTCGCGGGGCGCGGCAATGATCGAATACTGGCACTGGCACACGCTCCCCTACGGCGCCGAGACCTACTGGGGCGGGGTGCTACCGCACAGCCTGGTTCCCGGCCGGGTCTATGCGGAGGTCGCCGAGATCGGCGGCGAGCTGGCCCAGATCGGCGCGACGCTGGACGGATTCGAGCCCGACGCGGATGTCGCGATCCTGTGGTCGAATCCCAGCCGCTACGCCCTGCAGTTCACACCATTCCTGCGCGCCGACGGGCAACCCGACTCCCAGTCCTACGAGAAGATCGTCGACGCGTTCCACCGGGGCTCGGTTCAGGCCGCCCGGCAGACTCGCCTGCTGCACCTCGGCCAGGCGTTGCACCTCGGTGCGGCCGTGCTCGCCGCCCGGTTCCCGGTGCTCATCGCCGCCGGGGTCTACGTGACGACGGATGCCGAGCTCACGCTGCTGCGAGGGTACGTCGCTGCCGGCGGCCACCTCATCGTCGGGCCCCGCACCGGGTATGCCGACGAGGAGGCGCGCGCCCGCGTCGCCATCGCTCCCCCGCGGCTGGCCGACCTCGCCGGCACCCGCTATGAGGAGTACTCCAACCTCGAGCAGGATGTCCCGGTCATCGCCACGACCGACGCCCTGGTCCTGGGCTCGGCCGCCGTGGCCAGCCTGTGGATCGACGGCCTCATCGCCGACGACGCCGAGGTGCTCGCCCGCTACGTCCACCCGAGATTCGGCGACTTCCCCGCCGTCACGACCCGCCAGGTCACCGGAGGTCGGGTCACCGTGGTCGGCTGCGTACCCGGTCCCGACCTGGCCAGCGGCATCATCCGCTGGGCAGCGCCGGCCGGGCCCGGCCACGCGCTCGCTGGCGACACCGCGGTCCCGGTGACCGTGAGCTCCGGCTCGCTCCCCGACGGGCGGCGCGCCTGGTTCGTCTTCAACTGGGGATGGGAACCGCGGGCGATCACGCTCGCGACCACCGTCACCGACACCGTCACCGGAGCCGTGCTCCAGACGGGCACAGAAGTCTCACTGACCGCTTGGTCGACGCGGACCTTTCTCAGCCAGTGAGCACCCCGGGATCCTGCGATCCTTCCCAACCACAGAAAGAGTGATCATGAAAAAGAAGGCACGGAGAACAGCAGTGGCGCTGGTGACCGGCGCCGTGTCGATCGGGCTACTCGTCACCGGGTGTGCACCGAGTTCCAGCGACGACTCCACCCAGGAGGCGGTCAGCCAGGACGACATCGACACGGCGATGACCACCCCCACGAAACTCACGTTCTGGACGTGGGTGCCCGACATCGAGAACGAGGTTGCCCTCTTCGAGGCGAAATACCCCGCGATCGACGTCACGGTCGAGAACGTCGGCCAGGGCCTGCCCCACTACCAGAAGCTGCGCAGCGCCATCGAGGCAGGCGAGGGCGCCCCGGACGTCACGCAGATCGAGTATCAGTACATCCCATCGTTCGTGCTGAACAACTCCCTGCTCGACCTGACCCCGTACGGTGCCGACGACCTCTCCGGGGACTACGTCGACTGGGCCTGGAACCAGGTGTCGCCCGATGACCCGGTGTGGGCGATCCCCCAGGACGTGGGTCCGATGGGCAACCTGTACCGTGAGGACATCCTCAGCCAGGCCGGCATCACGGAACCACCCGCGACCTGGGACGACTACGCGGCCGCCGCGAAGACCGTCAAAGACTCGACCGGCTCGTACATATCCAACCTGGGTGCCACCCAGGCCGGCCAGATGATCGGATTCTTCTGGCAGGCGGGTGTCAAGCCGTTCGCCTACGACGGTAAGGAAACCGTGTCGGTGAACGTGAACAGCGACGAGGCGAAGAAGGTCGCGACCTATTGGACCGAACTGATCCAGCAGGACCTGATCTCCACCGACGTGGACTTCGCGGACCAGTGGTACCAGGGCCTGGCCAGCGGCAAGTACGCCGGCTGGCTCACCGCCGCCTGGGGGCCGATCTTCCTGCAGGGCACGGCCGAGGGCACGACGGGCCTGTGGCGGGCGGCGCCGCTTCCGCAGTGGAACGCGGGAGACAACGTCTCGGGCAACTGGGGTGGTTCGTCCGACGCCGTTCTCGCGTCCAGCGAGAACAAGATCGCCGCCTACGAACTCGCGAAGTTCATCAACAACGACGAAGAGTCGGCGATGAGGCTCGCGACCGAGCAGTTCCTCTTCCCGCCGCAGGTCTCCGTCCTGGAAGATCCGGCGTTCGTGGACCAGGAGTCGGCGTTCTACGGTGGCCAGAAGGTGAACCAGCTCTTCGCTGACATCTCGCAGACTGTGGACACGGACTTCCAATGGCTGCCATACATGGACTACGTGTACTCCACCTACGAGGACACCATCGGTACGGTGATCACCGACAAGGGTGACATTGCCGATGCGCTCGACACCTGGCAGGACCAGCTGGTCTCCTACGCAGAAGACCAGGGCTTCACCGTCGAGTGAGCCTGCCGGGCGCCCGCCGCCGGTCGGCGGGCGCCCGGCTCCCCTGGACCGTCTCGGTCTCTCTGCCGCCCCATCCTCTTCTCACAGAAGGAGTCGCAATGTCGCACTCCCCGGCGCTCACCGACGAGCGCCCCGCCAGCCCCGTGCTACCGAAACGTCCGACCAGTCCCGCGAAACGCAAGCAGCGCCTGGCGGCCTACCTCTTCCTGCTGCCGTTCTTCGTCGTGTTCCTCACGATGCTGGTGGTGCCCCTGGTCTACTCCCTCTACCTCAGCCTGTTCGAAAGCAAGCTGATCGGCGGCGATGTCTTCGCGGGCCTGGCCAACTACGCCCGCGCTCTCACCGACTCCGCGTTCCTGGGCAGCCTCGGCCGGGTCGGCCTGTTCTTCATCATCCAGGTGCCCATCATGCTCGGCCTGGCCCTCTTCCTTGCTCTCGCGCTCGACAGCGCCCGCGCCCGGGGATCCAAGGCCGTGCGGCTGTTGATCTTCACGCCGTACGCCGTTCCGGCGGTGGTTGCCACACTGATGTGGGGCTACCTGTACGGGGAGGACTTCGGACCGATCGCGCAGGTCGCCAGGGCGGTCGGGTTGGGCACCCCGGAGTTTCTCTCGGCCCAGAACATCCTCGGCTCCATGATGAACATCGTGACCTGGGAATTCGTCGGCTACAACATGATCATCATGTACGCGGCACTCAGGTCGATTCCCGCCGAGCTCTACGAGGCGGCCGAGATCGATGGGGCGGGCCAGTTCCGGTTGGCGTGGAGCATCAAGATCCCCGCGATCCGCCCGGCGATCATGCTGACGGTGATCTTCTCCATCATCGGCTCCTTCCAACTCTTCGCCGAACCCAGCCTGCTGAATGCGATCGCGCCGGCCGCGATCTCGAATTCATTCACCCCCAACTACTACGGCTACAACATCGCGTTCATCAACCAGGAGCTCAACTACGCGGCCGCCATCGCGTTCCTGCTCGGACTCGTGATTGCGATCGTGTCGTACTTCGTGCAGCTCGCGGGGGAACGCCGAGAACGGGTCGGCCTCGCGGAAAGGGGAATCCTGCCATGACCACCACGGATACGGGTTTGCTGGTGACGGCCGGCGACGGAACGGCCCTGCCCCGACGAAACCGTCGGCGGTACACGCCCGAAGGGCGACGCAGCCTCCTCCTCACAGTGCTGCTCTGGCTCTGCGTCCTGTACTTCGTGTTGCCGCTGTGGTGGCTGTTCGTCTCCTCGACGAAAAGCAATTCAGCGCTCTTCTCGACGTTCGGAATGTGGTTCGGCGGGGATTTCTCGCTCTGGGAGAACCTGCAGACCCTGTTCACCGTGCGTGATGGGATCTTCCTGCGCTGGATGGTCAACACGTTCGTCTACTCGGTGAGCGCGGCGCTCGGCGCGACGCTGTTGGCCACCATGGCCGGGTATGCGTTCGCCAAGTACGACTTTCCGGGCAAGAAGATCCTCTTCAGCGCCACCCTCGGCGCGGTGATGATCCCGCTGACCGCGCTCGCCCTGCCGACCTACCTCCTGTTCTCCCAGGCCGGGCTCACCGACACCCCGTGGGCGATCATCATCCCGTCGCTGGTCAGCCCTTTCGGGGTCTACCTCATGCGGGTTTATGCGGCGGATGCGATCCCGGACGGCCTCATCGAGGCCGGCCGGATGGACGGCGCCGGCGAAGCACGGATCTTCTGGCAGGTGGGTCTGCGCCTCTTGGGACCTGGCCTGGTGACGGTATTCCTGTTCTCCCTCGTGGCGACCTGGAACAACTATTTTCTGCCGCTGGTCATGCTCAACAGCTCAGAGCTGTACCCCATCACCGTTGGCCTGGCCCAGTTGCAGTCGGCGGCCTCGCAGGGCGGCGGAGCCCAGGCCCTGTTCTCCACGGTCATCACCGGGTCGTTTGTGTCGATCCTCCCGCTGGTGATCGCGTTCCTGTTCCTGCAGCGGTACTGGCAATCCGGACTCGCCAGCGGCGGAGTGAAAGGCTGATCATGACCATCTGGTACGGAGGCGACTACAACCCGGAGCAATGGCCGAGGGAGATCTGGGACGACGACGTGCGTCTCATGAACCGGGCGGGCGTCTCGCTTGCGACGGTGGGGGTGTTCTCCTGGGCGCGCCTGGAGCCACGCCAGGGCGAGTACGACTTCGGCTGGCTGGACGAGGTGCTCGATCTCCTGCACACCAACGGGGTGCGGGTCGACCTGGCCACCGCGACGGCATCGCCGCCGCCGTGGCTGGCGCTCGCGCATCCGGAGACCCTGCCGGTCACCGAGGACGGCGTGCGCCTCTCGGTGGGCAGCCGGCAGCAGTACTGCCCGAGCTCGCCGGTGTACCGGGAACGCGCGCAGCAACTCGTTCGGCAGATCGTCGACCGCTACGCCGACCATCCGGCCCTGCAGCTCTGGCACGTGAACAACGAGTACGGCTGCCACGTCAGCCATTGCTATTGCGAGGTGTCCGCGACGGCGTTCCGCGGGTGGCTCCGCGAGAAGTACGGCACCGTCGAGGAACTCAACCGGGTCTGGGGAACGGCGTTCTGGTCGCAACGCTACGACTCGTTCGACGAGGTCTCGCCGCCGCGGGCGGCACCGACGTTCCGGAATCCGACCCAGCTGCTGGACTTCGACCGGTTCTCCAACGATGAACTCCTGGCCTGCTACCGGGCGGAGGCCGAGATCATCCGGGCCAGGTCCGCGATCCCCATCACCACCAACTTCATGGGGTTCTTCAAGGCCGTTGACTACTGGGCGTGGGCCCGGGAGGTCGACATCGTCAGCGACGACACCTACCCGGACCCCGCTGACCCCGACGCGCCGGCGTACGCCGCGATGGTGCGCGACCTGATGCGCTCGCTCGGCGGCGGGTCGCCGTGGCTGCTGATGGAGCAGGCACCCAGCGCCGTCAACTGGCGGCGACAGAACGCCGCGAAGGCGCCGGGGCAGATGCGGGCCTGGTCGTACCAGTGCGTGGCGCGCGGCGCCGACGGCATCCTCTTCTTCCAGTGGCGGCAGTCGGCGGTCGGCTCCGAGAAATTCCACTCCGGGCTCGTACCGCATGCCGGAACCGACACTCGACTGTGGCGTGAGGTGGAGCAGCTGGGCCGCGAGCTGGCGGCCCTCTCGTCAGGCTCGGGAGCCGAGGCGATCGCCGGCAGCCGGGTGCCGTCGACCGTCGCCATCACACTCGACTGGGACAGCTGGTGGGCCGTCGAACAACCGGCCTCCCCGACCGATGTGTCGTACCTGCGCACCCTGTTCGCCTGGCACCGCGCACTGACGGCCCTGGGACTCACCGTCGATTTTGTCCGATCGGATGCCGACCTGTCCGGCTACCGCCTCGTCGTCGTCCCGGCGCATTTCACCGCCACCGACGCACAGGTGGCGAACCTGGCCGCGTTCACGGAGACGGGCACCCTCGTGGTCGGCTTCGGCACCGCGATCACCGACGAGAACCTGCACGTGCGGCTCGGCGGCTACCTGGGGCAACCGCTCCGCACCGCTCTCGGCGTCTGGATCGAGGAATTCGCGCCGCCGGCGGCCCCCGACCCGCAGAACCTGGGTACCGGCACTCCCCCGGCACTTGCCCTGGACGGCGCGGTGTTCGGCGGGGCCGCGACAGGCCGGATCTGGGCCGAATACCTGCGGGTGGACGACGCCGAGACCGTCGCGACCTTCAGCGACGGCGCGCTCAGCGGCTGGCCGGCGGTGACCCGCCGGGTAACGACGGGCGGAGCGGGCTGGTACGTGGCCACGCTGCCCGAACCGGCCGCGCTGCAGAAGCTCGCCGCCCGGGTCGCCCTGGATGCCGGCATCCAGCTCCCGGCACCGGTGACACGCGGTGGCCAGGTGGAGACCGTCCGCCGGGGCGGGGCCCTGTTCGTGATCAATCACGGAGCGGATGAGACCGAGCTCCTGATCGACGGCACCGACGTGCTGACCGGCGCGCCGACATCCGGGATGCGGCTGCCCCCGCACGGCGTGGCGATCGTGCGAACCCCGGGGGGATGAGTCGACCCGACACGGTCGGACCGTGAGTCGGAAAACAGCTCCCGGGATCGCCCCGTGAGGCTGCTAGAGTCAACGAAAGCACTCGTGAGAGCGCTCTCATTGAGACTAGGCCCGGCTACGGCGGCGGATTCAGGACGTTGAATCTTGCCCTCCAGGCGGACCGTGGATACCGAAAAGGTGCACGCATGAAGTTCGGCCACTTCGACGACGAAGCCAGGGAATATGTCATCGAGACCCCGTTGACCCCCTACCCGTGGATCAACTATCTCGGCAGTGAGGACTTCTTCTCACTGGTCTCGCACACGGCGGGCGGGTACACCTTCTACAAAGACGCCAAGATGCGTCGCCTCACCCGCTACCGCTACAACGACATCCCCACCGACTCCGGTGGACGGTACTTCTTCATCAAGGACGGCGACGACGTGTGGACGTCGAGCTGGCTGCCGATGAAGAAGGACCTCGACTTCTTCGAGACCCGCCACGGCATGGGGTACACCCGCATCACCGGCGAACGCGGAGGCCTGCGGGTCTCCACCCTGTACTTCGTCCCCCTGGGTGAGACAGCGGAGGTGCAGAAGGTCACGATCACCAACACCTCGGATGCGGTCAAGACCTTCTCGCTGTTCTCCTACCTCGAATTCTGCCTGTGGAACGCCCAGGACGACCAGACCAACTACCAGCGCAACCTCTCCATCGGCGAGGTCGAGGTCGACGGCAGCGCGATCTACCACAAGACCGAGTACCGCGAGCGCCGTGACCACTACGCCGTGTACGGCGTGAACGCCGAGATCGCCGGTTTCGACACCGACCGGGAGACCTTCGTCGGGCTCTACGAGACCCTCGCGGAGGCGAAGGTGCCGCACGCCGGCGCCGCGGCGAACTCGATGGCCTCCGGCTGGTACCCGATCGGTTCGCACCAGGTGGACTCGACCCTGCAGCCCGGCGAGAGCCGTGACCTGGTCTTCGTGCTCGGCTACGTCGAGAACAACGCCGAAACCGGCCAGGAGAAATGGGCCGACGACGCCAAGCAGGTCATCAACAAGACCAGGGCCCAGGCCCTGCTGGCCCGCCTGTCCACCACCGAAGCCGCCGATGCCGCCTTCGACGCCCTCGGCGTGTACTGGACGGACCTGCTCTCCGCCTACACGGTGACCTCGCCGGACGACAAGCTCAACCGGATGGTCAACATCTGGAACCAGTACCAGTGCATGGTGACCTTCAACATGAGCCGCTCGGCGTCCTACTTCGAGACGGGTATCGGCCGCGGTATGGGCTTCAGGGACTCCACCCAGGACCTGCTCGGGTTTGTGCACCTGATCCCGGACCGCGCCCGTGAGCGCATCCTCGACATCGCCGCGACCCAGCTGCCGGACGGTTCCGCGTACCACCAGTACCAGCCGCTGACCAAGCGGGGCAACAACGAACTCGGGTCGGGCTTCAACGACGATCCGGCCTGGCTGATCATCGGGGTGGACGGCTACCTCAAGGAGACCGGCGACTACACGATCCTCGACGAGGTGGTGCCGTTCGACAACAACGACGCCCTCGCCGACACCCTCTACACCCACCTCACCCGCTCGTTCGAGTTCACCCTGAACAACCTCGGCCCGCACGGGCTCCCGCTGATCGGGCGCGCCGACTGGAATGACTGCCTGAACCTGAACTGCTTCTCCACAACGCCGGGCGAGTCCTTCCAGACCACCGAGAACCAGGCCGGCGGCGTGGCGGAGTCGACGTTCATCGCCGCGCAGTTCGTTCTCGCGGCCGGCCAGTACGCGACCATCGCCGAGCGCGGTGGCGACACCGTGCAGGCTGACAAGGCCCGGAAGGCGGCCGCTGAGATGAGCGAGGCGCTGCTCACCCACGGCTGGGACGGCGACTGGTTCCTGCGCGCCTACGATTTCTACGGCAACAAGGTCGGCACCCACGAGGACACCGAGGGCCAGATCTGGATCGAGCCGCAGGGCTTCGCCGTGCTCGCCGGTGTCGGCGTCGAACACAACAGCGACGGCACCCCGGTGAAAACGAGCCCGGCATTCCGCGCCCTCGACGCCGTGGACCGGCTGCTCGGCTCCGACCACGGCCTGGTGCTGCAGTACCCCGCCTACCGGAGCTACCGCATCGAACTGGGTGAGGTCTCGACCTATCCCCCGGGCTACAAGGAGAACGGCGGAATCTTCTGCCACAACAACCCATGGGTGATCATCGGCGAGACCGTGCTCGGCCGCGGCGCGAAGGCGTTCGACCACTACCGGAAGATCACGCCCGCGTACCGGGAGGAGATCTCCGAGGTGCACCGCACCGAGCCGTACGTCTACGCGCAGATGATCGCCGGCAAGGAAGCATCCAGGCACGGCGAGGCCAAGAACTCCTGGCTCACCGGCACGGCCGCGTGGAACTTCGTGACCGTCTCCCAGTACCTCCTGGGTGTGCGCACCGACTACGACGGCTTGGTCGTCGACCCGCAGATCGGGCCGGACGTGGCCGAGTTCACCGTCACCCGGCAGGCGCGCGGGGCGACGTACGTGATCACCGTGGCCAACTCGGGCCGTGAGGGTTCCCGCGCCAGCCTCGAAGTGGATGGCGTCGCCATCGCCGGCCGGACGGTCCCGTACGCCCCCGCCGGTTCCACGGTGCAGGTGCGCGCGACGCTGTAACACCGCGGTAGCACTGAGGGCCGGATCGATCAGATCCGGCCCTCTGGTGTCCACGGTCAGGCGACGGCGACCTCGACCTCGCCTGCCGGCGCTCCCACGCCGCCGAAGACCAGTCGTCGGGTGGCGATCTTGTCGGTGAAGAACCTGTCGTGGCTGACCACGACAACGGCGCCGGGGAAGTGCAGCAACGCCCGCTCCATGACCTGCGTGCTCGACATGTCCAGGTGGTTGGTCGGTTCATCCAGCAGCAGCACCGACGCGCCGGAGAGCAGGCACTGGGCCATCGCCACCCGGGCCTTCTGGCCACCGGACAGGTTGCCGATCTTCTGCTTGAGGTCCGCCTCGGAGAACTGGAACATGGTGAGGAACCGGTTCACCGACTTGCGGGTGGCCGTGAACGCCAGGCTGCCCTCGAGCGCGTTGACGGCGTGGCTGACCGTGTCGGTGTCGTCGAGTTCGGCGAGCACCTGGTTGTACGACACCATGCCAGCCCCCTTGGCCCAGTCCACCTCACCGTGATCGGCTGATTCCTCCCCGGTGAGCACCCGGAGCAGGGTGGTCTTGCCGCTGCCGTTGGCCCCGAGCACCACGATGCGGTTGCCGCGGCGGATCTCGAAGCTCAGGTCGTTGAAAAGCACCTTGTCGCCGTAGGACTTGCTGAGCATCTCCACCCGGCAGAGCACATCCTTGATGTGCAGGCCGCCGTAGATCTCGGTGATGATCTTGTCGACCGGCCGCGGCGTACGCGACTTCTTGATGGTGGCCAACTGGCTGCCGAGCTTGCGGCTGGCCGCCTTCTGGGCTTCGCGCCGGTCGGCGATCCCCTCGGACTCGAAGGCGAGGAGTTCGGACTCGTGCACGAACTGCGACTCGAGGGTCTTGAGCCGGAACTGCTTCTGCACCACGTATTCGCCGAAGTTGCCCGGGTACTCGTGCAGGTGGAAGTTCTCCAGCTCGATGATGCGGGTCACGACGGCGTCGAGGAAGGTGCGGTCGTGCGACACGATGACGGCGGCTCCCTTGAAGTCGCGGAACCAGCCCTCCAGCCATTCCACACCGGCAACATCGAGGTAGTTGGTGGGCTCGTCGAGAAGCAGCACGTCCGGCGCCTCGAGCAGGATCTTCGCCAGCGCCGCGCGGTTGCGCCAGCCGCCGGAGAGTTCGTCGATCGCGCAGCTGCGGTGGGCCTCGTCGAAACCCAGGATGGTCAAGGCCGCGTCGATCCGGCGCGGGTAGTCCCAGCCGTCCAACCGGTCCATGTCTTCGAAGAGTTCGGACTGGCGGTGGATCAGCCGGTCCAGTTCGGCGCTGGCCGAGGAATCGGCGGCGATGGCCGTGTCGATCGAGGCCAGCTCGGCCTCGACGGCCTTGATCTCGACGAACAGGGCGTCGAGCACCTCGGTGATGGTGGCCTCCCCGTTCAGCTCGGAGAACTGGGAGAAGTAGCCGATCTTCACGCCCTCGTCGACCGTGACGGTGCCGGTGTCCGGGGTCACCTGGCCCAGGATCAGCTTGATCAGGGTGGTCTTGCCCGACCCGTTCCGGCCGATCATGCCGACCCGGTCGCCCGGCTCGAGGCGGAAGAACGTCTCGCGGAGGACCTGAGTGTTCTCAAAACGCACGGTGACATCGTTCAGACGAATCAGGCTCATGAGTCCTGCTCCCCGTGCTCGGCGGCGTCGACGATGCCGATGAAGCGGCTGCCGATGCCGTCCACCTCGCGGCGGCTGAGCCCGGCGGCGGCCGCGGGAAGCTCGTCGTAGCCGTGGTGGTCGCAGGTCAGGTAGGTGAACTCCGGCCACCATTTCTTGGGCCGTGCCGCCTCCGTGAAGCCGCACACACTGCAGGTGAGTTCGATCCACACGGGCTTCTTGCCGGTGCGGTTCGCCCGCGACTGCACGAGCCAGGCGGGCGGGTTCTTCTCGATCTCGGCGAGCTGGGCGTCGGTCATGCGGCTGGGAAGGTCGTGGCGCTGCGCCATCTCGAGGGGAATGTCGAGGCGGAGCGCTGCTTCTCGTCTGGTAATCATCAGGTTCAACGATAGGCGCTGCGACAAGGGACACGGGCCCCGGCCGGAACTGGTTCAATGAACCATGCCTGAAATCCTCTCCCCGCTCGGCCTGCTTCTTGATGTTGACGGTCCGATCGCCAGCCCGGACACCCGCACCATCGCCACCCCCAGCATCATCGCCGACCTCATCACCCTCGCCGGGGCGAACGTGCCGATCGGTTTCATCACCGGGCGTTCCGCCCGGTTCATCAGCGAGCAGGTGGTCGCTCCCCTGGTCGCGGCCGGTCTGCCGCGGGTGATGCGCATGTACGGAGTCTGCGAGAAGGGCGCCGTGTGGTTCCCGATCACCGAGGCCGGCATGGGCGAGATCGTCGTCGACGACAGCGTGGCCCTGCCGGAGGCCGTCGCCGGTCGCATCCGCGACCTGGTCGCCACCGACTATGCGGACACCATGTTCTTCGATGAGACCAAGCTCGCCATGGTGTCGGTCGAGCAGCGCACGGATGTCGACCGGGCCGCGTACCACCTCGCCCAGGCGTCGTTCGAGCAGGCCACGTACGCCATCATGATCGAGCACGGACTCGGCGTGCGCTTCGGTGACACGGTCTCCCCCGACGCCGCCGGCGCGGTGCCGTTCCGCATCGACACCACCATCATCTCCACCGACATCGAATCGGTGGACCTCGACAAGGACCACGCCGCCAAGCGTGCCCTGGCCTTCTTCGCCGAGGGCGGACCGCTCCCCCGGCTCTGGCGGTCGGTGGGCGACTCCCGCAGCGACTACAAGATGGCCGACCACCTGCACGCCGCCGGTTACGACGTGGCGCATGTGGACGTGCGCCCGGCGGACGGCATCCTGGACCGGCCATACCCGGTGATCGTGGAGGGCGACCTCATCCACGATGAGGCCGGCGCCGCGTTCCTCGGCTACTGGGTGCAGAAACTCGGCCTCGGCGAGGCCGTGCCCGCCTAGTCCTCGACGAAGCGGATGCCGTTCTGCAAGGTGCTGCGCAGTTCGAAGACCTTCTCGAAGCTGCCCCGCTCCATACCGGGGATCCCGTCCCGAAGCACGCCGACCAGGCGGGACCGCGGGATCACCACGACCATGGGGCGCCGGCCGCGGCCGGGCAGCGACAGGGGTTCGGGGACGGCCTCATCCGGGGCCACCACGATCAGGGCTGTGAAGCGCACCCGCAACGACTTGGCCAGGATGCGGGCAGCCGCGGCGAACTCGTCCAACGGTTCTTCACCGGGTTCGAGCGCCTCGCCGGCGAGCTCGCCGCGTTTGAGCTGCACCGGAGAGCCCCAGTCCTCGGACAGGATCGCGAAAAGCCCGGCCGGGCCGAGCACGACGTGGTCGACCTTCTCCACGTCGTCCCTGGTGGCGATGTCGTGCCAGGCCGTGTAACCGATGCCGAGTCCGGAGATCAGCTGAGCGGTGGACTCCTCCGCGAGGGCCTTGGCGAGCCGATGCCGGATCTCCCGCGGCGCGGACCGGATCAGGTCGGGCGCATAGGGGTCGTCGATCACGGTGCCGCGGCCCGCCCATTCGCGCAGCAGGGCCAGGTAGCGCTGCCGGGAGTGGCCGCCGGGGTGGCCGTGCATCCGGGCCTTCATCCCCGTCGAGGAGGCACGCGCCGACGTGCTCGCCTGGGTGGGCGCGCCGGAATAGGACGTTTCCGGGTAGCGAGCGCCATCGTAGGCGGCCCGGCTCTCCGGGCTGCCGATGCGTTCCCAGGCCACCTGCACGGCGTGGAACGAGGCGGGGCTGCCGCCGACGTCGGGGTGGGATTGCCGTAGTTTCCGCCGGTAGGCGCGTCGCAGCTCCTCGTCGGTCACCGAGGGGCTCACGCCCAGCACCTCGTAGGGACTGGCCGCGGCCGGACTATCTGACATTCTCGCGGTCTCTTTCGGCCTGGAACGGGAAATTCATTCGGCCACCAGCCTAACCAGCGTTTCTGGTATCTCGCCGACACCGCCGGGCCCTCCCGCCGCGCCGGAATTTCGTGGGACGATCAGCGAGTGAACACCCCGTACCCGGTGCCCCGCGTGCACCGCTCCAGCACCCGCCTGATCGCGATGGTCCTCGTCGGCGTCCTGGCCGGCCTCCCGACCGGCCTCGTCGGTGGCTGGCTCCTGGCGCCGGCCGTCGGCTGGGCTGCCGCCGCGATTCTCTACATCACCTGGGTGTGGTTCGTCGTCGCGCGCATGGACGCGCCCACCACGGCGGCACACGCCACGAGGGAGGACCCCTCCACGGGGATCACCGATCTGCTGCTGATCCTGGCCAGCCTGGCCAGCCTGGGCAGCATCCTGATCGTGCTGCTGCAGGCCCGCGGTGCTGCCGGTGCCGGCCAGGTCCTGTTGGCGGCGCTGGCCCTGGTCACGGTCGCGCTGTCCTGGCTGCTCGTGCACACCCTGTTCACGCTGCGGTACGCGTCGCTGTACTACGCGGATGACGACGGAGGGGTCGATTTCAACCAGGTCGAGCCGCCGCGCTACGCGGATTTCGCCTACCTGTCCTTCACCCTGGGCATGACGTTCCAGGTGTCGGACACCTCGCTGACCTCGTCGGTCATGCGGGCAGCGGCCCTCCGGCACGCGTTGATGTCGTTCCTGTTCGGCTCGATCATCCTGGCCACGCTGATCAACCTCGTCGCGGGCCTGTAGGCGAACCGCGGTCGGCGGCTACCCCGCGAATGGTTTCACGGGCAGTCCCGTGACCCCGGGGGTCACCGTGAAGATCGACCCGGCGAGGGGATCCTCCCCAGGGGCGAGGTCCTCCCTGGAGGTGGTGATGAACAGCTGGTTCAGGTCGTCGCCGCCGAAGGTGCAGGCCGTGACCCGGTCCGCGGCCACGGTGATGACCTCGTCCAGGCTTCCCTCGGGGGTGTACCGGCGCACGGCAGCACCGGCATAGAGGGCCACCCAGACGCCGCCGGCGCTGTCGACGGTGAGCCCATCGGGGTAGCCGTCGGCCGACGGGATCTCGACGAAGGTGCGGAGCCCCGTCAGGCCGGTGTCCGGCGCCCAGTCGAAGACACCGATCCGGCCGGTCGGAGTGTCGTTGTAGTACGCCAACGACCCGTCCGGGCTCCATTCGAGGCCGTTGGAGATGGTCACACCGGACAGGGCCAGGCTGACCGACCCGTCCGGCGCCAGCCGGTAGAGCGATCCGGCGCCGGTGCGCTGGTCGTAGGCCATCGAACCGCAGTAGAACGAGCCGTCCGGGGCGGTGCCGCCGTCGTTCATGCGCACGGAGGTGTCGTTCCACACCTCCGGCAGCCGGGTCAGCGTGCCGTCGGGCTCTTCCAGGGCGAATCCGCGCTCAAGGGCGATGACCGCCCCGCCACCCACGCGCGGGCGCAGGGCAGCCGCGATGGTGTCGACGTGCCGCCGGGTCACCGTGCCGTCGGAGCCGAGCGTCAGGATGTCGCCGGCGAACAGGTCGACGAGACGCAGGCCGCCCCAGGACGGTGAGAAGACCGGGCCCTCACCATGGAAGGTGATCGGGTCGGTGAGCTGGTCGGCGCGCATGTGGATCCTCGTGATCGGTTGTCTGGGCAGCTGAGCGCACCGGGTCGCTCCGGCAGGTCAGTTGCGCAGCGCGCGAACCGGGATGGCGATGGCCGCGCTGACGGCCAGGATACCGGCGAAGAAGATCGCGCCCTGCCAGGCTGTCACGGTGAAGGCCAGGCCGAACAGCCACAGGCCGAAGACGAAGACAGCCATCGCGACGACGAAGGTAAGAATGGGCATGGCAGGGTCCTCTCAACGGTGCCGCGAAAGCTTATCCGCGCTCATTTCGAGCGTACTAGCTCACAAGGTGCGGCGTGGCTCCGCGCGCCGGTCAGGCGCTGTAACCGACCTCGCGCTCCGGGCCGAGAGGGTCGAGAAGCTCCGGCGCATCGCCGGTGACCGGTGCCACCTGGTAGAAGGCCAACCCGGCCGCCGCCTCAGAGGACGCCTGGACAACCGCAGCGACCAGGGCCTGGTCGCCCTCGGTGTGCGGGTCCAGCCAGGTGCCCCAGCACTCCTCCGGGAGCACAACGGGCATCCGGTCGTGGATGTCGGCGAGGGCGCCCTGCGCGCCGGTGGTGAGAATTGTCGCCGTCAGCACCCATCGGGCCGGGTCGTCCGGGCCGAGCGTCGGGTTGCGCCACCACGAGTACAAGCCGGCCAGCGCCAGGGGCAGGCCGTCGTCGGAATGCACGAAGTACGGCGTCTTGGTGGTGCCCTCCGTGTGCCACTCGTAGTAGCCGGTGACGGGAACGATGGCGCGGGTCTTGGCCAGGGCGGTGCGGAAGGTCGGCTTCTCGGCCACGGTCTCGGCGCGGGCGTTGAAGGTGGCGAACGCGGCGGTCAGCTCGGGACTGAAGGTGGGAACCAACGACCAGCGAGCCGGTTCCAGGCGCCGAACGACCGGATCGGACTTCATCGATTCGAGCACGATCGCGATCTGATCGGTCGGCTTGACGTTCCAGGACGGCTCCGGCAACTCGCCGGCCTCGTGCTCGATGTCGAACATGGCGGCGAGGTCAGGCGCCGAATCGGTAATGATGAATCGCCCACACATAGGCTCAGGTTACCGTGCCGCCGGAGGACCTCCCGGTTATCCACACCGGTTGACTAAATCGAATCTGTGTTCGAAAATTGAAGGGTGTCCATCCCCCTGATCTCCGTAGCGAGCGCACCGGCCTCCCCGGCCGGGGCCCTGGCCGGCGCCTCGGCGGCCGACCGGGTCAGCGAGCTGCAGGCGCGTATCCACGGCATGCAGCGTGACCGCTGGGAAACCGGCGGCAGGGCCGTCTCCGGAGCCCTGGCCCAGATCCTGCCCGACGGGATCCTGCGGACCGGTGTGGTCTACACGGTGGACAATTCAACGTCACTGCTCATGGCGGTCCTGGCCGCGGCCGGACAGGACGGCGGCTGGAGCGCCGTCGTTGGCCTGCCGGACTTCGGCGCGGAGGCCGCGATCGGGTTCGGCATCGACCTGGAGCGCCTCGTGCTCGTTCCCTGCCCCGGCGACCAGTGGCTGGCCGTGACGGCAGCGCTCGTGGACGTGCTGCCCCTGGTCGTCGTACACCCCGAACGCACGGTCGGCGACGCCGAGGCGGCCAGGCTCGGCGCCCGGTTGCGGCAGAGCGGCTGCACCCTGATCGTGGCCGGCGCCTGGTCCCAGACCGAGGCGGACCTGCGGGTCACCGGCACGAGCTGGGAGGGGCTGGACGCCGGACACGGCTACCTCTCCGGTCGAAACCTGACCGTGCAGGTCTCCGGGCGAAACGGCAGCGGCCGGCGGCGCTCGGAGCTGGTCCACCTGCCCGACGTCGCCGCGCCGAAGGAAACCCTCCCGGTCACGTCGGCGCCGCTCCGCCTTCACAACGCCGGGCCGACCCGCTCGAGCCGGCGACGGCAGCCGGCAGCGGGGTGAGCGCCGTGAACCGCGAACGCACAATCGTGCTGTGGTGCCCGGATTGGCCGGTGCTCGCCGCACGGTCGGCCACCGACCTGCCCGCCGGCGCCCCGCTGGCTCTCATCGATCACGGCATGGTCTTCGCCTGCTCCCCCGAGGCGCGGCACCTGGGCGTCCGCCGCGGCCTGACCGTTCGGGAAGCGCAGTTCCGGTGCACGGATCTCGTCGTGCAGGCCTACGACCCGGCGTTGGACCGGCGGGCCTTCGACCCGGTCGTGGACGGGCTCGAACAGATCACCCCCGGGGTGGCGGTTCTTCGTCCAGGCACCTGCGCCATCCGGGCCCGCGGTCCGGTGCGGTACTACGGCGGCGAGGTGGCCGTGGCGCGGGCCATGCTCGCCTATGTGCGCGGCGCCGGACTCGCCGACGCCCGGGTGGGCATCGCCGACGGACCGTTCGCCGCCGAGCAGGCCGCGCGCCGTGGCCTGCCGGCCCCGGGTTCCACGCCGGCCGACACCGAGGAACCCGGCCCCGTGGAATCCGACCGGCAGGTACGGATAATCGCGGCCGGGGAATCCGCGGCATTCCTGGCGCCGTTGCCGGTGTCGGCGGTGGCAGATGCCGGGCTCGGCACGCTCCTCGCCAGGCTCGGCGTGCATACGCTGGGCCAGTTCGCCGCGCTCCCCGCGCAGGACGTGCACCGCAGATTCGGTGCCGCGGCTGCGCAGGCGCACGCGAGGGCGGCCGGCCGGGAACACGAGGAAGTCGTCCCGCGCACGCCGACACCGGTGTTCGATCGCGGCCAGGACTTCGAACCCGCCCTGGACCGCATCGACCAACTCGCGTTCGCGCTGCGCAGCACCGCGGACACCTTCGTGCGGGCCCTGCGCGAGCAGACCCTGGTCTGCACGGCCGTGTCGATCCTGGTCAGCACCGAAGACTCGGTGCTGACCGAACGAACCTGGCGGCATCCGCGGTGGTTCACGGCCTCCGACCTCATCGACCGGGTCCGCTGGCAGCTTCAGGGGGACGGCCGGGCAGAGTCCGGCTTGAGCGCCGGCGTCGTGCGCGTGGTGTTCTCCCCCGATCAGGTCGACGCGGTCGCGAACCACGAGGACGGCCTGTGGGGATCAGGCCCAGACGAACGCATCCACCACGCCCTCACCCGGGTGCAGGGGCTGGTCGGCCACGCCGGGGTGCTGACGGCGTCCATCGATGGTGGGAGGTTGCTCGCCGACCGCCAACGGTGGCTGCCCTGGGGTGATGACCCGGCGGGCTCGCCCGGCAGCGGGTCGTCACGAGGATCCGGTGCCGGCGATCGCCCCTGGGCTGGAAGCCTGGGCGGGCTGCTCCCGGCCACGGTCTACCGGTCGGCGCATCCGGTCACCCTCGTCGCCGACGACGGCCGGGCCCCTGGTGTCGATGACCGCGGCGCGCTCGATGGCGAACCGCGACGCTTCTCGCCGCAGCGTGCCGCGGCAGGATCGACAGGGACGGACCTCCGCCCTGTTGTGGCTTGGGCCGGCCCGTGGCCGGTGCTGGAGCGCTGGTGGGATGCGGCGACCGGGCACACCGTACAACGGTTGCAAATCGTGGAAGAGAACGGTGACGCCTGGCTGTTGGCCCTGGACGAGGACGGCTGGCGCGCAGAGGCCCGCTATGACTAGGCGGGTCAGCCCGGCACCCAGCCGGTCAGGGGCCGCCGACAAAACAGACGGGTCAGACAGGACAGATAAGACCGAGAGGCTGGTGCACCCCGATGGGATTCAATAATCCGCCGATTCCGTGGTCCGAGCTGGAACGCCGCCTCTCGGACCGGCGGCCAGGCGGCCCTCCGCCCGAAGCCGACGGCGGTGACAGTCCGGCCTGGTCCAGGCACCGCCAGCCCTATGCGGCCCCGGCCGCTGCCGAGCCGGCTGCCGGACCGCCCGCCGGGGACACCGTGGCTTATGCGGAGTTGCACGCACACTCCAACTTCAGCTTCCTCGACGGCGGCAGCTCTCCGGAACGCCTCCTCGAGGAAGCCGGGGCGCTGGGCCTGCAAGGCCTGGCCCTCACCGACCATGACGGTTTGTACGGTGCGGTTCGTCTGGCCGAAACCGCCGAGAGTTACCCCGGCGTGCGCACGGTCTTCGGGGCAGAGCTCTCCCTGGGGCTGACGCGTCGGCAGAACGGGGTGCCGGAGCCAGAGGGCAGCCACCTCGTCGTCCTGGCCAGGGGTCAGGAGGGCTACCACCGGCTCGCTGCAGCGCTGACCAACGGGCAGCTCGCCGGTGGCGAGAAGGGACGACCCGTCTACGACATCGACGAACTCGCCGAGGCCTCCGGCGGGCAGTGGAGCATCCTGACCGGCTCGCGGTCCGGCGCGGTGCGCCAGGCCCTGACCCAGGAGGGGGACCAGGCGGCGGCGCGGGAATTGGACCGGCTGGTCGCCCTCTTCGGGCGCGACTGCGTGCACGTCGAACTCGTCGACCACGGCCGTCCGCAGGACTCCGTGACCAACGACAGGTTGGCGGCCCTCGCGGAACGGGCCGGGCTGCCCGTGCTCGCCACAAACAATGTGCACTACGCCCGACCGGCCGATTTCAGGCTCTTCTCCGCCCTCGCCGCCGTCCGCGCCCAGCGCAGCCTCGACGACATGGACGGCTGGCTGCCCGCGGCGGGCACCCAGCACCTGCGGAGCGGGGCGGAGATGGCCGCCCGCTTCGCCCGGTACCCCGGCGCCGTTGCCGGCACGGTGCCGCTGGCCGATGAGCTCGCGTTCTCCCTGCGCCGGGCCAGGCCCAGACTCCCGCGGCAGCACGTCCCGGACGGGCACACCCCGATGAGCTGGTTGCGTCACCTGGTCTGGGACGGTGCGGAGCGGGCCTACCCCGGATACAACGCGAATGTTCGCGACCGGTTGGAGAAGGAACTCGCCGTGATCGAGGCCAAGGACTTCCCCGGCTACTTCCTGATCGTGCACGACATCGTGCAGTTCGCCCGGCGCCAGGGAATCCTCTGCCAGGGTCGCGGATCGGCGGCGAATTCTGCGGTCTGCTTCGTGATCGGTATCACCGCGGTGGACTCGATCTTCTACCGGCTGCCGTTCGAGAGGTTTCTCTCCAGCCTCCGGGAGGAGGAACCCGACATCGACGTCGACTTCGATTCCGACCGGCGGGAGGAGGTGATCCAGTACGTCTATGAACGCTACGGGCGCCTGAACGCCGCCCAGGTGGCCAATGTGATCACCTACCGGCCCAAGTTCGCCGTGCGCGACATGGCCAAGGCGCTCGGCTACAGCACCGGCCAACAGGATGCCTGGTCCAAGCAGGTGGAACGCTGGGGCGCCGCGGTGTCCAGCCCGGACCACGACATCCCCGAACAGGTCGCCGACCTCGCCTCCTCGGTGCTCGGCTTCCCCCGCCACCTCGGCATCCACTCCGGCGGCATGGTGCTGACCGACCGCCCCGTCGGGGAGGTCTGCCCGATCGAACACGCCCGCAAGGAGAACCGCACGGTTCTGCAGTGGGACAAGGACGACTGCGCCTGGATGGGCCTGGTCAAGTTCGACCTGCTCGGCCTGGGCATGCTCGCAGCCCTGCAGTACACCTTCGACCTGGTCAGGGACTCACTCGACGAGGACTGGAGCCTGGCCGGCATTCCCCGGGAGGAGGCCGGGGTGTACGACATGCTCTGCCGCGCCGATTCGATCGGGGTGTTCCAGGTGGAGAGCCGGGCCCAGATGGGCACCCTGCCGCGACTGCAGCCTCGCCGTTTCTACGACCTCGTGGTCGAGATCGCGCTGATCCGCCCCGGCCCCATCCAGGGCGGGGCCGTGCACCCCTACATCCGGCGCAAGCTCGGCCAGGAACCGGTGACCTATCTGCATCCCAAACTCGAACCGGTCCTCGAACGCACCCTCGGGATCCCGCTCTTCCAGGAACAGCTCATGCAGATGGCCATGGCGGTCGGCGGCTGCAGCGGCGAAGACGCCGACCTGCTGCGCCGGGCGATGGGGTCCAAGCGCGGAGTGGAGAAGATCTCCTCGCTGCGGGCCACCCTCTACGAGGGCATGGCGGGCAACGGGATCACCGGCGCCCTGGCCGACGAGATCTACGAGAAGATCGAGGCCTTCGCGAACTTCGGGTTCGCGGAGAGCCACTCGATCAGTTTCGCGCTCCTCGTCTACGCCAGCGCCTGGTTGAAGCTGCACTACCCAGGAGCCTTCCTCGCCGCGCTGCTGCGCGCCCAGCCGATGGGGTTCTACTCGCCGCAATCGCTGGTCGCGGATGCCCGCCGGCACGGTGTGCAGGTGTTGCGACCCGATGTGCAGCGCTCCGGCGCCGACGCCGCCCTCGAGCCACTGGCCGGGGCTGCGGGCCAACCTGTCGGCCGGGCGGGCTGCCTGGACCACGACCAGCCCGACGTGCCGGACTATGACCGGTCGCTGCCCGTTGACGATCGCGGTCACCGCAGGGACGGCGCCCTGGCCGTTCGCCTCGGACTCGCGGAGGTGCGCTCCATCGGCCAGGTGGTGGCCGAGAGGATCGTGGCCGACCGCACCAGGTTCGGTCCGTTCCGCTCGATGAACGACCTCGCCAGGCGAGCCAGGCTGAACACCGAACAGCTCGAATCCCTGGCCACGGCCGGAGCCTTCGAGGGATTGGGCCTCGAGCGCCGGCAAGCGCTCTGGTCGGCCGGTGAGGCCGCCCAGGAGACCGACGCCCACCTGCGTGGGTCCTTCGAGACCGTGCAACCACCCTTGCTGGCCCTGATGACGCCGGTGGAGCAGGTGGCCTACGACCTGTGGGCGACCGGGGTCTCCACCGACGACCATCCGATCCGCCACGCCAGGCCGGTGCTGGCCGCCAGGGGCGCCCTGGCCGCCAACCAGCTGGCCGCCAGTGAGAACGGCCGGCGGATCGAGGTCGGCGGAGTCGTCACGCACCGCCAACGACCGGCGACCGCGAACGGGGTGACCTTCATCAACCTGGAGGACGAGACCGGCAACGTCAACGTTGTGGTGAGCGTCGGGGTGTGGAACCACTTCCGGAGGATCGCCAGGGAGTCGCCCGCGCTGATGATCCGCGGCATCCTGGAACGTTCCCCTGAGGGGGTGGTCAATCTCATCGCCGACCGATTCGAACCCCTCACCGTGGCGGCCCACACCTCGTCGCGGGACTTCCGCTAGCGTCGATTCAGTGAATGAAGACCGTTACTCCAATGATGTGCTCGCCGCGGGATGGCGGGAGGCCGGCCGCCGCGTCGTCCCCCAGCAGGAGGCCGTGCGTGACCTGGTCGTCGAGGAGGTCGCCACCGGCTTCTGCGGCGCCGTCCTCCGGGTCGAGAAGAAGGTTGTCACCCTGGAGGACCGGCATGGCAAGCTCCGGCTCTTCCCCCTCGGCGCCGGCTTCCTGCTCGACGGTGAACCGATCGTCCTCGTCGCGCCGCGAGCGAACGCGCCGGCCGCCCGGGGCCGGACCGCGTCTGGCTCGCTGGCGGTGGCGGACGCGCCGGCACGGGTGGCCAGGGCCAGCCGCATCTTTGTGGAAGGCCGCCACGACGCCGAGCTGGTGGAGAAGGTCTGGGGAGCGGATCTGCGCATCGAGGGTGTTGTTGTGGAATATATCGAGGGCGTGGACAATCTCGCCGAACTGCTCGCCGAGTTCAAGCCCGGCCCCACCCGCCGGGTCGGCGTCCTGGTGGACCACCTGGTCCCCGGCTCCAAGGAGAGCCGGATCGCCGAGGCCGTTGCCCGCGGCCCGCACGGCCGGCACGTCCTGGTGGTCGGGCATCCGTATGTGGACGTCTGGCAGTCGGTCAAGCCCGCTCGATTGAATTTGCCGGTCTGGCCACAAATCCCTCGGAACATCGAGTGGAAGCACGGCATCTGCGCGGCCCTCGGCTGGCCGCATGACGACCAAGCCGACATCGCCAGGGCGTGGCAGCGGATCCTGGGGCAGGTGCGTACCTACGCCGACCTCGAACCGGCGTTGCTGGGCCGGGTCGAGCAGCTCATCGATTTCGTCACCGTCGATTAGCGCCGTCATCGGCACACTTTGAGCATTTCTGTCAGAATTCGTAACACTTTGATCGCTTTTTCGCACAGATCTCCACGGAGACCGAGCGATGTGGGCTAGTGTTGTCGAAGTAGTTGTAGTGCTTGCACGTCTAAAAAACGTATTGACTTCGGTCGGTACGGGCTTATTCCTTTCGGAAGCGGACGACGAATACCGCGACGAACGGCCTCGAAAGTCGGGGCCTTTCTAACACTCCTGGAGGAGTTTCATAATGGCAACAGGTACCGTGAAATGGTTCAACGCTGAAAAGGGCTTCGGATTCATCGCTCCCGACGACGGAAGCGCCGATGTCTTCGCGCACTACTCCGCGATCGCTTCGAACGGCTACAAGTCGCTCGATGAGAACCAGAAGGTCGAGTTCGAGGTAACCCAGGGCCCCAAGGGTCCCCAGGCCGAGAACATCCGCGCCCTCTAAATAGAGCTGCGGCAGCTCAAAGCTGCTTTGCAACGCCCCCGCTTCGGCGGGGGCGTTGTGTTTTAACCCGCGGACGCAACGCAACTGTTCCCCATCCGGACCATTGCGCCCGGCGTACCGGGCGCAATTGTCCGCACAGGGAACAGTTGGTGCGGGAGTTGGCAGGCGCGCTACTTGACCAGGTCCTGCCAGCCGTCGCCGTCGACGTACTCGAAGATCAGGTTGGTCTCGGTGTGCGCCACCGCCGGATGCTCCGCCAGGTGTTCGAGGACGAAGTCGCGCAGGTCGGAGGCATCCGCCGCCGCCACGTGCAGCAGGTAGTCGTCGGCGCCGGCGGTGTGGAACAACCCGATCACGCCGGGCCAGTGCGGAGCGGCGCTGCGGAAGTCATCGATCTGCTCCCTCGCGTGCTTGGCCAGTCGCACCGAGATCAGGGCCTGCAGCGAGGCCCCGAGGGCGGCCAGGTCGATGTTGGCCCGGTAGCCGCGGATGTGGCCCAGCTGCTGGAGCCGGCGCAGCCGGAGGGACACCGTGGACTCCGCCACGCCGATCTCGGCGGCCAACGCGGCTCCGGAGGCGCGAGCGTTGACCGAGAGCGCGCGGAGCAGTGCCCGGTCGACGCGGTCCAGGTCGGCTTTCTTGGAATCCATACACGCTCTCTTTCGTTTGAGCGCCAGTTTATCGACCGTTCTTCGACAGCGACAGCCGCCCGTGCACCAACTGCGTCACGGGTGGGTTTCCGGCGGATGTCCGCGGTGAACCTGCGAGTGCCGGGTCAGCTGCGACCGAGGCGGCGGCGGAGCAGGTCGATGCGCTTCTGGATCTGGGTGACGCTGGCCTGGGCCACGGCGGGTCCCCCGCAAAGCCGCCGCAGCTCGGCGTGCACCATGGCGTGCGGCTCCCCCGCCAACTTGGACCACATGCCCACGAGGCTGCCCAGCAGCGTCCGCTGCTCCTTGAGCGTGCGATACAGGGGTATCGGCTCCTCGGGTGCACCCTCGACCGCCGCGGCTGCTGTGCGCCGCTCAGAGCCGCGCTTGGCCTGCCGTTGCTGGCGCTGGCGCAGGAGCTCGGAGACCTGCTCGGGTTCGAGCAGCCCGGGGATGCCGATGAAGTCGAACTCCTCGTCGGTGCCGGGTTCGGCGAGTTCACCGAACTCGTCGCCGTTGAACATCACCATGTCGAAGGTGGCCTGGGAATCCAGCGCCTGCCAGGTGAACTCCTCCTGGCCGAGGTCGTCCGAGGCCTTCTCGGACTTGTTGGCGGCCGCCACCATGGCGTCCTCGGGGTTGTACATGCCGTCGTCGCCGTCGTCACGGTTGCTGCGATCCAGCGCGTGGTCGCGCTCGAGTTCCATCGCGTTGGCGAGGCTCAGCAGGCCGGGAACGTTGGGCAGGAAGATCGAGGCGGTCTCACCGCGCCGGCGGGCGCGCACGAACCGGCCGATGGCCTGCGCGAAGAACAACGGCGTTGAGGCGCTGGTCGCATAGACGCCCACGGCCAGGCGCGGCACGTCCACGCCCTCAGACACCATCCGCACCGCGACCATCCAGCGCCGGGTGTTGTGCGAGAACTCGTCGATCCGGTCGCTGGATTCCTTTTCGTCGGAGAGCACCACGGTGGCGGCTTCGCCCGAGATCTCCTCGAGGATGGCCGCGTAGGCACGGGCCGTGGTCTGGTCCGTCGCGATGACCAGGCCGCCGGCATCCGGGATGCCGTGCCGCACCTCGGTGAGGCGAGCGTCCGCGGCCCGCAGGACAGCGGGAATCCACTGGCCGGTGGGTTCCAGCGCCGTCCGCCAGGCCTGTGAGGTGATGTCCTTGGTGTTGCCCTCGCCGAGCTTGGCCTCCATCTCGTCACCGGTGCGGGTGCGCCACTTCATGTGCCCGGCGTAGACCATGAACATCACCGGGCGCACGACGCCGTCTTCGAGGGCCCGGCCGTAGCCGTAGTTGTAGTCGCTCTGTGACAGCCGGATGCCGTGCTTGTCCGGCAGGTAGGTCACGAACGGGATGGGCGATGTGTCGGAACGGAACGGGGTG
>Ga0247803_1000098_pt1 | contig 52302 bp, 37 predicted proteins | sample UWRJL014104B1_FD_180928 | JGI IMG/M metagenome (GOLD analysis project Ga0247803, IMG submission 180928) | Plant litter microbial communities from Arlington Agricultural Research Station in Wisconsin, United States - UWRJ-L014-104B-1 | ecosystem: Environmental > Terrestrial > Plant litter >... | reverse complement strand
CGATAAGTCCGCAATTCGTTGCTGACTCGATAGCAAGTCACCAGTCCAAAACCAGTATTGGTGCACATGCTATTTTTTTAGGTCAGATACGTGCGGATGAAAAGGGTGGAGGTAAAGTGACGGGCATCGAATATTCGGCTTATGAAGAAATGGCGGAGCAGGCATTTCATGTAATCCGTGAAGCTGCTTTTGCAAAATTTGAACTTACCTGTATGCATATTTATCACAGCCTGGGCGTTGTACCAACGGGTGAAATCAGTTTATTCGTGTTTGTTTCATCCCCGCATCGCCGGGCAGCTTTTGAAGCTTCGGAATATATTGTGGAAGAGATCAAGGCTAATGTCCCTATTTTTGGAAAGGAATTGGTTGGAGAGGCCGGGGAGTTTGTCTGGAAGGAAAATTTGTAGGGCAATCGGCTGTCAGCTTTCGGCCCTTTAACTTAGATTCTTTTTTGACCTGCTTTTCCTTATTTTATATCTATTTTTAAAACCGCTGATGGTTGATATTACCCATAAAACGAATACATTACGAATCGCGACTGCGCAGGCGACTGTGTTGGTAAGCAAACCTGAAACAATTCTTGCCATTCAGAACCGGGCCGTTCCGAAAGGAGATGTATTTGAAATGGCCAAGGCTGCCGGATTTTTGGCAGTAAAAAAGACGCCTGATCTTTTACCGGATTGTCATCCAATTCCCATCGAATATACCGCGGTTCAGTACCGGATCGAAGATTTAACGATCATTATCGAACTGACTGTCAAAACAATTTACAAGACCGGAGTTGAAGTGGAAGCCATGCACGGCGCTTCCGTGGTTGCTCTTACGATGTACGACATGCTGAAACCGATTGACAAAGGAGTTGAGATCAAAAATATCAGATTGCTTGAAAAGAAAGGTGGGAAAAGTGATAGAAATGCGATTCCGGAAAATTTGAAAACCGCAGTGATCGTATGTTCCGACAGTATTTCCAATGGAATCGGAGAAGATAAATCGGGCAGAAAAATCGTTGAAAAATTAAAGATTTTAAATATTGAAGCTGGCGATTACAGCGTCATACGCGATGATAAAAGGGAGATTCAGGAGAAAATACTGAGTCTGACGGGTTTGTCGTACCAAATGATATTGATCACCGGAGGAACCGGTTTGTCCAATCGTGATGTTACACCGGAAGCTGTGGAAGAATTAATTGAGCGTGAAATTCCGGGAATTGCTGAAACGGCACGTCAATATGGTCAGGAGCGAATTCCAACTGCCATGCTTTCAAGATCTGTTGCAGGGTTAATTGGAAATACATTGGTAATTACAATGCCGGGAAGCACAGGTGGAGTTACCGAATATATGGATGCGCTTTTCCCTCAGGTTTTACATGTTTTTAGTGTAATGGAGGGAGGGAAGCATTAATTGAATTAAGAATTTTCAAATACATGTCATTACCTATAGTTGATACATTTGGCCGGAAGCATACTTATCTGCGAATTTCGCTTACAGATAAGTGTAACCTTCGTTGTACCTATTGTATGCCACAGGAAGACATGCAGTTTATGCCGTCCAAATGGCTGATGCAGGCGCATGAAATTGAGGCTTTGGCTAAGATTTTTGTCGAAATGGGCGTCAGTAAAATCCGTTTGACTGGTGGTGAACCATTGATCAGAAAAGATGTTGGCCAGATTATTTCCAGTCTTGGAAAATTGCCTACTTCTTTAACGCTGACTACCAACGCCGTTCTTATCGATCAGTTTATACCTGAATTGAAGGAGTCCGGCGTTAAATCATTAAATGTGAGTCTGGATACTTTAAAGGAGGAGCAATTTAAAAGTATTACCAAACGCGATCATTTTACCAAAACCCGCGACAATATAAATCTTCTGCTTCGTGAAGGTTTTGTGGTCAAAATCAACATGGTTGTGATGCGGGGCGTGAATGATTCGGAAGTGAATGATTTTGTCAGACTTACGCTGAACGAGCCCAATTTACATGTCCGTTTTATAGAATTTATGCCTTTTAACGGCAATCAATGGGATATGTCAAAAATTGTATCTTACGCCGATCTCATTACCGGAATAAGCAGCGAGTTCAATTTTGAACAACTACCCGGCGAATTGCAGGATACTGCCAATAATTTTCAGGTCAATGGCGCGGCCGGCACTTTTGGGATCATTGGTACGGTGACACACCCATTCTGCTCGGGATGCAACCGTATCCGGCTTACTGCGGACGGAAAACTTAAAAACTGCCTTTTTGATACAACTGAGGTGGATTTATTAACTCCTTTGCGTGCAGGCGAGGATGTACGCCCGCTTATTCTTTCTCATTTCCACAAAAAACACTTTGCTTTCGGAGGTCATGTCGATTTTACCGAAAAAGCAGCCAAATCCGACTACGAACAAAACCGCAGCATGATCGCGATTGGGGGGTAAAAACCATTCAACCCTTGTTTTTTACCACTCGTAAAATCAGTGCAACATCTCTTATGGCTTATCAATCTTTGGTGAAATTATAAATATTTTACACAAAGTAACCTTCATAAGCCATGAAAATTTTAATGAAATCAATTGTTGCCGCAGCTTGCGGGGTGTTGTTGTTAAGTGCTAATGTTTCAGCTGCCATTGGCCCCAAAGCCGAATGTAAAAACAACACTTGTGAAAATTTCCGGGTCGGTATGTACCGCCTTAAAAATACGGTAACCATGAATGTTTTGCTTGAAAAATCAAAAGGTGAACGCGTAATGATTCGCTTAATGAATGAAAAAGGCAAGGTTGTTCACGAAGAAGTTGTGGGTAAAGCTTTCGAAAAATACGGGCGCAAACTTAATTTTTCAGACGCGGAAGATGGAAATTACGTATTGGAAATATCGGATGACAACGAGAAAATTGTTAAAAATATTCACCTTACTACCAATGAAGTAACAGAAGTAAAAGGTCGCAGTTTGCTGACAATGAACTAAGGTTCAGGTAAATAAATTAAGGTTCATGTACACGTTGCGGGTTTGAAGCCGCATCATTCCCGTAACGTTACTTATTTGAGCCGTTTATCGAAATGAATGTCCTCAACATTCACAACCTTCGCCAACGAATGTTGCCCGTGCAATGGATTGAGCAGATAATTGTGTTCAGTGATGGATTGGGCCGAAGGTACTTTCATAATCCAGTATTTGTCTTCTTTGATCCAGGATTCGGTATAATCAGCCAGCAAATTCGGGTATGGGAATTGCCACCAGTTAGCAGGAAGTTTTTCTGCTAACATTTCTTTTATTGTAGCTTTATCAGGAATTTCGATCGTAACAAGAACCTGATTTTTTGGAATAACAGGCGAATTGGCCAGCAATTCTAATTTGGCAAGTGAAATATATTCAGACGTATAAAGTACCCTGGTTCCTTTGTAATGCCATCGGCCACTCGTGTACAGGCAGCCGGTCCCCTGAAGATCCCTGGCAAAAGTGGCACTTGTGATCCGGTATAACCGCATAATTAAGAAAAAATACCGTGTTCGATTCGAAATAAAACGTTTAAAACCTCTTCACGGCCAATTGATGATGCCAGGAGATCCAACGGTTTTTTATTTCCAAGAGCAAGAACCGGACTTTCCAGCCATGTTTTAAAGTCAAGCTCATCTTCGAATACATCCACACCTTTCGCAATAATTTTAGAGAAATCGACCACCTTTTCGCTTTCTCCTGCCGAAAGCAACGACTGGTTTTTAATCCTTCGCTGAAACGTACTTTCTGATAAATTAAGCATCTCGCTAAATTGTTTATTGGACAAATTCAGCCGCTTTTGAACCCGTTGCGCGACAGATATCGGAAATCCTTTTTCCGTAATTTCGATAATGGACAAAAAGCTGTCAACCGTTTGATTGAAAACCTTTTGCCCTCCTAAAATATCAATGATTTGTGTTCCCATACAGTCAAATGATTGGAGTGCGATAGTCATTTGACTGTAAAGTTAGCAAATTGTTTCAGTTATCAAAATAATAACTCTATTATTTCATATAACTCATTGACTTTAACCAGCCTTCCATTGCTGCCGGCCAGTTGTCAAGCGATCCCTTATCCTTCGTCCGGAATCCATAACCGTGCCCGCCAACAGGATATAAATGCATTTCTGCTTTGATTTTCTGTTTTTTCAAAGCAAGATAATATTCGATGCTGTTTTCAACAGGAACTGCTGAGTCGTCTTCTGCATGTACTAAAAAAGCAGGCGGCGTTTTAGTACTTACCTGCAATTCATTGGAATAATATTTGATGAGCTCGTCCGACTTTTCCGGTCCGAGCAAATTATCGCGCGAGCCGCCATGTGCCAGAGCCGGAGTCAGGGAAATGACCGGATACAAAAGAATCGAAAAGTTGGGCTTAGCTTCTTCCGAAGCTTTTTCACCCATGTTGTAGTGCGTTGAAATGGTTGCAGCCAAATGTCCCCCCGCCGAAAAACCCATCACCCCGATTTTCGCCGGATCAATATTCCATTTTGCGGCATTCTGGCGAATCATTTTCATGCCCTGCATGGCATCCATTAATGGCACTTCATGCTGATGTGTCATTGCTTTTTCATTGGGAAGCCTGTATTTCAATACAAAAGCGGAAATGCCGCGCTCATTAAACCATTTGGCAAAATCACTCCCCTCGTGTGACGCAGCCAGAATTCCATAACCACCACCAGGACAAATCATTACAGCTGCGCCGGTAGCTTTATCCTTTGGTGCGATGTAAGCGGTGATCGTCGGAACAGTTACGCCGCTGATCCGTAAAATACCGCTTGCATCGGTGACATGTTTTTCTTCTATTGTACTTGTTTTGAAGTTAGGGACTTTGCCTTCCGGCCAGAGATTCATTGTTTCGGGTTGCGCCATGGACTGAAATGATAGAGCCGACAGGCTCAGCACGATAAGGATTGCAGATATTTTTTTCATTGAGATGTTTTTCTTTGTCAACGAAAAGACGTTCAAAGTGTGGATATACCCTCAAAATTATAATTGCAGATACTTTTACAGGTAAACCTTACGGCTTTGCAGGGTTGATCATGATATGTGCGCGATGCGTTCCAGGATCCATAATCCAGGGCATTCCGGGCATGTCGGGTTTTAGCGCAAGTCCGGTGCTTTCAGCAGTTGCGTATGGAATGTAAACGACATAACGCAGGTAGCTGTTTTTCAAAGTGCCTGTTGCCGCATCATAATTATCCTTTGAACCCGAAAGTACATAAAGCGTGGAGGCTTGCTTTGGCATTTTTAGCTGTCCGCTTTTTACCTCTTTTTCACGTATATCAAAAATCTCTTTCTGGCTTTTGCCTTCTTTGGCTAAAACCCGGCCTCTTTCCATGAAAGGGTTCAGTTCGGAAGGATAGCAGGAAACTCCGATTTCGTCCTTTTTTGGATCATCCGCCAGGCAGACAAAATCGTTTGATCCGGCTCTGAGAATTTTAAAAGAACCATCAGGTGCATAGCCATAGACCTTGGCACCAGCCTGTTTGTCAGAGGGAGCTGCGAGAATTGCCGTCTTGATCTGAATTTCCGGCGAGGGGATTATCGATTGGCCTTTTGCATTCAGAGAAAAGCAGAGGGCAATGGCGTAAAAAAAAGTCTTGTTCATGATAGTAAATGACAGGTGGATTGTCTCTTATAAGTTTAAAATTAGCAATCTTTATTTTAAGAATTGTCTAAATCCGGTTTATGTTTGCAGTATGTATCGCAGACATCCTTGTAAAGGAAAATTTATAAGACATACTTTGCCAGCTGACAATAATTTTTCACCCCATGAACTTGAAGAAATCCTTTGCCCCCATACTCACAGGCGGCTTATTGCTGACTCTGATGACTGCTTCCTATCAACAATCCAATCCAAGTTCTTTCAAAAGCGACACGATTGATAGTTTGTACAAAGATTTAACCGATGCACAAAAAAGATCGGCTAAATATGCGGTTGCGGGTCTATCCGTTACAGATGGCCTGGAAGCTACGCTTTTCGCCTCAGAACCAACAATAACCAATCCCACCAATATTGACGTGGATCATCTGGGGAGAGTCTGGGTTTGTGAAGCGTACAATTATCGTCCGGCAATCAACGGCAATCCGACCAAAAACGAAGGCGACCGGATTTTGATCATGGAGGATACGGACGGCGATGGAAAATCGGACAAAACGACGGTTTTTTATCAAGGAGCGGAGCTGAATGCACCGTTGGGAATATGGGTGATGGGCAATCAGGTTGTGGTATCGCAAAGTCCGTATGTATGGCTTTTTACAGATTCGGATAACGACGGAAAAGCGGATAAAAAAGAAATCATTTTTGAAGGAGTTGGCGGCGAGCAGCATGACCACGGAATGCATGCATTCACTTTTGGACCTGATGGAAAACTGTATTTCAATTTTGGAAATGAGGGAGGGAAATTATTGGATGGAAAAGGTCAGCCGGTTGCAGGCAAAGATGGTAAACCAATCGATTTTAAGAAACTGAAACAGGGAATGGTTTTTCGCTGCGATCCTGATTTTAAAAATATAGAGGTTCTGGGAAATAATTTCAGGAATAATTACGAGGTGGCCGTCGACAGCTACGGTACCATGTGGCAGTCAGACAATGATGATGACGGGAACAAAGGTGTTCGTATCAATTATGTGATGCAATACGGAAATTACGGTTATACTGACGAACTGACCGGTGCAGGCTGGCGTGCAAACCGTACCAATATGGAAGATTCCATTCCTTATCGTCACTGGCATTTGAATGACCCCGGCGTTGTTCCCAATTTACTGCAAACCGGTTCGGGCTCACCAACGGGAATGGTCGTGTACGAAGGAAGATTGTTGCCCAGATCATTCTGGGACCAAATGATCCATTGCGAACCGGGCCATAATGTGGTTCGTTCTTATCCGGTTCAAAAATCAGGAGCGGGCTATACTGCTAAAATTATCAATGTAGTTGATGGAAAACGCGACCAGTGGTTTCGGCCTTCGGACGTTTGCGTGGCACCGGATGGCTCATTAATTGTGTCCGACTGGTACGATCCGGGCGTAGGAGGGCATCAGGCTGGCGACCAGAATAAAGGCAGGTTGTACAGAATTGCACCTTCAAATACGCCTTACCGGGTTTCAAAAGCTGATTTTGCATCTGCTTCCGGAGCTGTGAATGCGCTGCAAAGTCCTAACGTCTCCACCAGATATCTGGCATGGAGCGCCTTGTTGAAAATGGGTTCTGCGGCAATTCCTGAACTTGAAAAATTATATGCAAACAAAGAAAATCCAAGGATGCAGGCCCGCGCGCTTTGGGCGTTGGCAAATATTGATAAAACAAATACAAGCTATCTCGAGCAGGCTTTCCGGGATTCAAACCCGGATATGCGCATCACAGCATTGCGAATTGTTGCTGAAAACAGAAGTCAGGATCTGGCCAAATACATCGGTCTGCTCGTTAATGATTCTGAGCCTCAGGTGCGTAGGGAATGTGCACTCGCCATTCATGGAAACGATTCCCCTGGTTTGTCAGGACTTTGGGTGAGACTTGCGCAGCAATATGACGGAAAAGACCGCTGGTATCTGGAAGCGCTGGGAATTGGTGCTGATGGGCAATGGGATTCATTTTTCAAGGCGTGGCAGGCTGTTGCAGGTACCAATCCAATTGCAACCCAGGCGGGAAAAGATATCGTCTGGAGATCGCGCAGCAAAGAATCCGTTCCGTTGCTTGCATCGCTTGCAGGCGATCCTGACGTCGATCTGAAAAGCCGGTTACGTTATTTCAGGGCATTTGATTTTAATCCTGGCGGAAAAGAAAAGTCAGCGGCTTTGCTGAAAATTATGAAAGGCAACGCGGCGAATCAGAGCGAAATTAATGAACTGGCACTGCGCCATCTTGATCCTGCTTTTGTTAAACAATCTCCGGAAGCTCTGGCTTCTTTAAAAAAATTACTGGATAGTTCATACGGAACGCCGACTTACATGGAATTGGTGGCACGTTATGAATTGCAATCCGAAAATAAGCGTTTGCTGGAATTGGCACTTTCTAAATCGTCCACAAATGTGGGTCGTCAGGCCGGACAATTATTGATGAAGCAGGGAGGCACACCGTTGGTCTGGAGTACAATCAAGGGGAAAGATGCTGCAAAAGCGGAAGGAATGCTGGCATCGATTAAAGGAGTAGGAAGCAAGGAATCGCTCGGGATTTTGGAAAGCGTGGCATTGGATACAAAATATCCGGTCAATATCCGTACCGAAGCAGTTAAAGCCATGGGCGGAACATCAGGCGGAGAAGATCAGGTTTTGGTTTTATTGAAAGAAGGTAAAATAACCGGTGATCTGAAAACCGCGGCCGTTCAGGGATTAAGCGGAGCATGGCGTAAGTCTGTAAAGGCAGAAGCGGCAAAATACATGGCTGAATCGGCTTCCACTGTAAAGAAACATCCTGCATTGAAAGAACTTGTTGGCATGAAGGGCAATGCAACCAAAGGCAAAGAAGTGTTTGCCATGTATTGTTCTGTTTGTCATCAGGTAAATGGCAATGGAATGGATTTTGGTCCAAAACTTTCGGAAATCGGTGACAAACTTCCGAAGGAAGCACTTTATTCCGCTATTTTTGAACCTAGTGCGGGAATAGGTTTTGGTTATGAAGGTTTTGAAGTGATCCTGAAAGATGGCTCAACAGTAGCGGGAATCGTATCCAGCAAAACTGAAACCGACCTGATGATGAAGTTTCCGGGAGGCTCTGCCCAGGAGTATAAAATGTCACAGGTTAAATCCATGAAAAAAATGAAAGACTCCATGATGCCAGCTGGTCTTCAGGATGCCATGAGCACGGATGAACTGGTGAATCTGGTTGAATATATGAGCAGTTTGAAGAAGAAGTAGGTAAGATCAATATCGATAAATTTCGTTTTAATATAAAAACTTTACCCGAAAGAAGCTTTTATCGAGATAATCGTTAAGATGAGTTGTTTTCTTTTTGTGCTTCTACTCATCACTTTAAAACTTCATTTCGTTATTCAAGAAACAAGCGGTATTTTTAAATGTTTTTTTGAATAATATCCGCAATATCAAAGTACGTTTTGAAACAATTCCATTTTAAAAAGTCTGCTCTACTCTTTGCTGTAACTCACTTTCTTTTTTACACATACGGTTATAGCCAAGCTCCTGATTCATTAGTAGTTGTACATCCTGACACCGTTTATGCACATCTTTCGGAATCTGAAAAAAGGTTCACCATAAATGCTGTCGCCGGTTTGACTTTGGCCGACGGCCTGGAAGCAACATTATTTGCCTCAGAACCTAATCTGACCAATCCTACAAGCATAGATGTCGACCATCGGGGCAGGGTTTGGGTTTTGGAGGGATATAATTATCGTCCGGCTGTAAACGGGAAATCGGAGCTGGGATTAGGCGACCGAATTCTCATCATGGAAGATAAGGATGGAGATGGAAAAGCGGATGTGACAAAGGTTTTCTATCAGGGACCTGAGCTGAATGCACCTTTGGGGATTTGGGTGATGGGCAACAAAGCCATTGTTTCACAAAGTCCTTATGTCTGGCTTTTTACAGACACGGACGGCGATGATAAGGCCGATAAAAAGGAAATTCTGTTTAAAGGAATCGGCGGTGTTCAAAACGACGCGGGCATTCATGCATTTGTATTTGGGCCCGATGGTAAATTTTACTTTAATTATGGTAATGCCGGCAGGCAACTGGTCGATGGGCAAGATCGTCCATTGCTTGATAAATATGAGCGGCCGATTAATTTCAGGCAATACAAACAGGGTGTCGTTTTCAGGTGCGATCAGGATTTTGCCAACGTGGAAATTCTTGCGGAAAATTTCCGAAACGGATTTGAAGTGGCCGTAGACAGCTATGGAACCATGTGGCAGTCGGATCAGGAAGAGCCCGGGAACGGCGGAGACAGGGTTTCTTATGTCATGGAAAATGGCAATTTTGGTTATATAGATGAAATGAACGGCAATAGCTGGCGCGTTAACAGAACCAATCTGGAAGACGAAATTCCACGTCGCCACTGGCATCAGAACGATCCGGGTGTCGTACCAAATTTGATAGAAACCGGTTCCGGCTTTCCAATGGGAATGACCATTTATGAAGGTAATTTGCTTCCACGCCGTTTTTGGGACCAGATTATTTTAGCAGATGCCGGACAAAATTCGTTGAATGCTTTTCCGGTTCAGGACGATGGTGCCGGTTACAAATCCAATGGAATTATTCCAATTGTGGAAGGAAAAAAAGATAAATGGTTCAGACCTTCGGATGTTTGTGTGGCCCCGGACGGATCCCTGATCGTGTCCGACTGGTATGATCCGGTGATGGGTGAAAATAAAATGAAGGATAAAAGCAGAGGCAGATTATACCGGATTGCACCTCCGGGGACAGTTTATAAAAGTCCGGTTTATGACCTTACTTCCCCGGTAGAAGCAGTAAAGGCACTGCAAAGTCCAAATCTTTCTCAGCGTTATCTGGCCTGGAATGCCTGTGTAAAACTGGGATGGGAAGCAGAGCCTGAACTGGAAAAACTGTTTCAGAAATATGACGAAAATCCACGTTTACGTGCGCGTGCACTCTGGGTTTTGAATAGAATTGAAGGTTTTAATACGCGCAGTCTCGATGTTGGATTTAGAAACCTTAATCCAAATTTGAGGATTGTAACGCTTCGGGCGCTCCGGCAGCGTAATGCCGATCCAACGGAATATATCAAACGACTCACCTCTGATCCAAATCCTCAGGTTCGCCGTGAATGTGCGCTGGCAATCAACCACAATCATACTTATGAGGCACTGGATGTATGGCTGCAACTGGCAAGGCAATACAAGGGAAATGACCGATGGTCGGTGGAGGCATTGAGCATTGGGGCTATCGGGCAATGGGAAAGGATTTTTCCGGCCTGGCTTGCTCAGGCAGGCACCAATCCTGAAAAAACGCCTGCCGGTAAAGATCTGATCTGGCTTGCACGGACGCGCCAGGCCATACCATATTTAACAGCCTTGGCGGCAGATACTTCTGTAAGTTTTAAGGATAGGCTGCGCTATTTCAGGGCATTCGATTTCTTTCATGCAGGATATGAAAAATCACAGGCGTTGCTGAACGTTCTGAATGTGCCTGCGGCGGACCGCATTGAAGTCAGCAAGCTTGCATTGCTTCACCTTGACAGATCTTTTGTACAAAATTCGCAGCAGGGATTAACCGCTTTAAACAAATTATTAAATGAAACATACGGAACCGAGGACTATATAGAATTGGTGGAACGATACGAGCCCACATCAGAAAGCGACCGGCTGTTTGATCTTGCTCTTTCAAGGTCCAATGAAGTAATCGGGCGTGATGCCGGGAAACTGCTTTTGGAACAGGCAGGGGTTTCTTATGTTTCTGAAAAATTATCGAGCATCAATAGTTCAAGGAAGCAATCCTTGCTTGCTTCCATTCAGACAGCCGGAAGTCCGGAAGCCATTTATTTGCTCCGGTCAACTGTTTTAAATACAGGTGAACCGATGTCTCTACGTATAAATGCAGCAAGATATTTGGGTGCAAGCTGGCCTGGGGAAGAATCTGTTGTGAAATTATTAAAGGAAAATCGCTTGGAAGGTGACATAAAGCAAGCTGCACTGGAAGGGGTTAAAAATGCTTTCAGAGAAGAAATTAAAAACGACCTTGCTCCGTATTTGCCTAAGGTGATTGTGGAAGAACAATCGGCTAAGCCGGAGGAAATAAAAACAAATAAGGAAAAACGCAGAAGGAAAAGAGGGGCATAAATTAATAATGAGACAGGTTTTGCGGTATATTCTAATAAAGTCGTTCTTTACATTTCAAAAAACATAACCTTAAGAAAAGATATGCTTCGCAGAAATTTTGTGAAATCTACATTGGGACTGGCCGGTGCTGCTTTTGTGGCAGGTGAAACTTTCGCCAATTCCGCCGCTCCACTTGCTAAAAATCAGTTTAAGCTAAAATATGCGTCACATTTTGGGATGTTTCAAAACAGTGCCGGAAAGGACGTGATCGACCAGCTGAAGTTCATGGCCGACAATGGATTTATGGCGCTTGAGGACAATGGCATGATGGGAAGGTCTGTGGAGGAACAGGAGAAGATCGCCAAAGAAATGATGCGCTTGAAAATGGAAATGGGCGTTTTTGTAGTAGATAAAGGAGGAAACGGAGCCAATACGCTTGCGGCCGGAAAGAAAGAATATATCGATATTTTCCTGAACGGATGCAAAAGAGCGGTTGAAACTGCAAAACGTGTCAATGCAAAATGGATGACGGTTGTGCCTGGTGACTTCGAACGTAATATACCCATTGGCGTTCAAACCGGTAATGTAATTGATGCACTTCGTCGCGGTGCGGAAATACTGGAGCCGCACGGATTGGTAATGGTTTTGGAACCGCTTAGCGACAGTCCGAATTTATTTCTCAGAACGTCGGATCAGACGTATGAGATTTGTCGTGGTGTAAATAGTAAATCGTGCAAAATTCTGTATGACATTTATCACATGCAGAAAAATGAAGGCCGTTTAATTTACAACATCGACAAGACTTGGAGCGAAATCGACTATTTTCAAATCGGCGATGAGCCCGGTCGCAAGGAACCTACGACCGGAGAAATTAATTACAAGAATATCTTCAAATACATTTACGATCGGAGCAAAAAAGAAAATAAATCTTTTATCATGGGAATGGAGCACGGCAATTCCCAGCAAGGAAAAGAAGGCGAAGCTGCGTTGATCAAGGCTTACGTCGATAGTGATAATTTTACAATTTGATAGCTATTGGCCAATAGCTATCAGAGACTAGCTTTCTTGCAGTTTTCAAAATAAAAAAAGCGAGAAATGATCGGTATACAATTATAACCGGTCATTTCTCGCTAAGAGCTAAGCGTGCGACGGACCGAGCTAACAGCTTATTAAAGAACTACTACTGAGTTTTCTGCTGCTGCATCCACTCCGGCTGGAACATATTTATCAGCTTCCCAATCGTTTTCCCATTTCGCATCATCAAGGATATAACGGAACTGATATTCTCCTGCTCCAAGTTCAAGACTGGCTTTAAATGAACCGTCTTTCTGTTTTTTCAAGGCGATAGCTTCCTCAGGATTCCAACCGTTGAATTCTCCTACAAGTGCTACTTTTTTTGTCTCAACTGCTGCCTCCGCAGGTACTGTGAATGTTACTTTGTAAACAGATTTACTCTTTACAAATTGTTTAGTTAATGCCATAATTATGTAGTGTTTTTTATATTGACGCTACAAAGATACAATCAATCATTATTCAATGCAATGGTTATCAGTATAATAAATTTTTTATGTCTTTGAATAGTTATATCTTACGTTTTTAATAATACCTTTATTTGTAACTTTTAAGGCGATTTTCAGCGAAAAGTATATCTGAAACCCATGAAAATTCTTATTCCCTGATTTGGCGCAAAAACGTACGAAGGATCAAAAGTTAACCGGTTTGGATTGCCCGGAGTAGCCAAAACTTGTCCATTGGAATCAAAACTCACGTTCTTATCAAACGGGTCAAAAGACCGTGCAATGGAATTGGCTGGAGGAGTAAAATTGAGCAGATTTTTTACTCCTCCGTACAGCTCGAGGCCTGTTGAGAATTTCTTCGTCATCTGGATATTTTGCAAAGACCAGACCGGCGAGACAGGTGCTCTCGGATCATCTTCGCTGAGTAATGGCAGGCGCATGGGGCCGTAAAGGTTTCCGGTATAATCAAACGAAATGCCGGCTTTGGCAAATTCATAGGACACGGACCATATTCCGGTCACTTTTTCGGTCAGCACGGGGCGAAAACGTACGCCATTTTCGGTTTGGTAATTGTCCATCACAGTCCCTCCGGCAATAATTTTCAATGGGAACGGGAAATTGAAATCCAGATTCAGGCTTATACCTTTTGAAACTGCATATCCATTGAGGTTGTCATAGATAATCTGGTTGGGATTGGTGTCGTAATCCGGCAGGATGCGGTTGGTGAAATAAGTATAAAAAACGGAAGCATCGAAGCCAATGAAAGAATTTCCGGTAACAATCTTTTTGACAAAATTAATATTGGCGTTCCAGCTTTGTTCCGGCTTAAGGGCTTCTTTAACAACCACTTCACGCGAGCCGGTCAGGGCGGCATGATCCTCGGTGAATAAATTGACAATTCTGAAACCGCGGCCTACATTAAGACGAACGACGTCAGTTTGATTCAGTTTTATCTTGTAGGCCATCCGAGGTGTGAAAATACTTCCATGGCGGCTATTGTAATCGTATCTCGCTCCGAGTAACAATGTATGCAAGCCCAGTTTTATCTCATCCTGCACGAAAATTCCGGGAAGATAGGTTTGGTCAGCATGATCTTTTCCTTCTTTGTTACCGGTTGCCGGTGTGTTGTCATTGTAAAATGTGTATCGAAAAGGAGCACCGAATAACAGATTATGCCTGCCCGATTCTTTGTCCCAAAGCAACTGTCCAAATACAATCCGCTGATCGGCATTAAACAGAACATTTCCATACGCAGAATTTTGATGATGCGAACTGAAAGAGTATTGCAACGTGATTTTTTCTTCCGTCGGCAGCTGGTAATTTCCTAATATTTCAAACCGGCTGGTGTAAATGCTTTCGCCATAAATTTCACTTCCCCCGCGATACGATTTGTTCCACTTCATGTCACCACCCCAACGGTCTTCATAATAATACCTTGCTGCTAAACTTGCTATTTTATTATCAGGCAAATTGAATGACCATTTATTAAAAATGGAAATCCTCTTTTGTAGCGTCAAATCAGTGAAACCATCATTATTGTTGTCCTTCGCATTCTGATAATTGAAAAAGTTAACACCCAGTAACGAACTGACTTTCGTACCTGGCGTCAGCTTTACACCAAGATCCACATTATAATCCCGCCAGGAAGTGCTAAATACATCGGCGGAAAAAGTCGGTGCTTTGGAAGGATTTTTAGTGATAATATTAATCAGTCCGCCAACAGCTTCGGATCCATAAAGCGTTGATGCTGGTCCTTTTACGATCTCCACACGGTCGATCAAGCTGTTTGGAATTCCGGATAAGCCATACACAGTAGAAAGTCCGCTTACCATGGGCATGCCGTCAATCAGAACCATGGTGTATGGGCCTTCCAGTCCGTTGATATGGATATCTCCTGTGCTGCAAACATTGCAATTCAACTGGGGCCTTACGCCGTTTACATAGCTCAGGCCTTCAAAAATACTGGGAACAGGATTCTTATAAATAAATTTTGCTGTAATGATATCAACCGGAACCGGGCTGTCGAGCTTTGAAACTTCTTTCATTGTGCCGGTTATAACGACTTCATTCAGAGCGGTTTCTCCTGATTTAAGAATGAAATTTCTACTAAGATTATTTTCGATTCTGACATTTCTTTCGATTAAATTAGGCATGGAAACGTAGCTGACTCTAATTGTATAAGATCCTTTTGGAATGGAAGAAATGGTATAGTTGCCGAGCGTATCTGCTGTCGTTCCGGTTTTCAATTCATTGATGTAAACTGCTGCACCAAAGGCAGGTTCGGTCTGGCCCTCAATTATAATTTTCCCACTCAGGCTAAATTGTCCCGATGCATCAAGTGATAACACGCACAATAATAGGAGTATGAGTAATTTCATATATCGTCAAATTATTAATTTAATTAACTCTTAATATTAATTTAGACAAATCTAAAAATATAAATTGGAAAATAAAAATAACTGACAATGTGTAATTGAAATATAAATTTAGAATTCTCTGGTAAAAAGATTTACCCAAATCTGTAATCCGGAAATCTGACTGGATGGCAAAAAAAATAGTGATGAAAAGCGTTTTGCTTTTCATCACTATTTTTAACTGATTGGAACCTGACTCCCTAGCGGGCCAATTCTTCCACCTGCGTCATGGCATCTTCCCACGCTTCGGTGGCTTTTTCCAGTTTTGATTTTATTTCTGCATAAAACCGGTTCAGATCAGCCAATGCTTTGGAATCATTGTATACAGCCGGTTCGGCAAGTTTGGCCTCGGTTTCCGATTTTTTTGTCTCCAGATTATTGATTGAAGCTTCCAGTTCCTCCACCTGTTTCCGGGCCTTTTTTAATTTTTGTGCTTCGTCGCTGGTAATCTGGCGGCTGTTGTTGGTCTTTTGTACATTTCCATTGGTAGCAGGCTGCTGCGTGCTTTTTTGCGGTGGTGCACTGCTTACTACTGCTTTTGCACTCGTAGCCGACTGCAATCCACGTTCTTCGATCCACACCTCGTATTCCTGATAAGTTCCGGGATATTGTTTGATCTCATGGTCTTCAATATACCAGATCTTGTTTGCAATGTTTTCAACAAAATATCTATCGTGGGAAACTACAATGTAACTTCCTTCATATTGCTGCAAGGCCTGGATCAGGATATTCACCGACTGCATGTCCAGGTGATTGGTAGGCTCATCGAGAAGCAGGAAATTTGCTTGTGAAAGCAAAACCTTTGCCAATGCAACGCGGGATTTTTCACCTCCGGAAAGAACTTTGATTTTCTTAAAAACATCGTCACCCGTGAAAAGAAAACAGCCGAGAACCGTTCTTAGCTCAGTTTCTGTTTTATTTGGATTCGCGTACTTCAATTCTTCAATTAAATTGTGATTGATATTCAGCGATTCCAGCTGGTGTTGTGCATAAAATGTGAACATCACATTATGCCCAAGTCTTCTCTTTCCTTCAATCGGTTCGTCTCCCGCCACAACGCGCAAAACGGTGGATTTTCCCCGACCATTGGCACCGATCAGTGCAATTTTATCACCACGCTCCATGCTGATGTTCGTCCCATCCAAAATCACTTTTTCACCGTAAGCTTTGGATGCATCTTCCAGCTGGAATACATGACGGCCGGGTTGCGTTGTAAATTGAAAACGGAAATGAACTTTCGCATTTTCATCAATCACCTGATCCACGACGTCCAGTTTGTCAAGCGCTTTTACACGACTTTGAACTTGCTTCGATTTTGTTGCTTTTGCTTTAAAACGCTCAATAAAACGTTCAGTCTGGCGGATTTTTGCCTGCTGATTTTCGTAAGCACCACGCTGGATATCATTCCGCTGTTCTTTTTCTTCAAGATAGTAAGAATAGTTTCCCGCGTAATAATTCAATTTTCCATTAGCGACTTCGATGGTAACATCAACGGTGTTATCAAGGAATTGCCTGTCGTGAGAAACCACGATGACAGCGCCCTCATAATTTTGAACGTATTTTTCAACCCACTGGATAGAAGGTAAGTCTAAGTGGTTGGTGGGCTCATCAAGCATCAGCAATGATGGCTTTTGCAAAAGCAATTTAGCCAGCATCACCCGCATACGCCAGCCTCCGGAAAACAACCGAAGCGGCCTCTGCAAATCATCCGTAACGAATCCAAGACCTTCCAAAATGGCCTCTGCTTTGGACTGAATGGTGTAACCGTCCAATGCTTCGAATTCTTCCTGAACCCGGGCCAGTCTGTCAACGAGTGCATCTTTGTAGTCATGTTCCATTTCATGCAGGATCTTGTCGATCTGAACCTGCAAATGGTTTTGGCGTTCAAAGGCCTGCATGGCTACTGCCAGAATTGATTCATCACTTTGGTAAGAAAGCAAATCCTGGTTTAAAAATCCGATGGTACAATCACCGGATTTGGATATGGATCCTCCATCAGGCTGATACTCACCGTTGATCATCCTGAGCAGGGTAGACTTGCCGGTACCGTTCAGGCCTATGAGGCCGATTTTTTGTTTTGGCTTGATATGAAGCGACGCGCCATCGTATAATGCACGGTCGCCAAGAAAATAACTGAGGTTCGTAATCGCGATCATGCCGCAAAGGTACGGTTAAAGAAGCAGATAGTAAAAAGCTAATTGTTGGAATAGTTATAAAATGAAAGAGTTAGCCGGAAATACAACATTATTCATGTAAATTTGGGTTGTAAAGTAGCAATGCATAAAGTATTAGCTCGGGACTTTAAGCTGATTCTAAGTTTGTGCTTTAATTTACCCGAGTTGAATATAACAATGTCTGTTCTTATTGAGCATATTAAGAAGGATAACTTTGAGATCCTGAATATCCAAGACAAGCATATTTCAGCTTATTCAAAAATTCCATTAATGGATAATCATCGGGATCCTTTCGACAGATTAATTTTAGCTACCGCTTTTTCTGAAAATATTCCTGTGATTTCAGCAGACGAAAAGTTTAAAAATTACGAATCAATCATTCAGCTAATAGAAAATAAGTAACTCTTTAAGTTGAAGTAACCTTTGCAAATGAACAATCTCTTTCCCATATTTCTCAAACTTGAAAACCTGCACACACTGATTGTTGGTGGTGGTTATGTTGGTTTGGAGAAAATTACAGCTGTTTTGGATAATTCTCCGGAAGCGACAATTACACTTGTATCTCCCGAAATAAGGCAGGAAATTTTGGAGATCGCTGATTCAAATTCACGTGTTAGTCTGATTCTCAGGAAATTTGAAGAAAATGATCTTTTAGAAAAAGATCTGGTGATTGTTGCTACGAATGACAAGGAAGAAAATAGACGAATAAAAGGATTGGCAAGAAACCGGCATATGCTTTGCAACGTCGCCGATACGCCTCCCTTGTGCGATTTTTATCTTTCTTCTGTGGTAAGAAAAGGAAATTTAAAGGTGGCAATTTCAACCAACGGAATGTCTCCGACAATGGCCAAACGCTTGAAAGAAGTGCTAACAGAAGCGCTTCCTGACAATCTGGAAACTGCCATGGAACAGTTAAAAGCCGTTAGGGATATGCTGAAAGGTGATTTTGCGTATAAAGTTGATGAACTCAACCGGATCACATCTGTTTTAGTAGAAAAAAAGGAAGGCTAAAAAACTCCGTGAAACTCTTTTTTTAACTCAGCTAACTCCGCGTTTAATAAATCCCGAATTCCTTTAACGCCACCGGAAAGTTCCGCCCCTCATGCCCGGACCGGCTTAGTTTTACCAATGCAAACCGTTGCAGCGTATTCAGTCCAATCCAGTTTTTTAGTGTAACATCCGGGCATTCCCATTCCACAGCTTTTTGCTGAACTTCTGCGGGTACTTCATCCAGGCGATTCCAGGAATCATCTACTGTGGATAACAGACCCGCTTCATGGCCAAAATATTTCCAAACTAATTCGTTCACAAATTTCCCGTATTTTTCAATTTCTGAGTGTGTATAACATGGCAAGTAGGCGAGCGATTCTTTGTCTTCCAAGTTAAATTTTGCCCATTCCGGAAGCTTTAGTTTTATACCGCAGCTATCCAATTTGTAACGTACGATCATTGGGACACATTTTAAAGTGCTGACAAAGTCACTTTCAAATTCGAAGAAAAACGGACTGACCTGAACTGTTTTCATCTTTTCTTTTGGTTAAATCTGAGCATTTACGGTTAACATCATTTCCTGCATTTCATCTTTGTGCGTATCGCACGTCGGGCAGGTATAATCCTTCGGCAGGTTTTCAAACGGGGTTCCTCCTGGAATATCTCTCAACAAATCGCCGTACTGGGCATCGTAAATTGTAAAGCAATTCGGACATTGGTGCGCAATAACCAAATCCTGGAAAGAAACGTTTGTAGTTTCAGCCTCTGTTACTACGGTTTTCTGATTTTCGAGTGAACGGCGATTATTGAATTTACGGCACAAGCGATCGAGTTGTCCGGGCAAATGAATCTTGAAAAGACCTTTCTCAAAAAGGATTTGATTGCGGCTGTTTGGGTTGAAATTTTCCGTAAAATAAAGATCATAAACACTGAACAAAGCCAGCTGCCCGATACTGATCAACGGACGTTTCCTGATCAGAATTGAGCCAAAAACTTCGGATTTGGATCTGGTCTGGATTCCAAAACAGAGTCCGAAAGTCCGCGTGTCATTTTTGTCAAGATATCTGGTCAGGTCTTTCTTCAGAGCCATTCCTTCTTCGGTATGATCTTCCGTTTGCCAGGCAAGTTCGTTGGCAGCATGCCGGACATTGATATTGTGTTTGCCAAGAATATTGCTCCATTCATTTCGATATTCGTCTTCTATTCCCTTGATTACAATTGATTTCCAAGGTGTTATACATATTTCTCCGATCCTGGTTTTCAAGCACAGGTTACAAATGTCAATCAAAAATGCGATGGAAAACTGTTCGTCACGACGGTATAAGCCAAGCCATGTCCTGGACTCGTAACGATTAAAACCTTCGTAATATGGCAAGATAAAGGAGGGTAATTCCAGTTCCTGCGTTGCGGACAAAGAAATATAATTGATCTTACTTTTGACCGCTTCGTAGAAAAATTCATCATCCGGATTATTTTCGGATAAAAGACATTCTTCCACCGCCTTTGCAACCTGTCCGATTTCATTTGTATAAATCAAATCGCGCCATTTGACCAGCGTATTTCCTTGCTTTGGACGGATATACAGATACCAGAAATGAGGTTCCGAAGAAGAAATAAAATTAAGATTTCCGGTAAAGAAAGGCGTAAAACTCTGGTGGGAATCGGAAATATTGACTTTTAGGGACGGGGAATAATCGAAGCTGTCGAGGGCGGTATGGTACTCATTGGCATGCAGCCACTGACCGGTCCGGAAAACATCTTCACCGCAATATGAACTGATGATATTGGGCGATCTTTCAGAATTGATCTGATAAAAAATTCCGGCGCTTTTCAATTGCTTTTCCAGCGCTTTCATTTCTTCATAATGTACGGTCATGAGCAGCTGTTGGCGTGAGCCGAAGCGAACTGTCCTGACCTGAGCGTTCCAGGCGGCCGTTAAAATATCTTTCAGATATCCCGGTGAAGCGATTCCGCCGGGAAGATTAATTTTAATGTTATAGTAGTCGCGCATGATTTCTTATGGTTATGTCAGGCCAAAATTCCTTCCTTCATCTTTTCCAAAATAGCCCTTACTTCCGGTCGGCATGAACCACAGCCCGTTCCAGCGCCGGTTTTCTGGCAAAGTTGCTGAAAGTCATCGCATCCGTTTCGTATGGCGTTTTCGAGATTTCCTTTACCAACGCCATTGCATGAGCAAACCAGCTTGCCTTCCACGGGATCCACTTTTTTGCTGGCACGAAGCAATTGCAGGCGTTTTTCGGAAAGCTCAATTCCGTTTGCAATCAAATCTTTGAATTCCAAAAATTCATTTTTGTCCCCTACCAAAATTGCCCCCACCAGCCTGTCCTGGTGTACGATACATTTTTTATAATATCTTTTCGATTTGTCAATAAAAATAATTTCTTCATATGAAGAATCGTTGGCCGGAACGTCGGTGATTCCGATGCTGCACAAATGCAGGCCTTCCATTTTCAGGATATTCATGGATGTGCTTCCTTTGTAAGGCTGAGAAATATCGCCGGCAATGTAGCGAGCTGCCACTTTTGCCTGCTGCTCTGCTGCCAAGGTTATGCCCCACATCTGTCCTCGCCATTCGGCAATTTCGCCCGACGTAAAAATTTCAGGATCAGAGGTTTGCATGTAATCGTTCACTACAATCCCACGTTTGTAATCCAGTCCGGCATCCATGGCCAGTTCTATGGTAGGAACAGTTCCAATGGCCATCACAACAACCTGACAGGCTATTTTTCTGCCCGATTTTAAGCGTATTCCATCCACTTTTCCTGTTCCGGAGAATGTTGAAACTTCATCGTTGAAATAAATATCGACCCCGCGCTCAGATAGATCCTGATACAATAATTCACTCGCCAAAGGATCAAGCTGACGCTCCATTAACCGGCCACTTCTTTGTATGACTGTCACTTTTACCTTCATCTCACAAAAAGATGCGGCCAGTTCCAGTCCCAAAATTCCGCCGCCGACGATTACAACATGGGGATTTGGTTGTTCTAAAAATGGCAAAAGTGAATCTGCATCCAGCCTTGAACGCATGTTAAAAATTCCTGGCAAATTGGGTACGCCTTTTGGCATAAAAGCCCTGCTTCCCATTCCCAGAATCAGTTTGTCATAAGTATGTTCCTGTCCGTTGCTGTCAATGATGGTTTTGTTTTTCCGGTCAATGTGAACGATGCTGATTCCTTTGTGGACAATAATATTGTTTTCTTCAAACTGATCTTCTCGAAGTTTCACAAGTTGCTCCCACGACTGGCTGCCACTGATGTAATCGGGTAGGAGCACCCTGTTGTAAAAGGGGTAAATTTCTTTGGAAAATACATGAATTTCATCTTCCTGATTCAGCGTTCGATACGCATTTATAAATCCTAAACCGGCTGAGCCCGCACCAACAACGATGATTTTTTCAAAAGGTTTTTTATAAATTGAAACCTGAACTGCCGAAAATTTGAAATCGGGTTCTTTTGATCGCGGGTCAACCAGGGAATTGGTCAGATTGTTTGCCCGGTTCAGATTACTGCCCAGTATTTTACCCCAATGCATCGGTAAAAAACACAGTCCGGCTTTTACGTCTTCCGAAAGTTGGGCTTTCACGCGCACTTCTCCGCGTCGGCTTTTTATGATTACCAATTGTCCTTCTGAAATATTTCTGTCTTTTGCGTCCTGGGGGTGGATTTGCAAAAAAGGCTGTGGAGTATGCTGGTTCAGTTTTGCCACCCGCCCGGTTTTTGTCATCGTATGCCACTGATCACGAATCCGACCGGTTGTCAGTACCAATGGAAAATCGCTGTCAGTCGCTTCTGATGTATTTTCGTCATTTACTGCAAAAATTTGTGCCCGTTTGTTGGGGGTGTAAAATTTGTGATCGGTGAACAGGCGTTTTGTTCCGTTTCCCAGGGCGATGCCTCGGGTTGAGGTATGGAAGTCTTTCAGGCTATTGCTGGTGGCGTTTTCAATTTCCCATTCCTCCGTTCTTCCCCTTTCCTCCTTTGCATACGGCCACTGAATGCTTCGTTCCCTTTTTAACAATTCATAATTTACGCCGGTTACGTCAATGCTTGTTCCGGCTGTGATTTTGACATATTCGTCGTAAACTTCTGACGTATTTTTGTAGTTGAAAGAATCCCCAAACCCCATTTTTTCTGCGAAACGCCAGATAATTTCTGAGTCGGGTAATGCTTCTCCAGGTGCTTCGATTGCTTTTGGCAAATGTGTGATCCTTCTTTCCGCATTGGTCATGGTTCCTTCTTTTTCCAGCCAAGCGGCAGCCGGAAGTACGACATCTGCAAATGCTACTGTATCGGCGCGGTTCGAAATATCCTGAACGACCACGAATCGGGCATTTTTCAATGCTTTTTCAGCAACATTGATGTCTGGCATACTTACCAGTGGATTGGTATTGATAATCCAGATCGCTTTCAGCTTGTCATCTGCAAGTGCATCAAACATTTCGGTCGCCGTGAAACCGGGTTTATGGGCAATCTTAACCGGACTTTCCCAAAAAGCTTCCATTTCCTCACGATGCGCTGCATTGGTCACATCGCGGTGAGCGGGGAGAATGTTAGCCAGTCCGCCTGTTTCGCGTCCACCCATTGCATTCGGTTGTCCGGTAAGCGAAAACGGGCCATTTCCTGGAGTGCCGATTTTGCCCGTAATCAAATGCAGGTTAATCAGTGAAAGATTTTTGTTAACACCGATCGCCGACTGGTTTAAACCCATGGTCCAGAGAGATAAAAATCCTTTTGATTGTCCTATCCATCTGGCAGTCAAGCGAATATTGTTTTCATCGACACCGCATATTTCAGCTGCTTCCTGAATACTTCGTTCAAACACTTTTACGGAAAATGCTTCAAATCCGTCCGTGTGATTTTTTATGAAATCCTCGTTTATGTAATTCTCTTCAATAAGCAGACGGCCGATTGCGTTGTTCAAAACAATATCCGTTCCCGGACTAATGGCCAAATGCAGATCAGAAGATCTTGCAGAATCCGTCTTGCGAGGATCAACACAGATGATTTTCACATTGGGATTTGCTGTCTTATGCGCTTCAATTCGTCTCCATAAAATCGGGTGGCACCATGCGGGATTGGCGCCGGTCACGAAGAAAACATCTGCTTCTTCGATGTCATCATAACAAACCGGCACGCTGTCCTCGCCCAGAGAAAGTTTGTAACCGACCACAGCAGAACTCATGCAAAGCCTGGAATTGGTGTCAATATTATTTGAGCCAATGAAACCTTTGATCAGTTTGTTGACCAGATAATACTCTTCGGTTAAGCATTGGCCGGATACATAAAATGCAACAGAATCCGGTCCGAATTTTTTGATTAATGCCTTGAAAACCGCCGCCGTCCGTTCCAGTGCTTCATCCCAGCTAACTCTTTGCAAAGGCATCGCACGATTCATCCGCATTTGAGGAAATAGCAACCTGTCCGACTGATCCATGACCGTGTAATGCAGATTCATCCCTTTGGAACAAAGCATCCCTTTGCTCGACTGATGCGATTTGTCCCCTTCCAAAGTCAGTCGGCCATTGTCCTCTTTATGAACAACAACACCGCAACCCACACCGCAATAGCAGCAGGTCGATTTGAAAGAATTGGTGGTTGTTTTCATGGGATAAATTGTGTTGTTGTGGTTTTATTGCTTATTTGAAATGCCTAATCAAGTTGTCAGATTGAGCGGATCGGAGTACCGAAGCAGGCGAAATTCGATCAATCATGTAAATTATTGCAAATCAATTGATTGAAAATGAAATGGCAGTAAAGTGCAATTAGGTATGCTACATTGTAAGCGATCATTAATAATTCTGGGTAGCCGCTCGGGCTTCGACCGCAACGGCCGGCCACGGCATTGTAGCAACCTGTTTCAGGCCTCTGATGCTTCCAAAGGCCCCACTTCCACCACCACTTCCCTGGTTTTATCAAAATTGATCAATGCAACCAGGGCGGCAACGCATGCGATGGCAACACCGATGTAAACAAATGCCTGAGAATAAGAAATAGAGCTGGATTTGAATAAAAAGCCTGCCAAAACTGCGCCGACATTTCCTCCTGCTCCGACAATCCCACTTACCGATCCAATTGCTTTTTGATTGATAAAGGGTACAATTGCATAGGTAACGCCGTTTGCCATTTTCAGGAACATCGCAAAAGCGAGCATGGATAATACGGCCACCACCAGCGTGCTGCTTTGTGCAAACAGTGCAATTCCGATTCCCTCCATGGCTAGTAACAGGGCAAGCAAACGCCCCTTGCCGATCATGCCAAATTTATTACCCACTTTATCCGCAACAATTCCGCCGACCGCACGGGCAAATAAATTCATGAAGCCGAATGTCCCGGCAAGAATCCCCGCTACTGCAAGACTGGTATCAAAGTTTTCGAAAAAGTATAAGGCAGCGATATTGTCAAAAGTGATTTCGATTCCAAAACAAGCTCCATAAGCCAGAAACAATGCCCAGGTGCGGGGATCTTTGGCGGCCATCAAAAGTGAACCTTTCGTTTTGACCGCTTTGGAATTCGATAAAGCGATTTCATCAAAGTTACCAGCAGGAGTATCTTTCGTGAAACGGTAATAAACAAAAGCGAAAATCAACAACATTACACCTGGAATGATCATCGCCAAACGCCATGCAGAAGAGGGTAGATATCCGGCTCCAATAAATCCTGCAAAAATCAGTGGCATAACCATATTCGTGATTCCGCCGCCCAGGTTTCCCCAGCCTCCCGCAACCGCGTTTGCAGTGCCAACGATTTTTTTATCAAACATTACAGAAGTATGATATTGCGTGATCACAAATGACGCGCCAATGACGCCAATGGCAAGACGAAACAGTAAAAAACCTTCGTAGGAGTGAACCAGGCCAACTGTCATGACCGGAATAGAGCAGATTCCCATCAATGCGGTGTATGTTTTTCGTGGCCCCCAGGTATCACAAAGTTTGCCAATGGCAATTCTTGCAACCACTGTTGCCGCTACCGACGCAATGATGATATTGCCGATTTGTCCTTTTGTAAGTCCAAGATCCGTTTTTATAATTGTCATCAACGGGGCGAGTCCGAACCAGCCAAAAAAGCAAAGGAAAAACGCCATCCAGGTCAGGTGGAACGTGCGCATCTGAATGCCTTTGGTACTGAAAATGTTTAGTTTTTCAAGTGGTTTATTGGTCGTTTCCATCTTTTTTTTTTGTATAAAATAGTTGAGAGAAAATTTCAATTAAGATTTGCAGGTGCTCATCGCCAAGAGTTTATAGCTATCAGCAAATGGTTATTTTAAAAAATCCGGTTTGATGCTGATCATCAGATAAGCCCAATTGGCCATTTTTTGAGGATTTTTAACTGCCTTTACTTGTGCCAGGCTATTTGTGGAAAGGAAAGTGCAGTAGCCTGCCTGGAAATTGATTATTTTGGTCAGGTTGTAGTTGGCAATGACATCAAGCTCGTTTCCGAAATTTGCAGATAGTTTTTCATCGTTTGTATTTCTTATTGCCGCAGCGCTTGAAAACTGATGTAAGTCAGCTTGAATGGAGAGCTTTTCAGAAATTTTAGTGGTAGAATGGATATACAAATCCGTCAAACCGCCTTTGCCAAACCCGTTTGCTGTGTAGAAATAATCCATCTGTCCCCAGAATTTATGTGGTGTTCCATACAGAGGATCGAAGCTCCTGTTGGTTTTGGAACCGGCATTTGTACCTGATGTGTAGTCAAAACCAGGTCCGACTGCAAAATTTTTGGTTATGCTATAAAGTCCTTTTACTGAATACATATAAGCGTTCAGATTCAGGCCATCTTTGTCTTTTCCCGATTGCATATATGCACTCGCATTCAGATTCCAGCTTTTTCCTATTTTGATATTCAAATATGGTCCAAATGTAACCCGGTTCCAGGTGCCTTTTTTTAGCGTTTTTACATTTGTTTCTGATAAACTGTATTTCTGGAAATCATCTTTCAGGATCAGGAACGATGCATTTCCCTGTTTTAGTTTCTTGCCGAGATAAACAAACTGCATAGACTTATACATGGTACCGATTCCGTTGGTTCCGGCTGCATATCCATTGGGAACGCCATCATACAAAGTACCCGTCTTTAGTTCACGGTTCTGGTTATACGCAGCTCCCAGATGTGCAGTAATTCCTGCATGGCTGTATTTTAACAAAACGGCGTCGTGGCGTCGGGCCTGTTGCAGCCAATCCAGATTTCCAAGTAAACGGCTGTCGTCATACAGCAATTCCTGCCTTCCTATTTTGAGTGAAAAATCCTTGCCGGCTTTGGTTTTGTTGGTATCGAGCAAGCTTATCTCTCCCCATGCTTCGTGAAGCATAAATCCATTTAAAGTACTGTTTGTCAATCGATTATTTGTAGAGGCGTCTTGTCCCCAGACTCTGACATCCTGAGCTGAAATATAAAATTGAGTTCGGTAACCTTTGTAGCCCACGTTCAACCGGGAGCGCTGTGAAGTGAAAAAAGCGGGTTTCTCGCCTTTTGAAAGAAGCGTTCCTTGTCCGTCAAGCAATTCTGTTCTGGTACGCAATTGTCCTGAAACGCTGATTTGAGCTTTTGTTTTGACCGGATTCAGCCAATCTGCCAAAATCAGGCATAGCGTCAAATAGTAAAAGGTTGTTTTCATAAAAATAAAATTTTAGGAGTGAGATGTTTTTTGGATAGCTAACAGTTTAGACTTTCCAGGTTTTCAATAACGGGGGCGCCTGGTCTTGAAAAGTCTTTGCTTCGTAAATATTCCATTGCGTAAGATGGATGCAACGCAACCACTTCACCCAGGATCATGATAGCTGGTGTTCCTATGTTATTTTCTTTTATCAGATAAGGCATTTCCCAAACTTGCCCGATCACGCTTTTTTCATCCGGTCTTGTTCCGTTTTGAATCACAGCCATAGGCAGATATCCCCGTCCGAAGCGTTTGTATAAATCACAGATCTCGTTCAGTTTACTCATACCCATCAGCACAATCACCGTCGCCTTGGATTGCACGGCTAGTTGCATATCTTCCGACAATTCTCCATTTCGTGTGGTACCGGTAATGACCCAAAAGCTTTCGCTTACGCCTCTTCTGGTTACCGGAATTTCCATGGAGGCCGGGACAGCAATGCAGCTTGACACACCCGGAACGACTTCTACATTAATATTATGATCTCTGGCATATTCCATTTCTTCGTGTCCGCGCCCGAATACAAACGAATCACCTCCTTTTAGCCTGACAACGTGTCCGCGTTTCCGGGCCAGCCTGACGATTAACCCGTTGATCTCGTTTTGTGTGAAAGCGGCATTTCCTGCCTTTTTGCCAACATATATTTTCAGTGCATGCTCGGGAGCAAATTCCAGAAGCTCTGCATTTGCAAGCTCGTCATACAAAACCACATCCGCAGTTTTAAGAGCCCTTATTCCTTTTAAAGTGATCAGTTCTCCGTTTCCCGGGCCAGCACCAATAAGTGTAAGTTTCGCCTCCATCTCTTATAGTATCTAAATGGTGAATATTAGAAATGTACTATTATTAGTAAAAAGTAACTATATCTAATTGTTGGTTCAAAATTAAGGGCAATATTTTTAAAAACAATACTTTTACCAAAATATATGTTTAAAAATATTCTATTTGAAGAATAAAAAGTTAGGAAATGATAAAAACACCATTTAATTTTGATGCATCGATAAGCAGCAAAGAATATCTGTTTTATTTAAATAGTGCAATAAAATAAATATCAAATCATAAATTAATAGTTAATATTAACTATGAAACCACAACAAAACACACATATCGTAGTCATTGGCAATGGTATGGTAGGCTACAAATTCTGTGAGAAATTGCTGGCCAAAGAAAAAAACGGGCAAGAATTTACGGTGACGGTTTTTGGAGAAGAACCGCGTGCAGCATACGACAGGGTTCATTTAAGTGAATTTTTCGCGGGTAAGACCGCGGATGATCTGACCATGGCGTCAGTAGAATGGTATGTGGAAAATAGAATCCGGCTATTTCTTTCGGATCCGGTTGTGGATATCGACCGCAAGGAAAAACTGGTCAGATCCCATCATGGCCATGTAGTTCATTACGACTATCTTGTCATGGCAACGGGATCGGGTGCATTTGTGCCTTCCATTCCGGGAGTGGAAAAAGATGGTGTATTTGTATATAGAACAATAGAGGATCTGGAACTCATCCAGTCGTACGCCAGGAAGGCGAAAAAGGGGGCTGTTCTAGGCGGTGGTTTGCTTGGCCTGGAAGCGGCAAAAGCATTGCTGGATCTCGGATTGGAGGAGGCGCATGTGGTGGAATTTGCTCCAAGACTGATGCCAAGGCAAATCGATGAAGCCGGATCGAAAATGCTTCAAAGTCAGCTGGAAGCATTGGGTTTGCATATACATCTTTCAAAAATTACGCAGGAAATAACAGGTGGTGATTGTATTGAAGGAATGCAGTTTACAGATTCTCTCCTCGAAGTGGATATGCTCGTGATTTCTGCCGGAATTCGTCCACGCGATGAACTGGCTAAAATTGCAGAACTGGAGACGCATCCAAGAGGTGGTATTGTGGTTGATAATCAGCTTCGTACCTCTGATCCTTTCATTTTCGCAATCGGTGAATGTGCGCTTGCGCATCATATGATATACGGGCTGATCGCTCCCGGGTACGAAATGGCAGAAGTGGTGGCAACGTGTCTGACTGGCGGAGAAAAGGAATTTTTACCTTACGACATGTCTACCAAACTGAAACTGATCGGGACCGATGTTGCCAGTTTTGGTGATGCATTTATTGAAGAACCTGCCTGCAAAACCATTCGTTACGAAAATAAGGCGAAGGGAGTTTATAAACGTATCAATGTTTCTTTGGATGGCAGAGAATTGCTGGGCGGTATTCTGGTAGGCGATGCCGAACAATACAATATGCTTTTGCAAACTTCTAAAAACAAAACGATCCTGCCTCCCGATTCAGAGGATTTGATTTTGGGTTCACGCGGTGGCGAAGAGGCTGGCGCTGGCGTCATGAGTTTTCCTGATGATGCATTGATTTGCTCCTGCGAAGCCGTGACAAAAGGAATGCTTTGCCATGAAGTAGGTGAAAATGGTCATACAACAATTGAAGCCATAAAAAAATGCTGTAAAGCCGGAACCGGATGCGGAGGTTGCGTGCCGATGGTGAAGGATATTATTCAGGGCGTTTTAAAGGAAAAAGGTGTTTATGTCAGAAATGTAGTTTGTGAGCATTTTGATCATTCGCGTCAGGAATTGTTGGATTTGGTCAAGATGAATGGCTTGAAAACCTACAATGGCGTGCTTGACCAGTTTGGAAAAGGAGATGGCTGTGAAGTTTGCAAGCCGCTTGTGGCTTCTGTTCTGGCAAGTCTTTGGAATGAAAATATTCTGACAAAAGACCGTGCACCGATTCAGGATTCCAATGACCGTTACCTTGCAAATATTCAAAAAGGAGGAACTTACTCAGTAGTGCCAAGAATTGCGGGCGGTGAAATTACACCTGAAAAACTGATTGTAATTGGTCAGGTTGCACAACAGTATGGGCTTTACACCAAAATAACGGGTGGACAAAGAATTGATTTGTTTGGCGCTCACCTGGGCGATCTTCCGGATATATGGGAGAAATTGATCAATGCGGGTTTTGAAAGCGGACATGCTTACGGAAAATCATTGAGAACTGTAAAAAGCTGTGTCGGATCGACCTGGTGCCGGTTTGGCGTGCAGGATTCCGTGAGTTTTGCGATTGAAATTGAAGATCGTTACAAAGGTCTGCGTTCGCCCCATAAATTAAAATCTGCGGTTTCTGGCTGCGTTCGTGAATGTGCCGAAGCACAAAGCAAAGATTTTGGAATTATTGCCACTGAAAAAGGATGGAATCTTTACGTATGCGGAAACGGCGGATCGAAACCACAACACGCTCAGCTGATTGCAACGGACGTTGACAAAGAGACATGCATCAGATTGATTGACCGATTCCTGATGTTTTATATCAAAACCGCCGATCCATTGACAAGAACTGCAACCTGGCTGAATAAAATGGACGGGGGAATAAATTATCTGAAAGCAGTGGTGGTAGACGACATTTTAAACATTGGCGACGATCTTGAACGCGATATGCAGGCATTGATTGATGTTTACAAATGTGAATGGAAAGAGGTTGTGGAAAGTCCCGAGCTGCGGAAAAGATTCTCTCACTTTGTTAATGTTCCCGTGAAAGATCCGTCGATTCAATTTGAGCCCATGCGGGAGCAGAAAAGGGTGAAGGAATGGGTTTGAAAGCATTAAGAATTGAAAAGTGAAATGGGCAAAAGTAGTCTGAAAGACTTGAATACCTCAGCACCGGGCACCTCCCGGTGAACCAGAGTAAAAGAGAAAAAAAAGCTAGTCTGAAAGACTTCAATACCTCAGCACCGGGCATCGCCCGGTGAACATAATATTTAAATATTCACCATCGGGCAACGCCCATTAACAATAAAAATATGGAACCGGTAAAAAACACAAAAGACAGAATTGTTTGGCATAAAGCTTGCGCTGTGGAAGATATTCCGGAAGATGGCGGCGGATGTGCACTTATCGAAGGAAAACAAATTGCTATCTTTAACTTTGCAAGAAGAGGGGAATGGTATGCAACCGACAATGAATGCCCTCACCGGCAGCAAATGGCGGTTTCGCGTGGAATGATCGGAAGCCATGATGGTGAGCCAAAGGTGGCCTGTCCGTTTCACAAAAAAACGTTTTCATTGCAAAGCGGACAATGTCTCAATGACGATTCGTACCAGATCAATACGTTCCCTGTAATGGTAAAAGAAAATCAGGTTTATATCGGGTTGTAAAATTTTTAAATGGAGAATGTTGATAAACGCGTAGCCGGAAGTCTTACGCGTTTTTATGTTGTAGCCCTGATGGTCGTGGCGTTTCTGACGCTTGGAGGATTGTTTTTGATCAGAAAAACAATTATGAGCCTGAATTATGACGGACGCATTGTGAACGTAGCGGGACGGCAACGGATGTTAAGCCAGCGTTTGACCAAGCTGGCGGTGCTCAATCTGGAAAACATTCCGCACAAGGATTCTGTTGATTTTGATTCATTGCTAAACATCTGGAAAGACAGCCATCAACAGCTTGCCAACCGCCGGTTAAGTGTGGGTAAAGACATTGTCGTTTGGAAAAGTGGCCCGCTTGACGAGATGTTTGATCGTCTGGACCCAGTTTTCGAGAATATTTATCAAGGTTTTTTGGTCGCAAATAATTCTGGACTTCCGATTGAAGAAAGAAGGAATGCGTTGAAACTGATATTGGAAAATGAACCTGCCTTTCTTGCAAATATGAACGATATCGTTTTTCAGTTTGACAAAGAAAGTTTTGCCAGACTGAAAAATCTGGAAAGGATTGAATGGATCATGGATATTATGACCATCATGGTTCTTCTGGCCGAAGGTTTGCTTATATTCAGACCTGTTGTAAATACAACAAGAAGGGCGATCCGACTATTGACGGAATCTGAAAAAGCGTTGATAAAATCAAACAGCGATCTTGAGACCAGCAACAGACAATTAATAAAGGCGCAGGAAGATATTTTGAGGATTGAAGAGGAAAAATATGAATTACAGCTGGCAGAGGACAGGATCAGGGCGGCCTCGCTTATTGAAGGACAAGAACTGGAAAGGAAACGTTTTGCAAGAGAACTGCACGACGGAATCGGGCAGATGCTGACAGGTTTAAAACTGCATGCTGAAAAATTAGGACAAAGCCATTTTGCCGAAGAAAAGCAGCGGTTGCGATTTGAACAGCTGTTAAAACTGATTCAGGAGACAATTCAGACGACACGACAGATTTCATACAATCTGATGCCGTCCGTTCTCGAGGATTTTGGGCTGAATGCTGCCTTGAATCTTCTGTGCGAACAAACTGCCGATTCTTCCGGATTAAATGTTCGATTTGAAGGAAAACAACAGCGGATGTTATTGAGCCAGCCTGTTGAAATCGGCTTGTACCGCATGGCACAGGAAGCGTTGAACAATGCTGTCAAACATGCGAATGCAGAACATGTCGTGATTAAATTGGAACAAAATAAGAATCAGATCTTTCTTGAGATCAAAGACGATGGGAAAGGATTTTTAATTCGTAATTTGAAAAATAATCAGGGGCCTTTTCTGACACAGAACGGAATTGAAAACATCAGAACCAGAACAGCGTTGCTGAACGGCGAAATGAATATTGAGTCAGAACTGGAAGGAGGTACCCGGATTATTATTAAAATTGAAATTTAACCGGACCCAAAGCAATGCCGATACATATTTTAGTAGTTGATGACCATTCGGTTGTGAGACAGGGAATTATTGCATTGCTTGAAGATGAGGAAGATATTGTTATTGCCGGCGAAGCTACCGATGGTGACGAAGTGGCTGACCTGATCGAACGTGTGGACCCGGATGTTATTCTGCTGGATCTTACGATGCCCAGGATGTCCGGATTAGAGGTGATCAGACAGATTATGCCGGTTTTTCCCAAAGTGCGGATTATTGTGTTTAGTATGCATAACAATCCTGACTACATTTTGGCCGCCGTTCAAAGCGGGGCGGCGGGATACTTATTGAAAGACACAAGCAGAAATGAAATATTGAACGCAGTCAGAAGTGTTGTGAAGGGAGAATTATACTATCCTCCTGGTGCGTCTTCAATCATCATCAGAAACCTGATGAAACAGGTTTTCCGGTCTCCGGAAATAAAAGAAGAAATCGATGAAATGCCGGAGTCGACCGTTTGGAAAATAGTTACACCCAGAGAACGTCAAATTTTAGAATGCCTTATAGAAGGAATGAGCAGTAAAGAAATTGCTGAAAAATTCGATATCAGTTCCAATACAGTCGCTAATCAAAGAGCGAGTATTATGAAGAAAGCCAACGTTAAGAATACGGTGGAACTGATAAATCTGGCTCTGAAATCACCCTACAAAAAATAGGCGGACATAAATGGAAGTTTGCTATGTATAATAAATTATTTTTTTTTCGTTAAACTCCACACAAGCCCTCCATTGCACGTAATTTGAATTATTACAGTACTGACTTCCAAACTTTGGATGTAGTAATGGTGACATTTGAAGTAAACAAAAAAGTACGTTAAGTTTGATCTGAAAAAACTTCTCGTTTTTTGTTGTGTTTATCCGTATTATTGAGTTCACGAATAACCAAGACCGCTTTGGCGGCCTCCCATTAATTTAGAGCTAGACTTATACCGCCTGTATGGAAATTTTTTATCGGAACTGTGGCCGGAACTGGCCTCTTGTACGCTTTCTGAGTGCAATTTTCATTGTATTCTTTTTATCAACAATTTCTTCCCAGGTCAGCGCCCAGATTATTGAGGTCCGGGGTACTATTAAAAGTGCTACCGGAGAAACTTTAATTGGTTCAACCGTGCGTGTAAAAGGTACTCAGGCCGGAACAGTAACCGATGCCCAGGGCCAATTCGTACTTCCGGGAGTCAATACCGGAGCCACTTTGGTCATCACCATGATTGGGTTCTCGTCGAAAGAGGTGAGGGCGGAAAAAAATATGTCCATACAACTTTCGGAAGATGCGGTGGGTTTGCAGGATGTGGTTGTGACCGGTTTTCAGCAAATTGATAAAAATAAGTTTACAGGATCCGCAGTCACATTGAAGACCGATGATATCCGAATCGACGGGCTTCCTGACGTGAGCCGTATGCTGGAAGGGCGTGCAGCGGGAGTTTCTATCCAAAACGTTTCCGGTACATTCGGTGCAGCGCCCAAAATCCGGATTCGTGGAGCAACTTCGCTGAACGGAGATAATAAACCACTTTGGGTCGTGGACGGGGTTGTTTTGGAAGATATTGTTAATATTTCCAACGATCAGCTTTCCAGCGGAGATCCTACGACCTTACTCGGGTCTGCCGTAGCCGGGCTGAATCCCAATGATATTGAGACCTTTGACATATTAAAAGATGCCGCCGCAGCAGCTTTATATGGTGCCCGTGCCATGAATGGTGTTATTGTAATTACAACAAAAAAAGGAAAAAGCGGAAAACCGGTTATCAGTTATTCGGGGAATTTTAGTTCTCAGCTGAAGCCTTCTTACAGGAATTTTAACATCATGAATTCCGCCGAACAGATGTCTGTTTTGGGAGAACTGGAAAGGAAAGGATACTTGAACTCCAATGTTCTGGATAATGCCGATTATGGAGTTTATGGAAAATATTACAGTCTGCTAAACGGAAGGGACGACGGCACTTTTGGCATACCCAACACGCCGGAAGCAAAGAAAGATTTTTTGCTGCGTTACGCCGGGGCCAATACCGACTGGTTTGATGTGCTGTTTAAAAATAATTTTATTCAGGAACATTCGCTGAGCATATCATTCGGGACGGATAAATCACAATCTTACTTTTCAACCAGTTTTTTGAATGACAACGGCTGGACTGTTGCCGATAAAGTAAAGCGTTATACACTTAACTTCAGGAACAATTATAAAATCTCAGACAAGCTTTCGATTGGATTTTCAACACTTTCTTCTGTCCGGAATCAAAAAGCGCCTGGTTCGCTGAGTCGCCAAAGTAATCCTGTTGAAGGTACTTACAACCGTGATTTCGATATTAATCCGTTTAGTTATGCCCTGAATACCAGTCGCACTTTAACAGCTTTTGATGAAAATGGGGACCGCGAATATTTCAGGAGAAATTTCGCCCCGTTTAACATTCTTACTGAACTTGAAAATAATCATATTGATCTTAATCTGGTGGATATCAGGTTGCAGGGAGATTTGGCTTACAAAATAACACCGCATCTGCAATACGATTTTGTGGGTGCGTTACGGTACATTAAAACCGGTCAGGAGCATCAGATTACTGAGAACTCAAATATGGCCAACGCTTACAGAGCGGCCGGAAATGCTACCATTGCTCAGAAAAACAAGTTTTTGTACACAGATCCTGATAATCCGGACGCCTATCCTGTGGTGGTATTGCCGCGCGGTGGATTTTATAATCGCAATGAGGATGAAATGACCTTTTATAACGTCCGGAATAATCTTCGTTATAATAAAACATTTAATGAAAGACATGCGGTCAACGCATTGGTCGGTCAGGAAATAAAATTTACGAACAGGCAAAATTTCAATACTACCGGATATGGTTACCAGTACGACCAGGGTGGTGTTCCCTTCGTGGATTACAGAATTTTGAAACAAACCATTGAAAGTAATTTTCAGTATTATGGAATGGAAAAAACCTTCGACCGGTTTGCTGCATTCTATGCAAGTTTGGGATACACCCTGGATGACAAATATAACTTTACTGCCTATGCGCGGTACGACGGTTCCAACCGGTTTGGAAAGTCTAACATTGGTCGCTGGCTGCCTACCTGGACAGTGGCGGGTTCCTGGAACCTGGATCGCGAAGAATTTATCAAGAATTTAAGCTGGATCAGTTATGCCAAACTGAGAGGAAGCTACGGATTGACAGCAAGTACGGGTCCGGCTACCAATTCTGCTGTATTGCTTAAAAGCTTGATCACTAACAGACCTTATACGGATGAAAAAGAATCGGCCATTGACCTTGCTTCCCTGGCCAATTTAGAACTTACCTGGGAAAAGCTTTACAGCGGAAATGTCGGTCTGGATTTGGGTCTGATGTCCAACCGTTTCAATGTTACTGTCGACGTTTATCTGAGAAATAGTTTTGATCTGATCGACCGCATTAAAACCTCTGGTATCGGCGGACAAACTTTTAAGATTGCCAATTATGCTGATATGCAGTCCAAGGGTGTTGATTTGTCGGTAGAAGCTGTTGCTTATAAATCAAAGGACTGGTCGTGGAAAGCCAGGGTCACAGCAGGTTATGCGCGTACGGAAATAACGAGTGTGGACAATCTGCCCACTATTTTTGATATGGTAAAAGCAGAAGGTTCCAACATTCAGGGTTATCCCGTAAGAAGCTTGTTTTCTGTTGATTACAGAGGTTTGAACCCAAAAACAGGTGTGCCGACTTTTATCAATGAAAACGGTGAAGTGAGCTCGGATGTTTATCTTCAGGACCAGACAACTTCTTACCTGAAATATGAAGGACCGGTGGATCCGCCGCTTACAGGTGGGTTGAACAATGCGATTGCTTACAAAAATTTTACGGTAAATATATTTTTAACAGGACAGGCGGGAAACAAAATCCGGCTCAATCCGCTCTACAAAGGGTACAACAACTCCAGGTCTGCGTATAGTGACCTTGATGCAATGCCCAAGGAATTTAATGACCGCTGGGAAATGCCGGGTGACGAGAAAATTACCAATATTCCTGCAATTCCCGACATGCTGCAAAATCAGTTTCTGGCAGGAACTTATCCTTATACGACCTACAATTATTCCAGTCAGCGTGTTGCCAGTGGAAATTTCGTTCGTTTAAAATCCGTTTCGCTAGCCTACCGTTTTCCTCTGACGACCATTCAAAAACTCGGAATGAGTGCAGCGTCGGTTCAGATCTCGAGTATCAATCCATGGCTTATTTATGCAGATAAAAAGTTGAAAGGACAGGATCCTGAATTTTTCAACTCCGGAGGTGTGGCACAACCGATTCAGAAACAGTTTACGGTAGCCCTTAAATTTACCTTGTAATGAAGAACTTCAACATGAAAAATAATAAACTTATTATCAGAATTTTTATTTTAATGCCCGGGTTTTTTCTATTGGGTTGTAGCGACTTTTTGTCGACCGAACCAGATAGTACCCGTGCTACTTTAAGGACGCCCGAACAGGTATCTCAATTGCTGACCACTGCTTACCCTCAGGGAGGTTACGTCGCGTTTAGTGAAGCAATGAGCGATAATGCGACCGATAAAGGAAGAGGTACAGACGACCGGGTTAACCGCGGTTCTTACCTGTTTGAAGTGGTGGATGCACCCCTGGATAAAGAAGATTCTCCTGACATGTACTGGGCAAAGGCCTACCATGCCATTTCGGTAGCAAACCTTGCTTTGCAGGTTTGTAATGAAGCACCAGATCCAACTATATTTTCAGCACAAAAGGGGGAAGCATTGGTAGCAAGGGCATATGCACATTTCATGCTGGTCAGTTTTTTCTCTAAATTCTACGATCCTGCTACGGCCGCATCAGATCCGGGAATTCCTTATGTAACGGAACCTGAGGCTGTGGTCATCAAGCAATACGAACGCAAAACGGTTGCTTATGTATACCAGATGATCGAAAAGGATTTGCTTGAAGGACTTCCATTGATCAAAGATGTGTCTTATACCGTCCCCAAATATCATTTCAATACCGCGGCGGCCAATGCTTTTGCATGCCGGTTTTATCTGGTAAAACGTGATTATGCCAAGGTGATTCAATATGCAAATCTGGTATTTCCTTCTGGCGATATCGCTGCAAATCTGCGTCCCTGGAACACGGAATATCTACCGCTGACTTATGACGCGTTGTTTAAACGATATACAAGGGCGAGTGAAAATGCCAATTTGTTATTGGTGGAAACCAGCTCGGTATATGGCAGATATGTTGCTACGTATCGCTACGGTCTTACAAATGCCAAATGGGAGGAAATTTCTGAAATAAATGGAATAACGGGCACAACGGCCAACTGGGCATATCCCGTTTTTATCCAGGGTGAAAACAATTTGCTGATACCAAAATTGACCGAATATTTTGTGAAACAATCTGTCAATGCAGAAATCGGCGATCCTTATGTAATGGTTCCTTTGTTTACGGCGGAAGAAGTTCTGTTCAACCGTGCAGAAGCATATCTTTATTCGAATAACAGCGCGGCAGCACTGGCTGATATTAATCTGTTTGTCAGCAAAAGATTGAGAAATTACGTAGCCGCAACGCATGCGGTAACTCTTCCTAAAATCCGGTCATTTTATGGACTTAGCAATACTACGCAAAACAACTTAGCCGGCCTGTTACAGTCGATTGCGGATTTACGCAGGCTTGAATTTACACAGGAAGGAATGCGCTGGTTTGACATTTTGCGTTACGGAATTGACGTAGAGCATACCACTTCGGAAGGCCAGGTAATTACTGTTCCGGAAGGTGATCCAAGAAGAGTTTTGCAATTGCCACAGTCTGTGACGCAATCGGGTATAGAGTTGAATAAGAGATAATAATCAAAACATTGTTTAAGCTGCCGGCCATAATAATTAGGCTTAAAATATTTAAATTATGAAAATCAAAATAACATTCAATTATCTCATTTTGCTGCTGGTTTCCACCGTGTTCATCGGTTCCTGTAAAGAAGATAAGTTACAGGATGTGGAAAATGTTTCTGGTCTGGGCGGAGAGACCTGGGTGCAGGGGCCCATTGATAAATATATCCTGGACAGTCTGACAACGCCATTCAATATTGCGATGAGATATAAATGGGATCCCTATGAGTTTTCTGACATTACTGCTACGTTGGTCCCGGCTAAGGAAGAGCAGATTATTCCGATATCCCGCACAATCCGTCGTGCGTGGATCAACCCATTTGTAGCTCAGGCAGGAGCTGTTTTTTTCAACAAATATTCTCCTAAAATATTTGTATTGTCCGGTAGCGCGCAGTTTCAGTATGAGTCCAAAGTCTTAGGGTCGGCAGAAGGAGGTCGGAAAATTGTTTTGATGGAGGTGAATGAACTTCGGATAAAAGGCATGCCAAATTACGTATCGGCCAGGGATTCAAATAATGTGAAGGAGTTCATACGTACGATACATCATGAGTATGGACATATTTTACACCAGAATATCATGTATCCGGTTGAATTTAAAACAGTTGGGCAGGGCTTGTATCAGGGACAGAACTGGTTTAATATCAGCGAGACCGAGGCAAGGCAAGATGGTTTTATCACTCAGTACGCCTCTTCCGGGTTTGATGATGACTGGGTCGAAACAATTTGCTACCTGCTGATAGAAGGAAAAGCAGGATGGGAAAAAATCATCAATTCAATACCGGCAGGCACCAGTATCAATGGTACCAGCCAGGCAGATGCCCAGGCCAAACTGAGGAGGAAAGAAGCGCTTGTTGTAAATTACTTTAAAACTGCCTGGGGAATTGATTTTTACAGTTTGCAGACAAAAACAAGAGCCGCAGTGGTTTCATTAATATAAGTAAGTGATCGTTCAAAAATATTTGTAATGAAAAGAAAATATCTGTCTTATTTGCTATTAATGGTTGTTGCGGGCCTCTGGTCCTGTAAAAGCGAGGATAGCGTTTTTGAGCAAACTGCTGATGAAAGATTGAACGCCTCTCTGGCAAGTTACCAAAAGCAGTTGGTAGACGCCCAGTATGGATGGAAAGGAGCGATATATCCTGCTACGGGTGGTGTATACAGCTTTTATTTTAAATTTAATGATCAAAACCGGGTCGTGATGTATTCCGATTTTGACAAGACTTCGGCTGTTACTGCAAAGGAAAGCAGTTACCGTCTTAAGGCTATTCAGTCGCCGTCGCTGCTGTTTGATACCTATTCATATATACATGTTCTTGCCGACCCTGATGGAAGTATCAATGGAGGTAATTATGGAGAAGGACTGAAATCTGATTTCGAGTTTTCCTTTAATCCCGATACGCTTAACACAGCGAATATTACATTGACGGGTTTAAAAAACGCAACCAAATTGATTCTTACAAAAGCAACCCAGGAAGAATCAGTAGCCTATGGTAATGGTGGATTGGGTAAAAGTTTGTTATTCAGCAACATCGATCTTTATCAAACTTATTTTAAGAGAATTACGGTAGGAGGGGTAACCTATGACCTCAATGTAAATACTGAGGACAGAACCATCACATTTACCTGGCTGGAAGGTACTGTAAGAAAGACTTTTACAACTAGCTATTATTATGGATCACTGGGCGTGACTTTCGTGACCCCTCTGGTCAATGGCTCACAAACCATAAACGGATTTACAAATTTGACCTGGGATGCCGATAAACTTGCATTGGGGCTGACTGCCGGTAGTACCAATTTGACTGTCGCTGGCGCGGCAAGGCCGGTAAGTGCTGATCTGACGGCGGCTAAACGTTGGTGGCAGTTTGCACTGGATAAAGGATCCTACTGGATTTCAGAAACTGGCTTCACTGTTGCAGGCAAGGAAGATTTCTTTGGAGTAAGGAGCATACCTAATTTCTATTACATGCTTTTCTTCCCTGCGATTGCTTCCAGCCAGGGTACGAGCTATGACGCTTTTACGGCTTATGACGGCAGCGGATTGATGGGCCCAGCCGTGGTGCCGACATTCAGTACCGACGGGCGGGTTACTTTTTCTGTATTAGGAACTTACGGTACAAACCAACTGATGAATACCACTGTTCTTGCCCAGGTTGAAGATGCCAGTGGTTATTATATTATACAAAAATCTGAAATTAAATACGATATGGTCAGTGCGAAAGATGGAAGGACCTGGATATCCTGGTGGTACCCATTTTGATATCGTGCAATGATATCAGATTGTTTTGAGTAAAATGCCTTTATAATAGGATGTCCGGTCGAAATTTTTCAACCGGACATCCTATTTTTTTATTCAGCAGTATTGTTCATTTCGAACAGGTTATTGTGTATCGGCTTACATAAATCATGGAAAAGGGAAGTTAATTTAAATAGTTTTAATGTTAATTCAATTCTTAAAACTAAAATTGAAGGAGTAGATTTAGTAGCTTAGGAAGACGCTTCATCCGAATCTGATGTTGGCTACGCATTTGTTGTTTATAGAAATAGTGGTGGTTTTTTCAATCCTACCGTAATTAAATCAACAATAAGAAGATAGAATAGATAAATTTGACCTGAAACAGTAGATTTAGCACTGGAAGCAGGCTTAATGATTAAAAAAAAGTGACCGTCTCAACATTTAGAGGCGGTCACTTTTTTAGTTGTATTTCTTTTAGTTATAACCTTCGTTCTGAGTTAGCTTGGTATTTACATCCGTTTCACGCTGCGGAATCGGTAAAATCAGCTTAGGTGAATTGTATGGAAATGTTCCTACGCTTTGTTTGTTACGCTTGATATCGTGTAAATTCTGGCCTTCGAAAGCAAGTTCCAAATGACGTTCTTTTAGGATCGATTCAAGCGTTGCCGTTGTTGCCGCAGCCAGTCCGGCACGGGTGCGGATCACGTTCAGATCAGCAAGAGGCGTTGCGCCAACTACGGTACCTAAACGGAAATTCGCTTCTGCGCGTGTCAGATACATTTCTGCCAGACGGAATATCAAAACATTTCCAAACGTATCCAGATGTTTTCTGGTAAAAGTATTGTTGCTCGGTGTAATGAAAAAAGCGCCTCTTACATCTCCTGCTTCATACAATAAACGATGTGCCGCCGATATGCGGATATCACCACGGCCAGAGGTTCCGGGAATGGTGGTAATGGTACTTCCAAAATAAGTATTCATTGCATTAGTTCCATCCTGCTGGGTTACAACTATTGAAAAAATGTATTCGTCAGGATTAGCGCCGCCATTATTTAGAAAAGTAAAGAAATTTGAGCTAAAAGCGGGTTCAAGGCTGTATGTTCCTGCTGCAATTACTTCGTTTGCAGCATCCCTGGCTGCTGCATAGTTGCCCTGCATAAGATAGAGACGGGAAAGCTGGGCGGTTGCTGCATTTTTCGTGGCATAAATGCCGTTACTTACAGGTAAAAGTGATTTGGCCTTGGTAAGGTCTGCCAGTGCCTGGGCATATACCTCTGCAACACTGTTTCTTGCACGATTATCTTCTTCACTGATTCCGCGGGTAGGAGTAAGGACAATAGGTACCCCCGGATTGGCAGCATTGTCACCATCACCCCATGTTTTTGCATAGAGTTTTACGAGCTCGAAATAAAGACTTCCGCGAATAAATAGTGCCTCGCCTTCTACTTTGGCCCGTTTGTCTTCATCTACGATGGTCAATGCAGAAAGCACATTGTTTGCCCGGTTGATCGTATTGTAGGAATCTGTCCAGGTATTAAGCGCAGAAGAGTTAGAAGTTGTAATCGTTTTGTTATATAGTTCGAGCAAATTTGAATAGGTTCCTCCGAAGAGTAATTCAGTGCCGGCTGCAAGCAATTCTGCAGTAACTTGAAAGCCTCCACCGTACACATCGGTATCCTGCAAGCCGTCGTAACATCCGATGAGTGTAACCTCAACATCTTTCGAGGTTCCCAAAGCCACTTTTTCATCAATACTGGCAGTAGGCAGCACATCCAGTTTGCTGTCGCATCCGGTTGCAAGAAGCATGGCCGGTATCAGCAGCAAGTAATATTTTTTTATGATGTATTTCATCTTATGCAATAATTAAGGTCAATGATTCAAATTAAAAGCTGAGGTTAATTCCTGCAAGTATGGTACGTGGTTGCGGAGGAGTATAAAAATCATTACCGGTTGCCCAGGTACTATTGATATATCCTGAATTAACTTCCGGATCCCAACCTTTGTATTTTGTGAAAGTGGCGAGGTTCATTGCAGAAACATAAATACGCAGGCGTTCAACCTTTATTTTGCTGGTAATGCTATTTGGAAGCGTATAGCCCAGAGTCATGCTGCGAAGACGTAAAAATGAACCATCATAAATGTATCTGGTAGAAGCCTGGTTTCCGTTTCCACGGTAAAAACGTGCCTCAGGGACATCTGTGTTCGTGTTTGTGGGCGTCCAGGCATTCAGCTGATCAACCGTCTGGTTATCCTCATATATTCCATTGGCAGAAGAGTACTGGCCAACTCCGTAAAAGTTGATCTTGTTTCCATAAACACCATTAAAAAATATATTGAAGTCAAAACCTTTGAAGGAAATATCGTTGGTGATACCGCCCTGGAATTTGGGGTTAGGGTTACCCGATGCTACGCGTTGAGCCTGATTGTAATTTGCACTGTTGACTGTACTTCTGTCAAGGGTGCCATCAGGATTCTCGGTGTTTTTGTAGAAAAGCGCATCTCCATTGGCAGGGTCAACACCTGCGTATTCTACCGTGAAAAATACACCTACGGGCTGTCCTTCCATCACACGGCTCATGTTCGACTGGCCGCCCTGGATTACATCCGGTATTTCAATTACCTTATTTTTGTTGGTAGAAATATTGAAGCTGGTACTCCATTTAAATGCGCCTATCGTGTTCTGAGAATTAATTACAAATTCCCATCCTTTGTTGTTCATCTTTCCAACATTACGGGTCTGGGTACTAAATCCGCTGGTTGCAGGTACAAGTACGTTGAGCAATAATCCCGTCGTTTTTTTGCTGTAATAGTCTATTTCTCCATTGATCCGGTTGTTAAATATGCCAAAGTCAATTCCAAAGTCCATCTGATATGTATTCTCCCATCCCAGCGCTGAATTTGCAATTTGCGAAGGGCGCTGACCTGCCGCTCCCGCATAACCTGCATCTCCGGTGTAAAGTCCGCGTTGTGCAGCCTGGCCGATTTCGGAATTACCTGTCAATCCATAGCTGGCTCTTAATTTAAGGAAGCTGAGCTTGTCGATTTGCTTAAGAAAATTTTCATCACTCAGGACCCAGCCTACGGATGCTGCCGGGAAAAAGCCATAGCGGTTATCAGCACCGAAACGTGATGATCCGTCTACTCTTCCGCTAAGAGAAAGGAGATACTTATCAGCAAATTTGTAATTGGCTCTCAAAAAATACGACAGGAATGTAAAACCTGTTTCCGTGGAAGTACCGTCTGATTTGGTAGCTGCACTGGCTATTTTCTGGTACAGATCGGAAGGAAATTGTGAACCCTGGATCCAGTTTGTTTTTCTTACTGATTCCTGGTAAGACATCCCCGCTGTAACAGTGACCGTGTGCAGCTTGAACATTTTGTCATAAGTCAGGTAATTATTGGTGTTGTAATTGGTAACAAACGTTCCGTAATTATCCCCCAGACCATTTACTGCTGTGCTTACGTTTCTAAGCGTCTGCGTTTGATAATACCCTTCTTCATTTTGGTTAAGAAGATCTACTCCAAGTTCACTTCTGAAACGCAAATTCTTTGTCAGATTTATTTGAGCATATGCGTTGGTAATATTCCGAAAAGCAATTTGTTCAAATTTTGAATAATCTGCTGAAATTCTCGGATTGTAGTACAAAGGCAAACCCACGTCCCCCGGAGGAGTTCCGGTTGGCAATCCCGTTTCCGGATCATTGATTGGTGTCAATGGAACCAATGCTGCTGCCTGAAGAGGATTTGAGAATTGGTTGTCACCCGGTAAACGGCGGTTGTTACTTCGTGCCAAACTCATTGACATTCCAATGGAAAGCCATTTATATGCCTGATGATCCAGATTTAAACGGGCAGACATACGGTTCAAACTATTACCTACCAGTGTTCCTTTTTGGTCATAATATTGACCCGAAACGAAAAATTTAGTTTTCTCATTTCCCCCGTTCATTTGAAAATCAATCTGTTGCATAGGGCCTTTTTGGAAAGCCTCATCCTGCCAGCTATAATTCTTGTAAGTACCATTGCTGAACGTATTAAAACTCTGGTAATCAAGAAATCCGCCTTCGCCGATCATGTACTGCGTGTAAGAATCAGGATCACTTGTGTCATAGCCTGAGATTTTGTCGCGCGTGGCAGCGGCTTTTGTGTAAAAGTCAATGTACTGGTCAGCATTCAAGAATTCCACCCTTTTTGTAGCTTCTGCCACACCGGCCTGATAGTTAACACTGACCTTCGTTTTACCCGATCCGCCGCGTTTTGTTGTGATCAGGATGACGCCATTCGCGGCCCTTGCTCCATATATTGCCCCAGCCGAGGCATCTTTAAGAATTTCTATTGATTCGATGTCATTGGGATTGATATCCGTCATCGCGTTTGTAGCACTTCCGTAATTGCTTTGGTCGCCTGAAATTACCGGCATTCCGTCCACAACATAAAGCGGCTGGCTGCTTGCACTGATGGAAGAGCTTCCCCGTACACGTATAACCGGCGCTTCTCCCAATTTTCCGGATCCGCTGTTGATGTAAACTCCGGCAGCACGTCCCTGCAAAGCTGCATCAACACTTGTGACGGGCATGTTTTGTATGTCTTTACTTTTTATCTGGGCAATATTTCCGGTTAAATCTCTTTTGATCTGAGATCCGAAACCTGTTACCACCACCTCTTCAAGACTGCGGGTGTCAGGTGCAAGTGCGACATTAATTACACTTTGGCTGCCTACGGTAACTTCTTTTGTAATGGTACCTACAAAGCTGAAAATCAGTACAGAGCTGGATGAACTTACTGTAATTGAATAATTGCCTTCGGCATCGGTTTGGGTTCCATTTGTAGAGCCTTTTTCAAGCACTGTTGAACCGGCAAGATTTGACTCGTCGTCTGCTGATGTTACTTTCCCGGTGATACGTATATCCTGTCCAAATGATGACAACCATATACCAAATACACCCAGAAAAGTTAAGAATAAAACTTTTCTCATAATAGTTAGGTTTTGTTTTTTAGTAAAACTGTGAAACAAATATATGTTTATTGCAGTAGCAACAAAATATTTCTACTGATTTATTGAAAAGAGTAGTATTTCTTATTGTTTTAAAAAGTGTTAATTTAACTATTGTAAGAATAAATATCAGGAAAAGAGGGTGGCCTTGCGAAGTAGTTGGCAACAAGAATTTTGAAGAAATTGAATTACCAGTACTTACCGTTTGTGCGTGCAAAACGGAAACCGCGCCAGAAAATGAGAATTTGATTCCATGTGGCAGGGAGTAATCCGAAATGTTTTCTCAGAACTTTAAAGCGGTCCAGCAGAGAACGCCTGTGGTTTGTTACAGATAAACCGCCCATTAAGTATTTGCAGAGTATAAAATCAAGAAACTCAACCTTATGTGATTTTTTTAGACATTCAATTTCCCAGTCAATATCTGCACTCAGATTTGTAATATCGTAAGAGGGAGCAATGGATTTTTTTACAATGAAAGCCTGGTGACACACTTTCATGCCCATTGCAAAATCCTGCCATTTTAAATTTCGGGGCAAATCGTGAGGTGTAAATTTGCTTCTGAGGCCTACCTCGCTGCCATCATTCCGGACCAACATGGCATCGCTGTACAGCACATCCGCATTGATTTCAAACTTTTTGAATAAATGCATCAGGACATTTTCATCATAAATCTCATCTCCCGCGTTCAGAAACCAGACATATTTCCCGTTTGCTGCCGTAAGCCCTTTGTTCATTGCATCATATAATCCCCGGTCAGGTTCAGAAACAATCTTTGTAATCATTTCGGGATACTGGCCGGCAATTTTCAATGTACCATCTTTCGAATTCCCATCAATAATCAGATACTCAACCTGCGCAGAACCGGTTGTATTGAAAAGTGCCTTCTGAACGCTTTTCAGGGTTCGGCCCAGAAACTTTTCGGCATTGTAAGTGATTGTGACGATGGTTAATAAATACATTGAATATTTTTATAGCAATGACTTGTAAAGAGATGAGTATTGTGCTGTAACCACTTTTTCTGAATAGAATTCCTCCACTTTTTGGCGAGCATTCGCGGAGAGTTTTCCATCAGTATTATTTTCCAGCGCCCATTCCATTCCGGCTGCCAGTGATTCAGCTGATTTTAATGCGGCAACGAAACCATTGGATTGATGGTCAATCATTTCGGGAATTCCTCCTGTTGCAAAACCAACCGCAGGCGTTCCGCAGGCCATGGCTTCCATAATGGTATTGGGTAAATTATCTTCCAGAGATGGGACAATGATGAGGTCGGCCGCATTGTAAACATGCACCATCTTTTCAGTTTCACTGATTTTTCCAAGATAATGAACAGGAACAGGAAACGAATCAAAGCTGCCGGAACCCGATTTTCCAAAAATAAGCACTTCCGTATTTTCTGCAGAGATACTGCTGATCTTCATCGCCTCCTGGAAATATTCAAAGCCTTTTCGTGGATCCTGGGTATTGGCGCCGGCAAATAGAATAAGTGTTTTTTCAATCGGTAAATTCAGTTCCTTTCTGGTTTCTTTTTTATTTTTAGGTTTAAAAATATTGGTATCCAGACAGTTGGGAATACTTAGCGACTGAATATTTTTGGTCAGATATGCTTTTTTTGCTAACGTATCGAGCCAGTTGCTGGGAGAAACAAGAGCCATTTTTGCAGTTTTGTAAATGGCTGCTTTTTTTTCAAACTGCGCAAACGAAATATCATATTGATCAGGTTTCGCCAGGTAAGGGCAAAATTGGCAGTGTGTTAAATAACGATCACAGCCCCGTGAATAATGACAGCCGCCGGTGAAGGTCCACATATCATGCATGGTCCAGACAATCGGCTTACCGAGGGCAAACAGCTTTTCAAGCGAATCCATTGACAAAAATCCGAAATTGATCCAGTGTAAATGAATAACGTCTGCTTTTTTTACAAGCGGATGATTGCTGATATCAGCTCCCGCCGCCGCCGGCGAGAATGCAAATCGTACTGATTTATTCTTCTCATGCGGATAAAAATGAAGGCGTTCCGAAACAAATCGTGCAAAAACCTTTTTTGATTTCCATTTATTATCGGCCAAGGAATGTACCCCATTTTCCGGGTATTTTACCTCCGGTACCAGCATCCAGGAATCCTCTCCCGAGCGAAGCAACGCACGGTGCAAGCGCGTGGCAGCAACTCCGGCGCCGCCTTCCAGATGAAAAGTACTCAGGTGAAGAATCATAAAGGTTATAAAATGAAGCGTGGAAAGCCATGGTTTTAATCACGGCCTGCACCCGCGGTGGTAAAATTAAATAGTTCTTAGGTTTATTTATTTTATTCCTTAAAACTATCTTTATCCAATTATACAGGTAATCCCAAAAGAATGTCCACTGAGAAAAAAAGCCACGAAGCACATTCGGGCTGGTTTGAAGTCCAATATGCTACCAGAGAAGCTCAGGAAAAAGCAATAGCTGATTGGAAATATGATCAGGAAAATAAAACCATTAACTACTGGATTCATAATAGGTTACTGGAACTTGCACTGCCTTTTGTTACTGAGAAAAAACGCTGGCTGACCGTTGGTGACGGCTATGGATTTGATGCCAATTTTTTTTATAAAAAGGGCCTTAAAGTTACTGCTACCGACATTTCAGATACGTTTTTACCCCTTTCCAGAGAACATGGACTGATTGAAGAATATTCTGTTGAAAATGCTGAAAAACTGACATTTGCCGACAACAGCTTTGACTATATTTTTTGTAAAGAAGCGTATCATCACTTTCCGAGGCCTTATCTGGCGGTATATGAAATGCTAAGAGTTGCCAATGAGGGCATAATACTGGTGGAGCCACATGATCCAATCGCTAAAATGCCATTGCTTCTTGCATTGAGAAATATTTTCGATCGGTTCGATACTGCGTTATTACAGAAATACTGGAAAAACCGCTATTCTTTTGAGGAAGTAGGCAATTACGTTTTCAAGTTATCCGAGCGAGAGATGGATAAGCTGGCCAATGGGATTGGATTGCCAATGGTGGCGTTTAAGGGGATCAACAACAACTATTTTGTGCCAAGCGCAAGGTTTGATAAAGCGGACGATTCGTCAAGTGTGTTCAGGAAAATAAAACGGAAACTTGCATTTGATAACTTTCTCACCAGATTTTCGTTGATGCCGTCACAGGTTTTGTGTGCTGTTATTTTCAAAAAAATACCTTCTGAACAAGTAATAGAAGCAATGAAAAAGGATGGTTTTCAGGTACATATTTTTCCGCCGAATCCTTATACGAAATAGATAGTTGCTCAACTCATCTTTAATTATGTCTAGTTTTACGGCTTCAATGTAAAAACATAGTAAATGTTGTCAGAAGGTGGTTTTGGGAAAATTGCGATCATTGGCCTAGGTTATGTTGGCTTGCCATTGGCGGTAGAGTTTGGTCGCAAATATGCTGTACTTGGGTTCGATATCAATGAAGAGCGAATTCTCGAACTGAAAAATGGATATGACCGTACCCAGGAAGTTTCAGAGCAGGATTTGAAACATCTCAGCAGCCTTGATTTTTCAAGCGACAGCAGTTTACTGGCCGCATGCAGCATTTTTATTGTAACCGTTCCGACGCCTGTGGATGGTTACAAAAAACCCGATCTTCGTCCCTTGCTGGCCGCCAGTAAGGCGATCGGGAGACATTTGAAAAAGGGAGATATTGTCATTTACGAATCCACCGTCTATCCCGGCTGCACGGAAGAAGATTGCGTCCCGGTGCTGGAAGAGGCAAGCGGACTGCAATATAATGTTGATTTCTTTTGCGGTTATTCTCCCGAGAGAATTAATCCGGGGGACAAAATTAACACGCTTACAAAGATCAAAAAGGTGACTTCGGGATCCAATCCTGCAACGGCGCAGTTGGTAAACAATTTATATGGATCCATTATCGAGGCCGGCACGCATCTGGCATCTTCAATCAAAGTGGCAGAAGCTTCCAAAGCGATTGAAAATGCACAACGCGATGTCAACATTTCTTTTGTGAATGAGCTGGCACTGATTTTCGACAGAATGGGAATCGATACAACCGAGGTACTGGAAGCAGCCGCTACGAAGTGGAATTTTCTCAGATACAAACCGGGTCTGGTTGGCGGTCACTGCATTGGTGTGGATCCGTATTATCTGGCTTACAAAGCGGAATCACTTGGTTACTATCCGCAGGTAATTCTTTCAGGCAGGCGGGTAAATGATATGATGGCAGTGTTTGTAGCCAATAAACTGGTTAAATTACTCATCAAAAAAGGGCATAAAATTGAAGGAAGCCGGGTCCTGATTTTAGGGATTACTTTTAAGGAAAACTGTCCGGATATCAGAAACACACGTGTCGTCGATGTGTATAAGGAGTTGAAAGATTTTGGAATGGATATCGACGTTTGCGATCCATGGGCATCAGAGGGCCAGGTAAGTGAAGAGCACGGGATTTCTTTAATAAAAAATCCCGATGGTAAATATCATGCAGTGATTCTTGCCGTTGCGCATGCTTCATTTCAGCAACTGACATTTTCAGATTTCACGAATGCCAATTCCGTCGTCTACGATCTGAAATCAATACTACCAAAAAATTCAGTAGACTCCCGTTTATAATCTAACCGCCCACTGCCGATAGCTTAATCAGTACTTCGCATAAAACGTCCTCAGTTTATTGGTCAACCTGTCATAAATTGGCTTGCTGAATTCTATAAAAAGCTGTTGCGGTGCTGGCGCCAGCAATTCCTGACTTTTACACATTCTTAACTGAGCGGCTGTCAATGCCCTTTCATCACCATTGAAATTAGCCCATTCGCACATCCAGTTGTATTCACCATTAAATTTTTCCTGGTTAACAATCCGTTTCGTTTTAAACTCCCTGATCTGCATATCCATCAATCCGGCAGAATGCACTGTTTTACGATTTTGAGTGAGCTTGGCAGTTACCTTGTCGTAAATCGGAATCTTTGCTTTTCCAATCGTTTTTTCACCAATTTTCACGCTGTCCTTACTGGTGACTGTTTCCGTATTTTTTTCAATAAGCGTTTGTCCAACCACAAAATCATCGAATTGAAGCGTTATCACATGATCCGGCTGCAATTTAACATCCATTGCTTCGTCCGGATTGTAGAATCTGACGAATTTGTTAAGTCTTTTATTCGTTTTCAGGAATTCGTCAATCCGATCCTGAAAATATTCATTGCTAAGTTGATAGGCTTTTGAAGTAACCAAAACCTGTTCTACAACAACTTTAAAAGATGCGATCTCATAAGCAAAATCAAGTTTCTTTTGAACGTCCTTAAATCCCGGAATGATTGCATCCGTTCTCTCAAAATATTCATAGGCTTGTCGGGCACTTTCCCGGTCTCCGTTTGCGAGCAGTTTATTAGCTTCCAGATACCGGACATCCGCAGCATTGTTCCTTGCCGCTTTTTCTTCGCTTGCAAAGTTTTTTGCGTCTGTCAGCTTCATACAAGAACTGCATGAGCTGATTGCCTGATACAGTATATTCAACTTTTGATAGGCTGCAAATTCCTGCTCCCAATGAAATGGATCTGTTGATGATTTAGAACGGTCAATTTCATCCAGATGCTGCTCCAGTGCAGAAGGATAGGCTTGTTTTAAGATTTCTATGGAAGATGAATGGCTGGCATTGTCTTTGAGTTTGTCCACGGCACGTAACACCGAATCGTCGAAATCTCCGCGTTTCAGCGATTTTTTTGCCGATTTGCAACCTTGTGAAATGACGAGTAAAATGGGAAGTGAAAGCAGGATAAAGAAAAGCCTTTTCATTCGATTGCGGGAAAATTTGATAGGGGATTTTCACGCAAAGTTCAGAAAAATTCACCTCATTTTCGAATGTTTGACCAAATAGGCGGTTAAAATAGGGTCGAAGCCCTGTGCAATGTCAGCTTCTATAAAATCAATTTTGTACTGGCCGCATTTCAATTTCAGTTTTTGATAAAAGTCACCGACAAACTTCTGATACGATTCCCTGACCTGATCCGGTTGCACCTTGATTTTTTCGCCCGTTTCCAGATCAATAAATTCATATGGACGATTTTCAAAGGAAAATGTTTCTTCTGTTTTCCGATCTGTTACATGAAAAAGAAGTACTTCGTGAAGATTATGGCGTAAATGCTGGAG
>Ga0247803_1000097_pt1 | contig 52342 bp, 48 predicted proteins | sample UWRJL014104B1_FD_180928 | JGI IMG/M metagenome (GOLD analysis project Ga0247803, IMG submission 180928) | Plant litter microbial communities from Arlington Agricultural Research Station in Wisconsin, United States - UWRJ-L014-104B-1 | ecosystem: Environmental > Terrestrial > Plant litter >... | reverse complement strand
CCATGCGGCGGCGCTCGAACGCCTCGGGCTTTCCGAACAGGCGCAGGTCGGCGGTCGGCACCGAAAGCGCCTCGGCGACGCCTTCGAAGGCCACGCCCTGAGCGTCCATTCCGCCATAGATGACGGCGCTGGCGCCCACGTCGCGCTGGGTCACGTCGACCGGCAGGCCAAGGATGGCGCGTGCGTGCAGGGCGAACTCCGACTGCGTCTGGGTCGCCAGGGTGACCAGGCCGGTGTCGTGCGGGCGAGGCGACACTTCCGAGAACCAGACCGTGTCGCCCTTCACGAACAGCTCGACGCCGAACACGCCCCAGCCGCCCAAGGCTTCGGTGACCTTGCCGGCGATTTCCTGGGCTGAGGCGAGGGCGGCGGGCGTCATGGCCTGGGGCTGCCAGCTCTCGACATAGTCGCCCTTGACCTGGCGATGGCCGATGGGGGCGCAGAAGTCGGTGCGGGTCTCGCCGTCCGTCCCCCGCGAGCGCACGGTCAGCAGGGTGATCTCGTAGTCGAAGTCGATACGGCCCTCGACGATCACCTTGGCAGTGTCAACGCGGCCCGAGGCCAGGGCATAGGCCCAGGCGTCGGCGACTTCATCGGCATTCTCGACGAACGACTGGCCCTTGCCGGACGAGGACATCACCGGCTTGACGAAACAGGGGAAGCCGACCTGTTCAGCGCCCGCCGCCAGTTCATCGGCTGACGCCGCAAAGGCGAAGGGGCTGGTCGGCAGGCCCAGCTCTTCGGCGGCCAGCCGGCGGATGCCCTCGCGGTTCATGGTCAACTGGGTAGCGCGGGCGGTCGGCACGACGCGCGCCAGTCCGGCGGCCTCGATGTCGGCCAGGACCTCGGTGGCGATGGCCTCGATCTCGGGCACGATGATGTGCGGCGCCTCGGCCATGATGACGCCGTTCAGCACATGAGGGTCGGTCATGGGGATGACGTGGCTGCGGTGCGCCACCTGCATGGCCGGGGCGTTCGGATAGCGATCGACCGCGATGACCTCGGCGCCCAGCCGCTGCAACTCGATGGCCACCTCCTTGCCGAGCTCGCCCGCGCCCAGAAGCATGACCCGGACGGCGGTGTCGGAAAGGGGGGTGCCGAGTTTCATGGGAGGGTTCCGGTCAAGGGGCCGTGTCGGCCGGCGGTGCGTAGACATCGCGCAGGATATCCAGCGCAGCCGGATGATAGGTCGTGGCGTGGGTCTCGCCCTCGCGCCGCTCATAGCTGGCGGTCAGGCCTTCCGGCAGGGGATCGCGGATGGCGTCGACCAGGGTGTCGGTGGCGGCCTGCATCTCGGCGCCCTCGTTGGCGATCGTCAGCCACAGGGTGCGTGGCGCTGGCTTCTGCGCCGCCATCAGCGCCGCCGCCTCGGAAACCATGGTGCTGTCGTCCCACCAGAGGCTGGGGCTGATCGCCATATAGCGATCAAACAGATCCGGCTGTTTCAGAAAGGTCTCGACGATGAACAGGCCGGCCAGGCTCTCGCCGATCACGCCGTCGTCGCCGTCGGTGCGATAGCGCGCCTCGACGAAGTGCTTCACTTCTTCGGCGAGAAAGCGGCGAAACCGTTCGGACTGGCCGTGGGTTGGATAGTCGGCGACCAGTGAAGCGTCGTGCGTCGCTCGAAAAGCCAGTTCGTTGCGCCGGTCCTTGCTCGCGACGCCAATCAGGATGATGTCCTTTGTCGTGCCGACAATGGTCCCCAACTGGACCAGTCCAGAGATGTGGTGAAAGTCTTGGTCCTGCCCGCCATCCAACAGATAGAGGACCGGATAAGACTTGCCGCTATCGGCATATCCGGGGGGCAGCCAGACGTTGATCTCCCGCGTCTCTCCGTAGACGGTTGAGGGCAGGGCGTAGGACTGGCCGATCACGACAGGTGTCGGCACGACATCGCTTTGCGTCCGCGCCAGAGCCGGCGACGCACTGACAAGCGCGAGGCTCAGCCCCAGGGCTGTCAGTGCGTCTCGCAGCATCAGAGGCGCGCCTTGACAGCCGCCACAACCGCCGCGGCGGTAATGCCGAACTTCTCGTAGAGGACTTCGGCGGGGGCCGAGGCGCCGAAGGAGGACATGCCCACGAAGGCGCCGTCCTCGCCGATGAACCGCTCCCAGCCCTGTTTCACGCCGGCCTCGATGGCGACGCGCACCGTTCCACGACCGATGATCGCGGCCTGATAGGCGGCGTCCTGTTGCTCGAACAGGCTGAAGCAGGGGACGGAGACGACGCGGGTCGGCGTGCCTTCGGCCTCAAGGGTCGCTGCGGCTTCGAGCGCCAGGGCCAGTTCCGTGCCGGTGCCGAACAGGGTGACCTTGGCTTCGCCGTTGGCGGCCTTGATCTCGTAGGCGCCCTTGGCCGTCAGGTTGCCCGAGGCCGCGACGGTGCGGACCGCTGGCGTCTTCTGGCGCGACAGGCACATTGTCGAAGGCGTGGTCCTGGATTGCAGGGCGACCTGCCAGGCCTCCATGGCCTCGACCGTGTCGGCGGGGCGGAAGACCATCAGGTTGGGAATGGCGCGCAGGGCGGCCAGGTGCTCGACCGGCTGGTGGGTCGGGCCGTCCTCGCCCAGACCGATGGAGTCATGGGTCAGGACCTGGATGGCGCGGATGCCCATCAGGGCCGACAGGCGGATGGCCGGACGGCTGTAGTCCGAAAACACCATGAAGGTGCCGCCGTAGGGGATCACGCCCCCGTGCAGGGCCAGGCCGTTCATCGCCGCCGACATGCCGAACTCGCGGATGCCCCAATTGATGTAGCGGCCCTCATAGGTGGGCGCATCGAAGATCGGCGTGCCCGAAACGAAGGTGTTGTTCGAGCCGGTTAGGTCGGCCGAGCCGCCGACCAATTCGGGGATAGCCCAGAACAGCTGGTCCAGCGCAGCGCCCGACGACTGGCGCGTGGCCTGGGCGGGCTTGGTCTCGACCAGTTCGGCGATCTTGGCGTTCAAGGCGTCGAAGGCCGATTCGGGCAGGTCGCCCTTCATGGCGCGGGTGAAGTCGGCGGCCTGTTTCGAGGCGGCCAGACGGGCTTCCCAGGCCTTGCGGGCCTTGGCGCCTTGGCGGCCGACCTTCTTCCACGCCTTGTCGACGGCCTCGGGCAGTTCGAAGGGCGCGTGATCCCAGGCCAGGCCCAGACGGGTGGCGGCGATCTCGGCGGCGCCCAGGGCGGCGCCGTGGGTCTTGTGGCTGCCTTCCATGGTGGCGGCGCCCTTGCCGATCTTGGTCTTGCAGGCGATCAGGGTCGGCTTGTCCTGACGCGTCGCCCACTGAAGCGCCGACTTGATGGCCTTCATGTCGTGGCCGTCCACAGCCTTCACGGCCCAGCCGGCGGCCTTGAAGCGGGCCTTCTGGTCGGTGGCGTCCGACAGGCTGACGGCTCCGTCGATTGTGATGGCGTTGTCGTCCCACAGCACGGTCAGCTTGTTCAGCTTATAGCGGCCGGCCAGGGCGATGGCTTCCTGCGACACGCCTTCCATCAGACAGCCGTCGCCGGCGACGACCCAGGTGCGGTGATCGACAAGGTCAGCGCCGTACTTGGCCGCCAGATGGCGCTCGGCCATCGCAAAGCCGACCGAGGTGGCCAGGCCCTGGCCCAGCGGGCCGGTGGTGACCTCGACGCCGGGCATGTGGCCGAACTCGGGGTGACCCGCGGTCTTGGAGCCCCACTGGCGGAAGTTCGACAGTTCTTCCTTGGTCGCGGCCTTGTAGCCAGTCAGGTGCAGCAGGGCGTAGATCAGCATCGAGCCGTGGCCCGCCGACAGGATGAAGCGATCGCGGTCGGCCCAGTCGGGACGGCTGGCGTCGAACTTCAGGAATTTGGAGAACAGCACCGTCGCCACGTCGGCCATGCCCATCGGCATGCCGGGGTGGCCGCTTTTGGCCTTTTCAACGCCGTCCATGGCGAGGACGCGGATGGCGTCGGCCATCTGCTTGGGAGAGGCTTTGGCGGAGACGGTGTTGGCGTCGGTCATGGCTGACCTTTCACGGATAGTTCAAAAACGGAGGCGCGCCGCTTTACCCCGACGCGCGGGCGGGTTCTATACGGATTCTGGAGGATGCGACCGATGGCCGACGCCACGACCGCCGCGAAAGACCGGATCGACCGGGCGCTGGCGACTTTGGAGCGCAAGATGCTGGAGCTGAAAGCCCGGCCAGGTTCTGCGCCGCCTGTGGGCGACGACGACCTGTTTGCGCCTGCGTCCGACACTGGCGAACGCGTCAGGGCGTTGGAAGCCGCTGGACGTGAGGCGTCCGAGGCCCTGGCCCGCGCCGCCGATCAGCTGCGCGATCTTTTGGCTTCGCCCGCACCGGACGCCGACTGATGGCGACCGTCACCGTAGACATCAACGGCCGCCCCTATGCCGTCGGTTGCGCCGATGGACAGGAAGACCGTGTTCGCCTGTTGGCGCGCCAGTTCGACAACAATGTGCGCCGAGTCGCCGGGGATGTCGGTCACGTCGGCGACCTGAGGCTGTTCCTCATGGCGGCCCTGATCCTGGCCGACGAGTTGCACGAGGCGCGGCTGGCCCTGGAGACCGGGTCGAACGCAGCCGCGCCGCCAGCCGCCGTTGCGGCTGCAGATCCCGATGCGGGGGTGGCCGAGGCCCTGAACGCCGTCGCCGCCCGGATCGAGAAGCTGGCGCAATCTCTCTAGGCGACTGGGGCCCTCCAGAGCCGCTTGTGGGTTGGGCTTGCAACGCCTATCTTGATCGACGGCGGGTCATGCTGTGGCTCACGTCGAAGGCAACATATCCTCGCGGCCTTAATTCACTCGACGGGATCTGTCCCTGCCTGACCTCGTGGGGTCGGGCACACGGAGCCCACCTGGCTACCCAGGCTCGAGAGGATCAAACCGTCCTTCACGGCTCTTACGGCGCCGCCAACATCTTTCTTTAGAGCGCTATCGCTCGCGACGCGGTCGCTCGCTGCTTGAGCGCGCTCAGAATGATCCAGGACAAGCCGACCTTGCGGGCCGAGATGCGCCGCCTGCGAAAGGGTCTGGCGGATCTCGATCCTCAATCTGCATCGCGCGCCGCGGGGCACTCCGGCCAACTGCCGGCGGGCGCCGTCGTCGCCCTGTATCGCGCCATGGGCTCGGAGCTGGATACCGACGCCGTCGCCGTCGCCCTGGTCGCTGCCGGGCGAACCCTTTGCCTGCCGGTCGTCCTCGAACGCGACGCGGCGATGATCTTTCGCCTGTGGACGCCGGACGAGCCTCTAGAGATGGACGCCGCCGGATGCCCCGCGCCGCTGCCGCGGGCCCAGACCGTCATCCCCGACCTGATCCTGACGCCCCTCCTGGCCTTTGACGATTTCGGCGGACGGCTGGGGCAGGGGGGCGGCTATTACGACCGGACCTTCGCCGGCCTGCCCGAGGCTGTCCGCGTTGGTTTCGCCTATGCCGGTCAGAGGCTGGACCGCGTCCCGACCGAGGCCCACGATCAACCCCTGCATGGCGTTCTGACCGAGGTCGGCTATACCCCGGCGCGAAAGGTCTAACTCCTCATGCGTCTTGCCTTCTTCGGCGACGTGATCGGCAAGTCCGGTCGCGACGGCCTCACCGACCATCTGCCCGCGCTCAAGCGAGACCTGAAGCTCGACTTCGTGGTCGTCAATGCGGAGAACGCGGCGGGCGGTTTCGGCATCACCGAGAACACGGCGCGCGAGCTGTTCATGGCGGGCGCCGACTGTCTGACCCTGGGCAACCACTCGTGGGACCAGCGCGAGGCCCTGACCTATATCGTGCGCGAACCGCGCCTGATCCGGCCGGCCAACTACCCCCGCCTGATGGATGCACCGGGCGCCGGAGCCAATCTGTTCGAGACTCACTCGGGCAAGACGGTCCTGGTCATGAACGTGCTGGGCCGTGTCCACATGGACCCTCAGGACTGTCCGTTCAGCGCTGTGGACCGCGAGTTGAACGCCGCGCCTCTGGGCATGGTCGCAGACGCCGTCATCGTCGACATGCACGCCGAGGCGACGTCGGAGAAGATGGCCATGGGCCATTTCTGCGACGGGCGCGCCAGCCTTGTGGTCGGCACCCACACCCACGTCCCGACTGCGGACTCCCAGATCCTGCCCGGCGGCACGGCCTATCAGACCGACGCCGGCGGCTGCTGCGACTATGACAGCGTCATCGGCAACGAGAAGGAAGAGCCGCTGCGGCGCTTCACCACCCGGATATCAGGCGGCCGCTACACCCCGGCCCACGGCCCGGCCACCATCTGCGGCGTCTATGTCGAGACGGACGACAAGACCGGCCTGGCCATCCGCGTCGAGCCCATCCGCGTCGGCGGGCGGCTCAGCCAGGCGATACCGGTCGTCTGATCAGCCGGCCGGACGCCAGGCGCGCATTTCGGCGATCTCGCGGGTCTGGGCGTCGATGACGGCCTGGGCCATGCGGCGGATCTCGGGGTCGCGGCTGTCGCGCATCGCGACCTGCGCCATCGCGACCGCGCCCTGATGGTGGGCGATCATCTTGGCGATATAGGACTGGTCCACCGTCTCGCCCGAGGCCTCGGCCATCAGGCGGTGCATTTCGGTCTCCGAGGCCGCGAAGGCTTGGTCGCCGGGCGTGGTCGTCGCGCTGACATGCCCCATGGCGGCGTGGTCCACCGGGGCGGGGCCGGAGATTTCGCCATCCTTGACTGTCGCAGCATGATTCTCGGATGAGGCGTCGCGCAAGGCCTGATTGACGGGATCGCCGCCGCCGTCGCAGGCGACGAGCAGCAGGGGCAGGGCGGCGGTCAGGAGCAGACGGCGCATCAGGTGTTTCCTTCAATCCAGGCCGGCATCCAGCCTTCATGCCATTCGCGCAGGTGGGCCATGGGGATGCTGAACAGTTCTGTTCCCTGGTGGCCCGAGGCGAAGGCGTCGCCGCCCGCCTGACCCACGACCGAGGCGTGCAGTCCGGCCTCGCGCGCCTTGGCGATAAGGGCCTCGGCGTCGGTCACGGCGACCAGGTAGCGGGCCTGGTCCTCGCCGAACAGCAGGATATGGGCGTGGGCGGCGCTGGACGCGTCCAGGGTCACACCGACGTCCGAGGCCAGGGCCAGGTCGGCCGCCGCGCCGATCAGGCCGCCGTCCGACAGGTCGTGGACGACGGTCAGGTCGCCCGCTTCGATCAGGCCGCGCACGAAGTCACCCGTCTTGCGTTCCAGCTTCAGGTCGACCGGCGGAGGGGCGCCGTCTTCGCGGCCCAGCACTTCGCGCAGATAGATGGAGGCGCCCAGTTCGCCGTGGGTCTCGCCGATCAGAACCAGGGCCTCGCCCTCGACCATGCCCGAGAAGCCGACGGTCACGTCATAGTTGGTCAGCAGACCCACGGCTCCGACGGTCGGGGTCGGCGGAATGGCGACGCCATTGGTCTCGTTATAGAGCGACACGTTTCCGCTCACGACGGGGAAGTCCAGCTCGCGGCAGGCCTCGGCCATGCCGTCGATGGCGCGGACGATCTGGCCCATGATCTCGGGCCGCTGCGGGTTGCCGAAGTTCAGGTTGTCGGTGATGGCGATAGGCTGCGAACCCACAGCGGTCAGGTTGCGCCAGGCCTCGGCCACACACTGTTTGCCGCCCTCATAAGGGTCGTTCTGGACATAGCGGGGGGTGCAGTCCGAGGTGACGGCCAGGCCCTTGTCCGTGCCATGCACGCGAACCACGCCTGCGTCGGCGCCGGTGGCCGAGTCCTGAAGCGTGTCGGCCATGACGTGGCGGTCGTACTGTTCCCAGATCCAGCGCTTGGACGCCATGTCGGGGCAGGCGATGACCTTCATCACCGCATCGGCCCAGTTGGCCGGTGCTGGGACTTCGGCGGGCGCCAGTCGGGGATGCAGTTCCGGCTGGACCCAGGGGCGGTCGTACAGGGGCGCGTCGTCGAACAGCGGGGCCAGGGGCACGTCGCAGACGACCTCACCATGGTGGTTCAGGATCAGGCGGCCGGTGTCGGTGGTCATGCCGATGACGGCGGCGTCCAGGCCCCACTTCTCGAAGATGCGATAGCCGTCCTGCTCGCGGCCCGGCTTCAGCACCGCCAGCATCCGCTCCTGGCTTTCCGACAGCATCATCTCATAGGCCGACATGCCGGTCTCGCGCTGTGGCACGGCGTCCATGTTCAGCTCGATGCCGACGCCGCCCTTGCCGGCCATTTCCACCGAAGACGATGTCAGGCCCGCGGCGCCCATGTCCTGGATGGCGGCGACGGCGCCCGAGGCCATCAGTTCCAGCGTCGCCTCGATCAGCAGCTTCTCGGCGAAGGGATCGCCGACCTGGACGGTGGGGCGCTTGGATTCCGATTCGTCGTCGAACTCGGTCGAGGACATGGTCGCGCCGTGAATGCCGTCGCGTCCGGTCTTGGAGCCGAAATAAACCACCGACATACCGGCGCCCGGCGCGGCCGAGTAGAAGATGCTGTCGGCCTTGGCCAGGCCCACGCACATGGCGTTGACCAGGATGTTGCCGTTGTAGCCCTTGTGGAAATTGGTCTCGCCGGCCACCGTCGGCACGCCGACGCAGTTGCCATAGCCGCCGATGCCGGACACCACGCCCTTGACCAGCCGCCTGGTCTTCTCATGACCGATGTCGCCGAAGCGCAGGGCGTTCAGCAGGGCCACGGGGCGAGCGCCCATGGTGAAGACGTCGCGCATGATGCCGCCCACGCCCGTCGCCGCACCCTGATAGGGCTCGATGAAAGAGGGGTGGTTGTGGCTTTCCATCTTGAAGATGCAGGCGTCGCCATCATCGATGTCGATGACGCCCGCGTTCTCGCCGGGTCCGCAGATGACGCGCGGCCCCGTCGTCGGGAACTTGCCCAGGTGGATCTTGGACGACTTGTACGAGCAGTGCTCGGACCACATCACCGAAAACACGCCAAGCTCCAGGTGGTTGGGCTCGCGTCCCAGCCGGTCCAGGACGACCTGATATTCGGACGGGCTCAGGCCGTATTCCTCGGCCAGTTGGGCGATGGTCTTTTCGGGGGTGGTGCTGGGGGCGCTCATGGCCCCGGCTTCTAGCGGGACTCGGGCTCGAAGGTAATCCCATCGGCCGGATTCGGCGTCTGATCCTTGCCCTGGCGCCACATCCAGGCAGCCATGATGGCTGCGACCCCGTAGGCGCAGACCTCCAGCGACTCCTCCAGCCACTCCATCAGGTCGTGGATATGGGTTCCCTCGGGCGCCTTACCTGCCGCCGATTCCGCGACCGAACCCAAAAGAACGATCAGCGCCGCGCCGATCAGGGGAAACCACACCGCGTCTGTCGCCCGCAGATGCCTGCCCAGGCTCCAGCGGCTGTCCCGAAACGCGACAAAGACGCCCGTCGCCAGAACCAGGACGGCCCAATGGATTCGCGCCGCGTGACCGGCCAGATAGGCCAGGATGTCATTGTCGATGGGAGTCTCGAACTCTCGCAGTCCCATCAGGCCGAAGACCAGCGCCAGGAAGGCCATGACCGGCGCGCCCGGCATCTGTCGGAAAAGGGCCGTGGCCAGAAAGCCGAGGGCGGCGACCAGGAGAAGGGCGATCTCCAGGTTTTCCTGCGGGCCGTTCTCGATGGCCGAGGCCTCGAATCCCAGGGCCGCCGCGCCGCCGATCGAGAAGGCGAAGGCTACGACCACGCCGACGGCCAGCCACAACAACAAAAGACGATCAGGCATCAGCCGGTCGAGAAATCTCATCCCACCCGAATAGGCACATAACGCGCAGGTCGCAATCTCGTCACATTCAGGTCGGTCGCACGATCCCGCGCTTGAGCCCCAATGACAGGATTACAGCCCCGACCAGCACGATGGCCGAGGCCAGGAGCGCGACCCACGCCAGGGCGCCGTTGCGCGGCTGTTCAGCGACGAACACGCCGAGAAGACCCCAGGCGATCGGCAGGGCGTAGGCCACCGTGCGCAGGCGCGAGGTGACCCCCAGAGCGACGAGGGCGACCAGGGCGACGGCGGCGATAGCCCATATCGTGGGCGACGCAATGGCCGGCAGGTCGCCGTTGCCGGTGGCCACGGTGATCAGGTTGACGGGCGAGGCGATGGTCAGCCAGCCCGCCAGCAGGCTGAGCGGCCAGACCACAAGCCAGCGGTCGCGTGCGCGCAGGTCCAGCGCCCGGATGCGCCCTGCATTCATCAGCATCGGGGCCAGCAGCACCACCAGGGATCCGAAGATCAGCACGATGGTCGCGACCTCCCAATCCATGGCGGCCGCGACGACCCACAGTCCAATGCCGACGAAGGCGGCGGCCGATGGCCAGCCGAGGGCGTTGATAAGGTCGCTTTCACCCGTCTGGGGCAGGACCTGGCGGACGGCATAGGCCAGCAGCCCCAGATAGATCACCCCCCAGATCGAGAAGGCGTAGCCGGCGACCTTGAGCGTCGCGTCGCTGTCGGCCGAGAACTCGGCGGCGCTCTGACCCCAGCCGAGCCCCATCTGGCCGTAGGAGACCAGGATGGAAAAGACGGCGGCGCACAGGACGATAACCCGCCGCGTCTGCTGGGCGGGGGTGGGGCGGGCGACAGAGGACATGGTGGCTCCGGATGCAATGGCGCTTCTTTTACGCCCAGCTTGGCCTTTAGGTTCATTCAGCGTTGCGCATTCGCTCAGCGGATCGTTCACTGGGGCATGTCGATCCGAGCGATTCCGATCCGCCTGATCCTGATTTGCGCTCTGCTGAGCGCGGGGGCGGGTCAGGCCGCCGCGCCGCCGACCCTCCAGGCGATGCAGGCGCAGAGCCCCATGACGGCGGCGGCCTGGCAGCGGGTCATCCAGGCCCAGACGGCAGCCGAACAGGCGAATGCGCTTCATGGCTTCCTGCGCGCCCTGGCGACCGATGGCCTCCGTCCCGCCGCGCTTACGTTCGACGCGCGCGACATCGCCTCGGGCCGCGCGGTGGCGCCGGACGATCCCGCCCTGCTGCAACGACCACAGGCGCATGAGGTCACCGTGGCGGTCGACGGCCGCTTTTACGTCTTTCGCCCTCTGTCGCGCGCCAGCATCGAGCCGATGCTGCGTCGCTGAGGCTGGCGAAACCGGAACCGCCCGGCGGGCGGCCGGTTAATGTCGCTTCAGTCCAAGGAGATGTGACCATGGCCGACCCGACGCCGACACCCGCCGCCAAGACCCCTGGGGAATCTCCCCACTTCGAAACCAGCGACGTTCAGGCCAATCGCGCGATCGAACAGGGCCTGGGCGTCGGCGCCCGTGAACTGGCGGCCCAACGCGACCCCGGCGGCGTCGTGACGCCCGACGAGGACGCCGACAGCCCTGACGGCGTCTCCATCAACGCCGGCGACGAGGACGCGCTGGACCAGAGCGTCGGCGTCCAGGGCGCCAAGAATGACGACGAACAGCTGAGCTCGCAAAGCGAGGCGTGACCTCGGCCTGCCCGGCCTAGCGCATGGCCTTAACTAGCGAACGCGTCGCGCAAAGGTGCGGGTGACGCCGCCCTGCGCGTCGAGGCGTTGGGCGACGACAGAGCGGGTTGCGATTCGTCCCTGCGTAGGTCAGCACCGGCGACGGTGGAGGCGGCGGGGTCGCGCAGGCTGCTCGCCCGCCCGCGACGGCTGCGATGACGCGTATCCAGCGATCTGAGCCATGACGGCTTAGCGCAGCAGCTGGGCGGCGGTGTCGGCCACCTGGTTCAGCGCGTCCTCGATACCCGCCGCCATGCGCGTGGGCTCAGGCAGAAGCGCGGCGCGATTGTCGAGGGCGAGAACGGGGCGGGATCGCGTCTTTAGGTCAAGCCGCGTCCATCACGCTGCGGAACAGGGTCGCGCCGTCGGCCGAACCCAGCTCGGCCTCGAAGGCGCGGTCGGGGTGGGGCATCATGCCCAGGACGTTGCCGCGGGCGTTCTGAATGCCGGCGATGTCGGCGATCGAGCCGTTAGGGTTGTCGACATATCGGAACACGACCTGGCCTTCGCCCTCGATGCGGGCCAGGGTTTCGGGCTCCGCGAAATAGTTTCCGTCGCCATTGCCCTGGGTCATGACGACCTCGCGCTGGCCCTGATAGCCGGCGGTGAAGCGGGTCTGGCCGTTGGCGACTTCCAGCGCGATGGGCTTGCAGACGTATTTCAGCCCGGCGTTCTTCAGCAGGGCGCCCGGCAGCATTCCGGCCTCGCACAGGATCTGGAAGCCGTTGCAGATGCCGACCACGGCGACGCCCCGGTCTGCGGCCTGTTTGACCGCATCCATGATCGGCGACTGGGCCGCCATGGCCCCGCAACGCAGGTAGTCGCCATAGGAGAACCCGCCCGGCAGGACGATCAGATCCAGCCCATCGGGCAGGCTGGTGTCCTGGTGCCAGACCATCTCCACCCGTTCGCCGGTGGAGCGTTCGATGGCGACCTTGCAGTCGCGATCACAGTTGGAACCCGGATAGACGATGACGGCTGCGCTCATGGGCCGGGCCTCTAGCAGGATTCATTCGGGCTGTCAGGGGTGAGGACGTCCGGAGTTACGCGGCCTGGCTGCGGCGTGCATCCCACATGGCCCAGGCCCAGACCGCCAGGCCGCCCAGGGCCAGGCCCGATCCGACCAGGCCGGTCGAGCCCCAGCCCAGTCCGCCTGCGATGGCCAGGCCGCCCAGGAACGGCCCCAGGGCGTTGGCGGTGTTGAAGGCCGAGTGGTTCATGGCCGCCGCCAGCGTCTGGGCGTCGCCCGCCACGTCCATCAGCCGCGTCTGCAACAGCGGCCCCAGCCCCAGGCCTGCGCCGATCAGGACGATGACGATCAGCACGGCCCACAGGTGGGGCGCGGCGAGCGAGAACAGGGCCAGGACGATGGCGCTCCAGATCAGCATGACGGCGCCGGCCTTCATGCCGAAGCGGTCGGCCGCCCAGCCGCCGATCAGGTTGCCGGCCAGCATGCCGACGCCGAACACGGCGAAGACCCAGGGGATGGCCTGGGCGCTGACGCCCGTCACCTCCTTCAGGGTCGAGGCCAGATAGGCATAGACAGCGAACATCCCGCCGAACCCGACCGCGCCGATGCCAAGAGTCAGCCATACCTGCCGCCGCTTCAGCGCGCCGAGTTCCCGCAGGGGACTGGCCCCCTCGAGAGCCCGGTCTCGCGGAGCGAACAGGGCGACCAGGCTCATGGTCAGGACCGCCAAGACGGCGACGGCGACGAATGTCCAGCGCCAGCCGAAGGTCTGGCTGACGGCGGTGGCCACCGGCACGCCCAGCAAGGTCGCCACGGTCAGGCCCAACAGGGTGGTGGACACCGCGCGGGTCCGATAGGCCAGGGGCACGACCGAGGCCGCGACCAGCGACGCGACGCCGAAATAGGCCCCGTGCGGCAGGCCGCTGAGGAAGCGGAAGACCAGCATCCATTCGAACGACGGCGACAGGGCGCTGAGGCCGTTGCCGACAGCGAACAGGCCCATGAAGCCGACTAGCAGCTTCCACCGCGCCACCCGAGCGCCCAACACCGCCAGCAGAGGCGCGCCGACGACCACGCCCAGGGCATAGGTGCTGATGGCGTGACCGGCCGTCGGGGCGTTGACGCCCAGGTCGGCGGCGAAGTCGGGCAGGACGCTCATGGCCGCGAACTCGGCGACCCCGATGGCGAAGCCGCCGACGGCGAGGGCCAGCAAGACCAGGGCCACTGCCCGGCGATCAAACCCGGCCGTCGGTGTGTGCGGCGTGGTCAGGCCCCGTGCGTCGGAGCAGGTGGTGTCGGTGGGCATGGGTATGCTGCGTCGCAAAAACTAAATACTGCAATGCAACATAGGCGCGGAGGCAGGGCGATCAACCGCCGCCGGCCCCCTCGACGATCAAGTTATGTTATCGGCGTTCAGGAACGCCCGTAACCTCAGCCTCGGTTCTCGTAGGTCGCCGTGATCGACGCCTTGGCCAGGGTGTGGAAATGCAGGTTGAAGCCGAACACGGCGCCCGAGTTGTCGGGCGTCACGTCCAGGGCGTCCACGTCCACCGCAAAGACGGTGAAGATATAGCGGTGCGGCCCGTGCCCGGGCGGCGGAGCAGCGCCGCCGAAGCCGGGCGCGCCATAGTCGGTGCGACCCTCGACCGCACCCTTGGGCAGGCCGTCTGACGATGCGCCGGTCTTCAGTTCGGTCACATCGGCGGGAATGTTCGCTACCGTCCAGTGCCAGAAACCCGAGCCGGTGGGGGCGTCGGGATCGTAGCAGGTGACGGCATAGCTTTTCGTGCCCTCGGGCGCGCCGGACCAGCTCAGCTGCGGCGAGGTGTCGCCCTTGGCCTGAACCTGGGCGTCGGCGAGGACGCCGCCGTCCGTGACGTCTGTGGAGGTGAGGGTGAAGGTCATAATCGCTCCTGTCGTTCAGCGAGAAACGGATCGCCGCCGGTGGGGGTCGGGGTTGCGATCAGGTCAACACCGATCAGGCCGTTTCGATGCGGTAGCTTTCGATCACCGTGTTGGCCAAAAGCTGTTCGCACATCTTCTTGGCTTCGCCCTGCGGGTCTTCGACGCCGTCGAGATCGAACTCGATCAGCTTGCCGACGCGGGCATTGGCGACGCCGGGCCAACCCAGGCCCTGCAGGGCGCCTTCGACGGCCTTGCCCTGAACGTCCAGCACGCCGGGCTTGAGGAAGACGTGAACCTTGACCTTGGCCATCAGTGCAGTCCCCCCTGAATCACGGTCGGCATGTCCTTCATGATGCCGAGGCGACGGGCCACCTCGGTGTAGTTCTCGATCACGTCGCCCAGGTCCCGGCGGAAGCGGTCCTTGTCCAGCTTCTCGCCGGTCGCGGTATCCCACAGGCGGCACGAATCGGGGCTGATCTCGTCGGCCAGGATGACGCGGCTGAAATCGTTCTCCCAGATGCGTCCGAACTCGATCTTGAAGTCGATCAGGGTGATGCCGACGGCGCCGAACATGCCCGACAGATAGTCGTTCACGCGCACGGTGGTGGCCAGGATGTCGTCGATCTCCTGGGTGCTCGCCCAGTTGAACGCCGTGATGTGCTCTTCGGTGACCATCGGGTCGTTGAGCTCATCCTTCTTGTAATAGAATTCGATGATCGAGCGGGGCAGGGGCGTGCCCTCTTCCTGGCCCAGGCGCGTGGCCAGCGAGCCGGCGACCACGTTGCGGCAGACGACTTCCAGCGGAATGATCTCGACTTCGCGGATCAGCTGTTCGCGCAGGTTCAGGCGCTTGATGAAGTGGTTGGTGACGCCGATGCCGTTCAGGCGGGTCATCACGAACTCGCTGATGCGGTTGTTGATGACGCCCTTGCCTTCGAGCTGGGCCTTCTTCTCGCCGTTGAAGGCGGTGGCGTCGTCCTTGAAATACTGGATCAGGGTGCCGGGCTCGGGTCCTTCGTACAGGATCTTGGCCTTGCCTTCGTAGATCTTCTTGCGCTTGGTGTTCATCTCGAACTTCTTGTCCGTATCCCTTGCGGGGAGAGCTGATCGCCTTGGCCGGAAACGAAAATCGCGCGGCCAGACCGTCGGGTCTGGACGCAGCGATATGGAATCGGGCTGGCGGGGGTGTCTATCGCGCCCACCCATTAGCCGAAGGCGGCCCTCGATACAACGAAGCAGGGTAGCCCGGCGGCGCGGGCCTTCACCCTCGAGGTCTGGCGCAGCGGCCACGGGGGCAGGCGATAAGGTCGGGCGTCAACGGTTGTCAGTTGCCTTGCGCCACGCGGGGGATATAGACGGCGGTCTGCGAGCCGCGTTTCTGGCCCGCGCCAGGAGCTTGCGACCGCCTATGACGACCTTCGATGATCGGGAAAAAGCCTACGAGGCCAAGTTCGCCCTCGATCAGGATCAGGAATTCAAGGCCATGGCCCGCCGCAACAAGCTGCTGGGCCTGTGGGCTGCCGAGAAGATGGAACTGTCGGCCGACAGCGCCGAGCAATACGCCCAGGCCGTGGTCCGCGCCGATTTCGAGCAGCCGGGCGACGAGGACGTGTTCCGCAAGGTCGCTGGCGACTTCAAGGGCGCCGGTCTGACCGTGTCCGAGGGCGAGATTCGCTCCAAGATGGACGAACTGGCCTCCGTCGCCCGCGACCAGGTCCGCGCCGGCGAATAGACCTTCCACGGCGGTTGGTTTCGCCGTGACATTTCGAGCATGAAAAAGGGCCGCACTCGGGGGAAAGTGCGGCCCTTCGTTTCGGGGGCTGGGGGGATAGCCTCACCCGAAAGTTTTGCGTCTTGCGCCTCTCTACAATGCGGCGCCGCGCATTTGGTTCACCGAAAAAATCAGTTCGGCATCACGACGGTGTCGATGACGTGCACGACGCCGTTCGACTGCATGACATCGGCCTGGGTGACGCGCGACGTACCGCCCTTGGCGTCGGTCAGGGTGACCGATCCATCCGGGTTGACGGCGGCCGTCAGGGTGTCGCCCTGGACCGTAGTCAGCTGAGCCTTGCCGCCGTTCGCCATCGCCTGGCTGGCCAGGTCTGCGGCGGTCAGGCGACCGGGCACGACGTGATAGGTCAGGATCTTGGTCAGGGCCGCCTTGCCGGCCGGCGCCATCAGGCCTTCACGCGTGGCTGCGGGGATTTTTTCGAAGGCGGCGTTGTCGGGGGCGAAGACGGTGAATGGGCCGGTTCCGCCCAGGGTCTCGGCCAGGCCGGCGGCCTGAACGGCGCTGACCAGGGTGGTCAGGTTGGACGCCTTGGCGGCGTTGGTGACGATGGTGTCGTTGGGGCTCATCGCGGCGCCGCCGACCATCGGGTCGGTCGTCGTCGTCGCCGGCGCCATGGCAGATTCGGCAGGCGTGGCGGGTGCGGGTGTTTCCGCCTGGTTACAGGCGGCGACGCCCATCAGGGCAGCGGCCGATACGGCCATAAGCATCATACGGGTGTTCATCGAAGGTCTCCTCAATGGCCGCTCGGACGGCGGCTCCTTGATGAATACTGTTCCCGGCCATGAATGGATGCATGGCCCGACGATTTTGCCGCACAGGCCGAGGCCGGCAACCCCGTCAGTCGGCGAAGACTACGGTCTTGGTTCCGTGCAGCAGAACCCGGTCCTCCAGGTGGAACCGCACGGCTCGGGCCAGCACGCGGCGCTCGATGTCGCGACCCTTGCGGATCAGGTCCTCGGGCGTGTCGCGGTGGCTGATCCGCTCCACGTCCTGGTCGATGATCGGACCCTCGTCCAGATCGCCGGTGACATAGTGGGCTGTGGCCCCGATCACCTTCACGCCGCGCGCATGGGCCTGGTGATAGGGCTTGGCCCCCTTGAAGCCGGGCAGGAACGAGTGGTGGATGTTGATGCAGCGACCCTCCAGCTTTCCGGCCAGGTCGTCCGACAGGATCTGCATATAGCGGGCCAGCACCACCAGCTCGGTTCCCGTCTCCTCGATCAGCTTCAGCAGCATGGCTTCCTGCTGGGCCTTGTCGCCCTTCATGGGCAGGTGGTGGAAGGGCAGGTCGCCCAGGTCGACATGGCCGATCTGGTCGCGCGGATGGTTCGACACCACCGCCGCCACCGTCATCTCCAGCTCGTCGATGCGCCAGCGGTACAGCAGGTCAGCCAGACAGTGATCGAACTTGGACGTCAGGATCATCACCTTGCGCGGTTCGGCGCCCCTCAGGGTCCAGTCCATCTCGAACCGTTCGGCGATCTCGGCGAAGGCTGAACGGATGGCGTCGGGCGCATCGCCCTCGGCCGGTTCGAACACCACCCGCATGAAGAAGGTGTCCGAGCTGGCGTCGCCGAACTGCTGGGCGTCGGAGATGTTGCAGTCCCGCTGGAACAGGAAGGCGGATACGGCGGCGACGATGCCGTGCCGGTCAGGGCAGGATAGGGTCAGGATCATCGGTTCAGGCTTGTTCAGGCGCGTCGGGGAGATAGCGTCGAAGTATGGACCATGCTGCGGCTTTTTCCGACAGGGGACGCGCGTGGGCCGCGCTGGATGACGGCAGGTCGATCATGTCGAGGCCATCCACTCCCGTCAGGATGCGCCGACCCAGCTTGGCCGAGGCTCCGCCGTTGAAAGCCACGACCTTCAGTTCCGGCAGACTGCCGATCAGACCGCGCAGGTCCGCGGCCTCAGGCGAACGGATGGCGGCGTCCAGGCTGCCGGGACGCTCGGCCGAGGCGATCACGTCCCACAGGCCGACGCCCGCCGTCTTCAGCGCCTCAAGCCGGTCGGGATAGGACAGGGCGGCCAGATCGGCGCCGACCACGCCTCCGATCAGCCGCCAGAAGCCGTTCTGGGGATGGGCGTAGTACTGCGCCGCCTTCAGCGAGGCGTCGCCGGGCAGGCTGCCGAGGACGAGCAGGCGGGTGCGGGCGTCAACGACGGGGTCGAACGCCCGCTTGAGCATCAGGCGGCGCCGAAGACCCGCTGGAACACCGTGTCGACGTGCTTGGTGTGGTAGCCGAGGTCGAACAGGGCTTCGAGGTCCGCGTCGGGCACGATGACTTCGGGATCTTCCTTGAGGAAGTCGAGGAAGTTCCCCTCGCCGCGCCAGACCTTCATCGCGTTGCGCTGGACGGCGGCATAGCTGTCCTCGCGCGACTGACCCAGTTGCGTCAGGGCCAGCAGCACGCGCTGCGAGTGGACCAGGCCACCCAGCTTATCCAGGTTCTTCTGCATGTTCTCGGGATAGACCAGCAGGCGCTCGATCACGCCCGCCAGGCGGTTCAGGGCGAAGTCGAGGTGGATCGTCGCGTCCGGGCCGATGCCGCGCTCGACCGAGGAGTGGCTGATGTCGCGCTCGTGCCACAGGGCGACGTTCTCCATCGCCGGAACGACCGACGAGCGGACCAGACGGGCAAGGCCGGTCAGGTTCTCGGTCAGGATGGGGTTGCGCTTGTGCGGCATTGCCGACGAGCCCTTCTGGCCCTTGTCGAAGAACTCCTCGGCTTCGAGCACCTCGGTGCGCTGCAGGTGGCGGATCTCGACGGCCAGACGCTCGATCGAGGAGGCGACGATGCCAAGGGCGGCGAAGAAGGCGGCGTGGCGGTCGCGCGGGATGACCTGGGTCGAGACGGGCTCGACCTGCAGGCCCATCTTGTCGGCGACATACTGCTCAACGGCCGGATCGACGTTGGCGAAGGTGCCCACGGCGCCCGAGATGGCGCAGGTGGCGATCTCTTCCTTGGCGGTCTCGAGGCGACGCTTGGCGCGCTGGAACTCGGCGTGATAGCCGGCCAGCTTGAGGCCGAAGGTCACGGGCTCGGCGTGGATGCCGTGCGAGCGACCGACGGTCGGGGTGTATTTGTGCTCCTTGGCGCGGGCTTCCAGCGCGGTCAGCACCCGGTCGACGCCCGCGATCAGCAGGTCCGACGCTCTCACCAGTTGCACCGAGAAACAGGTGTCCAGCACGTCCGACGACGTCATGCCCTGGTGCAGGAACCGGGCTTCTTCGCCCACGGTTTCGGACACATGGGTCAAAAAGGCGATGACGTCGTGCTTGGTGGTGCGCTCGATCTCGTCGATGCGGTCGCTGTCCCAGGCGGCGTTCTCGCCCTTGGCCCAGATGGCCTCGGCGGCCTCGGTCGGGATGACGCCCAACTCGGCCATCTTGGTGGCGGCATGGGCCTCGATCTCGAACCAGATCTTGTACTTGGTTTCGGAAGACCAGATGGCGACGGCTTCGGGGCGGGAATAGCGAATGATCATGGGCCGTGCGTGTCGGTCGAGAGACCGTATGAGTCAAGCGCAGCTTGTGGCGCGGCCCGGCGAACTCGGCCTCGAGACGCTGGCCCAAAGCCCGCTTCCGGCCCTATGAAGCCTGACGCATTCGCAAAGGAGCCCCCATGGAACTGATCATCGGCCCCCGGCTGTTCTCGACCTGGTCTCTGCGTCCCTGGCTGGTGCTGAAGCGTTGCACCGACGACTTCGCCGTGCGCGAACTGGACTTCAACACGGCTGAGGGGCATGCCGAGATGCTGGCCGTCTCGCCCAGCGGCCTGGTGCCGGTGCTGCGGGTCGACGGCGAAACCATCTGGGATTCAATGGCCATCTCGGTCTGGTGCGCCGAGCGGTATCCGCAGGCCCGGCTGTGGCCCGCCGATGCCAACGCTCGCTGGCTGGCCCGGTCGGCGGCCTGCGAGATGCACGGCGGGTTCTCGGCTCTGCGCACCGCCTGTTCCATGAACCCAAGCCACCCCATGGTTGGACCTGAGCGCAGTCCGCCGCCTGAGGGCGAGGCCGTCGCCGCCGATATCCGGCGTCTGGTCAGCCTGTGGGTGGAGATGCGGACGCGGTTTGGAGCGGGCGGCCCCTATCTGTTCGGCGCATGGTCGGTGCCCGACGCCTTCTTCACCCCGGTCGCGGCCCGTATCCGCCATTTCCAGATCGACCTGGCCGCCCATGGCGACGCAGACGGCGTCGCAGGCGCCTATGTCGAGGCTCTGCTGGCCCAGCCGGATTTTCTGGAATGGTCGGAACAGGCGCTGGCGGGGGCGGGCGTCAGTCGGCGTTAACCCGTTCCGCAAACCGGGACTTAAGCCAAACCGCGTTATCTGGAGTTCGGGGGTGGATCATCCCGGGAGGTCGAGATGTCGGAACATTCGTCGAAGGCCGCGGCCGTTCCTGGACGGAGCCTTGGCCACTATGCGTTCGGCCTGTTGATCGCCTGCTGCATCAGCGCCTCGCTGGTCGCTAGCCTCCTAGGCTGAAAAGGCGCTCAGCGTGCGCCGCTGGCTGTGGTCAGCAGGGCCAGGGCCGGCGCCAGAACAGGCTGCGACTGGGGCGGCGGCGCGACATAGTCGAGGCTGATCGGGACCAGGGGCGCGCCAGAGGCCACGGCGTCCAGAGTATTTAGCGGTCCGCCGAAGATCCGCTGATAGATCCAATAGGCCGCGACCACCTTTTCCACGTAATCGCGCGCCTGAGGCACGTCGACCGTCTCGATCAGCAGCAGCGGATCGGGGCTGGGACCCAGACGCCGCAGGGCGTTCAGCATCGGCCCAGGCCCCGCGTTGTAGGAGGCCACGGCGCGCAGCAGATCGCCTTGAAACTCGGGCCGAGCCAGCATGCGGTTGATGTAGGTCTGGCCCAGACGCATGTTCACGCCGGGCTCCAGCAGTTTCTGGGGTTCCGAGACGAAGGTGCGGTCGCCGGTCATCTCGGCGGCGGTTCCCGGCATCACCTGCATTAGCCCATAGGCGCCGACCGATGAGCGGGCCTGGGGATTGAACGCAGTCTCCTTGCGCGCCAGGGCGTAGACCAGGGACCGTTCCACCGTGAAGCCGCCTTCGGGCTGAAGATCCGGCGCCGCGAAACGGTTGGCGTCGATGGTGCGCACGTCGGTGTCGTTGGCCATCACGCGCGGGCCCAGGGACCGGGCCAGACCCAGCCACATGCGGCGTGGCATCTCGCCCGCGGCGGTGCGCAGACCTGCGGTCAGTTCGCTGCGGGCGTCCGACCCGCGGCCGACTTCGTACAGGGCCACGGTCCGCCGCGCCTGCGGATCGGACTGGATGAAGGCGTTCATCTCGTGGACGTCAACTTCGGATTCGTCGTGCGCAAAGACGGTCTGCCGCATCCCGGCCGTGGAATGGGCGGCGGCCGAATAGGGACGCGGACCCTGGCCGAGGACGACGGCGTCTTCACCCAGTTGGCGCTGGGCGATCTGGCCGTAGAAGGTGGCGGGCCACTGGGCGGCCAGGCGCAGATAGGGCTGGACCTGGTCGTTGCGGCCCGACTGGGCGGCGGCCTTGGCGGCCCAGACCCCGGCTCCGGCGCGCACCCACGGATCCTCGGCCGGATCGGCGGCGACCCGCTCGAAGGCCTGGAAGGACCGGGCGAAGTCGTTCATCCGATAGGCCGCCAGGGCGGCGGTCCACCAGTCGCCGATCTGGACGCCCGTGACATAGGCGTTGTTCAGGTCGTCGCGGTTCAGCATGACCCGCGCGGCCTTGGCGGGGTCGTGCTCGGTCGAGCCTCCGCCTGCCGAGAGGACATTCTGCCAGGTGCGGCCGCCGATGCCTGCGGGACGCCGAGGCTCGGGCGCGCCGTCGGGGCGGCGACGCAGGGCCAGGGTGTAGACCCGCTCGGCGCTTGGCAGGCCGGAATAGTCTTCGAGCCAGGCCGCCAATTCCTCGTAGGTGGCGACGTAGTCCGGGTGGAACAGGCGCTCGAACTCGACCTGACCCAGCAGGACTCGGTCGTTGGCCTGACGCGCCGAGGCGCGGGCCAGTTCCAGGTCGCCACGACGCAGGGCATCGAAGGCGGTGGTGTAGCTCAGGCGATCGGCCGAGCTGAGGGTGCGAGGGGAGGTGTCGTCTTCGGCCTCGACTGCCGGAACAGCGACCGTGGCGGCCTCGACCGACGCTGCCGTAGCAGGGCTCCAGGCCTCGGCCTCGCGTGCGACAGCGGCGCCGGAAATCCCGGCCAGACACAACGCAAAAAGGGGCGCGAGCGGAGCGCGTCGGATAGAAAGCATCAGGCGGCGGCCCCCTCGTGCAACGCGTTTCCCGTCTCGATTCAGGATCGGCGCGTGTGTCTTCGATCGGTCGTCAGTCAAGGACCATGCCAGAATCCGCGGGATTCATCAACGACTTCGCCTGTGGGGCGAAGATCACTTCCGCCTGATGCCTCAACCGGCCGGGTCCGTTTTGGCTTCGTCCAGCCGCGCCGCCAGCGACAGCAGGTCGGCCCACACCTGGCGTTTGGCCTGGGGCTGACGCAGCAGAAAGGCGGGGTGCAGGGTCGGCAGGGCGGGGGCCGAGACATCGCCTTCTGAGAGGCGCCAGTCGCGCCACTGGCCCCGCATCTTCATGATGGAATCCTCGGTCTGGAGCACGCTTCTGGCCGAGGCGGCGCCCAGCAGCAGCACCGCCCTGGGGCGCATGATGGCCATGGCCCGCTCCACGAACGGGGCGCAGACCGCCTGTTCGGCCGGCGTCGGTGGCCGGTTCCCCGGAGGGCGCCAGAAGACCGTGTTGATGATGAAAACCTTGTCGGTCAGGCCCGCCGCATCCAGCATCCGGTCCAGCAGCTTTCCGGTCCTGCCGCCAAAGGGCTGGGTCTCGTCGGCGCCGGGCGACTCGCCGATGACCAGGACAGGGGCGTCCGCCGCACCGCGCCCGAACACCGACTGGCGTGCGCCCATTCCGCGCAGGGGACAGCCCTCGAAGGCCGCGACCGCTGCCGCCAGTTCCTCCAGCGTATTGGCCTCGACCGCCAGACGGCGAGCGTCGCCCAGGGCGTCATTCTGCGCCTGGGGGTGCTGGAGTTGAGTTACGGACGCGGTCGCCTTGGCCACGGCCTTGAGCGCGAGCGGCTCCACATAGGTGCGATCGACGGAGGCCTCGCCATAGCAGGCGTCGACCCCCGCATCCCGCCAGAAGGCGAGCAGGCTTTCGGTTGCAGCGATATCCAAAGGAGAGGCGTTCATGACGATACGCACAGGGATAAGCCTTGACCGCCCCTCCGTCACCTTCCTAAGCGAGGATAAACCACACGAACGACCGGGATTCACGACACCATGGCTGAGGACACACGCGAGGGCGGCGCCACCACGGCGCGCCAGGAAGCCATTCTGGACAACCTGCCGCCGCTTGAAGCGCTGCAGGGCGTCGAGCGCGAGATCATGGAGTATGACGTCGTCATCGTCGGCGGCGGTCCCGCCGGCCTGTCCGCCGCCATCCGCCTGAAGCAGAAGGCCGAGGCCGAGGGCAAGGAAATCAACGTCGCCGTGCTGGAGAAGTCTGCCGAGATCGGCGGGCACATCCTGTCGGGCGCCGTCATCGATCCCAAGGCCCTGGCCGAGCTCTTCCCCGACTGGAAGGAACGCGGCGCGCCGCTGGAGACCCCGGTCACCCAGGACCGCTTCATGGTCCTGGGCCCGGCAGGACAGTTGTCTCTGCCCATGCCGCTGCTTCCGCCGATCATGCACAATGACGGCTGCTATATTGCGTCTCTCGGCAACCTGACCCGCTGGCTGGGCGAGCAGGCCGAGGCGATGGGCGTCGAGGTCTACCCCGGCATGGCCGCCAGCCACGTCGTCTGGGAAGAGGAAACGGGCCGGGTCAAGGGCGTCGTCGCCGGTGTCTTCGGCATTGACAAGCACGGCGCGCCGACCGGCGACTTCCAGCCCGGCATCGAGCTGCACGGCAAATACGTCTTCATCGCCGAGGGCGTGCGCGGCTCTCTGGCCAAGACCATCATCGCTCGCCACAAGCTGGCTAAGGATTCCAGCCCGCAGAAGTTCGGCATCGGCCTGAAGGAGCTGTGGCAGGTCCCGCCCGAGAAGCACAAGCCGGGCCTGGCCCAGCACACCACGGGCTGGCCGCTGGACGAGTTCACCGGCGGCGGCTCGTTCATGTACCACTTCGGCGATAACTACGTGGCCATCGGCTATGTGGTGCACCTGAACTACAAGGACCCGTTTCTGTCGCCGTTCGACGAGTTCCAGCGCTTCAAGCACCACCCCGCCGTCGCCGAACACCTGGAGGGCGGAACCCGCATCTCCTACGGCGCCCGCGCCATCACCGAGGGCGGCTTCCAGTCGGTGCCCAAGCTGGCCTTCCCCGGCGGGGCGCTGATCGGCTGCTCTGCCGGCTTCGTCAACGTGCCCCGCATCAAGGGCAGCCATAACGCCATGAAGACGGGCATGCTGGCCGCCGACGCCGCCTATGACGCCGTCATGGCCGGCCGCGAGGGCGACGTGCTGGACGCCTATCAGGCGGCCTATGAAAAGAGCTGGGTCCACAAGGAGCTGAAGGCGGTCCGGAACGCCAAGCCCTATCTGTCCAAGTTCGGCACCACCCTGGGCGGGGCCTTTGGCGTCGCCGAGATGTGGCTGACCGGCCTGACCGGCCTGACTACGCCCTGGACGCTGAAGCACACCAAGACCGATGCGGCCTCGACCGAGCCAGCCTCCAAGCACAAGCCGCGCGTCTATCCCAAGCCGGACGGCAAGCTGTCGTTCGACAAGCTGTCCAGTGTGTTCATCTCGAACACCAACCACGCCGAGGAACAGCCGGCTCACCTGAAGCTGCTGGACCCCTCGGTGCCGATCCAGGTCAACCTGCCCAAATACGGCGAGCCGGCGCGGCTGTATTGCCCGGCGGGCGTCTATGAGGTCGTCTACGCCGACGAGGTGGCGCGGACCGATCCGAAGTTCGTGATAAACGCCCAGAACTGCGTCCACTGCAAAACCTGCGACATCAAAGATCCGTCGCAGAACATCGTCTGGACCACGCCCGAAGGCGGCGGCGGCCCCAACTATCCGAACATGTAACTGAGGCCCGTTTGGCCCACAGGCCTCGGGAGCGCGTCATGACCCTTCTCGAACGGCTGGGCCTGGAGACCCCGATCATCCAGGCCCCCATGGCGGGGGTCTCGACGCCCAGGATGGCGGCCGAGGCGTCCAATGCGGGCGCGCTCGGCTCCATCGGGGTCGGGGCGACGGATGCGGCGGGCGCGACCGCCATGATCGCCCAAGTTCGCGCCCTGACGACGCGGGCCTTCAACGTCAATCTGTTCGTCCACGCCACGCCCAGGGCCGATGCGGCGGTGGAGGCGGCGTGGCTGGGGGCCCTGTCGCCCATGTTTCGGTCGTTCCAGGCCGATCCGCCGCAGGGTCTGAAGACCATCTACACAAGCTTCGCCGACGATGACGCGATGTTCGCCGCCATGGTGGCGACCGCCCCGCCGGTGGTCAGCTTCCATTTCGGCCTGCCCGACGCCGCCCGGATCGCGGCGCTGAGACAGGCGGGAAGCGTGCTTGTGGCCAGCGCCACCAATCTGGACGAGGCCCTGGCCTGCAAGGCCGCCGGCATGGATGCCGTGGTGGCCCAGGGTTATGAGGCCGGCGGCCATCGCGGCGTCTTCGATCCCGACGGTGACGACAGCCGGCTCGGAACCTTCGCCCTGACGCGGGTGCTGGTCCAGAAGGCCGGTCTGCCGGTCATCGCCGCCGGAGGCATCATGGATGGTCGCGGGATCAGGGCCGCGCTCGACCTCGGCGCCGTCGCGGCCCAGCTCGGAACCGCCTTCATCGCCTGCGACGAGAGCGCCGCCGACGCGGCCTATCGCGCTCTGCTGGCCAGCGAGGCTGCACACCACACGGTGATGACGCGGGCCATTTCCGGCCGCCTGGCCCGCTGTCTGCCCAATCGCTTCACGGCCTGGGGCGCGGATACGGCCCAGACCGTGCCGGACTATCCCATCGCCTATGACGCCGGAAAGGCGCTCAACGCCGCCGCCAAGGCCGTGGGCGAAACCGGCTTCGGCGCCCAGTGGGCAGGGCAGGGGGCGCCCCTGGCTCGCGCCCTTCCAGCCGCCGAACTGGTGGCCGCCCTGCGCAGGGAGATGGACTCTTCCGAATAGTCTTCACCGTCAGTTGCGCGCTGAATATGGTCGCCGGAGAGCGCGCCCCCTTGCGAGCGACCGACAAAGTGGTGAGGGTCGTTTCATGTCCATGGTCCGCCTCCGTCACGCCCTGCTGTCCTGCGCCGCCCCGCTGTCCTGCGTGGCCCTGGTCGCCTTCGCCTCTCCGCTCGCAGCCCAGGAGACGCCGCCCGTCGCCGAACCGGCGGTTCAGACGCCTGACGAAGCCGCTCCCGACCAAACGGCGCCCGTCGAGCCTGCTCCCGATGCAGCGCCGACCAATCCGGCTCCGACACCTGCGTCGCCGCCACCGGTCATCATTCCGACGCGCCCCCTCGTGACGCCGATACCCGCCGTCTGGGCGCCGTCGCCGCGCAATGCTGCGGGCAATACCGCCTATGGCCTCTATCTGTCCGGCCGACTGCTCTCCAGCGGCGTCGCCGGGTTCGAGGATGCGGCGGGGGCGCGGGGCTCGGCACAACTGGCCGAAGTCGCCCGTCTGACGCCGGAACAGCCCCGCGTCCGTGAACAGGCCTTCACCGCCGCCCTGATCGCGGGGGATCTGGACGACGCCGCGCGTCTGGCGCCCACCGGCCAGGGCGTAGCCCCGGTCATAGGCGAAGCCGGTCGTCTGGTCGTCGCAGTCCAGACCTTCGCTCACGGCGACGCCCGCGCCGCCATCGCCCCCCTGAAGGGCCATCCCATCCGCCCGCCGCACGGTCGGGCCGCCGTTCTGGTGCAACCATGGATCGCGGCCGCGGCCGGGGAATGGGATCTGGCCCTGACCTCGCCGCCCACGTCGGCCAACGACCTGTTCAGCCTGGTCATCCGGTTCCAGCGCGCCCAGCTGCTGGAAATCCATCGGCAGTACGACGAGGCTGACGTCGAATACCGCGCCCTGATCGCCGCACCGGCGGCTCAGGCGCCGTTCCGCATGGGTTATGGCGCGTTTCTGGAACGCCGCGGCCGGCGCGACGAGGCTGTCGCCGTCTATGAGGCGCTCGCCGCCACGGGCCTGGCCGACGCCGCCGTCCAGACCGCGCGCGACCGCGCCGCGTCGGGCCGCAATGCGCCCAAGCTCGTCACCTTCCGCGAAGGGGCCGCCGCCGCCCTGACCTTGGCCTCGGCGGTGACGGCCTCGGATTCGCCCGAGTTCGCCGCCGTCTATCTGCGCCTGGCCCTCAGCGTCCTGCCCAGCGACAAGACGCGCCTGCTGCTCGGGTCGACCCTGGCCCAGGCCAAGCTGGAGGCGCAGGGCCGCAGCGTGCTGGAGCAGGTGTCCACGGCCGATCCTGACGACTACGCCGCTGCCCGTGTCCAGATCGCCGCCAGCCTGGCCCGCCAGGACCGCGACGATGACGCGGTCGCCGAGTTCCAGAAGGCCATGGCCGCCTCGCCCGATGACCCGCGGATCGCCTATTTCCTGGCCGGTCAGCTGGTCCAGATGAAGCGCTACGACGAGGCGCTGGCGCTTCTGAACGGGCCCCTCCTCAACACCGCGGATCAGTCGGCCGAGGTGCGGTTCATGCGCGGCGCCGCATATGAATCCCTGAATAAGGTCCCTGAGGCCGAGGCCGAGCTGTGGGCCGCCCTTCAGGCGCGACCGGACGAGCCGGCCTTCCTCAACTATCTGGGCTATCTGTGGGTCGACAGCGGCACGCGGGTCTCGGAGGGCGCGGCCATGATCGCCCGCGCCCACGCCGCCGATCCCGATGACGGCAACATTCAGGACAGCCTCGGCTGGGCCCAGTATCGCCAAGGCCAGTACGAGACCGCAGTCGCCACGCTGGAAGGCGCCGTCGGCGCCGAGCCGGCCAATGCCGAAATCAATGACCACCTGGGCGACGCCTACTGGCAGGTCGGCCGCCGTCGTGAGGCGGGCTTCCAGTGGACGCGGGTCCTGACGCTGGATCCCGACGACGAACGCCGGGCCGCCGTCGAGACCAAGATCGCCAACGGCCTGGAACCCCAGGTTCCGGTCGTCGCCCTCATGGATGACGACGCCCCGCAACAGGGCGGCGAGGTCTGACGACCGTGCTGTCCGGCCTGGCCCCGGCCAAGATCAATCTTTTCCTGCACGTCGGCGCGGTCGCAGCCGATGGCTATCACCCCCTGTGCGGCGTCGTCGCCTTCGCCGACCTGGGCGACCGCGTCAGCATCGAACGCGCCGATGGCCTGTCGCTGAGCGTGGTCGGCCCGTTCTCGGCTGGACTGAACGGCCCCGATAACCTGATCCTGAAAGCCTTGAGGGCGCTGGGTGAGGCGGCGGGCGTCGGCGAGCCCGGCCTGAGGGTCACGCTGGATAAGCAGCTTCCCGTCGCCGCCGGTCTGGGCGGAGGTTCGTCGGATGCCGCGACCGCCCTGCGTCTGGCCGTGACCGTGCTTGGCCTCGACATGGATGACGACCGTCTGGAGCACATCTCCACGGTCGCCGGATCCGATGCGCCCATGTGCGTGCGGGCGCAGCCCGCCTGGAGCGAGGGCAGGGGGGATGTCCTGACCCCCACGCCCGAGCTGCCGGCCCTGTACGCCGTCCTGGCCAATCCCGGCGCGCCGTCATCGACCGGCGCCGTGTATCGCGCCTATGACGCCGGTCCCGGCGCGAGCGTCGAACGCCCAGCGGGACCCGCCGACTGGCGCACGCAGACGGTGATCGACTGGCTGGCCGGTCAGCGCAACGATCTTCAGGACCCCGCCGTCGCCCAGACACCCGCAATCGGCCTGGCCCTGTCGGCGATGACGGCGGCGCCGGGTGTACGTCTGACGCGGATGTCGGGGTCGGGGGCGACCGTGTTCGGCCTGTTCGACAGCGCCGAAGCGGCGAAATCCGCAGCAGAGCGGCTGAAATCCGATCATGGCGATTGGTGGGTCACGGCCGCTGTTCTGGGCCATCCCTTGGCGAAAGGCGCTCTTTGAGGCGCTGACGCGGCGTCCGTGAGGCGTCGCCCCGCAATGGCCCCAAGATGGTCTTTGCGTGAACCGTGTTCTGAACGGATCGCATATTCATGTGGAACCCGAGCGTGGGGCTGGGCCTTTCTCTGCCCAGTAACACCGCGTTACCGATCGTGATCGCTCCCCGTGATCGCTCCTCAAAAAAGTGATCGCGCCCTTCAAGCGGTCGACTTCTTCGAAAGGATACTTCCATGATCCGCACACGCCTTCTGACCGCCACCGCCGCCGTCGCCCTGTTCGCGGGTTCGGCCGCATTCGCCCAAGACGTTCCCGCCGCAGAAGCCCCGATGGCTGAAGCGCCTGCCGCAGAGCCCGCGCCCGCGGCTGAAGCCACGGCCGCCGTCGCCGCCACCCCGGCCCAGACCAACACCATCGTCGATGTGCTGAAGTCGAACGGCCAGTTCACGACCCTGCTGGCCGCGCTGGACGCTGCACAACTGACCGGTACCCTGAGCGGCGCCAGCGCCGTCTCGATCTTCGCCCCGACCGATGCGGCCTTCGCGGCCCTGCCGGAAGCTGAGCGCACACGCCTGATGGACCCGGCCAACGTCAATGAGCTGCGTCAGGTGCTGCTGTACCATGTGATCGTCGCCGACGTGAATTCGAGCCAGATCGAGGGCTCCAAGGGCGGCGTGAAGACGGCCGCCGAGACTGAAGTCCAGCTGGACGGCACCGGCGACGCCATCAAGGTTGATGACGCCACCGTCCTGACCGCCGATATCGACGCCTCGAACGGCTCGATCTTCGCCATCGATAAGGTGCTGAGCCCCGCAGCCTCCCAGGTCGCAGCGGGCGACGCCGCCGACGCGACCCCTGCCGAGGCCGCGCCTGAAGCTGCCCCGGTGATGGAAGCGGCTCCCGAGGCCGCAGCCCCGGCTGAGTCCCCCGCCATGACCCCGCCGGTCGCCCCGACGGAATCGACCGCGGCCCCTATGGCCGAGGACGGCGCCATGGCCCCGGCGGCTCCTGAAATGCCCGCGACTGACGCCACCCCGGCCGAGGAAGCGGCTCCGATGGAAGAGGCTGCTCCGGTGACCGCGCCGTCGGGCGAGCCGGCCGCCGCCGTGACCACCACGGCCTCGCCCCCGGTCGCCAATCCGACCGATGGCCAGACCGACGACATGGCTACGGACGAAACCGAAGCTGTCGAACCCCAGTAAGATACGCGGCTAGGTGTAAAGCCTGACTGCATCAGGTTGAGTTGCGAGGCGGCGGGCTCTAGGGTCCGCCGCCTTTCGTTTGCCTCCCGCAAAGACCGACATTGTCCAGCACCACGACCGATCCCCTGTCCTTCCAGGACCTGATCCTGACGCTCCAGAAATACTGGGGTGACCACGGCTGCGCCCTGTTGCAGCCCTATGACATCGAGGTGGGGGCGGGGACTTTGCATCCGGCGACCGTGCTGCGCGCGCTCGGCAAGAAGCCGTGGAACGTCGCCTACGTCCAGCCCAGCCGTCGCCCCGGCGACGGCCGCTATGGCGAGAACCCCAACCGGCTGCAGCATTATTACCAGTTCCAGGTGCTTCTGAAGCCCAACCCGGACAATCTTCAGGAGCTCTATCTCGGCTCCCTGGCGGCCATCGGCATTGATCCGAAGCTGCACGACATCCGCTTTGTCGAGGACGACTGGGAAAACCCCACGGTCGGCGCATGGGGCCTGGGCTGGGAGGTCTGGTGCGACGGCATGGAGGTGACGCAGTTCACCTATTTCCAGGGCGTCGGCGGCATCGAGGTCGACGTGGTCTCGGGCGAGCTGACCTACGGGCTGGAGCGTCTGGCCATGTACGTTCAGGGCGTCGACAACGTCTATGACCTGAAGTTCAACAACGCGGGCCTGACTTATGGCGAGGTCTTCTTGGAAAACGAGCGCCAGCAGTCTGAGGCCAATTTCCACGGCTATGACGTCGAGGGGCTGAAGCGTCGCTTCGAGGACATGGAGAGCGAGAGCCGCCGCCTGCTGGCCATGACGGGGCCGCAGGGCCAGCCCCTGGTCCTGCCCGCCTACGACCAGGTGCTGAAGGCCTCGCACCTGTTCAACCTGATGGACGCCCGAGGCGCCATCGCCGTCGCCGAACGCCAGAGCTACATCGGACGCATCCGCGACCTGTGTAAGGCGTGCGCCACGGCCTACGTCGAACAGGAACGTCTCGAACAGGATCGTCTCGAAAAGGGGGCGAACGCCTGATGCCTCAACTTCTCCTCGAACTCTTCTCCGAAGAAATCCCCGCCCGGATGCAGCAGGGCGGCGCCCGCGATCTGGAACGCATGGTCTCGGAACGGCTGAAGGCCGCCGGCCTGACCTGGGAGGCCCTGACTGCCTACGCCGGGCCGCGCCGCCTGACCCTGGTCGTCGAGGGCCTGCCCGTCGCCACGCCTGACCGTTCCGAGGAACTGAAGGGGCCGCGCGCCAGTGCGCCCGAACAGGCGCTGGAAGGCTTCCTGCGCAAGACCGGCTTGACCAAGGAGCAGCTGACCGAGCGCGACGGCGTCTTCTTCGCCGTCATCGAACAGCCGGGCCGCGCCACCGCAGGCATCGTCGCCGAGACGGTGGACGCCGTGGTGCGCAGCTTCCCCTGGCCCAAGTCGATGCGCTGGGGATCCGGCTCCCTGCGCTGGATCCGCCCGCTGAAGCGGATCGTCTGCATCTTCGACGGCAAGGTCGTGCCGTTCGAGATCGACGGCATCGCGTCGGACGCCGTCACCGAGGGCCATCGCTTCCTTGGCAAGGGTCAGCCCATCGTCGTCAACGACTTCGCCGACTATCGCACGAAGCTTGAGGCCGACTACGTCCTGCTGGATGTCGCCGATCGCAAGCTGAAGGTCCTCGAGGCCGCCAAGGCCGTGACCGCCGACAAGGGTCTGGTCCTGGTCGATGACGACGGCCTGCTGGACGAGGTCGCAGGCCTGGCCGAATGGCCGACGCCAATCCTGGGCGACATGGACCCCCAGTTCCTCAGCCTGCCGCCCGAGGTGGTCCGGCTGTCGATGAAGGTGCACCAGAAGTATTTCGCCGTGCGCGATCCCTCGAAGGAAGGCCTCGCGCCCCACTTCGTCGTCGTCGCCAATGTCGAGGCCTCGGACGGGGGCAAGGCCCTGGCCGCCGGCAACTCCAAGGTTCTCTCCGCCCGCCTGAACGACGCCCGCTTCTTCTGGGACGAGGATCAGAAGGTCGGCTTCGACGCCTGGAATGAAAAGCTCTCTGGCGTCACCTTCCACGCCAAGCTGGGCACATTGGCCGAGCGGGTCGACCGCATCGCCGCCCTGGCCCGCGAGATCGCGCCCCTGGTCGGCGCCGACGCCGATCAGGCCGAGCGCGCCGCTCGTCTGTCCAAGGCCGACCTGGCCTCGGGCATGGTCAGCGAGTTCCCGGAACTGCAGGGCGTCATGGGCGGCTATTACGCCCGCGCCTTCGGCGAGCCCGACGCCGTCGCCGACGCCATCCGCGACCACTACAAGCCGCAGGGGCCGGCGGACTCGGTTCCGACCGCGCCGCTGACTGTGGCCGTGGCCCTGGCCGACAAGCTGGACACCCTGGTCGGCTTCTTCGCCATCGACGAGAAGCCCACGGGGTCGAAGGACCCGTTCGCGCTGCGGCGCGCGGCGCTGGGGGTGATCCGGTTGATTTTGGAAACGGGGACGCGCATCCCACTCAAAACAGGTGTGCTCCCGAGCCTGGCCGCACACCTTTCCCGGCCTGTTCAGGCAGACATTAGCGAGCGCCAAATGCTTGCAAATGCACTGCGTGACTTGGGCGATCTGAAAAGCGCGGCCAGCGTTCTGACTGAAACGCTTGCGGATATGGCTCCGGGGGCTCTCACCGCTGGCCTGACCACCAAAGCTTTTGGTCTTCTTGGCGATCTCCTCACTTTCTTCGCCGACCGCCTGAAGGTCCTCCTGCGCGACCAGGGCAAGCGGCACGATCTCGTGGACGCCGTGTTCGCGCTCGGCGACGACGATCTCGTCCGCATTGTGCGGCGGGTCGAGGCGCTGGACGCCTTCCTGGCGACTGACGACGGCGCCAACCTGCTGGCGGGCTACAAGCGGGCCTCCAACATCCTGCGCGCCGAAGAGAAGAAGGGATCCGTCCCGACCGGCATGGTCCAGACCGGCCTGCCGAACCAGCCCGAGGCCGAGACGAAACTGGCCTTCGCCGCCGACGCCGCCCGCACCGCCGTCGACACCGCCCTGGACGCCGAGGACTTCGCCGCCGCCATGACGGCCCTGGCCGCCCTGCGCGGTCCGGTGGACGCCTTTTTCACCGACGTGCTGGTCAACTCCGACGTGGCCGAGGAACGCGACAACCGCCTGAAGCTGCTGGGTCAGGTCCGCGACGTCATGGGCAAGGTCGCCGACTTCGCTCAGATCGCGGGCTGACATCCTGGTCCTGCTCGCATGAGCAGGACGGGGCTCAGTTCGACGGCCAGATGATTTCGACCCTCAGGCCGCCTATTGTCGACCGGGTCAGGGTCATCCGGCCCTGCGAGGTCGTGACCAGATCGCGGGCGATCGACAGGCCCAGGCCATAGCCGCCGACCGTCTCGTCCAGCCGGACGCCGCGCACGAAGGCCTCGCCCAGGCGGCTGGAGGGTATGCCAGGGCCGTCGTCGTCCAGCGTCAGCCGCGTCCCCGTTGCGTCGGTGGCGGCGCAGGCGCGGACCTGGCGGCGGGCGAAGCGGGCGGCGTTTTCCAGCAGTGGACCGACGATCTCGGCCAGATCCTCGCGGGCGACGGGCGCCGCGGCCTCGTCGGCGTCGATGGTGAAGGCGATGGTCTCGCCGCGTTCGGTCTGTTCGATGACGCCCACCACCTGTTCCAGCACGTCGCGGATGACGGTGCGTCCGCCGCGAGCCGCAGCGATCCGGCTGCGGGCCAGTTCGGATTCGCTGGTCACGGTGATGGCGGCGATGGCCCGGTCCAGGCCGTTGGCGATGTCGGTCTCGCCCGCCTCGCGCACCCTGCGCGCCTGGGCCATCAGGGCGGCGAGCGGCGTCTTCAGCCCGTGGGCCAGGTCCGAGGCCCGCCCGCGCGCCCGTTGCAGATCGGCCTCGCGCGCCGCCGCCAAGTCGTTGATGGCGTCGGTCAGGGGCTTGAGCTCGTTCAACCGGGGCTCGGCCAGACGCGCGGCCGATGTGGCCATCAGGGTCTCCACGTCCTGGCGAATCCGCTTCAGCGGCGACAGGCCCAGCGTCACCTGCAACCAGGCGGCCGCGGCCAAGACCAGCCACAGACCCAGCATGAACAGGCCCAGTTCGCGTTCGAACTCGGACTGGGCGGTGGTCACGTCCGATGCGTCCTGGGCCAACTGGATCACCACGGCCGGTCCCGTCGCATTGGGCCGCACCGAGCGTTCCAGCAGGAAGACCGGCTCGTCGAACGGCCCGGTCGCCCGTCGCAGCCGCCAGGCGGTGTTGGGCGCGTCGTTCGGCGGCGTCAGGCTTTCGTCCCACAACGAGCGCGAACCCACCGCATCCACGGGGGTCGAGGCCTGCCAGTAGAATCCGCTGGCGGGGGTTTCCAGCCGGGGATCGGTCAGGGGGTCGATCAGGGTCGGTCGGCCGGCGGGATCGACCGCCACCGCCGCCGCGAGTCGCGTGGCGTCGCGGGTCATCTCGACGGTCAGGCGCCGCTCCAGATGGCGCTCGAACAACAGCGTCATGAAGACCCAGGCCACCACCAGGGCGGCCAGGATTGCCGCCCCGCCGCCGATCAGCAGCCGCCACCGCAGCGACCGGATCACGCAGCGGCGTCCAGCAGATAGCCGAAGCCGCGACGGGTGGTGATGAGCTCGGCCCCGAACTTGCGGCGCAGGCGGGCGACGATGGCCTCGATGGCGTTGGCGTCCCCGCTCTCGGTAGCGCCATAGAGATGCTCGGCCAGTTCCCCGGCGGAGACAGCACGACCCGGCTGGTGGGCCAGATAGTCGAGCAGCCGGTATTCCAGCGGCGACAGGCGGGCCGGCGCGCCGTCGAAGGTGGCGGCCATGCGGGTGGTGTCGAGCCTCAACCGACCGATGCTGACCACGGTGGACAGAACGCCGGCGCCGCGCCGGATCAGGCCGCGCAGCCGGGCGATCAGTTCGCCCATCTCGAACGGCTTGGCCATGTAGTCGTCGGCCCCCGCCTCGATGCCCTCGACCTTCTCGGTCCAGTCGCCGCGCGCCGACAGGATCATGACAGGAAAGGCGCGCCCGGCCGCACGCCAGCGGCGCAGCACCGACAGGCCGTCGAGGCGCGGCAGGCCCAGGTCGAGCACGGCGATAGCGTAGTCCTCGACGTCGCCAGCGTACCAGGCCGCGTCGCCGTCGCCGGCCACATCGACCACGAAACCGGCGGCTTCGAGCGCGCGCTTCAGGTCGGCCTGGATGTCCGGATCATCCTCGACAACCAGGCAGCGCATTCAGTCGTCCTCGATTGACTGCACCACCCCGGTGCGGGCCTCCATCTTGATCTCCCGCACGCGCCCCGTCGAGGTCAGAACCTTGACCTCATAGCGCCACTGGCCGCGATGGCGATCCAGCTCCACGTCGATGACGTCGCCCGGCACGGCGCGCAAGGCGATGTCGAGGATACGGGTCAGGGGCAGGATCTCGCCACGCCGCAGGGCCTCGCGAGCGGCGATGTGATCCTCATCGTCGACCGCGGCATGGGCTGCGGTGGCCGGGGCCATCAGGACGGGAACCGCACCGGCCACGGCCAGCACGGCGGCGAAGGGCGCGATACGGCGCAGGGAGCGAGCGTGTTTCATGTGGGCAAGGATGCTGTCCGTTCCCTGACATTTCGCTGACAGGGCTCGCGTGGCGGCTGTCAGGCAGGCTGGGTCATGGTCGCTGCGAAACAGGGGCTCAAGATGGTTCGTATCGGCGGAACGGTGTGGCGCAGGGCAGCGTCCGGGGCAGCGTCCAGTGCGGTGTTGGCCCTGATCCTGGCCTCGGCGGCGCAGGCGCAGGACGCTCGAACCGGCATCGAGCGCTATGAGGCGTCCAGCTTCGCCGCAAACGCCCCCGCCAACGCCGCCGACATGCTGGCCCGCGTGCCCGGCTTTTCCATCGTCGACGCCGACGCCGACGTGCGCGGCTATTCCGGCGCCCAGGGCAATGTGCTGATCGACGGCGAGCGGCCTTCCAGCAAGCGCGAGAATATCGGCGACCTGCTGAAGCGCATCCCTGCGCGCACGGTCGAGCGGATCGAGCTGATTCGAGGCGGGGCGCCGGGCATCGACATGGCCGGTTACGCCGTCATCGCCAATGTCATCCGCCGCAGCGCCTCGACTTCGGAAGCGGGCTCGGGCCCGGCCGCGACGGTCGAGGGAGCCTACCAGGCCGGGGTCGTGGTCTCGACCGATGGCTGGGCCGCACCGTCCGGTCAGTTCGAATACACCCGCCGCAGCGGCGACAGGACCCTGGACCTGGCCCTGAGCTCGGAACCGGAACTGGACGACGACAGCGGCGAAGGCCTGATCCGCAAGGCGACGGCCGACGGCGTCGTGACCGAGGAGAAGGACCTCGACACCCGCACGACGGTGCGTCAATCCGAGGCCAGCGCGGGCTATCGCGCGCCGCTGGCCGGCGGTCGGCTGACGACCACGGCGGCGGTGAGGGGAGAGCAAACCCGAACCGAAAGCGACTTTACCCCCCGCGACGGCTCCGATCCCGAACGGGTGGATGAGGACGAGGATTTCACCGAGGCCGAGTTGACTGCCCGCTACGCGCGCTCGCTGGGGCCGAAAACCACGCTGGAAGTCGTCGCCTCGCAGCAACTGGGCTGGCTGGACGGCGCCGAGCGAAGCGTCGAGGGCGATTCCACGGAGAGCTTCTCGGAAAAAACCGACACGGGCGAAAGCATCGGCCGGGTCGATCTGGCCTATGAGCATTCGTCCAAGCTGGCCTTTTCGGCCGGGCTGGAAGGGGCCTTCAACTTCCTGGAAAGCCAGGCGCGGCTGGAGGAAGACGGGGTGGCCGTGCCCCTGCCGGGATCGGATGTCCGGATCGAGGAGCGCCGGGTCGAGGGCTCGCTGGACGCTGCCTGGAAGCCGCATGACCGCTGGGTCATCGAGGCCGGGCTGCGGATCGAGGATTCGACCATCACCCAGTCGGGCGACGCGCCTCTGGAACGATCCTTCCTCTATGCCAAGCCCCGGCTGGCGGCGACCTGGGACATGAACCCCGACACCCAGTGGCGGCTGTCGGTGTCGCGCGAAGTGGGTCAGCTGGATTTCGGAGACTTCGTTGCCTCGGCCTCGCTGGACACCGGCCAGGTGACGGCAGGCGCCGCCGACCTCGTGCCCGACCAGACCTGGCGGCTGACGGCGTCGTGGGAACGCCGCTTCTGGGAAAGCGGGGCCTTGACCTTGACCTATACCCATGACGAAATCTCGGACGTGATCGACCGGGTGCTGGTGGTGACGCCCGACGACGTGTTCGACGCGCCGGGCAATATCGGCGACGGGTCGCGCGACACCCTGACCCTGGATGCGGCGGCGCCCCTGGATCGGTTCGGGTTCGCGGGGGGGCGGGTGCGTTCGGTCCTGCTGTGGCGGACCAGCGAGGTCACCGATCCTGTCACCGGAGACACCCGCGGCATTTCCAAGGAGAAGCCGTTCGAGGGCTCGATCGAGGTCAGCCAGGACCTGCCGGCCCACCGTCTGCACTGGGGCTTCACCGTCGAGCACATCGGCGAGAAGAAGACCGAATACCGCTTCGACGAGATCAAGCGCGAGCGCGAGGCCGTGGGCTGGACCGCCTATGTCGAACGCCGCATCGGCGAACGCTGGCGGTTGCGGGCCGAGGCCACTGACCTGTTCGGCCGTGACTTCGACGAACGGCGCGAGACCTGGGACGGACCGCGCTCGACCAGGATGCTGGACGAGATCGAGACGCGCGAGCGCCGCACGCCCGGCTTCGTCAGTCTGACGCTCCGTCGTAGTATGGGCGGTTAGGCCAGCCCGGTTCGGCGTCGTAGCCGTAATAGCCGCCGCCCCGCTTGAACCGCTCCAGACGCGCGAGTTCTGTCGGGTCGGATTTGGCGTCCCAGGTCTTGACCCCGTTCGACAGGTCGGCCGGCGTCAGCACCAGAGCGTCCCACACCGCCTCGCCCTGAACGTCGTGCAGGGTATAGGTCATGACCGGCGTCGGCCCGGTCATGTCGAACCGCATCAGGCCGACGTTGACGCTGCGGGTCCAGGTATCCCGCACGCGGACCTCGGGCGTCTGGCGCGTGTTCTTGTTGGCCGGCATCTGGGCCAGGGGTGACGAGCAGAAGTCGTAGATGTCGTAGCCGCCCGCCTCGGAACGCGGCACGCAGTTCAGCTCGCCCATATGGCTGTCGCCGGAGATGCAGAAGACGCCGCCAATGTTGCGGTCGCGGATGAAGTCGAAGATCTCGTTGCGCTCGGTCAGATAGACACCCCAGCTGTCGCCGCCCTTCTCGTTCTCGGCCGAGCTGAAACCGCCGCCGGACACCAGCACCTTGAACGGGGTGGTCGAGGCCGCGAGTTCACGTTTCAGCCAGGCCTTCTGGCGTGCGCCCAGCATGGTCTTTTGGGCATTGTCGGTGGTCTCGGTCGGATCGCGATAATAGCGGCCGTCCAGGAAGAAGAAGTCGACCCCGCCGTATGTCTGCTTGAAATAGACGCCGGGGTTATCGGCCTCGCCATAGGACGGATTGGCCCAGAAGGCCTTGAACACGGCGAGCGCCGACGCCTTGTATGGGCTGAGGCCGTCGGAGTTGTTATAGCCGAAGTCGTGGTCGTCCCAGATGGCCAACTGGGGCTTGGAGCGGAGCAGGGGGACCAGGCGCTCGACCGCCCGCCCTCGGCCATAGAGGTCGGCAAGGGCGCTGCGCTGGTCGCTGTCGCCATAGATGTTGTCGCCGAGCCAGAACATCATGTCCGGGTCCAGTTCGCGCACGGCGTTCCAGATCGGCTGTTCGGCGTCATACTGGATACGGCAGCAGGAGCCGAAGGCGACGCGGAACTTGGCCGGGCCGGCGGGCGCGGTGCGGGTGTGGTGGGGCACGAACTGGAAGCGGTCGCCCTCGCCATTGTATTTCAGCCGGTACCAGTAGTCGGTATCGGGCTGCAGGCCCTCGATGCGGAAGGTCAGGCACAGGTCGTCCTCCGCCCGCGCCGTCTGAGTTGGACCCTGGATGACCGTCTCGAAGTCGCGGTCGGTCGAATACTCCAGCGTCACCGGAAAAGCGCCGCTGGCCCGGACCCAGATGGTCATGTGGTTGGGACCGGGTGCGCCGACCATCGGTCCCTGCAATGCGCGCGGATAGCCCAGCACCTCGGCCAGGGCGCGGGGCGCGGAGGCGATGAAGGCCAGGATGGATGCGCCGCCCAGAAAGCCGCGACGGCCGAAGTTGCGAGCCATGGTGTCTACTCCTCGAGCGCGGCGTTCAGGCGGCCGATCAGGGCGTCGTGGATCAGGCCGTTGGTGATGCAGACATTGCCGCCGTTCACGTCCATTTCGGACCCGTCGCAGTTCGATGCGCGACCACCGGCCTCCTCGACCAGGATGATGCCGGGCGCCATGTCCCAGGCGTTCAGGCAGCGCTCCCAATAGGAATCCCAGCGGCCCGCGGCGACCCAGGCCATGTCCACGGCGCAGGCTCCGGTCCGGCGGATGCCGGCCACTTCGCCGCTGAGAGAGGCCATCTCGCGGGCGAAGACGTCGTGGTCCGGCTTGCCCGCAAACGGGATGCCGCAGGCCAGGACGCTGTCGATCAGGTTGGCGCGTTTGGAGACGTGGATCTGCTGGCCGTTCAGCCAGCAGCCCTTGCCCTTTTCGGCGACGTAGAGCTCGTTCAGCACGGGGATATAGGTCACGCCTGCGACCACCTTGCCCTCGCGCGCCAGGGCGACGTTCACCCCCCACAGCGGGCACGAGAACAGGAAGTTGGTGGTGCCGTCCAGCGGATCGACGATCCACATCTGATCGGTGTCCGAACCGCCGACCGCCCCGCCTTCCTCCCCGAGGAAGGAGTAGGAGGGCCGGGCGCGGGCCAGGATGCGGCGCGTCGTCTCCTCGGCCTCCTGATCGGCGATGGAGACCATGTCGGCGGGGCCGCTCTTGGTCTGGATGACCAGGTCGGACAGTTTGGCGAAGTGGCGTTCCAGCCCGTCGCCTGCGGCCTTCGCCGCCTCGATCATGGCCTTCAGGTCGTCGGAGGGAGACAGCACGTTACAATAGTCCTCTAGTCGCGAAGGCGGGTGCGCCACAGGCTGGCGGCCAGGATCATGGACAGCACCGAGGCGCCGATCCACACCCAGATCACCGGGCCGAAATCATAGATCTTGTCGTCGCCGACAGTGGTCATCCCGGCCTCGATCAGGTGGCCGGAGACATTCTCCTGAATGGCCGCACCGATGTAGCTGAACACGCCGATGACCCCCATGGTCGCCCCGGCTACCCGCTTGGGCGCCACATCAACCGCGAACAGGCCGCCCAGCGAGGTGACCAGACCCGTCATGCCCAGACCGAACATGAGCATGGCCGCAGTCAGAACCCAGAGGTTGTTGGGGCCAAAGAAGAACAGCAGCAGCCCGGCCAGTTCCAGCACCGCGAACAGCAGGTTGGCGGGCGGACGGCGGGTGGCGAAGACTTTGTCGGAGATGAAGCCATAGGCGATGGCGCCGACGATGCCCGCCAGGGTGCTGGCGAACAGCAGGCCGGCGGCGGTCTGCAGGTCCAGGCCGCGTTCCTCCTGAAGGTACAGCACGCCCCAGGAGTTGATGGCGTAGCGGGTGATGTAGATCAGGGCGCTGGACAGGGCCAGAATCCAGATCGCCGGCAGTTTCAGGATCGCCAGTTGCTGGCGCAGCACGCTGGCGGGTTCGGCCTTGACCGCGCCGGTATAGTGGTCGTTGCGCCAGTCGGCGACCTTGGGCAGGCCCATGGTTCCAGGCCGGTCGCGCATCAGCAGATAGGTGACGATGGCCACCAGAACGCCGACGACGCCCGGCATCCAGAAACCGGCGCGCCAGCCCCACCAGACCACGACCGCGCTGACCGCAAGAAAGGTCGCGCCCTCGCCGATCGAGTGGGCGGTGGACCAGATGCCGTACATCCGGCCGCGCTCGTTGTTGGAAAACCAGGACGTCATGGCCACCACGCCGCCGGGCGCGCCGAAGCTCTGGAACCAGCCGTTCAGGCCCCAGACGAAGGCTGCGATCCACACCACGTTGGAAAAGCCCATGAAGATGCAGCAGACGCCGGACAGCAGGAAGGACGCGGTCAGGAACTTCTTCATATTGGCGTGGTCGGCGAAGAAGCCGTTGGTCAGCTTGCCCAGGGCGTAGGTCCAGAACAGGGCGGATCCGATCAGACCGAGCTCGGACGGGGTGAAGACGCCCTGATCCAGCAGCGGCTTCTTCACGATGCCCAGCGCCAGCCGGCACATGTAGATCAGGCCGTAGCCGCCGGTGATGGCCAGCATGATGCGCAGGCGGTTCTGGCGATACAGCCGGTCGATGACGCTCTGATCGGCCATGACGGGAATGTCAGGGCCGGTCGCAAAAAAGCTGAAGATGCCGCGCGCCATGGTGTCTCTTCCCGGGTGTGCGGGTCGGCGATCGTGCGCCGGCCTCGTTGACCCGAGCCTATTTCAGCGATGCGTTAAATGGAAGAAGAATTCTAATCCTGTATCTTGATGGAATAAATGTCGCAGGTCTGTCCACGGCGGGCGTGGAAAAGGTAACGACCCGTTAACCACGCTCCCGGCATTTTCTGCCGAGTAACTGTGAGTCTGGCCGGGCTGAAAGCCGCGAGGCCAAGGAGCCTGCATGAACGGCGCAGAAGTTCTCGATGTCGGCCGCGACGCCATCTGGCTGACGGTGCAACTGTGCGCGCCCATCCTGATCGTCGGCCTGCTGGTCGGCGTCGGCATCGGCCTGTTTCAGGCCCTGACCCAGATCCAGGAGCAGACGCTGATCTTTGCGCCCAAGATCATGGCCATCTTCGTCTCCCTGCTGCTGTTCCTGCCGCTGATGGGCGCCCTGCTGGGCGGCTTCATGCGCACCATCGCCGCGCGCATCGCGGGGATGTAGCGAACCCCGCATGCAGACCGTCTTTGTGGAGCCCATGTAAGTGGAACCCTGGGCCACCGCCGATCAGGTCTGGGCCGGCGGGCTGATCTTCTGCCGCATCGGCGCGATGATCCTGACCATGCCCGGTATCGGCGAAAGCTATGTGCCGCCGCGCATCCGGCTGTCGCTGGCCTTGGTCGTGTCCCTGGTGTTGTGGCCGGTGGTGGCGGGGTCCTTGCCGCCGCTGCCCGCCACCCTGGGCCTGACGGTCGGCTGGGTGCTGCGCGAGGTCATCACCGGGCTGATGATCGGCGCCCTGCTGAGGATGTTCATCGGCGCCCTGGCCACCGCCGGCGAGATCGTCTCGCTTCAGACCACCCTGTCCTTCGCCCAGACGGCCAATCCGCTTCAGGCTCAGCCGGGCTCGACCCTGGGCGCCTTTCTGATGCTGCTGGGAACGGTGCTGATCTTCGCCACCAACACCCATCACCTGTTCGTCGCCGGACTGGTCGGATCGTATGAGGTGATCGCCCCGGCCAAGCCCCTGATGATGAACGATTTCGCCGCCATGGCCGTGAAGACCGTCGGCGACAGCTTCCTGCTGGGGGTGCAACTGGCCGCGCCGGTGATCGTCTTCGCCCTGATCTTCAACCTGGCCTCGGGTCTGGTGGCGCGGGTCATGCCGTCGTTCCAGGTCTTCTTCGCCGCCGCGCCGCTCAGCGTCATCCTGGGCCTGTCGGTCTTCGCCCTGTCGCTCGGCGTCTTGGGCACGGTCTTCATCGACCGCTTCCGCGTGCTGGCGCGGGTGTTCGCGGGAGGGGCCGGTGGCTGAAGACCAGGATCCCGACTCCAAGACCGAAGACGCCTCCCCACGAAAACTGGAGGAGGCGCGTCGCAAGGGCGATGTCGCCAAATCCCCGGACGTCGCCCAGACCCTCAGCCTGATGGGCGCCAGTGCGGTGGTCGTGTTCGGCGGCGGCTATTTCTCGACCCAGATGGCCGAAGCCTTCCTGCCCTTCATCGCCTCGCCCCATGCCATGATCGGCGCGCTGGAGGCCGGCGCCGGGGTCGAGATCGGGGCCCAGGCCCTGTGGGCCGTGGCGCCCTTCCTGGGAGCCCTGGCCCTGGCCACCATCCTGGGCGGGGTGGGCGGCAATGTCGGCCAGATCGGCGGCTTCATCTTCAGCGCCGAGAAGATCAAGCCGAGTTGGAAGAAGGTCAGCCCCATGGCGGGGTTCAAGCGCATCTATGGCCCCGACGGCCTGATGCATTTCGGCCAGACCCTGATCAAGCTGATCGCCGTGGGGGTGATCTGCTACAGCGTGTTCAAGCCGCACATGCGCGAGTTCGAGAACATGGCGGCCATGAGCCCGGCCTATATCCTGCCGGTGGCGCGCGACCTGATGATCGCCATCTTCGCCTCGACCCTGGTCTTCATGGGCTTCACCGCGGGCGGGGACTTCATCTGGCAGAAGCTGCGCTTCGCCAAGCGGATGCGGATGACCAAGCAGGAGGTCAAGGAGGACTACAAGCAGACCGAGGGCGATCCGCATGTGAAGGCCAAGCTGCGCCAGATCCGCATGCAGAAAGGCCGTCAGCGGATGATGCAGAACGTGCCCACGGCCACCGTGATCGTCACCAATCCGACCCACTATTCCGTGGCCCTGCGCTATGAGCCGGACCAGGGCGATGGCGCGCCGATCTGCGTCGCCAAGGGCGTCGACGCCCTGGCCATGCGTATCCGGGAGGTGGCCAAGGAACACGACGTGCCGATCGTCGAGAACGTCCCCCTGGCCCGCGCCCTGTATGCGGCCGTCGATATCGACGAAGCCATCCCGCGGGAGCATTTCGAGGCCGCCGCCAAGATCATCGGCTTCGTCATGCAGAAGCGTAAAGGACGCTGATCCCTTTCCGGCACGGGAGAGGGGAAGGGTCGTTGGGCCCGCTGCCAGCGCGGAACTGTCAAAATCCTCACGCTTTGTTACAGCCCGGTCTCGCCTTCGCGCTTGCAGCACGTTAGTCAGGCCGGACTCGGCTCGGACCGTGACGGCATAAGACGACCAAGGGGCTTTTGATGACTCAGTGGGTGTACGGTTTCGGCGGCGGCTCGGCCGACGGCGATGCGTCGATGAAGAATCTTCTCGGCGGCAAGGGCGCGAACCTGGCCGAGATGTCGTCCCTGGGCCTGCCCGTGCCGCCGGGCTTCACCATAACGACCGAGGCCTGCGTCCACTATTATTCCAACGGCCAGAAATACCCTGACGGCCTGCGCGAACAGGTCGCGGCCGGTCTGGCCAAGGTCGAGGGCATTGTCGGCAAGACGTTCGGCGATGCGTCCAACCCCCTGCTGGTCTCGGTGCGCTCGGGCGCCCGCGCCTCCATGCCGGGCATGATGGACACGGTGCTGAACCTCGGCCTCAACGACGAGACCGTCGAAGGCCTAGCCAAACTGTCGGGCGACCGCCGCTTTGCCTTCGATTCCTACCGCCGCTTCATCACCATGTATTCCAACGTCGTCCTGGGCCTGAGCCATGACGACTTCGAAGAGGTTCTGGACGATCACAAGGACCGGCTGGGCGTGTCGGTCGACACCGACCTGTCGGCCGAGGACTGGGAGAAGGTCGTCGCCGAATACAAGACCGTGGTCGAGCGTGAGCTGGGTCAGCCCTTCCCCCAGGATCCGCACGAACAGCTGTGGGGCGCCGCATCGGCCGTCTTCGCCAGCTGGATGAACGACCGGGCGAAATTCTATCGCCGTATGCACGACATCCCCGAAAGCTGGGGCACGGCCGTGAACATCCAGTCGATGGTGTTCGGCAACATGGGCGAGACCTCGGCGACGGGCGTGGCCTTCACCCGAAACCCTTCGACCGGTGAGGCGCGCCTGTACGGCGAGTTCCTGATCAACGCCCAGGGCGAGGACGTGGTCGCGGGCATCCGCACGCCGCAGTCCCTGACGATCGCCGGCCGCGAGGAGATGGGCGAGACCGCCCCCTCGATGGAAGAGGCCATGCCGGTGGTGTTCGCCCAGTTCGTCGACGTCGTCGGCAAGCTGGAGAGCCACTATCGCGACATGCAGGACATCGAGTTCACGGTCGAACAGGGCCGGCTCTGGATGCTGCAGACCCGCAACGGCAAGCGCACCGCCAAGTCGGCGCTGAAGGTCGCCGTCGACCTCGCCGCCGAGGGCGTCATCACCCAGGAAGAGGCCATCAGCCGGGTCGAACCCGCCGCCCTGGACCAGCTTCTGCACCCGACCCTGGACCCCAAGGCCGAACGCAAGGTCGTCGCCTCGGGCCTGCCCGCATCGCCTGGCGCGGCGACCGGCAAGATCGTCTTTGACGCGGACGAGGCCGAGCGCCTGGCCCAGCTGGGCGACGCGGTCATCCTGGTGCGTGAGGAGACCTCGCCTGAGGACATCCACGGCATGCACGCTGCGCGGGGCATCGTCACGGCGCGCGGCGGCATGACCAGCCACGCGGCCGTGGTCGCGCGCGGCATGGGGCGGCCTTGCGTCTGCGGCATCAACGCCTTGTCGATCGACGAGGCCGCCGGGACCTTCACCGCCCATGGCCGCACCTTCAAGGCGGGCGAGATCATCACCATCGACGGCTCCAAGGGCGAGGTGCTGGAAGGCGCTGTGGCCATGATCGAGCCTGAGCTGACCGGCGACTTCCAGACCCTGATGGGCTGGGCCGACGGCGTGCGCCGCCTCAAGGTCCGCGCCAATGCCGAGACCCCGCTGGACGCCAAGACCGCGCGCGGCTTCGGCGCCGAGGGCATCGGCCTGTGTCGCACCGAGCATATGTTCTTTGACGAGGCCCGGATCGCCGCCGTGCGCGAGATGATCCTGGCCGACGACGAGAAGGGCCGCCGCGTGGCCCTGGCCAAGATCGCGCCGTTCCAGAAGTCGGACTTCGTCGAGCTGTTCACCATCATGGCCGGCCTGCCGGTGACGATCCGCCTCCTCGACCCGCCCCTGCACGAGTTCATCCCGCATACGGAAGAGGACATCGGAGCCCTGGCGGCCTCGTCCGGCCTGGACGCCGCCAAGCTGAAGCGTCGGGCCAGGGAACTGCACGAGACCAATCCCATGTTGGGTCACCGGGGCGCCCGCCTGGGCGTCGCCTATCCCGAGATCTACGAGATGCAGGTCCGCGCGGTTCTGGAAGCCGCCATCGAGGTCAAGACGGCCTCGGGCGCGGCCCCCATCCCCGAGATCATGCACCCCCTGGTCGCCATGGGTCTGGAGATGAAGTTCCTGCGCGAACTGACCGACCGCACGGCCAAGGCGGTCTTCGCCGACACCGGTGACAGCGTCGAATATCTGGTCGGCACCATGATCGAACTGCCTCGCGCCGCTTTGCGCGCCGCCGACCTGGCCGAGCACGCCGAGTTCTTCTCGTTCGGCACCAACGACCTGACCCAGACCACCTTCGGCATCAGCCGCGACGACTCCGGGCGCTTCCTGCAGGCCTATATGGACAAGGGCATCTTCGAGACCGATCCTTTCGTCCGCCTTGACCAGGACGGCGTCGGCGATCTGATCCGGATCGCCAGGGAGCGCGGCTCGGCGGCCCGTCCCGGCATCAAGATGGGCATCTGCGGCGAGCATGGCGGCGACCCGTCGTCCATCGCCTTCTGCGAAGAGGTGGGCCTGGATTACGTCTCCTGCTCGCCCTACCGCGTGCCGATCGCCCGGCTGGCCGCCGCACAGGCCGCCCTGGTTACGCGCGGCGGCGAGGCTCGAGAAAAGGACCGGTAACCTTCTCGCCACACAAAAGTCACCTATAAGCAAACGCCGTTCTGTTCCCGACAGAACGGCGTCTGTGTTTCTGATGCCACGCTTTCGGTCATGTATTCGTCATGCCTTGGAACGGCCTTGGCCCCTACCTATTTGAACACTCGCTGGATGGGGCAGGCGACGTAACCGTCGTCAACATCTAGGAGTATAAGAAACAATGCGTAACATTCTTCTCGCAACCGCCGCTCTCTCAGTATTCGCCGTTCCCGCGATGGCTCAGACCATGCAGTCGCCGACCTACTACGGCACGCTCGGCTATACCCAACTTGACGGCTCGCAGGGCGACCTGGGCGCCGTGACCGGCCGCTTCGGCGCCAAGTTCACGCCCTACCTGGGCGCTGAGGCCGAAGCCTCGTTTGGCGTCAAGGACGATGACTTCACCATCGGCGGCGTCGACGGCAAGGTGAAGCATGAGTATGACGCCGCCATCTATGGCGTCGCCACCCTGCCGGTCTCGCCGAACTTCGACGTGTTCGCTCGCGTCGGTTACGGCACCACCGAACTGAAGGCCAAGGCCGCCGGCGTCAGCGCCAGCGAAGATGGCGAAAGCGTCAACTACGGCGCCGGCGCCAACTACTACTTCGACGCCCAGAACGGCGTCCGCGCCGACTGGACGCGCCGCGACTTCCGTTCGGACGGCGGCGAAGCCGACGTCTATTCGGTCAACTACGTCCGCCGCTTCTAGTCTGAAGTCCTCGGCATAAGAGAAAGGCGCGCTCCGAGAGGGGCGCGCCTTTTTCATGTCTGCGATCCGTCGGGGCTGATCGTCAGGCGGGCTCGGCGATCAAAGCCCAGCGCTGGGAGCCTTCGCCGAAGGGGCGGGTGAACCACTGGCTGTAGCGGTTGAACGCCTCGACCACGACATCGCGCAGGTCGTGGGTCACCGCTTCGCCGCGCTGCCGCTTCAGGGCGGCGACACAATCGATGACGACATTCTGATGCGCTGAGCCGCCAAGCGACTTCAGCACCAGGGCCACATCACGGGCGATCGCTTCCAGGAACGAAAGCGGGGAGGATGACGGGTTCTGGGTCTTGGCCATCGGGCAATTCGCCTCTTGGATGCAAGGACTGGGGCAAGACGCCTTCTTCGCGCAGCCGCACCGCCGGTGCAAGCTTGGCCGCTAATCTTAAACTCGAAACCTGGTGTTCGTCCAAGAACCTTGACGCGAATTTAGCTGACAACCGCGTTCCCAACCCATCCTATGCGGTCAGGAACGAGGGGGGAATCTCGATGCAGGGCTTTGATCCGGCGGCGGCGACCGCACAGTGGCTGGCGACCTTGTCGCCGCAAGAGACGGCGCGGGCCGTCGCCTACACCCAGGGCGGTCACTGGCTGATCCTGTGGAGTTTCGTGGTGTCGATCCTGGTGGCCTGGGTGCTGATCCGCAGCCGTCTGCTGGTGCGGATCCGCGAGGCGGTGGAGCGCAAGAAGGGCCGGCCGGTCCTGGCCTCCTTCGTTGTCGGGCTGGTCTATCTGGCCGCCAGCTGGGTCCTGACCCTGCCATGGTCGATCTATGAATCCTGGTATCGCGAGGGTCAGTACGGCCTGACCGAACAGCCCTTCGTCGGCTGGCTGACCGAAGCCCTGATGTCCGCCGCCATATCGACCGTCTTCACCGCCCTGCTGCTGGTCGGCATCTATGCGCTGATCCGGCGCGCGCGCGCCCTGTGGTGGGCCTGGGCGGCGGGACTGACAGCAGTCTTCATCGTCATCGGCCTGATCGTCTCGCCGATCCTGATCGAGCCCCTGTTCAACACCTATACCCCGGCGCCGAACGGCGAGGTGCGCGACGCCGTCGTCGCCCTGGCCGAGAAGACCGGCACGCCGTCGGACAAGATCTACATCTACGACGGCTCGCGCCAGTCCGACCGCTATACGGCCAATGTGTCCGGCCTGTTCGGCTCGGCCCGCGTGGCCATGAGCGACGTCATGTTCACCAAGGGCGCCGATCTGGCCGAGGTGCGCGGCGTCGTCGGCCACGAGATGGGCCACTATGTGCGCGGCCACGTCCTGTGGATCGTCGGCGTCATGATCGTGATGACGGCCCTGGCCTTCTTCCTGACCGACCGCCTCTATCCGGTCGCCCACAGGCTGCTGGGCGCAAAAGGCGTGGGCGACATCCGCGATCCCTCCGGCCTGCCGGTGCTGGGCGCGGTCCTGGCGGTGCTGGGCCTTCTGGCCACGCCCATCGGCGCCACCATGACCCGCAGCATGGAGGCCGACGCCGACCGTTTCTCGCTGGTCTACGCCAATGAGCCGGACGGTCTGTCCAAGGCCCTGATCAAGACCGCCGAATACCGGGCGCCGTCACCCTCGGCGATCGAGGAGTTCTTCTTCTACGACCACCCCAGCGTGGGCAACCGGATCAAAAAGGCCATGGAGTGGAAGGCCGAGCATCCCGCGACGCAGGAGCCTGGGGTCAGTCCGCCCGCTTCCTGACGAACACCGTCCCGGCCGAATAACCCGCGCCGAACGAGCAGATCAGGCCGGTTTCGCCGGGCGCGAACCCGTCCTGCTTCAGGTGGAAGGCGATGATCGAGCCGGCCGACGAGGTGTTCGCGTACTCGTCCAGGATGATGACGTTCTCCTCCGGCGTGGGATCGCGGCCCAGCACCTTGCGGCCGATGAAGTCGTTCATGTTGATGTTGGCCTGGTGCAGCCACATCCGCTTCAGGCCGTGCGGGTCGATGCCCAGCTCGCCCGCATGGTCGACGATCATGCTCGACACCATCGGCACCACATCCTTGAAGACCTTGCGGCCCTGCTGGATGAACAGCTTGTCCCTTCGGCCGATGCCCTCGGGCGCGGCATTGTTGAGGAAGCCGTAGTTGTTCCTGATATTGTTCGAGAAGTCGGTCTTCAGCCGCGTGCCCAGGATGTCCCAGCCGCCGGGGCCGGCCTGATCCTCGGCCTCGATGATCACGGCGGTGCAGACGTCGCCGAAGATGAAGTGGCTGTCGCGGTCGCGGAAGTTCAGGTGGGCCGAGCAGACCTCGGGGTTCACCATCAGCACGGCCTTGACCGAGCCGCCGCCGATGAAGTCGGCCGCCGTCTTGATGCCGAAGGTCGCCGAGGAACAGGCCACGTTCATGTCGAAGGCGAAGCCCTCTATGCCCAGGGCCTGCTGGACCTCGATGGCCAGGGCCGGATAGGGGCGGGGCATGTTGGACGCGGCGCACAGCACGGCGCCGATCTCCGAGACCGGCTTGCCCCAGGCGGCGATGGCCTGACGCGCCGCGGCGACGGCCATCTCGGCCATGACCGACAGTTCCTCGTTCGGACGCTCGGCGATGTTCGGCGCCATCCGGGTCGGGTCCAGCACCCCGGCCTTGTCCAGCACGAACCGGCTCTTGATGCCCGAGGCCTTTTCGATGAACTCGACCGAGGACGGGGTCAGGGCGGCGACGTCGCCTTCCTGGATTTCGTTGGCGTGGTCGGCGTTCCACTGGGCGGCCCAGGTGTTGTAGGCCTCGACCAGCTCGGCGTTGGAGATCGACTGTTCGGGAGTGAACAGGCCGGTGGCGGCGATAACGGACTTGGTCACGATCTAGACTTCCCTGGCGCGGCCTGCGGAGCCTCGCTTGCTTGCGGGGTCCGTTCTCTTTGAGAACCCCGTCAATACGATGGCGGAGGCGTCCGGTCGAGACTGGCCTGAATCCCGCGCCACCAGCGGCGGATCCGGCCCCGCGGGCCGGGCGACAGGGGCGTGTCGCGGGCCGCGATCAGGGCCTCGACCAGATCCTCGGCCTCGCACGGCCAGCCATTGGGCGCGACATAGAGGGGATAGGCGATCAGCGCAGCGTGGGTCAGCTCGTCCAGAGTGGCTGCGCGTGTTCGACGCGGGAAGGGACCTGTTCGGTCGTCCGTCAGCCCCCAGCCGGCATAGAAGGGCCGACCATAGGTCGTCACCGCCTTGCCCCGCATCAGGGCCTCGAACCCGGACAGGGAGGTCAGGGTCGCCAGCCGGTCGCAGGCGTTCAGGCAGTCGATGATGTCCAGATCGTCGGCCACCGCATCCACCGCCGACATGGCTCCGGCATCGAGCTTGCCGGGCCGGTTGCCCGCCATCACGTCCGGATGGTTGCGATAGATCAGGAAGGCGGCCGGAAAGTCGCGCCGCGCCGCCTCGACCAGCCCGGAGTTGGTGCGGATGTCGGTACAGCCGAGCGCGATCGACTTGTCGTTCTCGACCTGTCCGACGACCAGCAGCCGCTCGCGGTCCGTTGGCCAGGGCGGCGGGGCCTCGCCCTTGAGATTGTATTTCGACAGGCCGGCCTCGACGATGCGTAGGCGGAGGCGGTTGGCGCGGGTTCGGGCGGCGTCATCCGGCGCCCCCCCCTCGATCAGAGCCTCCAGCCGACTGGGCCGGGTCGCATCGTAATAGACGCCGAGATCATCGAGCGCGATAGACAGGGCGCCGTGGAAGTCCGAACCCAGACCGCGCGAGCGGATGAAGCCGTCCTCTATCCGCACGGTGCGACCGTCGAACCCGGCGGCGGCCTGACGCGTGGCCTCGCTCTCCTTGCCCGCCCACCAGGTCAGGCGACCGCCGGTGCTGCGCGCATCACGCACGGCGGCTTGGGGCGACATGAAATAGCGCAGGTGCGCCTTGGGCGAGTTCAGCAGTCGACGGATCGGCGGGCGCTTGGCCGGGGCGAACCCGACGGCCGACCACGGCCCCGCCAGCCGCTCGGCCCGGTCGCGAAGGGCCGCCAGACGCGCGACCGCCTGCTCGGCCTCGCATCGGCGACCCGTCACCGGATCGACATAGCGGCTGTGGGCGATCAGGGCGGCGGCGGCGACCTGTTGCAGGGTGCGCGCTTCGCCGCGTCGGCCCCCTAAAGCGTCTGTATCCACCGCGTCGGTGGTCAGGCCCCAGCCGGAATAGAAGGGCGCGCCGAAACAGCGGACGGGCAGGCCGCGCAACAGGGCCTCGAAGCCGAGTCCCGATGTCACGACATAGACCGCGTCCACCGCGTCCAGCAGGTCGGCGGCGCGCACGTCCGTGTCGATCAGGGTGGCGCCGTTCAGGTCGGGGTCGGCGATACAGCCCGACTTGCGTCCGGCGGCGACGGCGGGGTGGCGCTTCACGATCAGCTGGGCGCCGGGGGCCTCGACGCGGGCCGCAGCGATCATGTCGGCGAAAGCGGTCGGCCCGGCCATGCCAAAGCCGATGGAGGCGTCGCCCAGGGTCTGGTCCACGATCAGGACGCGACGGCCGGCTTTCAGAATCGAGGCGTCCAGGGCCACCCCCATATTGGTCTTGGACAGGCGCGCCGCCACGATCCCGTCGATCAGGGCGCGGGCGCGGGCGGTCACGGCGGCGTCGCACCAGTCAGG
>Ga0247803_1000096_pt1 | contig 52559 bp, 88 predicted proteins | sample UWRJL014104B1_FD_180928 | JGI IMG/M metagenome (GOLD analysis project Ga0247803, IMG submission 180928) | Plant litter microbial communities from Arlington Agricultural Research Station in Wisconsin, United States - UWRJ-L014-104B-1 | ecosystem: Environmental > Terrestrial > Plant litter >... | reverse complement strand
TGTATCTTCAAGCATTAGGATAGCCCAACTATCTACTACAGTAGCAGGGGAGGCCGGGAATGTTGGTGTTTCAATATCAGGTATATGGCTTATAGACACCCCCGGCAAAGTGTTCACTGCGTCTATAATTAGATTAATTACGCCTATCACTATATTTAAAATAGTAACTAATGCTGTTATTGTAGCTATAATGACAACGAGTATTACGTATATAACAGAGTAAATAACAGTGTACAGTAAAGCTGCTATAACTGTCAGAAACCATGTAATCACCAATGACCAGTTGGGCCGCTTCTCTACACAGTACCCAAAACGAGGGTGTTTTTTTGGCAAACCGGTATTAACGTCTACCGGCTCATTCTGAAACCATCCCTGCCAGTTATCGGATATTATAGTGCGCTGTATGCAGCTTGTGTAATCCTCTATCTGCTTTAAATTAAGATCAAATACACATGCTGTATTGAATTCGCACCATGCTAACTGTGTCGATTTAATTACATATCCTACGTACCTGCCACATGAGGTATCTGTTATCTGTACCTCAATCTGATTAAGTGGGGCTGATACCGATTCTACTAAATGCTGTTTAATGAATTCGTAAGCGTCACGCTCGAATGATAATGTACCTGATACGCCTATCTGTGGTGCAAAATTACCGGCTGATGTTGGCCCTGTAGCGGTTTGGTCTACTGTCCATTCAAGCTCTAATTTTGGCAGCCCCTCAACATAATCGGTGAAGTCGTGCCATGATGTATCTTCACTGCCCATTACAGCAGTGAGAGAAAGCGGATTAGGGCCGGTGAATATAACATCATTTCCGTATATATCCTTTAGCTGACGTTTCCGTACCTGTATAGTTAGCTGATGCGGGTAGATCATTTGTGTAAAGATATGTTTTTATTTGTACCTTTGAATTATGAAAAAAACTGCACTGTTACTATCAATACTATTAATATCGCTACTATCCTGCAAAAAACAACCTTCTGCAATACCAATGATTGCGGGTAACCCTTATTCATTTATACGTTTTTGGCATGGTGATACCCTAATTAACAATCTGCGAATTAACGGCAATGATACCTTTTTTGCGTTCAAGCATGGTGACACTTCGGGCATATTTCATTTGGAAGATACTTTATACGTATTTTCAATAGAGGATACCACAAAAAGCACATTATCCGCCTACATATCCTATGTTCCCTTTGATACATTAAACTGTGTATCTAAATGCTATCTTACGCCATACCACTACGCAGGGCATACCGGCAAGCAGGTAATCGCGCTTACTGGTATTCACTCCGCAATAGTACACACTGGTGATTATTGGTATATCGGAATTTAATACAGGATAAATTTAAATGAATGAATAAATACCATTCTCCGTATAGATATTATAAAGAAGCCGCATCGTTATGGTGCAGCTTCTTTAATTACGAAATATTGAATTAACTACGTTAAATAAGAACAAAAGTAATAAAGCCCCTGCTGCCACCCCAGAAAAAACCAACCTATATTATCCATGAACTTTGTTTTCTTCCTGCCATTTCCTATGTTGCTCCACGGTCATTGATTCGACATTTTCAGATCCATAAACGAATTTCCAAATTAATGTAGCCTTTGGAATAGTTTCTTCCCCCATTGAACCGCTCTGTATTGCAAGCGATACGCATTCAAGTAGACATTCTTGATAACTTTTCATGTTTATGTTTTATTTATTGGTTTTGCAATATTTATTGTTGGATCAACTTGTACCGTTGCCATAATAAATCCCATATAGTATAGGTTTGTATAATCACCTTTAAGTTCAATTAGCTTTTTTCTAAGCGATTCTATAACTTCTTCTATGTCTATACTGTCAGCGGACAAAAGCCCTGTTTGCCTACATTTAAGCCGGTTAATCTGATCTGAAAAATCAATTTTTATATCCTCAATTTTACCTTCCTCCATGTATTCCATGATACTCTTATTTACTTGTTAGCGATTGTCTCCAAGCCAAGCTTTCTACTGGCTCTGTTGGGCAACAGTTTATTAGATAATCCCAAAATATTTTATCTTAATCCATGATTTGAAATTATTTTTATTATTTACATTTATATAAATGCCTATACACACTTTAAATTATACTAATATATAACAACCGCAAGGATATTAATGTCATGCTCTTCGGTGATAAGTTCGTCTTTATCATCGAAGCGTCTACATATTGCCATGTCTCCTAAAATACCATGTATGGTCATTAAGGGGCCGTGTTCTTTCGTTGAAACTACATCGCCTATTTTCATATTGCCTGTTTTAACTTATCAAGTCGTATATAGTTGCCAAAACTACTGATTAATTTCTATATTTATTTCTTTCCCTTTGTGAATATTGCACTGATGCCTGATATAACCCTTTTTGATCCATAACCTGTATGTTTTTAGTTTCTTTATTCCTGACCTCATCCGCTACAGAATATATTGCACTTTCGAGCGAGGCGAACTCTTGCTTTGTAGCATAGTTGCCCGGCCTCGCATAAGATACCGGCATCATTGTTGGGAATGTACCATCGTGCATAGCTTCAAGTATTGGCCTGTATTTGGCAGTTGTTTCAGCCGTACTTACGAACTCCCTGCCGTGTACTACACCCGCTACTTCTTTTGTTCCTTTATCGCCCGTATAACCCCCATCAAAAAACCCTGTTTTACTACTGGCTTCAAAGCTCTTTACGGCACCAAAAATAGTGGCACCTAATGCAACCCCTGCTGCTATGGTGGCGAGGGCACTTACTGGGTTTGCCAATGCCTTTGCGAACGCCACGGCGGCATAACTTATTGCTAATGCGCTATTAATAGCCTGTTGCTGTAGTGCATCTTTCCGCCTTTCTGCCTGCAACTCTTTAAGCCTTTTTTGTTCCAGCCCCAAAACCTCAGTATTGCCTCGCTCTGCCAGTTTAAGTGCCACGCTTACCCTTTGTTCCCTTACTGATATTTCCCTGTCTAAGTCTTTATTTCGAGCGTCAGCAATGGTATTATATGCCTGTACAGCAGACTGTGCCAGCTGGTTATATAGATCCAATGCCTGATTTAGCTGCCGGATATTCTCGCTGCTTATCAACTCTGCTTTAGTATTGGTAAGCTGGTTTTTCTTAATAATCAGATCATCCAGTGATTTCTTTGCTCTATCTATATCCGCCTGTGATGCTCCTGGCTTACCGGATATGCTACTCAATGCATCCTGCGCTTGTTGTATCTGCCCGTCAATAGCTCCTGACTGTACATTATTGATATCCAGCGCATCTAAGAAATTACGCCGTGCATTATTTCGGAACCTACTACCGCTAATATCCCCATTAAGGAAATCTTGCGCTGCTTTATCCCTACGTGTCCCCTGAGCAAGGAAATCAGCTAATATCTGCTCGCTCCTCTCTCTTGCTATGCTCGCAAGGTCGCTGTAATATTTTAGCTCTGCATTTATATCATCCCTGCGCTGCCTATCTCTTAATGCTGCTCTCGCCTGATCAAATTGCAATTCTATATTTTGTACATCGACACCTTCTTTCCTTGCTGCATCTACAGCGGCATTTCGCTGCTCAGCAAGTGCTATATCCTGTTGACGTTTAATAGCATTCCTGTTGGCCTGAATGGCTACTATATTAGGTATTCCATCGTCTGCGCTGGTAGATACTATACTTCCGGTTGTAGATACCTGTGATTGTACAATAATATCACGGGCTGTTTTCTCCGCTTGTATGCGCCTGGTATTCGCAGCGTCTAATATTTCTCCTTGTTTGCGATAGTATTCTCTGTCAGATTGTAACTTTAATTGATTGAATTTATTATTAGCCTCTACTCCTAATTCGCCGTCTTTTAATATTGCGTCCTGCCTTTCCTTTTCTATCCTTTTACGGGCTGCCAATCGCTCAGCCTCATTAAGATTGATCAGTGCAGTTACATTATCCTCGTACTTAGATTGTATTGCTGTTTGCTGCTGCTTAGCAGACAGGATATTAGCGGTAATTCGCTCCTGTAAGGATTTATTAAGCTCAAATAACTCTTCAGCTATCTTGCTTTGTCTTTGTACATTTGCATTGTCTATTTCCGCCTGCTTATCAAGTCCTGTTTGCTTTGTCTTAATTACCTCATTTTCATATTTCTTTACAACATTTAGCAGTGCATCATATATATTAGCTCCGCTTTCCTGCGCTGTTTTTGCTGATGCTACTAATTCCTGCTGTATATCGAATGGCAATCCGGATTTTCTCAATCTTTCTATTACGGCGTCTCGTTCAGCCCTATTACTTCCGTTAGGCGCATCAGAAGAGAATACATTAGATATGTCAGTAAATAAATCCCCGGCCTGTAATGATGCTTTTTGTATAGGTCCAAGTATTGACAGGATTCGCTCTAACCCTTGCTGTTTCTCATTTATATTCGCAAGTTCATCACGCCTTAATTTTTGTGCCGCCTCAAGCTGATTTTGTTCAGCGTTATACACTTCCCCGTTAACAACCCCTAATGCCTTTACTGCATCTGCTTGCCTTTTAAGTCCATCTGTACTTTGATCATAAAGAAATTTTTCAAGACCTTGCCTACCTGCAAAATCCTGCCCTAATACCGATATTGTTTTTTGCAGTTCTAAAAGTTTTTGCAGTTCACCGCCAAGTGAATCGAAGCTTGATTCCAATGCCCTGTTAGCATCTATAAGTTTTTTGCTATTACCGATAGTATCAAGTTCGGCGGATGCAAATTCAATCAGTGAGCTTGTAAGTGCCGGAATTATACTAAACCCAACACCTATACCAAGCCCTCCAAGCAAGCCCTGTAACACCTGTTTCCCAGCACCCGACCCACTGCCTATGCCGAATAGCGAACTTAATAACCCACCAGACTGCGCAGCTTTAGCTTCAGTTGTCAGATCTGCCAATTCCCTGCGTAGCTTACCTATTTCTGATGTGGTTTGCCTTACGCCCGCCGCATCTGTTTGCCGCTCCCTGGCATGCTGTAAATCTGTTATTTTATCTGTCAGCTTCTGTATCAACCCTAACTCCTGCTGTGCCGATCTTTGTACTATCTGCTGCTGTTGCACCTGCTTAGTTAACGCCGCTGTCTGTGCATCTATTTTGGCCGTCAACTCTACTACAGCCTTTTTTGCCCGTTCGGCTCGTTCTGGTATAGGGTCTTTAGGTATGTTCTTATTTAACAGGTCACGTTTCTTTGACAGTTCGTCAATTGCTTCGCTTTGCTTTTTTAGTGCGTCAATCTGAACCTTAAGGCTGTCATTACCTGTAACTTCAAGCGATAGTTTCTGTATTATTTCGTATACCTCTGATGCCATAAAAACAAAATTAACTATATTTGCCGTATGCAGGCCGGAAAACTTGAAACGTTCTATACCAATACCAGTAGTATGTTCACTCATGTGACATACGAGCCTGATAAAAAGGGGGAGAAAGGCACACTAAAAGTATTCCTGCGCAACCATACCGAATATGAATATCGGCAGATACCATCCCGCATGTGGCAGGAATTAAAGCGCGCTGCATCATCCGGCAGCTACTACAACACATACATTAAGAATGTTTATCAATATGTACGTAAAAACTAACCAAAAATGAAAAAACAACCACCCAAGACAAGGACAATCGTAACATCAGCGCAGATAATGCAGCAGATGAAGAATGATCATGAGAATGAAGTATTGAAGTTGATACAGAAATGGGCCGATGAAACAATCTATGACGGGCCTATGGTAACGGACATTGTGAATAAAACCCGTAAGGCTATGATGATCTTCAGCGACTTCATGCTAAGGATACCTTATGAAACATACAAGGCTATTGCCGAGGCTGAACAGTACACATATTCTCAGATAGAAATGACACTACAGATAATGGGTATTGCGCCAGCAAAAGAAATGGGTATGCATGATATGGCAGAATACATAGCATTTAAAGACGAACTACAAAAAATGATGGGTGCACAGTCTACCGCTATGGCGGAGAACAGGCAGCGCATAAATGATGAGAACCCATTTATTCAGACTGTAGGCGAAGCGTAAAACGAATTAATTATTTGGGCTGCATCATATTGGTGCAGCCTTTTCATTGCCGGTAGTGCCAAATGGCTGCATGTGTTATTCCCGTGTATTGTAGCCATAAATCCCGACTTGTAATCATGGGCATATAATCTGCCTGAATTGGTAATAAAGTCCGTGTCTTCCCCCATCTGTATGTCTTTAAACGGCTTTTTCTCCCATTGTCTACGCCAGTAGCATAATGTTGCACCAACCAAGTACAGTTGCCCCTGTGGTGCGATGTATTCATGCACGTTATTACGGGTTGTATCATGGAAATAGCATGATGATAGGCCGGTAATGTTTGCGTCTGATGATATGAGCGCTTCAACACTTCGGGTTATCCAATCTGGCTGGTACAGATCGTCTGAATCCATGTGCAGGATGATATCACCAGTAGCCAGATTACATAAGCCGTTACGCTTTGCGCCTATGCTACCATCCCCTGTAAACAATATTATCTGTTTGTTTTTATAGTCTTGATTGTCATAAATATCGGCTATTCGCATATTCATTCCATATCTATCTAATGTTGATGGTATTATTACACTTACCTTATGCATAGGATTCTTTTATTGTTGTATAAACATAGATAGAAATAAACACTAATGCTATCAATAAGGCTAAAAATACAAATGGTTTGCCGGTTGCCAAAAAAGTAGTGTCTCTATATGACCCATTATATTGAACAGCATAGCATGAATCGTTATTGGTAGTTGGAGCATCTTCATTTTGAATATGCGGAACGAAGGTAACCGGCCTATATGGTACTATTAGTAAATGGCTATGCATGCGGTATATATTTATGCTTTTGAAGCAAATAATCAATGTTTTTAAAATCAGTTTCTATAGGAACTCTTGGGTACAGGTGGATCTCCTTTGCTGTAAGATCGAGCATTTCAAGCAGGTAAATAATTGAGGTGGATACGGTGTGTATTTCGGTGGCATCTTCGATCAATTTGGAATAATCAAACAGGCTGATCCCATTAGTTATTTTCATTTCAACTCCTTTTATTGGGATATTAATCCTTAAATTTCCTTCGCTACCAAAGGTATTATTAATGAGAATATTAGGATTTTTTGAGCCTATATAATTATCAAATGCAATGTCGTACTCTTTGCTAGTATCCCTTACCCACATCGCCTGCTCTTTCCATATCTGCCAGTCTAAGCCATAAAGTAGGTACTTTGCCTTCATCACATATCTATAAGGCAACTTTAACAAATCACCTGCAAACCTGAAAGGCAAAATAGTGCAAACACCTACGTTTTCTACTATACATTCATATTGATTTGTATTGTTGTAGTCTATCTGTAATGTTCTCCAATCAACGAATGTAATATCTGGGAAAGCCCTATTAAATCCCTCTACAAATTGTGGGAATATAGGCCATAAAATAGGTCTGCCGTCTGCTATTATTTTTGCAAGTGTTATTGTAAAATGAATATCGCCGTGGCCAAATGGCTGGTTTGGTATTATTGTCATTTTATAATCCTTTTGTTATTGATGAATAATTTACTCCTTGTTTTATGGAATATATGGTTCTTATGTGAACGTTGTATTCTAAAGATAATGCTTCTGCTGACAATGGACTACTATATATAGCTTTAGCTTGCTCATTAGTAAATCTTGAATTATGCCTGTTTTCACCCTTACTTATTCTAACCAAATTATTAGAATATGCATGCCTCATGTTTTCAGAAGCTGTACACCATTCTAAATTAGTAACATGGTTGTTCTGCTTATTACAATCAATGTGGTTAGGATTAGGTATAAAAGACTGAGCAACTAAACAATGTACTTTTCGGCTTACAGTTTTGCATTTTACAGATAAACTCACAACCTTATATCCACCGATGTCTATAAATTGTTTTTTTATTTGTCCCTTGATTATTCTAGTGGCGCTTACCTTTTTCTTGCCTAATACAGTATTTACAGGTCTGTCTAAAGATTTTACTCTTCCGAGGTTTGATATTTCATAAATACCTTCGTAGCCTTTAATGGGTAGGAATATTTCCGTAACTTCGTTCATATCTTTTGTTTTTAGCAATTCAAAGATACGAAAATGCCCGCATATTATTGCGGGCATTTTTTATTCGTGTTCCTCCACCGGAAAATAGATTAACGTGTCAAATGTACAGTATTTTTCTTATTTAGTGCGCTCAATTTTGAGCTTACCGGATATGTGGCGGGTAGTAACATTTCAGCAGGTATGCCACTATGAGAGAAATCAACATGCCTGCTATGAAATCCGAATTGCCCGGAGTACATATTGGCTCCGCGGATAGCATTAGAACCGTAAGCCTCTATGCTGAACTTATCGGCCACCTCGGCAGGAGCGAATTTAATACCGAAATCATTTTCTAAGCTCTTGCGGTATATCCGGCATATACAGTGATCCTCAGGGTGCATGTGTTCTAATGGATTATCAGCTAGTATATCGCATAGCTTTTTACTTCGCAAGCTGAAGCCACCATTACCTACATTCATGCCATCTTTATAAATCCATGTAGCACCTATGTAGTCGTACTGTAGCCAATCGTTATCCCATGCGTTAAAGTTCACTATATACCCATCAGCATGTATTGTTAGCACATGGCTGGTATCAAACTGCTTAGTTAGTTCTTTAAGCATGAAACGGCTGTAATCATTGCGCCTTACCTCGTTATTGCCGCCTTTAGTAAATAGATCTTCAGTAATGATCTTCACGCCGCCAAAATCTATATCACGCTGGCTTATGGTTGCGGCTCGTTCTATGCCCATTACATCATGGCTATCTATACCGAATAGGGTGACGTTAGGCAATGACAACTGCTTGAAGTCTTGGGCTACGTCTGCACCTGTATGCCCCATGCTGGATTGCAATCCTATGTGCTGTACCACTGATGGGATTGTAATGGCTACCCCACAACACTTTGTAGATGCCGAAAAGTCCCAATTACCTGCTGCTTCTTTAAGTGCAGGTTTAATAAATGCAGTGTATATCTTTTTGTCAAAAAGCATATTAATACCATTGGCGCGCGCCTTAATGCAATAACTTTCGTAATGATCGGTTACTGGCTCTTTGGGATTATTAAATCCTGAAACAATATATGTTTCTCCTGATTCTTTTCGCACCTTTAGTAATTCCTCTATGAAATCAGGCTTTACTATAGCATCACTATCAAGATTAATAAACATACCGCACCCCTGCTTGATGGCATACTCTAACCCAGCAAGCAATGCCCCCTTAACGCCTGTATTTGTCTGCTTAATATACTTATGAGGCAATGACAAAAACGGCATCTGTTCGGTGCTGCCATCGTCAACCAATACTATCAGGACATTATCGGGTATGTTAGCATTTTCGAGTGATGCAAAGCATTGTGCCACGTACTTTGGCCTATTGAACATGGGTATTACTAAGGCTGTTTTCATATATCACCGTTTTGAGCCATCGCCATGAAACTGTTATTCAGGTCAACACCGCTTACGAATATATTCAGCCATCCACGATCTTTCAGGTAGTTTCTGATTATCTCAGGCGTGAAACTGTGTATATGCTTCCGGTTATGTTGTGGCCGCCAGTATGTTTGTGAGTAGTCGGGTAGGTATAGAAATAGTACACCACCTGTCTTTATTTTGGTCTGCCAATAGTCTAAAACTGACACCCAATCCTGCAAATGTTCCGCACAGTGCGAACTGAATATGTAATCAGCTACCCCATGGGGTAAATTATAGGCATCGTATTCAGGATTAATAGCAGGATCAATACACAATGCCCCCGGGAATGCCCATTCTTTACGGTTACACCCTACATCATAACCTACACCCTTACATACCTGCTGCGCAAAAGGGATAGCAAACTTAGCGGCAAATCCTTCTGCCTGGAATGCGGGATATAAATTCCCGTTGTGTTCAATTGTTTTTATCATGGTTAGGCAGTTGTATTGGTTTTCATTTGTTCTTTAACTGTATCAGTGTACTTTTTGTATTGGTAGCATCTGTGGTAGTACTCGAAATATTCACAGTCAATAAGATAATCCGCATCCCTTTGGTTGCCCTCGCTCCGTGCAAGTGCAGATTGCAGCACGCCGTCTCTTATGTCGTTGGCGATTGTTTGAGGGTGGATATTGCAGTCAGACCACTTAGTATCTGATCCCTCTGTTGAAAATATTCCCTTGCCGTTAAACCACGCAAGGCTGCTGCATATTCCGGTGTAAATGCGATACCCAAGTGCAAAAAAAAATCATAAATATCAGGGTGTTCATTAGCCATTCTTACTTTCTTCTGCGTCCACGCATCAACAACACGGTCATGCGGTTCCCCTTCAACCATACATGCCAATGCGCCCATGCGTATAGCGCACTGCTGGTCCACTATGGTAGTCATTCGGTACTTTATGTTATTGGCTATTACGCCTATATCTGTGCGTAGTGTATCTGAATTCAGCTGCTTATTCGCGTGTGACAGCAGGGTATCAGTGAAAGACTGTAGAACTTCTTTAGAAATGCCGCACCGGCTGTAGGTGTCTTGCTCCTGCATGGCCATTTCCCGGCTCTTGTGATACCCGTAAATCTCTGTTGGTGAGTAAAATATAGTACCGGTTGGCTCGTGTGTATATACAGCGACAAAATCCGGATTGTCTTTGTAAGTCATAAGCAATATTACTTATTTTTATTAAGAACGGCAAGATATTGATCTTTTATGTACTTATTGAACATGCGCTGCATCAGGTAACGCATGCCATCGAAGTAATCCATTTTGTAGTTGCCACGGTCTTTGAGTAGTTGTGAGCCTTTCACGCTATCTGGGTCTACCGTAGCTTTGCGGCAGTCGTTAATCAGGTTCTTACACTTGGGGTCTATCAGTATAGGATAGTGTGTAAACATGGCATTACACAGCAACCGGCTGTCTGCGTGCTCAAGGTTATGCGTTTCTAGCAGTAGTTGCTTATCGCTCAGGTTTAGAAGAGATTGTATAATCTGGTATATCGTCTGGTTACGCCCTACGTCCTGATTCTGCCCTGATCTATCACCGGTGATGTAAAATATGCTTGATGGGTATGCCGCACGTATATGCTGACATATGTCCTCAACCTTGATATGACCACCAAACTCATTTATGCAATGAAGGAAACAACCGATGCCGCCCTTGCGCTCTGTCATCTGCCATGCCGTACAGCTTAGCGGATCTGCGTTAATGTCGAATGTGAGGTAAACCGGGTATGATTGCATGAATGGCACCGATGCAATATGACTATTTTTAAGACCAATATCACGGAATGCATGAAGCCACGGGTTGCCGTTCTCTGTTATACCCCAATCGCCCTCTAAGACCACTTTTATGATATTCTGATTGCCGCTTGCACCGATTATCAATTCATTGGCATATTGTTCCTGATTTATGAAGTGATTATGGTACAATGTGCTGCGTATTGCTACACTGTTAACGAAATCCTCTTTCAGTTTATGCGCATCCTGTTGAGAGAAAAAATAATGTCGCACCCAATGTTCCTCATGGATAGGATTGAAGCTATAAACGGCCTCTATTGGCCCTTTAAGTGTACGTAGGTTCTGATTAATACCCACAATATCTTCTTGGTCAAACTCGGTTATTTCCTCCCCCCAAAAACCATTAAGATCTACTGTTCCCTTTGATTTTTCCGGGTCATCCATTCCTTTCGCTATGAAACAATTTCCAGATCTGTGGGTAATTCGTAGCGTAGATGCATTGAATGTGAAGTCACGCCATAGCTTATACTCGCTGATTGTCTGCTTCAGTAGCTCATATTGGCTCTCTTTTATGTCTACCTGGTGCTTTCGGGAATATTGGTACTTAAAGTATGTATGGTTGGCGCATTTATTCACCAGATCCTGAGCAATATATTTAGACTTACCGCTACCACGACCACCATAGAATATTTTATGACGTTGATATTGTCCCCAATAAGGCATGTATATATCATTAACCGGCACTATCCCACCAGTAGATAATAAAATATCCCGCTCTGATTGCGTCAGGCGGGACATGAATTTAGATGCAAGTACTGGGTTAATCAAGCATTAAGTTTATCTGCAATACTCCTGAGCATATCATCACTTACAGTGTGCGTATTTTCATTTATTTGCTTGTCAGCAAGCCCAAGATCTCTTGAAATTATGTTAGCATTTAGCACACCAGCAGCAGCCCCTTCGAACTTTTGAGTATAACAAGTTTCCTCTATACGTGATATGATAAACGAAAAATCTTTAGTCTTGCCTAATTCTGATTCTTTGAATTGCCTAAAATAATTAGTACCGCAATCAAGATATAAACATAATCCTGATAGTGTGTAAGCTCTCATTTTAGGTACAATGCACTCTACTGCATCCTTTCCGTTAAACTCAACAGTTAGTATTGGGTTATCATCGCAGTATTGAAAATATTCACAGGCTGAATCCCAAAGTAAATCAGCAGTAGCGAAAAGAACATCACGGCCATGTTTACTTCTTTGTTTCCAAAACTGATTTTGTACCGGTGCAGCCATGCCCCAAAATTACGCAAATAATCCGGATTATCAAATTGCGGGCGGTGGCTTCCATAAATACGGGCTTGAGCAATAGTGCCATGTACCATTTGTCATGGTTTATTAGTTTATACACTCGAAAGTAAAAGCTGTCTTTTTTCCTTCTGGCGTAGTAAAGAATATTGTTTTGTATGTTATTTTAACTTTAACTTGTTTTTCCGCCTTTTTTGTGACCAGCGAGTGATTAATATAGCCTTTCTTATCGCTGCATGGATGGTCTGAATACCTATGCTTTGTCCCCGTTTCGTCAATGAAATATATTGAAAGTCCATTTGTGTCCGAATATGAAGCAAAAGAAAAATCAGGATTTTTACCATTTATTTCTGATATTTTGTTTTTTATATACTCAGCGCTGTAAGTGAATGTGCTTATCATGGTGTAAAGGTAAACTACTTTTTGATTACCTGTACATTATTTCTTAGATTTAATATAATTCCTTTTTCTTCAGGTGTTACCCATATTCGCTGAGCGTAGGCGGTTGTTTTGGGTCTACCTGCGCCTTCACGCTTTCCGCCTGATCCTTTCTTGCGTGGTTTAAATATATCGGGGTTGATTTTTTTTTCGGTCATGGTGCGGTGGTTTTAATTTTCATTTTTTCAAACTCTTTAGCGCAGGCACTAAAATCGCCTCCGTGCTTATACACTGTACTAATAACCATTTTGAGAAAATCATTATGGAAACCGAATTGTTTTAAATATTCTTCATCCGTAATAGCACGTAAAGACATGAATTTAACGTACAACTTTTTATGAAGGCTGCTTTGCTTTCTCATATCTGCCTGTAGCTGTACATACTTATCCAAAAGGTCATAATACAAATCTTCTTTTAGTTCAGATACGTATTCTTTGCAAAGGCCGCCGTGCTGCAATACCGTTTCCTGCGATTCCTTGCCGTGTTCCTTTGGCGATTTGGTGTGGTGTGTGGTATTGCGGCTCATGTGGTTGTTATTTGCCTTATTGAGTGTATAAGATTTAATACGAGTATTAATCCGGTCCCTAAGAACATAGGCCAGCTTCTACACGAGCTATGCAATAGATACGCAAACATAAGTCCCCATAATATCAGGCAGATTGAAAATATAAATATTGATATAATTACTTGCGTTCGAGATTTCATTTTCTCTTTTTTAGTTCAGGTGTGAGTTAAAGGGGTTTAGTCGTCCCAATTGAAATTTTTAATGTCTGGCATTGCCTGTTGAAATCCCGCATTGGGCTTAGGTGCGAACGCTTGCTGATCTTCACGCTTACTCATGCTTACCCATGCCTGAATATCTTTTGCAAAGTATAGTTCCACTGGCCCACATTTACCATCTCTGTTTTTTTCAATCAATATCCATGTTTTAATTTCTTCATTTCCCTGCGGGTCTGTACCAATTTCCTCATGCCAAATAAACATCACAATATTTGCATCCTGCTCTATTGCCCCTGATTCACGAAGGTTATGAAGTCCAGGTTTACCGCCTGCCTGCTTCATAGTTTCTCGGTTAAGCTGCGATAGTGCGATAATGGCAATCTCCAATTCAGTAGCCAATAGTTTTAGTTCACGGGTAATATTGGCTACTTCCTGCTCCCTGTTGCTATTTTTATCCTTTATGCCACGTATCAGCTGTAAATAGTCGATTATGATTAGCTGCAAGTCTGGTCGTTTCTTTTTCTCCCTTCGGATAGCACCTATTATCTTCATTAGGTTTTGAGACTTATCATCTATCCTGAATTTCATATTTCGGAATACAGGTAGCCCCTGCATCATTTTGCTTTCCTGATAGTCGGTAAGTATGCCTTTGCGAATATCAGTCAATGCGACCTCGTTTTTAGCTGCAGCCAACCTTTTAACCAATGCCGATTTACTGGCCTCTAACGAAAACACCAATACATTGCAAGGGCTGGTGGTAGATAACGCCGCATTCATGGCAAGATTAAGCGCAAAAGCCGTTTTACCCTGCGATGGTCTTGCGGCTAAAATTATCAGTTCTGATTTTTGCCAACCATTTGTTACCTCGTTTATTTCGGCGTACCCGGTATCTATCCCAGCTATAGGGGTTGGGTTAATCTTTCTTTCCTCAATTTCCATGAGTATATCTTCGTATGTTTCACCCACTGGTGTTGAACTTTCACTCGATAACCCTTCGCTTATGCTCCTTACGCTGCGTTCAGTATCTTCGGTAAGGTCGAAAATGTCTATGCTCTCATCGTAAGCCTGAGATATGGCATTGCCACAAATCCTGATAAGCTCCCTTGCATTGAATTTCTCGATCACTATCCTTGCATGTGCTTCAACGTGTGCGGTGCTTGTTACTGATCTGCTTAACTGGGTTAATTCATACGGCCCGCCGACTATTTCAATGGTATTCAATTTCCGTAATTCCTCGGATATTGTTAGCAGGTCTATAGGGGTATGCTTGTTATTCAGAGACAACATGGCCTCATATACCTTTTGGTGTGCCTCTATATAAAAGCATTCAGGACTATGTATGATGGGCATAACCGTATCGAATGTTTCACGCTCCAACATACAGGCAGCTAATACTGCCGCTTCAAGTTCTATTGCTTGCGGTGGAACTTTGCCCAATAACAGGGTGCTTATTGCGGGCTTTGGTTTATTTAGTGCCATAGTTTTTTATCCAGTTGGTTAGGGTAAAATGAGCTGATTTGTATTTTTTGGTCAGTGCCTTGTTATTGTCCATTTTAAGGCACATATCAGTTATTTGAGTAAATGTATATGTGTGTTTTAAATCCTCGTATTGTTTTTGTGTTATTGGTTTTTCCATTTGCCCAAGTGATGGAGCGTTCCTTTCTATCCATGAGCAAAAAGAAAGAAATTCAGAATTTTTTTGTTCGCCGTCAGGCAAAATATATACCTTCTTATCCTTATTACCCTTATTGTTTGGGGGTAGGCTGCGTTTACTCTCCGTTTCCTCTGCGGTGTAAGTAGCGTTTACCATATTGTTATAACTATCGTAGTTACAGACAGTTATCCGTGTAGTAACTTTTAGGTTTTCAATTAAAATCATGCGATCTGATGATAGCAATTTAAAAAAAGTTTGGACGGTTTTTTTAGTTGTTAACCAGTCTTTCGCCCAAGTTTCTAAACTCTTAATAGACTGACCGCGGCCACACTCAATGAGAGAACCCTTTATTAAAACCTTTTGACTTGAATAATTTGCAGATATAAGTATATCAAACCACCACTTCAATTTTTTCTCATCTTGCCATAACCAGTGATTTTTAATAGAACGGAATATTCTAATAAACCCCATGTTTTTATTATCATCAAAATTGTTATCTGCCATTATGGTTATAGGTATTATTATGATTTAATTTGTCTCCAACAGATAGCACAGAAATACTTTATAGCGTGTTCACTTTCATTAGTTCGGCTAATTGCCTCCAATAAATTTTCTTTAACTTGTATGTACCCAATTTTTGATATAAAGTTTTTAAGTGAGCTATTTTTAAATAATTCATTTAGCTGATATCCTGCAAAGTATTTGGTAAAAGTATTATCAATATTATTTATTTCTTCGGCAATTCTTGCTTCAACCTCCTGCTGCGCTTTAATAAAGTGCTTATATTGTAACTCTTTTTCCTTTATTATAGATGTTTTTTCGGATAATGAAGGTATTATTTCAGTAAGTTCATTGTTTGATTTGCCTCTATTGCAATCAAAACATGATGTTATAAGGTTGTCAGAATTGTTTTTACCCCCTTTGCTTACTGGGTGAATGTGGTCAACCTCTAAAACTACCTTTGGGATAGAATTACCACAATATTGGCAAGTAAAGTTATCACGTTTAAATACCTCAAACCTTAATTTAAGGCTCAGCGAACTTCTTTTCATACAAAATAAAAATAGTCTTTTATCGTAGTGGTGCTTATGATAAATACACTCTAAGGTGTGAATATCCCACTACGATAAAAGACGTATAATTAAATGAGGTGTAAAATGCAGTTAATTTTGTATTCATCATAAGCACTGCTAAATTACAACTTAATTATGTGATTTACAACTAAATATAGTTATTTAACCGTTAATAAAACAGTCCTTGCGGTATGCCTACTGCCGGCAAAGTAAGTACCTTATCCCACCATGCTATAAAGGATTCAACATCATGGGCGATAAAGTGTAATGCTCCTGCCTGCTGTGCCTTTTGTTTGTACTCCTCTTGTGGCTGGCGCATACGGTCTTTAGTTAACATATTTTTTATTTCTATCTTTATACTGTAGCCCCTGAAGGTGACGCTCGTGTCGGCACTACCTTTCTTACCACTGCTCTTGATCCGCACCGACTTACCCACTATTACACCACCATTCGCAGTCTTTATATCCTTTTGCTTAATAGTTCTACCCTCTACGCCGATCCGCTCTGATAATGCCCCATGCCATGCGGTATAGTCGATAATAAACTTAGTGATCCCGTTGGTGGTCTTAATATCAGGGTATTTCGGAAGGCAGTAATGACCATCGGCGATAATGCCAGGTAATGTGTCTTGGTAGTGCTTATAGTGCGCTTCGGCGTAACGCCTCTGCCATTCAAGTTTTCCTGTGTAGCTTTGATTCATACTTTTAACTGTTGTGTTGCTGTGAATTAGAAAAGGGTGTGTGGTTATGGTAGTACTATTGAGTTGTTGACTTGATTACCGTATACGTCCCAGCCTTCGTACTCATAGTCAGGGAACATTCCTTCCCGTGAACGTGCAAATAATTCCAGTTTTTTAGCCTCTGGTATGCTGTCTTTAACCGCCTTGGATATCAATTCCCTAAAGTAATGAGGCTTTTGTGAGTGCTGCCCACTTTTACATTCGTGGTAATTCAATAATCCTGACCTAAAAGCCTTTACATTTCCTTTTACTCCGAAAAGTATATGCTCTGTTATCCCCATAAACCAGTAACCAGAACAGCTTGTTTTCTTCCATGTGAGCATAGTCTTATATTTAAAGCCCCATTTTTTCATTAGCTCTAATGCTTCAGGCAATAACGGATTAGTTGCCCACATAAACAACACGCAGTCCTTTTCTGTAATTTCCTTAATAGGCATTTCAAAAAGTTTTTGCATAGTCATTAAGTCATACCTGCCATCAATTGATATCTCTTTACCTGATTCTTCAGACTTAACGGATGTATTATCGTATGTCCAAGGCGGGTCTGCGTAAATAACGTTATATTTCTTATTCATATTACTGCTTTAAATCTGTTATTAATACCGGAAATCTTTCCCCCTTCCATTCGACCACCACTGCGGGTGCACTAATGCTGATTACTCTTACCTGTACGCCCGCTGGTGCGTATTGTATACGGCGGCCTGATATAGCGGCTGTACTGAGCGTGTATGTTTGTCCTATTTGTATCATGCGATGCCGTGTTTCTCCCTATACTCAACCTTCAACCTTTCAACAATATCGGTTATCTCAGCAATGTTTTTGACATCAGCTATGGTGTCAATATGTACAGCTATATCATGCATCAGGTCTTTGTTAAGGTCACTCTTTATAGTATCCCATGCATCAGACCTGCCACGGGTCATAAGCTCGCCTTTAAGATGCTTGAAGTTGTTCTTGGTGTTACGGATAGCCTGCTTCATGAATTCAGGTGTAATCGGGTTATATAACAGGCTATCGTCAGTAAATCCGAGTATCTCCATCAGGTACAACCGGCGGCGTAGGTCTTTGGTAAAGTCTATTAGTTTTGGATCAGTCATAACGATAAATTAAAGTGCGTGAATCTATTCTTACGTATCTGCCGCCAGTAAGCGGTTTAGGTGTCTTTAATACTGGTTCAGGCTTATGTACGGGCAGTGCTGATTGTTTCTTTTCAGCGCGGGGGAGCACTTTAACCTTTGCGCGCTGCTTGCGTGGCTTAACCGGCACCGGTGTGCGCGTGGTCTTTTTCGGAATATCATATCCTTCTTTTCTCCACTTGCTTATGTACCGCTCCAGTGATACAGCGGTACTACCTATGTGGGCTGCTATATCTGCAAGTGGTTTGCTCAGGAAATTCAGCCGAACGTACTCAATATCTTCCGGCGTGAAACTGGTAGTATCTCTGCGATGCTCTCCACTGCATTTACGGCTGCAGAACTGGTTGACATAACGATAAGCCAGGCACTTCCATCTGTAATGAATATTGTCGCACTGATTGCATATTATCTCGATCTTAGGCATGTTATCCGCAATTCGTGGTTAGGTGGGTAATGGAGATCAATGGCGTAAAGTGTCATGCTATGTTTTATGTTGGCTATCTCTTGTGCTGCGAATATTTCGGTGAAGCTGTCGGGTACTGGTGCGGGTGGCTTAGTTGGCCTCCTTTCGTCTGCTATTGTTTCGGGGCTCATGGTCGGTTGAAGTAAGGTAGTTTCTGAATTGATTGGAGATATTCTAACTGAGTTCCTATGTACTCCCTGCATAGTTCCACTTGCTTGTGTACTGCTTTTATAAGCACATCATCCCGCTTGAATTCAAAGCGTTTGAATCGTAGCCAGTCCGGCAGGTTGCTGAATGTCATTTCTTCCTTAACCTCATCCCAAAGATCAGCAGGCACTTCGTCCATACCTAAATCTTTAGCCCTATAATAAGCGGTTTTATCGACAATGATATCCGGCGTATCCATCAGGCAGTAATTAACAGCCATTAATTCTTTCCCAAGCATATCGGCATATCCATTCACCTGCATTACATAATCCTTATCAGGTATTTCTGTAGCAAACAGCGGGAATGTCGTTTGATCGTAGCTGCACTTAGTATCTTCTACTATGTGTGGGAGCAGCATATCGCACTGCCCAATTATCCATTCATTTTCATGGTATGCTATGTTCTTAATTACCATACCGTAACCCATTATACGGGCTGATAGGTCGATTGCGGCCTGCTCGCATTCATTGCCTTTAATAGTGTACCTGTTGCTGAATCCTTTGCGCCTGTTGTACAGTGCCGCCTGCTCTTTTATCCATTCACGGCAGAACGTTTTTGCCCCGTCCTGCAAAGCAGGTGGTGCATCACGCTTTGCTATAAGTTCGGTTAGTGTATCCTGTTGCTTTTCAGTTATCCCTTTTACGAGCTTCTGAGCTTCCAAACTACCAAGTTCCTGCATTTGCTTATCAGTAGGCCTATTCAGCGCACCCCCCATTATCTTGCCTATCTGTGAGGCGTGTATCTTGAATTTAGGTAGTTGCATTAGTGTCGGGTTTGGCGGTTAGTAATTTTTCATTGTCAACGGATATGGTATAGTTTTTGCGTATAGCCTCTACAGTAGTATTGCCTGCCTGAACCGCAACCAACGCACCGGCCCATTTTTCATGAGATGGTGTAAGCTCCGGCAACGCCGGTCTGGATGGACGTACACGAAGCGCGTCTACTGTTTCCCCAGCTATCTTTACCTTTGCTACGAATAAGGTTATCCGCTTGCCGATCCAGTCCTCAATGAACGGGCTTTCATACATTTTTGTTATGGTTTTTGCGTTGGTAGCATTTATAATGAAAGGCTTTTGGCCTACCAAATCAGCGACTGTACACATGTCTTTTTTGCCGTCTGCACCCTTAACTTCTCTTACATTTACCGACTTGATTTGTACGGTAAGATCAAGTGGTGCACCTGTTTCCATGAGCGAGTATGCTCCAATGTAGTCGGGATTCTGCAGTTTTTTCCAATGAGTTTTTTGCTCCATTGTGTTTGTTTTTTTGTTAATTTATACTGTTATAATTGTATTACCTGTAATGAAATGCGCCCTTACTTTTGCAACAAGAGATTCAACATTAAATGCGCACATGCAGTTAAATTCTGATGATTCACTCCTGATTGATGCCCAATACTCCATATCTCCGCTGTCTCTTACTTTCGCCTCTATTGTTAGTTTGTCGTTGCAGCCTGCGCTGATCATGATTTCTTTTAGATCTGCGTGTAGTTGGGTTAGGGTGGTGGTGGGTGGGATTTGCTGTAGCAACATTTCGAGCTCCTGTATAGCGGCGTCTAAAAAATCTTTGTTCCCTTCATTTACGTACTTGTAGTTCTTTAATTGCGCAATCCGGCTTTCTATTATCTCTTTCATTTTCGTAAGTTTATCCGATTGTGGGGGTTAAGAATTAATGCACTCGTTTACAACATTTGCAACTGCTATAGACATCTTAGACTTGAATATAGCATCTTGCTTTAGGTCATTGCTAACCTTGTCGAATAACCCGTCATTGTTACTTATGATTGTTTTTGCAACCTTGTGCGAAAACGCTGAAACAATAGACTTTTTGAAGTCAGGCAGATTTATAACCTCGTCAAAACTTGAAGTTATTATTTCACGCAATTGCGAATTCCTGCTTTCCACTACAGATTTTATAAGCGGCAATAGCGGGCTGTTGTACCCCTTTAAAGTTTCGCTTATGGCCGTATCTATAGCAGATTGAACTTTTGAAACAATACTTTGCTCCATAGTTATTGGCAGGTGCTTTGCATCAACTTTTTCGCTTATTGATGCAACAAGTGCTGTTACGGTGTCTTTAAATGCCTTGTTTTCTTCCCTGATTGCGCTAAGCGTCTGATTCAGGTATGTTATTTGTTTTTCTTCTGCGCTGGTCATGTTTTTCGTAAGTTTATCAGTTAAGAAAGTTTGTGTTCGGTGATGAAATCGGCGAGTAGTTGATTACATTTTGCCGTAGATGGCTGATATCCAGATTGTGGCGTGAAATAATATTTCCTTCGCTCACTTATCGCCAGTGCTTTGAGGCGGGTGATTTCTGCGTCTTGTGACTTAACAAGCAGTTCGAGTATCGCTATTTTATCTTTATATAGCTCCTCCATGTGTTCTTCGTGCGTCATAATGTTTAGTTTTTATGTGCGTTACGGCGCACGGGTGGGAGTTAATCATTTTTTTTCATTTCGCCAGCAGGATTAATGTATAACCCTAAAAATTCAATTCCGGTCATGAATACATTTTTAGCTTTTTCGTAGTCTAAAATATCTCCATCTTGCGTGGGCCTACTACCTAATTTTAAAATTCTGCCTACCGCTAACTGCATTGCGCTATTAGCTTCTTCCTCGTTATAGAATTCAATATTTTTACCCATAATCCTATGTTTTTTATCACCGCTTCATTACGGTCTGTCAAAGTTAAGTTGATATTTGTCAACAAACAAATAAAAAGCAGATTGTTTTTTAATAAACACCTGAAACCCGCTACTATATTGGTTATTATCTTCTATCCTTGTGAATTACTTCACCTATATGGCATGAAATAACCCACGTAGCACCGACTTTTTTAGCGTGTTTCACACCACTAAGGGATTCTTTTTTTCTGTCTTTCAGGCATTTAAGTATGTATGCCCTGCTAAATCCTGACAATTTCGAATATTCTGTTGCGCTTATGTACTCCATTTTGCAAATATAGTTGATGTTTGCCAATTTATTTAACCTTCGCAATTCTTCTCGCAACCAATGCGATAGTTGCGAACAACCCCAATGCTACCCATGCAGTAACCGGCATGTGACTTACGATGTATTGAAATGATTGTGGCTCCATTATGTTGTTGGGGTTAAGAGGTGATCGAATTGGGTGCCGATTACTTCAGCATACTTTGCATCATCAGAGTAAGTGAATACCTCGCCATAGTTGGATTTATATTCCCTGCTTAACTGCTCGTATATCTCGCTGTCAGAAAGTAACATGTTGCTGTGTTCAAGATATTCGCCTTTAGGTGATTTATATTTTTCGTCAATAATATTTTCTATAATAAAATCAGATTTCGCATAAACCACATTGCCAAAATACTTATCTCTCGTATTATAGAACATCAGCCATAATGCTAGGTTATCATGCTGGAATATCTCCTTCCCATTCATATCATTCAGCCCCGTATACTGCCCGACAGTTTCGGGAATGACTTTTTGGTGGTATTCAGTACGCATAAATGTACCATATAGAGAGTAGCAGCTATCATAAATATCTTCGTCTGATCCTTCGAGTATGAATTGATTTCCCGTAAATGTTACTAATAGACTACCATACACCCACCTATGCGGTGCTTTTGCCGTGATGCCTCGGAATTTGATAATGCGAGTTGTGTTGCTCATTTGTTTATGAATTTGATATTATAAATGGTATTTCATCCGTAAGGAGCCGGTATTTTTCTTTAGTCCAATTTTCAGAGAATACGCCTTTTGGGTACATCTTGCAAGGCATCGCCATCCCAGAAAAACTATCACCATGCACACCACCTGTGGTTAATATTACTATCTCTGGTATATCTTTACTTTGCACCCATTGTTGGGATCTGAAATTTATTGCCTGAGTTTTTGCGCTATCTATTTCTATTTGTTTCATAATCTCTTTATTTTTAAAATGCTCAAAAATATTGCTCTGTTTCTCCGATCCCGTAGGTTATGCAGGAATGTCACCGTGAGCATATAGGTGCGGCGTGCGTGTCGGCGGCTCATGGCAGAAAATCAGGATTAGAGTTAATCATACGATAAAGCCATTCATCAGCATCCGGCGTAATATCAGGTATCAATAGATGCCTAATTTTACACCATAGTAGCACCTCTTTTTGTGCCGCCTCCATGAGCATCTTTATATCATCTTCCGTAAATGTAGTGGACGACTTATGAATTTGTGTTGGTCTATTCTCTACTAAATCTTCTATTATCCTTGCGTTTGTTCTCATATCGATTTCTTTTTATCAGCAGGTCGCCCCGCCGCTGTGATCAATCGGATGTTCTATTATTATCGCACCATCACCTGCGCTTGCAACCATGCTTACGGCATAGTTACGGGGCGTTATGGCTGTGTCTTGCTCATTGTATACATAGTCAGGCCGTGATAGCATTGCAGCGGCTAACATAGCCTTATTCTGCGCTCTTCGTGCCGCTTCGTAGTCAACCATGCTGCTATCGTACAGATCTCTGTATTCTGCCAGTACCTGGCCTATTTCGTAGGTCGTGTACCCCTTCTGCATTGGTGCGAGGTCTATTTGTTTTTGACAGTCCGTCATGCATTTGAGGGCCGTATCCATCTTGTCGAGTTCGTCTGCTGCTGTGAGCAGGTGTGTTAGTGGGGTCATAATATATCAGTTGGTTTTATTGCTATTCCTGCTTCGTATAAGTCTATACCCATGTATGGGAGTGCGTATGATTTGGAGCGGAGAAAGTCGGTAATATCTGACATCCTGCATATAGTTCCGAGAGTCATTTTAAGCCATTCGACATTTACATCTTTCCCACGCATATCAGGCCAATGTATGTAAGCCATCTCCACCGCATCTTCATCGCTGATTTCTGAAAGAGGTTTAGCGATAATCTTGCAGTTCTGTATGTTGTAATCATACATTCCGCCTGATGGCTCGGTACATACCAAATCACCACTGCTGAAATCAACGGCTATTAACCTTGCAGTTTCTTTAGCGCCCATGGAATCTGTATGCTCTACCTCGCACGGCGCATACATCCCGAATACTTTCGCTTCCTGTTCGTTTGTTAGTGTGTTCATTGTTTAGTATTTTTAGTATTTTCTTTTTCAATAAATATTGCAAGGCATATTAAAATGATAATCACCGATATGGCTACAGCAAACACTCTTACTTCTGTGTCCCACATTTTTGGATTAATATTCCATAGGCAAAATGAGAATGCAATGTATATTACCAGTAAGCACATTAAAGATATATTTATTGTTCTCATTGTTTAGTTTTTAAGTATGCTTCGTAATCTTGTTTGGTTGCAGGTAGAAAATCGTTTATTCTTTTACCGCCGAATTTCCACTCCATGAATTTTTTATCTAAGTAATTTGCAGGCTCAATATGGTATACAATCACTCCATGTGTCCATAGTGTTGATATATATTCTGGCAATTCCTCAATCTTGCGATCTGCGGACCACGTAAGGGGCAGGAAGATGGATGTAGATTTATCGACTTCTTCTACCATTTCTACAGTGTGTTTACTGGTCAGCACACCTACTTTGAAGTAGTAATTCAATGGTGACTTTTGAAGTATATCACCAATTTCAAATTTACTGTTAGGATAGTAATTTGTTACTATCACCCTCGGCATCATTAGTTGTTCTGGTGTCATTTCTTTCGTTTTTTATACTCACCGCTGTTAGTGGCGAATCGTTTTGGTGAATGTATTTTAGGTAGTGGATCGGCATCTATGTAAGTACCATCAAGAAACGGTATTGATTGCGAGGTACTACTATGGCCGCCTATTATTGCCATAGCGCTTAATAGTGCAAGTTTACGGCCTATTAACTTGTGTTTAGGCTTGAAATCCACTGACATTTCTATTTCTCCGTTAATGAAATCCTGCCTCATATCTTCGATCATTTTACTGTATTTTAGCCTTTGTGAGTAATGCAGATATATACTTTGCTCTTTTCTCGTACATTTCGACCATTAATCTTGAGCCTCCTGTAACTTCTTCCGCTACCGCAAGCCCATAGAGCGCCTTTGGTCATTTTGGCTGCTATTTCTTTTTGGCTTCTCATGTTTTATTATTTATTTTGATTGTGGGCAATGAAGTGTGCGTGTTAAATAACTGATATGGTATCAAGCCGGATAGAATTTACAATATCAGACTTTTCATTTTCGGGTATACTCAGATTATATATCTCTTTGATTAACATATCCTCGGTGATGTGTACATTGTTGGCTATTATATAAACCTCATCCCATGAATCAGTTGATAGGTCTGCAAATTGCCTCCATGAATTGGCACGCGCTACTTCGTGAGGGAATCCTTGATTTTCGTATATTCTGATATCCATTTTCTATATTTCCCCCGCTACCTGCGGTGGTGTAAAAGTACATAAAGAAATGAGAATAGCAAATTTTATTAAGAAAATAATTAAGAAATTTATTTCGGATTTTATTTTGTTGTTTGGATTAGTTATGTATCTTTGTGTAACAAAAGCAAAAACATGGCTCACCACGTAAATCATATCGATCTAAAGAAAACTAAGGCGGTTGGACATGAAAATAACATCTGTTATAACTTAACTTATTTCGGTGTTATTCATATGCTTAGTTTTTATCAGGATGGTGATAATGATACATGGTTTGTGCAGGTTTCAAAAATAGCGGGTAGGCGGCTCGATGAATCTATGGCTATCTACTATCCAGACAGCAATATTCAAATAGCTAGTTACCCAACATTACAAAGCATTATAGATACTGTTATGGATTATTATTACCGTGGCGAACTATTGATAGAAGATTTTTGGTACTAAAACAACGTAAAACAAATGGATATATTCAAAGGAAAGGTTATTGCAGAACAGACAAAAGTACCATACTGGAAAATTGCAGAGTTTTTCAGGGGCGTAAGGTCGGTATTGACAGCAAAAGAAATATCGGCAATTCAGAAGTACGAAAAAAAGCAATCGAAAGCATTAAGGGCTGCGCTAATATCACACACGCCTAAACCTGAAAAACAAAAAAATGACATCAGAACAGAAAGTTAGACAGAAATATCCACGAGCGTATGCAGAACGATATTTATCAGGAATGCAAGAGGCTTATTATCTTGTATGGTCGAGTTACGGACAAGATAAGATACGGCTGTCAGAAGGTAAGACAAAAAGTAATGCATGGGTTAACGCTGCTAAAAACATTCGCCCATGACACCCCCCACCGAAAACATGAAGGACATGCTGCGCAAGATGCGTAAGTGGAACGGTAGGCTAAAGTATACGGGTACGCCTTCGTATACGTACACGTTGCTATGTAATTGTATCCGAACGGTTGAGCACACCGGCACTGCCAACGGGCTAATATCCCGCAAGTTGGTTGAGCTGAAAGATGGGGTGTATGTGTTAACCACTGAGGGGCTAAATGTTGAGATATGAGCAAGGTTGACTACGACCCAATAAGAGACCCAGAAAATCTTGTAGACCCGATAACGGGAGAAAAGAAAAGCGCACACGCTAGACAGGGAATAAGCAAGATTGAGTGTACCGCTATTCATAAATGGATAAAATACCATTACGGAAAGGCTAAAAAATGCTCTTTTTGCCATACACCTAATAGTAAAAGATACCATTGGGCTCTACGTCATGGGTATTTATACGAAAGAAATATAGAGAATTTCATTGAACTATGCGTTAGTTGCCATTTTTCTTATGACAAAACTCCTAAAACACAGAAAACAAGAGATAGAATGCGTTTATCAAATTCGGCTTAGATGCACTATTTGCAAAGGCGATGAATCTATTGACTTTATGTCTCTAAAACTTTGCGCAGACTTCTTGGGAATACGTAGAAATCATGAATTCTTTAAAAAATCAGGTAATATTTTTAATGATTATAAACTACAAAGACATGACAACACCCATACAAATCGCCATTAAGCGGATAAAGGCTAAAAAATGGGACGACATCAGAATGGATCGTTCAGACACGCATGATGACGCATTAGATGCAGCCATAGAAATTCTCACAGACCTGTTGCCAGATGAGGAGAAGTTCGCAGAGGATATATGGGATCAGGCGAGATACTCAAGATCCGTACATGATGGCCCGACATTCATCGAATATTACTCACAGTTCAAGCCTGAAGATAACAGCTTGAAACAATACAGTAGGCAATGACCACAGAACAAACCGAAATCGTTAAATCGCAATGCGCATTCTTAGATATTCCAGAAGTGCATCATGCAGAAATATTGCGCATAGTACAGGATCGTATGAAATCAGCTGCCGAACAGGCGTATAAGCTGGGTCGTGTTGATCAGTCACGAGGTAACCGTGTACCGAATATTGTTGAGCATTTAAAAGACCATGAGATAATATGAACACACAATTAGCGCAGGTAAGCGCAGAGCAGGCGGCAAAACTCAAATCACTTGGGTTTTACTGGAAAACTAACTCATATTTCTGGGATTGCTCAGAAGATAGTTCCGGAGCTCTCATTATTGATGAAGAGCGTGATGAATGCAACTGGAACGTAAATGAAGAATACTATTCTGCCCCCACACTCGCCCTTGCGGCCCAATGGCTACGGGAGAAGGGTTTCCATGTGCATGTTGAGGTATGCCCGGATTTTATTAAATGGTATCCCAGAGTAACAGAAGAAGGTATGGGGTATGAGAAATTTGCTTACCATGGAGATCATGATGCAGCACTTTCATTTTCCATAACATTTGTACTAACCGTTTTAAAAGAAAGAGCATGAACAGCCTAATAGTAACAGCAGCAGAATCAGCAGCATTCAGGAACGGGAGTAAGACTGCGTTTGTCGTGCCAGTGAAGGGCGGAATGGACGCAAGAGCCACGGAGATTGTGCCGTCTACCCAATGGAAGGGATATGACTTCGTAGCCCGATTTAAATATCCCAGAACTGACCAAGATGTTTACGAAGTGACAAATCTATATAAGTCTCCTTATCAAATCGGACAAAAGATATATCTGCGTGAGCCGTGGAGAAAATATTATTATGTTGACCCAAATGGTTATACTCAATTTGATAAGCAAATAATTGAACTTATTTCGGAAAATACAGAGCCAATAAATGAGTATGATGCTGACGGATGGCAGGTGTTTAACAAAGACGGCAGCGAACGAATGATACCCACCCGCAGCGCCGCCAATATGCCCCGTTCAGCCGCCCGAACTTGGATAACGCCTGTTGGGTGCGAGGTGGTGAGGTGCAGGGACGTAACTAAGGCGCAAATGGTTGACCATGCTATACACTCTCATGATACTATTCACGGAAATATATTATGGCTTAATCACGCAGATGGTTGCACTTGGTTTGAAAATGTAGCCGATAGTTGGCAATCCTACATCGCCGCCAAACTATGCAAATCCTTCTGGGATGCAAACGGGTGGTTATTTTTTTATACTAGTAAATTGGATGAGAAATGACTACACGATTCTACAAGTATCTACACGCCGTGAGGTGCAGATGGTGCAACTTGCGCATATCACAGGCAGAGAAAGCATTCTACGATGACACATGCACTATCTGCCAGAATAAAATCAATCAAGCCGCAATGAATGTTATTCGCAAACACTTAAACAAACAACAAAAATGCAAAAAGAAATAATACAGCAAGCGATAATACTTAAAGTACCCCTTACGACCGTATGGGTTGGCGAATCAGTAAGTATAAAAGAAGGTGATTACGTCAATGTTATTGGTTCAGAAACGGACAACCAAAATGTAGAATGGTTTGAAGTTGAATTCAATAATGAAGTTGGTTGGTATTCGGCGCATTTTGAAAAGCATAATCTTCACTTCATTACTAACTAAAAACCACCCCCAATGACAATAGAAGATAAGGCGCGGGAGTACGCAGAGCAACAGGTAAATATAAAACGGACTGTCGAATGGGAACCTAAAGAGCTATTCAATCTGTGCATGGCGGACTACAAAGCAGGCGCATCACTGGCGATAGAATTCGCAGATTGGATAAGGCAAAACTATCACATAAATGATAACGAGGAATACTGCTATATTGGAGATGCCGGCGATGAATACACATCATCCGAATTATTCACCATGTTCCTAAACCGTGAGCAATGAGATACTTTATAGTAATGTATGTGGCATTAGTAAATTCAGGCGCACAAGCTACAGGTAATATGCAGATAGTCAGCCATACAAAGGATTATCCAAGTAGGAAACGAATAATTGAAATAATAGAGGCTGACGAACTGGGTCTAAGGAATCCTGTTATTACCAACATTATTGAACTGACAGAGGAAGATTATCAACAATGGATTAGCTAAGTAAACTAAGACACAGATAAGATTACTTTCACGAATAAAACTAAACCTGCAAATGAGAAAACTAAAAGCCATTTACCGGCTGATATTTGCTAAGCGCTGGATGCTGTACGATGATGGTCGCAAGGACTGGAATAGCGAAATAAGAATATCAGATTGTGCCGATATATGTGAGTACATGGCATCAGCGGCTATGATAGAAGACGAACAGCAGAGAGCAGTAAATGAAGTAAACAAAATTATTAACCAAAAATAATAAAGCAGATGAGCATAGCAGCAAGGTGTACATGCGGTACTGATATGGGTGTGTGCCAGTTTCCGGAGCATAGAATACTAAACACTAAATCAAATCATATGATACAGATACGTACAAAAGAAATAAACAAAAAAACGTTTATATGCACCTTCAATATGGACGGATGCAATATAACAGTAGCAGGGGGCACATTTATTGAAGCTCAAGGGAAAGCTGCAAATATTGTTGTTGATAATTTTGAACTACTGCCAGTGGAATATGCATCCACCACTACCGACCACGTTAACCACCCCACACATTACGGCGGTGCTGATAACCCATATGAGGTAATCAAGATAATCGAGCATTACGGGCTTAATTTCAGCGATGGGAATGTATTGAAGTACTTCCTACGTGCCGGTAAGAAGAGCAAAGAAAATGAGCTGCAAGACCTTGAGAAAGCAGCATTTTATTTAAACAGGCGGATAAGCCGATTAAAACAGAACAAATGAACGCAAACGAATTAATGATCGGGAATTATGTTTATTGGAATATACCCGAAAAGGAATGGGTGCCCCATAAGGTTGTTGGCATATTAGACAATAAAATAAGGACTGCTCCTATATCTATAGCCGAAAATTTATATGAATATAATCCCATCCCGTTATCGCCTGAGATACTAGATAAGTGTGGATTCCGTGCCACAGTAGAAAATGCAGGCAATATGCCATGTTTTAAGTTGAACAATTACACCATAGCATGGTGGGGCGACAAATGGCAGATGTGGATCAAAACAGTTGATTTATATAGGTCGCCTCAATACCTGCACCAATTACAGAACCTTTTATTTGCGCTTGGAAAGACGTTAACCATAGAACTATGAAATACACACTAACATTACTACTGCTTGCCGTGACGGTGAGCGGATGCAGAACAAATCAAAATATTGAACCCGCAAAATCGGTTGATACCGTAGAAAACAATGAGTGCATATATTCATGTGATTTTAAAATGCCTGTAGAAACGCAAGTAGAATATAGTGAATGTAGGCGAAAATATGCAGTTATATACAGGGGGGAACTAGGAACTCGCATCATGAGAAGTGTTAATGATCTTGGATACTGCTTTTATGAAGAAATGGGAGGCGATATAGCATTGTTCAATGATAGCTGTAGTGCGAAATATGCATTTAGTAAATATCTTGACAGGATGGGGGATTGTAGAGATTTTAAACGTATTAAAAACCAGTAACAAAAAATACTCCTTAATCAGCAAAATAACATGGAAATAAAAATAATAAACAAGTCCGCACACCACCTCCCCGCATACCAGACATCAGGAGCCGCAGCGGTGGATCTTACGGCTAATATACCTAAGCAGGGCACATACATACACCACGGATGCGTGAAGGTAATACCCACCGGCATACATATCGCCATACCAGAAGGATATGAAGCCCAGATACGCCCCCGAAGCGGCCTTTCCGTAATGGGTATAACGGTTGTTAACTCGCCTGGCACCATAGACAGTGACTACAGGGGAGAAATAAAGGTTATAATGACTAACCATTCCGTTCAATCGTATCACATCAGCAACGGCGACCGCATCGCTCAGATGGTTTTCGCTAAGTGCGAACAGGCTCTTTTTGTAGAGGTAGAGCAGCTGCCAGATAGTGAACGTGGCATTGGTGGTTTTGGAAGTACAGGTAAATAATAACTAAACGTTTCGGATCGTAACCGGTGAGGATTATATGAACACAGCGATTGATAACATCAAAGCAAAAATTCAAGACATCGACAATCAGCGTAAAGCATTGATCGAAGAAATCAGGAAAGACTTCTTTCCGATACTTAAGCCCGTATTTGATAAATACCCAGATGCGCAAAAGGTGTCATGGAGGCAGTATACGCCATATTTCAATGACGGAGATGAATGTATTTTTGGAATGCACGGCGGCTACGATAGTATAGATATTAATGGAGTTGATTACTACAATGATGAAAACTACGAAAAGCCAGAAAAGAAAGAAATGTTTAATGAATTCGCAGATACATTAGGGGCTATATCCGAAGAGTTTTATAAAGACCTTTTCGGTGACCATGTTGAGGTTACAATATTACGGAACGGTGAAATAGAAACAGAAGAATACGATAACGACTAAGTATGGCAAACGCAATTATTCATTCGGAAAGTTCGGTTAAGATGTTCGGCGGATGTCTTGATGACTACTTAGCAATTCATAATAAAATGGATTGCTCCAAAGGTCAAATAGCCGACAATAGGCATAGGGTACTTACGCATACTATGTTTTGGATTAAAGAAGTCATGGAACCTATTTTCGGTCTTTATATAACCAATTCAGGAGGCAAAAAAGTTTCCGTAAAAGACATATGTGAACGGCATATACTCGAAGATTATCGCATGAAATTTATACCAACAGTGCAGGACTTTGTAGAAAACATGGAGTTCAAAGACTGGATGCAAAATGGACGAGGCCAAACGCCCAATAGCTGTAAAATGTTATATAAATCTAAGTCGGATAATCACGACCTAATAGACTAAAACACAAACGGGGTGCAGCTATCAACTGCACCCCGTTATTTATACTACTGCATTAGGCATTACCACATACCCGCTTGCATCTTTCGGCATCAGCAGCAGTTTCTGCGTACTATACCCGAATGTTATCTGAAAATGAGGCTTATCGATTATGCTATGGAACAGGCCGCCCCATTCAATACCCATGCTTGCGGCTATCGGTGCTAGTTTCTTATAGTCGAAGTTCCAGTTTATGGCGGTTCCCTGCAATTCAGCAACATCGATTGAGAGTCCAAAATTATGATAGCTACTACCTCCCCTTGCATTGGTTACTATCTTACCGGGTGCGGTGCGCCCCTGCGCATATAAGGCGTTCTGTTCTGCTATAGTTCGCAGGCCTTGCGTTACCCTTAGCGTGATGCCCAGTTCCGCCTCAGCGGTATCTATGAAGCGCGTAAATGTATCCCGTACTTTTGGGTGCAGTTTTGATATTCGCTCAATGCTTATTCTGTCTTTCATAATTGTAAATAATGCGATAATTTCGAAGTATCAAGCGATTTTTGTAATGATCATGCCGCTGTTTTACTTTCCTGATAAACACGCTCAAACATGGCCCTGTATTCCGGCGTATCATGCTTACGACCATCGGCCCATTTAGTTGCAGATGTCGCTATAGCACCCATGATTACCTTAGTCTCATGCGCACCATTAGCCCTACGAAGCATGTCATTGAACTCGCTTAGCGCCAGTACCAATGCTGTTCGGATAGTGTCGTCTGTTGTGCCAGGGATGAGCTTAACGAGATCATCAGCATAACCGCTTTCAAGTGCTGTTTGAAACTTAGTAGTCACAGGCAGTATCTTGCAGATAATACGGCGGATTGATTTCGGTATACCACCGAGGAGGAGTATTAGTTTACGCATGGGATATGGTTTTTATTATTGAATAAATGATACGTATCCTTCATTTGTGGGATCGTAACTTTTAAACGCAAAAACTCCAAAAATTATTGGGTAAAAATCATGAAGACTTGCAAAGTCCGTTTCTATTACATATTCTCTTAGGCTATCGTATAGATACACGGTACGGTCACTAATGACCCGCAATCCGACAATGTGATTTACGCCGCCTAATTCAAATGCTACAGTTAGAAGTAGCGGTATTGTATCAATGTTGCTTGTAGGCCAAACATGAGCTTCAACCGGCAGTTGAGTGTTAAATATGTTTTTGTACAATGTTTCTACGTAGTAATCTTTACCGTCTTCCCTTAAATATATATTTAGGTCGTTTATTGTATGTCCGTTTTTACCGTATTCACACCTCACATCATTTATTATCCCGTCGTCATCGAATATATTAGAAATGGCGTACAATCCGCAGTTATGCCCTGTTGGCTGCTTGTATTTAATTTTAGTATTCATGTGTTGCTTAGTGTGTTTAGAATGAAATAAATAACACCCATAGCGACCACGCCTGCCAATGTGATTATCACAGCAAAATATGATGCTTTGCGCTCAGGTGGCGTGTAGGTGTAGTCTGTTTGGTTGTGGTAGTCGGACATGGAGTAAAGATAATAAAAAAACCGACACCATGATAGTGTCGGCCTGTTGTCCGTAGAAACTTACGGAAACTACGGATATGTTTTGCGCATATCTTTCGGGTGATATATTTGATAGCGTTCATTGCTGCCTTGATCTACAAATGGCAAATCTATTTCAAGTATAAACCAAAATAAAAACACCTGTATTTTGGAAACACATAGCTTGTGGTTTACATCATATCCATCGAATTCAGGATTGAACACAAACAGCCCTAAGCCATTACGATGTGCAACTACCTGTATTTTACCATAAAAAGCGCCAGAACGCTTTATGCTAAATTTTATTTTATTCATCTTGTGTAAGTTTTTTACCGCACCATTGCGGCGGCACAAATGTAAGCAAAAAATGCATACCCACGATGGTATGCATTTTAAGATTTGTTCCATTCATTTGAGTGGTCAACTAATTTCCGAAATCGCACTAAAACAATACGACTTCTATACTCCTTCAACGCTTACTGATATTGCGCATGGTTGCCGAGATATCCCACAATTACGGCAATGTGGGCCGCCAAGTCCTTTCCCCTATGGGAAATGACAGTTACAAATATAGTGATAAATAAAATAGTATTTCACTTGCACGGTAAATAAATTCGAAGTATGTTTGTGACAGCCAAAGGCACTTTTTACATATCGGATAGGTAAAACTATTCTTACGCAGTAAAGCCACTCGGATTGAGTGGCTTTACTTATTTTATCCTATATTTGTATCGGATTCGGGTGTCCTGAATCGGTATGTCAGCCGTGTACTTGATTGTATGCGGCTATATATTTTTACCCCTGTCCATCCGGCGTACTCTTGTTAGGCTCATTCGGTAACCCAGTTGCCTTTGCATCCTTTACTACATAGGAAAAGAACACTATACCCGCACTTTCCAGCAGCTTAGGCCAATCCCTGTGTATATCAAATGTGCCTGTCTGTATTATAGGTAGGATGGCGTTAAATATAGCACCTGCAAGTCCGAGGGCAAAACTTCTCCATGATTTCATTGGTATGATGTTTTTACTTTGATAATTATGTGGTATCAACATTTATTTCTTAAAGAGTATCTCGAATGCGCCCTTCCAGTCTTTTTGTGCCAAGGCCTTATAATCTATTGTCATTACTGCCGAAACAAGATTATTGGAGATCATCGTGATTAACGGCACCATGAACGGGGCCTTTGCGGGATAGTTCTGCATAAAATAAACGCTTGACATATACCCACCTAATATCGCTATACCTGTGCACCCTGCAATGTAGCTCCAGTTCCTTTTTTTGTTACGTATAAGATCATAGGAAAAACGTCCCATAAGCCCCATCAAAATAAGGCCTATATAGGTTATGTATCTATAAATAAACTGGGACAAGGAATCAAACAGGTCTATTTCAGGTTTCATTTTTTGCCGTTAATGGTTTTATAGTCGGATTTTAAATTACAATACAGGATAAACAAACCCAACATATCCCATGATATTTCGGCAATGCTGATTACATCATTACGCCATGATGAAACGCCATCAAAAAATTTGCCTACCGCTAACCAAAGCGTGAACCCTACAACTCTATTATGATACGGAAAGAATCCATCAATCCCATATTTTACGCAAAAATACAGCATTGTGAAAAACAGCAATGTAGCAAATTCGTCAATACTTGCCTTGTCCGTATCAGCAGATACAAACAGGGAAGAAAAGCAAAGCCCTAAAATTACGTATAATAGAATTACTGGGATCTTATTCATGATTAGCTATTAAGGTGCGGTCTGCGCCCACCGAACAAGCGTATAAATAATGGCATTTCACATCCGTTAGTCTGTATCACCGGCACTTCTTCAGCGACACGATCCATAGAGGTAGTATTGAGCGTCAAACCCTCACCCACCGGAACTTCAGCGAACAGCGTTGACTGTCCATCTATATCAGGCAGTATTGCGAACCTCTTAGGGTATGCGGCAAGCAGAAATGGCAGCTTACCTACAGGTATTCCATCGAAGTTAATCCCCGTTACATCGTCTGTAAATAGGTTGAAATTCTTGAACTTCATTAGTCTTGTTGCGGTACACATGTGCTTGGTCTTTTATTTTGGTTTATTAATAAGTTTCAAATCCGTAGGTGTATGATAGTGTTGTGGTGCCACTTGAAGTAGACACCATACGCATAAGCGCATTGGCGGGTATTCCCATTGCTACTATCGGCGTGGTCTGCGAAACTACACTATTTAATACTACTGCCAAAGATACAGTATTGGTGCTTTTTGCAATACCGCAGGCAGTCCATGTACTACCCGCATTGGTGCTATACTGAAGCTCAACCTGACCACTTGAAGGGCCTGATATGGTAGCAGTACAGCTAATGGTGATGTAGTATACTACACTTGCCTGCTTGGTGCTGCTGATAGTCCATGTAGTGCTGTTTATGGGCCTTGTAGCGGCATTTAGCGTAGGTGCTGTATATTGAGCAGTATTAGTTACAACTCCTGATGTAATACTTATTCCTGATCCGGCTGTAATTGCTGCTTGTGCCCGTGCGTCAGTATAATACAGGTTGCCGCTCTCCGCAATATTTGCCGTGGTTGGTGTCCATGTTCTGTTAGCTGTCAGATCCTGTGTAACACCAGCGATAGTAATTGTGCGTGCTCTTGGCGTATAAGTGCTTGCTGCCAATGCCGTGGTTATGCGTGCCGCTATAGCAGCTTTGAGCGTATTGAAGCTATCCAGCGACCTTGCCCATGTCATGGTAACTACACTGTCAATTAACACCCTGCCAGATGTATCTACTAAAATACCCGGCCCTGCAACTGTTGGTTTATCTATCATTCCAGTTGGCAGCATCACACCGCTGGTCTGTATCTTAGGTGATACCTGCCCATTGCTTGCCATAATCGTGTGGCTAAGCATCATTAAAACAATCATTAGTATCCTTCCCATATCACCATATTTTAAAATTTATCCTTACAGAACCAGTACCTGCCGAGCGTATAGCCTTAACCGTTGTAGCTACCGTGTTAGAGAATGCCTCATCCAGAGTAACCGGGGTTACTCTCCCTTGCTTATAAGTGTCTGCCGGTACGAACTGGACACCCGCCGCTGTGTATAATGCTATCCTTGCGCTATCAGTGGCTGGATTGACATCGAACCCGCTAAGCTGCCTTCCTGCCGGTATAGTTATGGTAATAGTATCACTACTGCTCGTTACGGGCACTGTATAGGCAAGGTTTGTTTGCTGTACCTGACTATCGAGCAAAGGTATATCAAGCGTATCAAATGGCGCAGCAGCTGCGAACTGTGTAGGGAAGTATATCGCCTCCCATAGAGGGCATACCGCATTCCCATTATAATACGATGCGTTAAAATATTCTATAGATCCATTTGGCCCACCAATTATTGACGCTTGCCCGGTCATAGCAGTAACGAATGCGCTTGTGAGTATTAGTACTTTCATTGCATTTGAGAATAATATATTGAGAAATTACCCGACACTACACCTACTGGCGGGTTGTCAAAGTTGAAGCTAATTATGTACGCCCCGTATGCACTCGCACCTGTCCATGAGTATGAAGGGTTAGTTGCTGTTGCTGTGGTCTGCACTTGGTAACAAGCTAAAGACCCAAAATTGCCTATAGAAGGGTAGCTGAACCGGCCGACAAGTGTATAACCCACTGGTGTAGTAACGTTCGTACCAGTTGTAGGCATCATAACGCCAATTACCAGTTCATTGTTCACTGATGGAGTTATACTCCCCGCATCCCCTGTTGTTACTGCTGATCCGTTATTCTTAACTGATCTCCTGTCACGCACAGGCGCATACTGGCCCTTTGCTGACACCGTATAAATTGATGGGTAGGAAGTGCCGACTGTCGTATAAGTGTAAATGTGTGGGCTTACCGATGTGCCGAAAGTAGGATTAGCAACCCTGTATACCCTCATCCTGCCCCCACTTGCTGCATCAGTAAACGATGTATCCAATGTTACAGTATTACCCTTGTTGTCGGTCAGTGTGCCCGGCCCAACCAATGAGTAATCGACTATGGCTATAAAATTCAGCGTAGCCCCACTATCATTAAATCCGGTACTGGATACTGTCATAGCATTAGCTACTAATGGAGCATTAGCCGTAGTAGACAATACCGTTACCTGTGCCATTGCAGGCACGGTAAAGAGCATGGTTGATATGAGTAGTATGTTACGGTACAAGTGGATCAGATTGTCTTATCTGCCATTTAGCAGATGATGTTGAATTGTTGTACTGGAAATACATCATGAGCGTCTTACCCGCTGTTGTCGTAGTCGGCAATGCCGTACCAGTGGCCTCAAATGCAGACCCGAAAGTTATGGCTATAGCAGATGCACCCTTAACCAATATCTCCAAACACTCGCCTTCTGTGAACGTGCCAGTAGGGTTAGCGATGGTCAGTGCGCCTACCTGTGTGGTAATGGCTTGGTATATCGTTGACGCTCCTGTATTACCTGCTATTGTAAGCGTGGTGGTGGTTGTGATAGTGGCGTTTGTTTGCCTGCGTACCACTATATCATACTTAGTGCCATCATAGGTGGTGGTGTCTGTGATATTTTGTTTAAGGTTGATGCGGCCGCTAAGCCCTGCTGTGTCGCTTGAATTGAGCTTAAGGTTAATCCTGTTACTTAAACCGGCGGTATCTGTGCTTGTGAGTTTTAAGTTTATCCTATTGCTCAGGCTTGCGGTATCATTCGCATTCAGCTTAAGATTTATACGCGTACTAAGCCCTGCTGTGTCGAATGAATTCAGTTTTAAGTTTATGCGGTTTGATAGGCTTGCAGTGTCCGTGATGTTTAATTTCAGGTTGATACGATTACTTAAACTTGCTGTATCCGAACTATTCAGTTTCAAATTAATCCTGCCACTTAATCCCGCCGTATCACTGCTGTTCAGCTTAGGTGCCAGTCCGACAGTTAAATTATACTTCGTAGCATCATAGCTATTGGTATCGGTAAAATTCTGCTTAGGCGCAGCCGCTACACTGATATTATATTTCGTACCATCATATGTAGTAGTGTCACTGTAGTTCTGTTTCTGATTGATCCTATTGCTTAGTCCTGTAGTGTCCGTACCTGCCGGGAATGATGATCTTATAGCTGCTGCCGTGTCTTTCAACTGCTTAGGGGTGGCGAACGTCACAAGGCTATCACTGTAATTTACCTTGCCTGTAACTACAGGAATAGCAGACCGCACACTATTTGCACTATCCATAATATTTTTGGGGGTAGCAAATATTATTAGGCTGTCCGACTTTAAAACATACGGCAATAAGGCATTGTTTACAGCCGCTGTTGACGGGTATGTGGTTGCATTTGGGCTGTTGATATTCTGAACCTTATTGGCGACATTTTCCGGGGTATATCCTAATGCTGATTGCTTAGTGTTGATCGCTGCCCGTAAGTCAAATGCCGTATCAAGCACTGCCGTTTCTAATGCGGCTATATCTGCATCTACACGTTGGATAGTGTCGGTGAAGCGCACAGCCGATGTAAGGCTGTCTGTGCGCTGCTTTGCCCGTATTGCCTGATTGCCGGTATCGTTACGGTAGACTGTGGAGAACCTCGTACTATCAGTAGTGCCACCACCCCCTCCACCTGACGTAAGGTATAGATAACCTGCGCTATTCACGGCAAGGAAATTTGCGGTACTGGAAGTGGCATAATATGGTAATATTACCTGTCCGGCTACTTTAATGCTACCTTTAGTATTCGATGTATCCTGAATACGGGCGGCACCGAATTGAGTATAATTCTGCGCCTGTAGGTTGCAGCACATCAGTAAAAACAATATTGTTATTAGTCCTCTCATGCTTTAGCTAATATTACCTGACCTGCGTAAAAACCAAATGATAATGCGGTAATTGTTGCCCCATTTTGGGTAAATCCCACATTGCGTAAATATGCCTGATTATCTGTGTCTATTTCTGATATATAATGTAAACCAAAGAATGCATCTGTAAGTATTGTACCATCCTGTGTAACTGTTATAAATTTCTTATCACTACCCTCAGGACTTGGCGTTATCTGTGCATTAGCATTACTTAGTGTGACAATAGTACGTAATTGGTAGCAAGTGTCATTAAGCAATGTATCATCTGGATGGTAAACCTGCATATCAAATACTGCATTGTTATTGATAGTGTTAGGTAAAACGATTGTTTGACCCTCTGCGACTGCCAACAAAAACTGTGTAGATACGCCATTAAACATTAGCATAACCAGATGATTGCCCGTTTGCTCTGCCACGAGGCCAGTGTTTATACCTAAGTCGCATGGGCCTACGTATGTTTTAATGCAGTCTACTAACGACCCTGTACAATTGCAGCTCATTGATGTTTGTTTTTATTTGTTAGTACCCATAGACCAAACATTGAGCATATAGACCAAAATACAACTAGCCACATTATAGACTGTATAGGGGTAAGAACCCAAACACCTACGCTTTTGCAGAAACAGAAATATAAAGCCATCCACGGCATGGACCACCAGAATGAGGCGCACTGTTCACACCCGCCCAATATTTTTTCAAGCATCTGATGTGTAGGCTTATTGCTGCCATATAACCTATCTCTCATCTCACTCCAATGAAAAGCAACATCGAACGCACCACCATCCTGCATCATGGCCCATAGAGCCTTTATAGCACCCATGTAGCCTATCATGAATAATATGCTTATAAATAAGAATGTTAGCAGTTCAAGCATGGCGACTGTATACATTTAAGTGATTGAAAAACAAATGGTATAGTAAAAGTAAAATGGACCGAGCATAACCCTGAATTTTCAGGTAGTTTCTGTAATGCGGCCTGTATGTTATCCTTCTTTATCTTTTTAAGCTCCTGTAATAGTACATCATCAGGATTTAACAGCATGCGGGTAATCCTCAATGTTTCCTCATCATACTGTCCTACTGTGGTAATAATGTTTTCGAGCAATAAACTACTATCTCCATTAGGGATACAAGCCACAAGGATAATATCGTACTTGATACCTATGCTCTGTGCCGGGTCTGCAATTATGTATTCCCTGTTATAGTCAGATTGTAGGCTATTTGGCAATCTAAGGTAGAAATAAGGGCCTTTATCGTCAGCTGGGAATATAATATCATCCCCGTTATTTATCTGGCCTGTGGTATCATCCTGAATAGCATTAGCATAACCTTCATTAAAGTAGGTGTTATGCTGTAAAATGAAATCCCTTAATCTATTCAACCGTTGCTGTAACACCTGATATATATCCTCTTGTTAGACGTGTTAAAGATACTAATGTCCTGTTTAAAAACTCCTGTTTTTCTTGCTCGTTTGCTACGAAAAATAAACCTCTACCGCTCATTTTAGATGTACCGTACGTCTGACCGTTGTATATCTCTGCGCTTCGCTCTGTTACTATCCCCAGCAAGACTGATTGCGCCATCTTTTGCGCCTGATAATCTTCCAGCATCTGCCCTGAGTATCGCATATTGGTAATGTCAGTACGCAGCCCCTGTATATCCCTTAATTCCTTATATCCATCTTTCAGGTACATTGATTTGCGTTCCTGATAGTTAGGCTTAACAAGCGTGTTCAAAATAGCTGTACGCTTGTTTTTCTTAATGCCATTCGATTTTAATCTTGCTGCCGGTATTATCCTATCACCCAAAGTATTTCCAAAAACATTGTTCTTACCCTGCGCATTAAAACCACCTTTTATGAACTGATTTTTTGTAACGTAAATAGGCTGTGTTGAATACTGCCTTAGTGCATTGCCATCGGTCCCTATCCCTTGATTAACAACCCTGTTTTTTATCGCTAATAACAATTCCTCTGCCGCTGGCATTATTGCTAAGTCTACTAAGTCACCACCTACCAATGCGGCGTTAAGTTCTTCCAGCCTGCTGATATGTGTGTCTAAGTCGGTCATACATTCGTTACTACTCTTACTCCCCGGCAATTCAAGCACTCATCACCATAAGCCTTTAGCATTTCAAATAGGCCCCCACTAACCATTGCATTGTATTTCTGTGCGTACCTGTTGCGCAAGTCGGGTATTACATCGTCCCATATGTTATCTCGGTTGTATGTAGTCCATCCATTAAAACGGTTAGTTTTATACTGTTCCTCAAAGAAATATTCCTGCCATTTAAGCCATATCAATTCGCCTATAAAAGCCTTTGAAAAATCGCACATCAGACTTTCATAATCACAACTACATTCAAACTGCACATTGATACCATAGCCCTCATCACGCACATCATTGACACCGTTAAAGCCATCAGCCCATGCACAGGGATTATTCACTCCATTGCAGCCACGTTTGCAGCTTATTCGAGCCGATGCAAAGTTAATTTCGCTATTATCAATCACTACGGCTATATCCTTGCTAAGTGCAACATATGGTGTAGGTAGAGTAAATGTGTTTATCCTGTCAGCAACAAAGGTTACAGCAATTGAAGTAGTGACGGGCACACCACTTTCATAGTCTAAAATGGTCAATTCACCCGCCCCGCTCGATAGTGGATAACACTGGATAGTCCTGATAATAAGTTTACGCAATCCACCACGCCTACCCGAATTCACACCATGTATCTTTACACCTCTATAGCCCGCATATGTACCCATATCAACATTTATATTGAAGACAGAACTATCATATACCCGGTCAACAATGGTTGAAGCTATGTTGTTGGCCTGTAATACACCGATAAAGTCATTTCTTACAGTCCGTATCGCTAAGGTTTTTTTGACCTGCAATAATGTCATGCCCTTGCCGTACTGTTCCGTTGCAACCTTTTCAGAGTTTAACGGCGACATACCGGCAGCTGACATGAGTGTATATCCTGAAGTGCTTACTTCATCGTCACACAAACCAATGGATACTATGTTATCTATACAAGCCATAATAAAAAAGCGGGGTATAGGATACCCCATACCCCGCCTGAGTTAGTCATTATTAAGCGAAAGTAATGGTTATTGCACCATTGTTGATCTCACCTGTAAGGGCAGAATATCCATTATAGCGAACTGCCGCACCAGCTACTGTAAATGTTGCCTGACCGAGATAATTCTCATTCATAGCCGCTACGAGTTCAGTAATGTTATTGACCAGAACATTAGGCTGCGTGTTATTACCGCCTATGGTCATGTCGCCAATAAGCAATGCCGGTGTAAATATCGCAGGGTTTGGAACCCAGTTAAAGTTGCGTGAAACTGCGGCAGGGGATGGTGTAGTACCTGTTGGGCAGTCTGGTATAACCACAGGGCATGTTTTATAAAGCATGATACCATTAACACCCTGTATGTTACATGCCTGTATTGTTGGGAATACTATATCCCAGTCCAGAGACAGGAACCATGACCATGATCCATCTTCGCCATCGCAGTCGTTAAACTTCGCATAGAAATCGAAGGTAAGACCATAGCGAGGTGATGTGAATGTACCACGGATAGAGTACAGGCCGCCAGACTTAAAGCCACGGTCGAAGTCTTCCACGCTTTTCAGATCGGTAGCGAACATACCAGCATTACGGCTGAATGTTACGAACTTCAGAGCCTCAGGATCAAATGTAAGTATGTATTCTGCCTGACCTGCAACAACTCCCATAACTGAGTTAAGGTTAATGTCATAGTACAGATGCGGAACGCCCAGCTTAGAGAAGTCCTGACCGAGTGTTGTATTTTCTGATGCAATGCCATAAGCCTTGCGCCAGTTCCATACTTCCGTGCTACCTACTATGAATGTATTGGTAAACGCTGCATCATTCTGCTCTTTCTGTATTGTCCAAAGCCCTATAGGGGTAAGCAGGCCGTTTGTGGTCTGGCTCATTGTAACCCTGTTGCCGTATTCAGTACCATCCAGATGCAGCCCCTTATGCGCTACTATCTTAGATGTAATATCAATGGCAAGCTGCTTTTCCAGTGCGCCCAATGATGCATTTATCTGCGCTTTAGCGTGCTGGCTGATGTTATAGTTGGCATCTACAAGACGCAGGTCATTAACATATAGCTTCTGCGGCCTTGTTGATATGTTTTCACGGATCGCAAAACGCTCCTGTTTAGGCTCTGCGGCTACACCATCAACGCATAAGTTGGCGGGGCGGCTATCTGCTACCACATCGCAGCGGATTGGGTAGTAACTGATTTTCAGCTCACGCAGTTTACCGGGTCCGTATGTGAAGTCAGAGCTTTCACCATCTGTATCAACGATTGTTGAGTTAAACCTACGCGCATCCATTACCGCCATGATGATTTCCTGCGTTGGCGTGTTGTACTTTTTGTCGATTATGAAGCGTTGTATCTCACGCCCTGCATTTACAAATGACATTTATGTTAAAGATTAAAAGTGAAAATATTAGTTTCACCTTCTTTTGGGTTAGGCGAGGAAGCCTGTATAAATGCACTTTAGGGTTAGGTGTGCGTACCTGTATGGTGTAAAAATACGAATTGTTTTTATAATACCAAATAAAAATAAAAAAGGTGCGGAATTAACCGCACCCCTCACCCTATACTTACACTAACCATTATGCAGGCTGTGCAGCCCATGCGCTTAGTACGTCCATCTGTTGATTGAGTGGGCTTGAAATTTTACCATCCTTCTCTATGTAATTATCTGTAGCCTTAGGCGTATTCATTTTCTCTACGGCGTTTTCCTGCCTTGCATCTTCATGCCACTGATCACGAGCCGAATGATATTCTTTAATGCGGTCTTCCACTTTGGCAAAGCCGTTTTTTGACTTATCCAAAAGGCGAATTGCAGGATTTGTTTTGTCATAAAGTTCGAATTCTTTGCTCTCAGAGTTGTATTTAACTATCGCCTCACTTTCCAGGGATGTAAGGAAGTCTCCGGCTAAAAGTGCTTTATTTGCCGTAGGCTTGATTCCCTTTGCGGTAGCATATATACCATTAAGCCCGTCCATGATTTCTTTACGGGTATACTTGCTTTCAAGTGCACCGTACTTATCAGCCCATTCTTTTTCTTTCTGCGTTAGAGTGGCATCTTTTGAGGCCATTACCTCGTTAAGCTGCGCCGCAAATGCTTCTTTATCGCCGCCGGTAGTTTTCGCCCAATGAGCGAATGCCAACTGCATAGCCTCGTCACTGTTTTTACCTTCTATATCTGATTTTGACACGCCGGTTAGCTTATGCAGCTGATTACGTATTGCATTATTTATCTTCCCAGCTACTTCGCCATGTATCTTGCCTGTTTCTTCGGTAAGTATCTTTTGAGATATAATAGGTGTTCGAGCCGCATCTACAAGCTGTATTGCGGCATCCTGTGAATAGTCACTTGCGGCATCATCTGCCACAAGTTCCACATCCTGTATTCCTAATGTTTTGAGCAGGTCTAATGCGTTTTGGTTGGTTAGTTTCATAAACGGTTATTTTTTTTTTATTTTGAAGGTATGCACTGTTGATTTGCTCCATGACTTATCCCACATTGCTTGTGTGGTAGTGAACTCAGAGCCTTGTATTTCTTCGCCGGTCGCATCAGTCCGGCATACTATTATCTCCCCTGTTTCTACTTCAACCACTGATATGGGTATATGCTGCGGAGATAATACCGGCTTTAGCGACTTGATTGGATCTTTAGTTGCCATGTTATCCGAGTTTATATTGTTTTGGATTTTTAGCCAGCATTTTAGCCGCTACGGCTGCGCTTACTTCTGTACCCATGCCGCCAGATTTTGGGACTATCCTAACTTTACCTTCTTCTGCATGGTTAAGGTATTGTGTAGTATCAGGCTGCAATGGTTGTAGTATTGCTGATGGTATCAGCTTAGGTTTACTGGCATTAGATACTGCCATAGCTTTTGCATCCTGTGCCGATACATGTTCATCAAAACCTTTTTCACTCAGGCCGTGTTTTGTTAGCAGTTCATGAGGCGTAGCGTTAGGATTATCCTCGATTATTTTTTTGTCTTTCGCATTCATAACGTATAGTTTTAAATTGGTTAGGCATTTACTTTTACTTCTGTTGTTTCTACCGGCATTTCGAGCGGCGGCATTGCTGCAAATATAGCATTAACTTCTGTCTCTATAAGGTCGTAATCAGCCGTTACAAACCATTGCTTACCCCTTTCACGTAATATTTTATCCAAAATTTTAGGAAGTACATTACTGAATTGGAAATCTTTCGGGCTTATTCCGCTGGCAGCTAATAATGCGGTCTTATCTGTAATGCTGGTTACACTGAATGCATCCATTTCATTAATCAGGGCTGCCTTGCGTTTCATTGCATCGTCACCGCCAAAAATCTTATCGACATACTGCTCCACCTGCTTTTGCCGCACCCATTCAGGTGTTTTAGCCTCTGTTGAATTTTTATATTCATCGAGCAGATCATTTTCTGTTTTAAGGTCAAAATCTGTAGGCTTGACCAAGATGTATTTAGGCGGCTCAGGCTTGCGTATACCATTACTTACGGAAGTATTACGGATGCTTAACACGTCTATAAGGCATTTCTCAATCAATGACCAAACACCATCACACACCATGCTACGGAACAAGTATTGCCCACTCCTGTCTATCTCTTTTGCTACTCCACTTTGCGCCTCTTCAACATAGTGCTGATGCAGTGACTTCTTTATGCCCAGTAGGATAGTCTCGGCATGCTTATCTAAATACTCATTTGTAGAAACATTGAACTCCACAACCTTTATCAAGTCGTTACCCATTTGGTCGGGCGGCACAATCATCCAATCAGCAGGGTTATATGTCTGCTTACCAGATCCACGACATGTTGTGCAGTCTACGAGATGTATATTATCTATGGTATCACAACTACATGATGTATCGCTACCTCCGCATGTAGTACACCGTCTGTCTTGCCTTAATCCATTACATGCAGGACAATCGCTGCTTGCTGCCTGTATGAATGGATGTGAGGCTTCTTTGTTAATCATCTGTACATCGCTGTGCGCAGAAACAAAGTCGTCACAATAGGCCTGTGCTGGCTTTAAATAGCTATCGTAGTATTTATGGGTGTTCCATATGCCACCAGCAAAGTGAGCGGGCTTATACGTCAGTAAGTGAGCATAATACCCTATATTGGCATCCATCGGGAACCATTTGTCATTCTGCTTTTCAAACCGGAAATAACCCAACTCGTTAACCAGCCACGCATAATTAGTGTATGGTTGGTAGTAAATAATTTCAGTATCGCTTATGTAGTAAATATATCGGCTGGGTATGTGTATTATCTGCGGCTCTACCTTCTTCGTAGTGGTCGCATAACCCGCCTCTTTCGGCACGACAACAAAAATACTGTTCGGGTCTTCACATATCGCCTTAAACATCCACTGGAAATAGCCAATGAATGTTTTACCATCGAAGTTGTTTCCATTGATATAATCGCTGTCGTCTTTGTCTTCAATTATTAGGGTATACTTACTATCGCCAAAAATACATGCAGATGTGGCACCTATACATTCAAGTAATGGATCCATCTGGTACGGCCTGTAAACAGACTTGCGCCACTGTCTTGTAACCTCAGGCTCACGCGCGTGCTTGTTAAGCAGGAATGTGTCAAAAATATAGTCGTACCGCTCACCCCATCCGCCATCTCTTGCACCTAACCATCCAGTAGGCTCAATATAGCTATCCCCCAATACACCACCGTCCCTCAATGGATAGAACCGGGGGCATACCCCTGTTGTATGTATTGAAGTACGGTAGTATATTTCTTGCCATTTTGCTATGGCTGGTAAACAACTATAGTTGATACCGTTGAGCATTTCAATGGCACGGGGTAGTGTCAGCATATGTGTTTATTAGAGTACTATACCTGAGGTAATGTAATTGTATGTAGGCTTTGTCTCGAATCCTATAGGATCGCCATTAAACAACAGACGTATCTTTTTAGTCTCTGTTGATTTACCGCCTGCGGTCTGCGCTTTCAGGTAGTCTATAAATCCACGAATAGACGCTACGAACTGTATCTCTTTTACATCACCATTACAGTATGCCAGATGGTAGCGTATGTTCTTTTGGTTGGCTATTTTATTAGCCCACAGATCATAGTCATAGTAGCTGTTCAGAACAAAAGGCGACTGATTGCTGATGTCTATGGCATAGCGATCCTCAAAAGTCATGGCACGGGTAGCGAGTAATGAAGTAGCAGGGCTGCAATCATCCAACTGCAACTCTTCATATGTCGGATCTTCAAACACAAGGTTTGCAAGCGGCATGGTGGACACTATCTGGCCGGCCTCAAAAAGCGCGGCAACCGCTGCGCCTACAACAGATGGGCTACCTGTTGGGACTACGACATCGCAGTTAAGCATAAATAACCTGCTTGGTGTGGTTCTCCGAAAATCGGTGAAGCAGTTTTGTGCTGGTAAGGCCAAAAGATCAGGATTGGCGCAATTGGTTGGACATGGAGCTACAGTAGCCATTTTAAATGAATTTTAGTAGTTTTAAATTATCCATGTCCGGTGGATTATGAATGTAAAAGTAATGTTTTTTATATTATGGCGCAAAGAAAAATAATTAGTTAGGTATTTGATAAAATGCTGTAACGCGATCCCTTGTGCCACAACAGTCAGTGGTGGTTATCTTATAAGATAACGTAGCGCCAGGTGCTGTATTGGCAGGTGTTACGGGTATATAAAACGTATATGGTGCAGGACATGAAATAGTTTGTACTAATGATCCTGCATCTAACGTGCCGCCTATGGGGGCTAACTGTAAGTAATTTACAGTTACTGTGTGGCAAGTATCGCCGCAATGGTTAAATGTTAATGCTATCCTGTAATTACCAGAGTTTGCAGGGAATTGCTCAAGCAATCCGGTTTGCAGGTGTGGACCATCACAATTATAATGTATAGTTTCGCTCCTGCAAAAAGTATTATCGGTAAGCCTTACCTCATAAAAGAAATCAGGTGATGGTAAAAACTGGATCCGCTTAGTATATATATCGCCCGTGTGACTTGTGAAATCAGCAAGGCTGTTTATGTTTATAGTTGGAGAGCCGAAACCGTTATAAGCATTAATTAAAAATGGGCACAGGAAACCACCTGACATATCAAAACTAATATCTGCATAGTATAATCCTGCCGGTGTAACTACTATCTCTGCGGAGTTAAACACAGGGCACGCACATGTATCATCCACACTGAAGCACCACCCATTAATAGCACCATTGTTATTAACAGTCATGGTATAATCTCCTGAATCAGTTATCCCCGGATCAAATGGGGCATTAGTCTGTGAAACAGGGCCATATACAGTATCACCGTACTGGTTCTTAATCTCTACCGTAAATGTTGCACCTAATGGGCTGCCTATTGTTATCATGCTGATACGCCGGTTGTAAATGTACCTGTAAACCAATCAGATGGCTGATTATCGCTATTGAATCGGCGCAACTGGTATTCAAAATCCGTATTATCTGGCAATAGAGGTATGCTGATATACGGTATTTCACCCGCAGGGCTTACGCTTGTATATAATGGCAATGGGCTATACTCTATATGCGGTGTCCAACCGGTAGTTCCAACTATCCGGTACTGCAATTCGTAGTATAGCGTATCTATGTATGTCAATGGTGACATGCTTACAGGTTCGTCATCGCTTGGTACGAATAAAAGTATTCTTTGTGCCATTATATTTTATATTTTACTCCGAAAAATTCAATCTTATAATCAGGGTCTATCCCATCAGTATAGTCACCTGTGTATACTATAGCCCCATCTGTGCCTATTTCAAGCATTGATCCTGGCATTAGGTTAGGATTATCATCGCCGTATATTATCACCTTAGATGTCGGGATGCCTTGCTGGCTAATTATACCAAGCGTTTCATTTACATAAGGTGGTACCCTTGTAGCTGTACCTACAGATACATTCAGCATGACTTCACCCATGTAATTTACTGCACTTGTTACATGGGTATTAACATCCCATCCTAATCCTGCCGGGATTATGGATAATATATACTTATTCGCATCCTGACTTACATATCCTGTTACTTCAGGTACAGGCACAATCACAGATTCAGATACATACCCTTCTACCTCTGGCACCGGCACCTGATTACCATAATTTACACCATTGCAAAGAGGTGTGAAATCAAGCGTATTTACTGGTAGTTGCTTTGGGAAAATTCGTGATGAAGCTGCTACATTGTCTACGTATATAAATTTAGGCAGTACTCCGGAAGATTGCACAACCATGAGTGTATTTACAGGGCATGGCAATATAAATGGCAAGTTCTGCACTGACTTATAGCCCGGTTGTGACTGGAAATATATAGCAAGTTCTGTGCTGTCTGTAGCTATCAGCCGCTGGCTATCGTCATACAATTTATTGAATGGACGGGGGAACGCATAGTAGGTTGCGAGATCATCACAGTTAGGCTTGCATCCAAAAGTTTGGAACTGGAAACATCCCTGCATTTGAAGCGTAAACTTATATCTGTATTGGCAGTTAAACGGCCTGCCGAATTGCTCAAATGGTGTCCCCCCCTGTGTCTGATATTCATTGCCGTCTATGTAAATATGATCTGCCAGAAGCATATGCTCTAATTCAAGCATCTTCCATACAGGGAATGTAGTGCCGCCAGTAAGCAAATATTGTGGGGTTGTTTCTGTTTTCTGTGTCCTGCAATTAATAGATATTACACGCTTTATTTCCTTAGGTACTTCCCTAAATCTGCCCTCTATGTAAGAAAAACGGGTGAATACAAATGGATACGCACCTTCACCCACTATTGCTGTAACAGGTCCATAGTAGTCACCAGAATAAGTATCTATGCAGTTGAAACTGCACCCTATTTTCACATAGTTAGTATCACAGGTTATAACATTTGCGCCTACTACACAGTTCTGTAATGGGCTATCATCCATTGTAACATTATCTGCATATACTAAACCTGAATTTGCAATTATATACTTTTGAGTATACTTTGAAAATAAAAATTCACCTGTTGACGGGTCTGTAATCTGCACCAGCAGCACAAAGCATTTGTTACTGAGCATGAATGGGCTGTAGGTATTACACCTGATATTAACATAGCTGTAGGTATTACCTGCTATGACGAACTGTCCGAGGAATGTATCAAAGTAAGAGGTAGCATCTTCAAGTACTGCCCCTGAAGTATCGCAGACATAAATAACTATCCCGTATGTATCAGCATTGAAGCCATTAGCTTGTAATAGTATATCACTTGGCTGGAATACAGGATCTGAATAACAGCCGAATTGCGGATTTGGGCTGTAATATTCTAATTGCTGAATGTTGTCTACAAATACCATAGTTATACTATTCCTTTAAGCTCAATATATTGCCCTGTTCCCTGCTCTGTATCGCTTTCCCCTGTATCGTACCCTACCTTAATGCTTGTTATAACTGCTTTATTATAGAATGTAGTATCCAAAAGTATAGACCCTAATAGTGCTTGTCCGTTAACATTATTTGTAAGGTTAAGCCTTGTAACATCATCACAGCATAGTGGTATTTTGAGCCTGAAAGTTTTGTGCAATTTAGGGTTTTTATATGGATCATCAATCCAATGAAATAAATCCCATAGCGTACCCTTGTAATGGGGCTCAAAATACATAGGATAATTAACCAGTATCGCCGCTGCCGGGTTTTCTAAGGTGCCGGATAATCCTATCACTGCGTATACCCCTTCAGGTATTGGACCTGAGGTTCCTATAACATTAGTATTAGGCTGATGGTTAAAAATATCATCTGCTAATATATCCGGTCCAGACCAAGGCACAGGGCGAGGCGTTCCCGATGGCACTGCAAGTGTTGGCAATACCACACTGTCAGCCGGAACAAGCGTAGGGTACAAGGGGTTTACTTCGGGGATGCTGATCCCCGGAACCGTCCCCGGCCAGCCGCTATGCCCAATAACGAAAACGCTGCCTGCTATGTTTATCTTATCCCTTACCGCTGTAGCATTCAGGTAGTTTGGGTTGCCGGGATTAGCGGTATCTCCGTCCCATATTATTATCTTAGGGAGCGTGCAGGTATCCGTCTGCATGAGTATTTTGTAATTGGTATAACGCTCAATGTATGTGCCGAGTTGGGCAGTGATAAAGAAAGTAACCACATCGGTAGGAGAACCTCTTACAATTTGAAAGGCATCGTATATATAGTTAGTACTCGATCCATCACAATTAAAGTGCGTAGCTCCGAACCCGCTATTCTTTTCGAGTATACCGGTAAATAATGGATTAATCAGGGTGTTATTGAAACTAACATTCTGTGTGCCATTATAGAATCCGTCAGCCTCAACACCGCATTTATCGGCGGGATCATCACTGTACAATACTCCGCATGATGCAGGTACAGTATACTCTTGTGGCTCATAGCATATACCCTCAACTATCTTATATCTGTCGGTGCCGCCATAGCTGAAATCATATATGGGAGGCTCATTCTCAAACCAATCTTTGCGCTTAATGTACAGATATGGTGTGCCTGTAACGTCTGTTTTAACTTTCCAGCGTGTGTTATATATAAGTCCCAACTCATCAAGAAACATATCCAATGACAACAACGGTGCGTTTTCGGGCTGATAGTATGTTGTGTTATCCGGGTTGCTATTACCTATGAATAAGTCTATATTTCTGAATCGCCGGACTCCCCTTTTGACCTGTGGGAATAAATAGCAGGCATTGTAGAAAGGGTTAGGATCTGTATGTAGCAATCCGTCACTGTGTGTTATAGTAAGAAATGGAGCATAGAATATATCTGCTGTCGTAGCGTCAATACGCACACCGCATTTAGTACATACATTGTCAATGTAATCACGTATCAGCGGTGCGGGGTGTTCCCTACCACACCCTGTATCTTCAAGCATTAGGATAGCCCAACTATCTACTACAGTAGCAGGGGAGGCCGGGAATGTTGGTGTTTCAATATCAGGTATATGGCTTATAGACACCCCCGGCAAAGTGTTCACTGCGTCTATA
>Ga0247803_1000095_pt1 | contig 52708 bp, 46 predicted proteins | sample UWRJL014104B1_FD_180928 | JGI IMG/M metagenome (GOLD analysis project Ga0247803, IMG submission 180928) | Plant litter microbial communities from Arlington Agricultural Research Station in Wisconsin, United States - UWRJ-L014-104B-1 | ecosystem: Environmental > Terrestrial > Plant litter >... | reverse complement strand
CTGGGCGATCGACGGCGTGCGCAAGGGCGGGACGGTCTCGGTGATGGGCGCCTACGGCCCCCTGTTCAGCGCCGTCAAGTTCGGCGACGCGATGAACAAGGGCCTCACCCTCCGCATGAACCAGGCGCCGGCCAAGCGGCAGTGGCCCCGACTGCTCGAGCACATAGCGGCCGGCCGCATCTCGCCCCGCGACATCATCACCCATCGAATTCCGCTCGAGCACATCGCAGAGGGCTACCACCTGTTCTCGGCGAAGCTCGACAACTGCATCAAGACCGTCATCACGACCGGCGACTAGGAGACAGACCATGCCGTACGACGCACGGGCGCACACGCGCCCTTCCTCCGACGAACTGCGGGCCCGGATCCCCGGCTGGGGAGCCGACCTCGACCCGGCCGACCGCCCGTCGGTGCCGCGCGAGCGCACCGACCTGGTCACGGGCGCCCACTGGGACATCCCCGAGAACCAGCCCGAACTGCAGCCGCGTGAGCGGTCGATCGAGCATGAGCGGCTCACCCCCGTCTTCGGCACGACCATGCCGCTGCACGGGGTGTCGGGCGCGGTGCGACGCTTCGCCTACGAGCGTTTCAGCGAGGCCCGCGCCGCCCACTGGCTGCTGCTGGTGGTCGGCGACCGGGTCGACGCCATCGGTTCGCACGTGAGCTCGGTGCGTCAGGGCCGCCCCGACAACATGATCGCCGAATCGGGCGTGCTGGGCGAGCGCCGCTATCACCCGATCGCGTCGCGGTTCGGCCGTGGCCGCGCCGACCTCAAGCACATCTGGCTCGACCCGCTGGTGTTCGCCGGGCCGGTGCTCGTGGTGGGCCTGCTTCTCGTGCTGCGCCGTCCGCGCGGACGCTGACCGGGAGGCTCAGGAGCCGCCGCGGCGGCTGAGCAGTGCGCGGCGAGCTCTGTGCAGATGCGGCATGATCCCGTAGATCACGATCGGCACGGCGACGGTCGCGAGGATCAGCGTGCGTAGCACCATCGGCAGCTCGGAGATGACAGCGCCGAGCACCAGGTTGAGAACGGTGAGCGTGGGGAATACGGCGACCCAGATCATCAGGGCCAGCTGGTGCTTGGTCGGGGGCCCGACCTGTGTTATTGCGGGTGCTGTGGACATGCGTTGATGCTCCTTGCCAGTGAGTGAGGGTGGATGTCGCGACCCCGACCTGTCGAGCCCGCTTGGTCTCAACCCTCGCTTCCGCCCGCCGGAATGGCAATGTTTGTTGCCGTTTCCGGGATGCGTGCGGTGGGATGGTGTCATGGAACACTCCGCGATCATCTCCTCCGCGCTCGAGGCCGTCGGTCCGCGGCTCAAGAGGCTGCGTTCACAGCACGGCATCACGCTCACCGAGCTGTCGGAGACCACATGCATCTCCCAGAGCACCCTGTCGCGGCTGGAGACCGGCCAGCGCAAGGCGAGTCTCGAACTGCTGCTGCCGCTCGCTCTCGCCTATCGCATCCCCTTGGACGACCTGGTCGGGGCGCCCGAGGTCGGCGACCCCCGGGTTCGGCTCAGGCCGCGTCGGGTGAACGGCCGGACGGTGATCCCTCTCACGCCCAACCCGGGCGGGCTGCAGGCGTGGAAGATCGTCATCCCCGGCAGCCAGACGGAACCCGAGCCGCGCACGCACGAGGGATACGAGTGGCTGTACGTGTTGTCGGGACGCATGCGGCTGATTCTCGGCGACAACGACCTCACCCTCGGCGCGGGAGAGGTCGCCGAGTTCGACACCCGGCTGCCGCACTGGTTCGGCTCGGCCGACGGCAGCGCGGCCGAGGTCCTCAGCCTCTTCGGGAGGCAGGGCGAGAGCGCACACGTGCGCGCGAGATCGGAGCCGCGTTGATGGCACACTGTGGTTCATGGCATTGATCGCCGACGGCTACCGTTCCGACTTCCTGACCGCCGACCTCCCGTTGCCACGTCCGGTCGACGGGCGCGAGGTCGTCGAGCTGCCGTACATCCACTTCACCGTCCTTCTCGACCCCGCACGCCGCCTCGCTGCCGCGACCGGCGTGAACATCGACGGTGCCGCTCTGCTCGATCTGGAGCGCGCCGACGACTGGCGGCTCGACCCGCGGGTGCCCGCGTCCAACCAGGCCGGCGAGGCGCTCTACGCCCGCAACGACCTCGACCGGGGGCACCTCGTGCGCCGGCGCGATCCAGTCTGGGGCGCACCGGATGTCGCCGCGGCCGCCAACGACGCGACGTTCGTGTTCACCAACGCCGCACCGCAGGCGGCGCCGTTCAACCAGGGTCCCAATCTGTGGGTGGGGCTCGAGGACCACGTTCTCGAGTTTGCGAGCGCCCACGAGCAGAAGATCAGTGTCTTCACCGGGCCGGTGCTGGCCGACGACGACATCGTCTACCGGGGAATCCGGATACCGCGCCGGTTCTGGAAGATCGCGGCCTGGATGGCTGTCGACGGGACCGCCGCACCGCAGTTGCGGTCGGCCGGGTTCCTGCTCGACCAGGGCCCGTCGCTCGACGCCATCGACCTCGGCGTCCGCGACGTCGCCCGCGGGGAGACTCCCCCGCCCCTCGGGCCCTTCCTGACCTTCCAGGTTCCCGTGGCCGACATCGGCACCATGACGGGGCTCGACGTCTCACTGCTCGCAGCGGCGGATCGCTTCACGACGGTGGAATCGGCACAGCCCGCCCGCCGCTGTACACGTATCGAGCGCCCCTCCCAGATCGAGCTCTGAGCGCCGGGCGATAGAGTCACACCATGGCTGGACGCTGGCGGAATTCGATAAGGGTGACGGCCATCGGGCTGGCCGTGATTCTCGTGCCCGCGGCAGTGCTCGACGGGTTGAACTTCCTCATGTGGTGGAACGAGGGGATCAACGGCACAGCCTGGGCGCGTGGGCCATATGAACTCGCAGCTCTGCCAGCGGGTCTCTGGCTCACTCCCGTTCTCGCGACCGTTGTGATCCTCGTGGTGTTCTTCTCGGGAGAGGTCGAAGGCTCGGAACGGTGAACGTGGATCTCCCACCCATCACTGTATGGGCGGTTTGTCTACGTCTTCGGCTCCGGTGTCGTACCGCCGCAGGAACAGCGCAAGGCTGAGCGCGAGATGCTCGATCTCCGACGGGTCGACGCTCTCGTTCGGCGCGTGGATGAGTGCGAGCGGTTCTTCGACGCCCATGAGAATGATCTCCACCCCGGGGTACGTATCGGCGAGCACATTGCACAACGGAATCGACCCTCCCTGGCCCAGCGTGGTCATCGGCGTGCCGTACGCCTCGTGCATGGCCTCGCCCATCGCGCGAAACCCGGGGCCGTCTACGGACGCTTCGAAAGGCGAGCCGACGGCCTCTGTCCGCATGTCGACCTTCACACCCCACGGTGCGCTCTCACGCAACTGGGCGAGAAGAGCGTCGTGTGCCTGGTTCGCGTCCGTACCCGGAGGTATCCGAAGGTTAAGCCGGGCTGCGGCGCGCGGAACGATAGCCGCCGACGATCCCGTCACCGGCGGGCAGTCGATGCCGAGAACCGTCACTGCCGGTCGCGCCCAGAGCATGTCCGAGACGGTCCCGTCACCGATCAGCTCCACGCCGTCGAGCACGCCGGCGTCGGTGCGGAACTGCTCTTCGGGGTACGGCTCACCGTGCCAGGTCCTCGTTGCGTCGAGTCCTCTGATCGTCGTATTGCCGCGCACGTCACGGAGATCGGCGAGCATCGCTATGAGGGCGGCGAGCGCGTCGGGTGCCGGTCCGCCGAACATGCCCGAGTGCACCTCGGAGGCGAGCGCCTCTACCGAGACCACCACGTTGGCCATGCCGCGCAGGCTGACGGTCGCGGCGGGTCGCCCGACGGCCGCGTTTCCGGTGTCGCACACCAGGATGGTGTCCGACGCCAGCACCTCCGGGTTGGCGGCGACATAGGCCTCGAGCCCGCCGGTCCCCTGTTCCTCGGAACCCTCCACCACGATCTTCACGTGCACGGGTATGTCGTCGCCGAGCGCCCGCAACGCGAGTAGGTGCGCGACGATATTGCCCTTGCAGTCGGCCGCGCCGCGTCCGTACCAGCGCCCGCCCACCTCGGTGAGCTCGAACGGGGGCGTTCGCCACGCGGACTCGTCGAGCGGTGGCTGCACGTCGTAATGCGCGTACAGGAGCACTGTCGGCGCGTCCGGATCGGTGGCCGGGCGCGACCCCACCACCGCGTGACTCCCGTCGGGGGTGAGCTCGAGTCGCGCGTCGGTGAAACCGAGTCCGGCGAACCGGTCGCGAACCCACTCGGCCGCCTTCGCACACTCTTCCGGGGGGAACTGGAGCGGATCGGCGACCGATCGGATGGCCACGAGCTCGGCGAGTTCGGGCCGAACCGCCCCCATGAGCTCGCCGATGCGAGCGTGAAGGTCCACCATCAGCCGTTCGCCGAGTCGGTGGTCTCGAGGCTGTCGACGAACTCCTGGAATTCTTCCAGCTCGTCGGGGCAGTACACCTCGATGATCGCCAGCTGGCCGCGGAATACGGTGTTGTCGACCAGCACCGGCCGCAGGCCCGGCCCGCTCGTGCCGTTGGTCAGCAGCCCGAAGAGGGTCGCGCGGCTCAGCGCCTGGTTCGGGTTGGCGCATACGGCGCCGCCGTCGTCACCGAGCACGCGGGCGACGACCTCTGGCCGCAGAGTCACGGACGCGCCGGCGTCCTCGAGGACCTGGACGAGCTCGGCCGCCTTCTCGTCGGCCTGCTTGGTCTCGCGGGCGGAGGCGAACGCGATTACCGCCCAGACCGCGAGGATGACGAGTACAACCGCGACGACCACGTAGAGCACCGAACGATTGCGGGGACTCTGCTGCTCGGCTCCGGTGCTCATTTTGCGACCTCCTCGGTCTCAGCAGCCGCCTCCGGCAGCTTCCACGACGGCTTGCGGAACTTGTAGAACAGCCACGGAATCAGCAGCCCGAGGCCGAGGGCACCACCGGTGACGATGGCGAAGTAGACCCACGGGTTGTCCCCGCCGAATTGCGAGGGCGGGATGAATCCCACGAGTAGGGCGGCAAGCGAGGCGGCGAAGCCGACGCCGCACAGTCCGACGAGCATCGGCGCCCGGTAGCCGCGGGGGTGGTCCGGATGACTGCGGCGCAGCCGAATAGCAGCCACGAACATCAGCAGGTACATGATCAGGTACACCTGGGTCGTGATCACCGAGAAGATCCAGTAGGCACTGGACACGTTCGGGATGAGCGCGTAGCCGAGGGCGATGACCGTCGTGACGAGCCCCTGTGTCACCAGCAGGTTCTGCTGCACGCCGTTCTTGTTGAGCTTCTGCAGAAACGGGGGCAGGTATCCCTCTTGGCGCGAGATCAGCAGCAAGCCCTTTGACGGACCCGCCAGCCAGGTCAGCATCCCTGCTAGTGAAGCAGCGACGAGCGCGATGCCGATAATCGGGGTGAGCCACTGCGAGTTGAACACCGCGAGCACCGCGTCGAAGGCCTGCATCACGCCCGCGGTCAGCGAGAGCTGGTCGGCGGGCACGATCCAGCTGATAGCCAGGGCCGGCAGGATGAAGATCAGCAGAACGAGGCCCATCGAGAGGAATATCGCCTTCGGATATTCCTTGTCGGGCTTGCGCAGCGACGACACGTGTACCGCGTTCATCTCCATGCCGCTGTAGGACAGGAAGTTGTTGACGATCAGCACGAGGCTCGCGATGCCCGCCCACTGCGGGAAGAGGTTCTCGGCGGTCATGGGCGCCGCCGAGGGGTTGCCCTGACCGAGGAAGATGGCGCCGAGCACCACGAGCAGCGCACCGGGGATCAGCGTTCCGATGATCAGGCCGGCGCCGGCGAGCCCGGCGACGCCCTTCGTCCCACGGGACGAGATGAACACACCAGACCAGTAGCAGACCATGATCACGAGTGCCGTCCAGACGCCGCTACTCGCGAGTGCCGGGTTGATCACGTAGGCGAGCGTCGATGCCACGAAGCCGAGGAGCGTCGGATAGTAGAAGATCGTCATCGCGAACTGGCACCAGACGGCGAGGAAGCCCATCGGCTTGGAGATGCCGGTGGCCACCCAGTTGTAGACGCCGCCCTTCCACCCTGACGCCAGCTCGGCGGATACCAGCGAGGTGGGAATCAGGAATACGATCGCGGGCACGAGGTAGAGGAATACCGCTGCCAACCCGTAGATCGCCATCGTCGGCGCGGGCCTCAGACTCGCGACCGATGCCGTCGTCATGAGTCCGAGAGCGACCCACGAGATATACACCACGGCGGGCTTCTTGGGGCCCGTCATGGACGAAGCGTGGGCGCGGCCGGTAGTCGGCTTCTCGGCGCTCACGATGACTCTCCCGATCGCGGCGACGTCGTCCGGAATCGTTCGATCCCATGGGGATGAGTCCTCAACCGCTTGTCCATGGTGTTGACCTCCAGGTAACACCTCGACGTCGCGGCCAGGACACCCATGTCGACAGCCTCGGCGTGGAGATTCCAATCCGATAATCAGGATCGTTCCAAGCGGCTATCTCCCGGGCATCGCCTGTTCGGGGTGATCTGACGCGTCGAACAGCGACGGATCTCGGCGGAGAAACGCAGCGGGCAAGCGACGCGTCGTTATGGCCGTCCGACTTCGACCGAACCGCCGGATTTCTGGTCTTCGTCGGAGGCCGTGGCCGAGGTGGGCAGCGTGTGGCTGACGGATGCCGCCGACGCTGCAGCGTCGTGGATCGTTCCAGCGGGCGGGCGGTGTCGACGCATAACGACGGCCATCAGCACGCCGGCCAGGCTGAAGCCCGCCATCACCCATGACGCCGTGGCGAGAGCGTCGGCGAGCGCCTCCGCGGCCGCCGCACCGGCGGCGGTCCTCGAGGCGATCACGGAACCGTAGATGGAGGCGGCGAGCGCCGTCGCCACCGCCGCTCCGACGTACCGCGCCATGTTCGACACCCCGGAGGCCTCCCCCACTTGGTGCGCCGGCACTGCGGCCGTCGCGGCCGACGACGCCGGGCCGTTCGAGAGCCCCATGCCGACCGCGACCGCGATCAACGGCAGCACGAAGACGGGGTACGCCCACGTCGTCTGCGTGAAGCCGATGACCGCGAACCCGATGGCGGTGATCGCGAATCCGGCGCCGACCACCTGACGGCCTCCGAACCTGGCGGCCAGCCGCGGCACCAACGGGGCAACGATCACCAGGCCCACCGTGGCCGGCAGGGTCGCCAGCCCGGCCTCGAGCGAGTCGAAGCCGAGACTCGCCGGATCCTGGAAGTACAGGCTCAGCAGGTACATCAGAGCGTTGATCGTACCGGCGCCGATCAGGATCGCCACCGTCGACCCGACCAGGACGCGGTTTCGGAGTAGAGCGAGGTCGAGCAAGGGGACCTTCACGCGGCCCTCGACGACGACGAACGCGACACCGGCCAGCACCCCGAAGGCCAACGAGCCGAGGGTCGCCGGGGAGGTCCAGCCCCACTCGGCCCCCTTGCTCATCGCGAGGATTATGGGAGCGAGCGTCAATGCGACGAGGATCGTGCCGGCGAAGTCGATGGACCGCGACCGGTTGGGGTCCCGCGACTCGGTGACCGTCGAGGCGGTGATCAGAATGCACACGACGCCAACTACGGCGTCCACCCAGAAGAGCCCCTGCCAGCCGGTGATACCGACCAGCATGCCGCCGAGCAGCGGCCCCGCCGCCGCTCCGATCGCGGCTGCGGCACCCCAGAGCGACACCGCCCGCAACTGCGCCTGTCCCCTGTTGGCGACGGACAGCAGGCTGAGCCCGCAGGCCAGGATCGTGGCGCCCGCGGCGCCCTGGATCATGCGGCCCGCGATCACCATGCCCCCGGTGTTCGCGAGGGCGATGAACACGCACGACGCCACGAAGAGGAGTAGGCCCAGTTGGAAGATCCGCTTCCGGCCGAACACGTCTCCGAGGGATCCGGAGGTGATGATCACCGCCGCCCCGACGAGCGAGTACCCGGTGACGGCCCACTGCAGGTCGGTCACCGACATGCCCGTGTCATCGCTGATCGCCGGCAGCAGGATGCTGACGGCAGACGTGTTGGCGTTGACCACGAGCGTCGAGAGACAGGTGGCGATCAGGACTCCGCGCGTTCGGGCACCAGTCTCTGTTGTCATCGCATCACTCCGCCTCGTCTCACCCGACAGAGTCTTGGCGGCAAATCATCCACACCTCACCCGCAGGGGATGATTGCGCCCGTCTCGGCGCGGCCGATCTGCCGCACGGTTGACCGAGGCTCGTGTGGAGCACGACAATGCGAACCATGACCGATCATTCCCGCGTTCCCGAGCCGGCTCCGTTCACCGCCGACGACTTCGCCGCGCGATTGCGGCGAGCAGCGCTCGCCGCCGGCGAGGCCGGGCTCGACGGAGTCCTCGTCTCCCCGGGGCCCGACCTGCTCTACCTCACGGGGTATGCGCCCGTGGCCATCACCGAACGCCTCACCATGCTGGTCATCCCCGTCGATGCCGAGCCGGCCATGATCGTTCCGAGGCTCGAGAGGCCCGACGCGGAAGCAGCGACGGGCGCGTCGGCGTTGCGGATCACCGACTGGACCGACGGAAACGACCCGTACGAGACATCCGCAACTGAGCTCGCCCGCACCGGGCGCTACGCCGTCTCCGACTCAGCATGGGCAATGCATCTCCTCGGCCTGCAGGATCGGCTGCCCGAGTCGTCCTACGTCTCGATGACGAAAGCCCTGCCGATGCTCCGGGCGATCAAGGACGACGACGAGATCGCGCGGCTGGCGGCGGCAGGCGCGGCGGCCGACCAGGCCTACGAGGAGATCGTCACGGTGCGGTTCGCGGGACGCCGCGAGACCGACGTCGGCGCCGATCTGGCGCAGCTGCTGCGCCGGTTCGGCCATTCCCAGGTGGACTTCACGGTGGTCGGCTCCGGACCGAACGGCGCAAACCCCCACCACGAGATCGGTCAGCGCATCATCGAGGACGGCGACATGGTGGTGCTCGACTTCGGCGGCCTCAAGCACGGGTACGGATCGGACACGACCCGGACTGTCCACGTCGGTGAGCCGACCGTCGAAGAGCGTGAGGTTCACGACGTCGTCAGACGGGCGCAGCAGGCCGGCTTCGAGGCTGTCCGGCCGGGCGTCGAGTGCCAGGAGATCGACCGCGCCTCCCGCGCCGTGATCACCGAAGCCGGGTACGGCGAGTATTTCATCCACCGCGTCGGGCACGGGATCGGGCTGACGACTCACGAGCCGCCGTACATGGTCGAGGGCGAGACGCAGATCCTCCACCCGGGCATGTGTTTCTCGATCGAACCGGGGATCTACTTGCCGGGGAGGTTCGGTGTGCGAATCGAGGACATCGTCACCGTCACGCCCGATGGCGCACGGCGGCTCAACCAGACCTCGCACGAGATGAGAATCGTCGGCTAGTCGACATCCATGCGAGGAGCGAAGGTGCGCAGCAACCGGAGTATCGCGAGCGCGGCGGTCGTCGTGGGCGTGGTGATCCTGTCGGTCCCCGCAGGGGCGGCCTTCTCCGTGGCTCACATCTCCTTGACCGACGTCGCACAGCCGCAGACGGCGCCTGCCCCGACAACCGCCCCAGACGAGCCCGACGAGAACACGGTTCCGACTCCCAGTCCGACCGCGACGGGCACCGCGCCGCCGTCCCCCACGAGTACGGTGACTCCCGCGCCCGTACCCGCGCCCATCGAGTCGGTCACCCCGACTCCGACGCCGGCTGCCACTCCAGAACCGACGCCCACGGCGTCGCCCACGCCGACCGGCACACCGACCTCAGTGCCCGCCGTGCCGCCCGCGATCGTGTCATCGACGATCTCGCTACCCTCCCTGATAATCGCCCTCACGGTGCTGATCGGGGGTGCGATCGTCGTCTGGCTTCTCATCCGCAAGAGCTCGACTCCGCCCCACTTGCAGTCGAAGGCGACCCCCGACGCGGTTCCGGTGCCGGTGGTACTCGATTCGATGGCGGCACTCGGCACGGCCATGATCGACAGCGGGTATCCCGTCGGCCTCGTGCGCGACGCCCTCGAAGACCTTGCGGCGGCGAGCGGCAGGCCGACGCTCCAGGCGATCGTCTTTCCGACATCGGTACTCGTGTCCTCCGTCGACAGTGCCGTGGCCCAGACGCGCGCGGTGACGGCCGGCGACTCGTCGTACCTCCTCTACCAGGTCGACGTCGTCGACCGAATCGTCAAGATCGCCCGCACCCGGCGCGGGGCCGCGGCGTCGGTGAGGCGGCAGCTCGATCGCGTCGCCGCCCTCCCGTCTCCGTTCTCTCGCCGTCGACGCATCCTCGCCTCCGGTCTGCTCGCCGCGGCGCTCGGTGTGCTTCTGGGAGCGTCATGGCCGGGTGTACTGCTCGCGGGCCTTCTGGGATTCGCAGTAGGGACAGTGCTGCTGTCTACCGAGCGCGTTGCCTCGAGCTCCCAGGCGCTCATCGTCGTCGGCGTATCCCTGGGGGTTGCGCTGATCGTGCTCGGGGTCGCCCGGACGCTCGACCCCGGCGTGCTGCCCGCCATCGTCGCGCCCCTCGTCGTACTGCTGCCGGGCGGCATGCTCACGATCGGATTCATCGAACTCGCGACCGGGCACTTCATCTCCGGAGCGGCCCGCATCGCCGCCGGCGCTATGCGCCTTCTACTGCTGGCCGCCGGCATCGTCGGGGCGTCCGCGCTCGTGGGCATCCCGGCAGTCGTTTCCGAGGCCAGCAACCCGCTCGGTCCCATTGCCCCGTGGATCGCGGTTGCGGCGTTCGGCCTCGGCATCACCGTCTACCAGTGCGCACGACCGGCATCGATCGGTTGGATCGGGCTCGTGCTCTACGTGGCATACGGAGCACAGGTTCTCGGCGACGTCTTCTTCGACGGAGTTCTGTCGGCACTCGTCGGGGCCGCCGTAATGACCCCCGTGGCCGTGGTCGTAGCGCGGCAGCGCACTGGCCCTCCTGCCCTGGTCAGCTTCCTTCCCGCGTTCTGGCTGCTGGTTCCGGGAGCTCTGGGACTCATCGGCGTCGCGACCGTGCTCGACGGCGATCTGCACGGCACCGGCACGATAGTCACGACGATCGCCACCATGATCGCCATCGCCCTTGGCGTACTGCTCGGGCTCGCGCTGACGAAGTCCCTGCACGGGTTCGGGAGCTCCCCGTCGGGCAGGCTTGATGAGCCTGACGACCCGAATGATCACGAGGGCTCCACAACCTAGCCGGAGTCACCTGATTCGAACGATGCCGCCGAAATCGGGGCAGTTCTACGCTTCGACGAAACGGTGATCACTGCACGAACAGGGCAGTGAGCCGTTTGCCGAAGACGAGGAGTCAACAATGGCCGACGAGACCTATGTGGCGGTGGCGGCACAGTACGCGAGCGAAGACAGCGCGGTGGCCGACTTCGACGAGATACACGCGCACTACAAAGACGACAAGCACCAGCACGGGCCGCTCGATGCCGCGGTGATCACCCGCGGAAACGACGGGAAGCTGGCCATCGTGAAGCGCGATGACGGCGGGAAGAGCCACGGGGCGAGGAAGGGGCTGACCATCGGACTGGCGAGCGGACTCGCCGTCGCCTTGTTCCCCGCGGTCGCCCTCGGCGGTGCGCTCCTCGTGGCGGGCGGGTCAGGTGCCGGAATCGGCGCCATCGCCGGGCACATCGGTCGCAAGACACCCTCGAAAGATCTCGAAGCCATCAGCGAGACCCTGGATGCCGGAAGCGCGGGCATCGTATTCGTCGTCGATCCCGCCGAGGCCGTCGAGGTGGAAGCACTCTTGACGAATGCGACGCGGGTGACCAGGAGAGCGCTCGCCGTCGACAGCAAAGAACTGGACGAGGAAGTGGATGGCGCGTATCAGTAGTGCTGTGCGGGCCGTGCATCCCGGCGCTCGATTTCGGCGACCGCGCGAGCGACGGCGTCGACCGATCTCGCCACGTCCGCCGCATCCGTCGACCAGTTGCTGACCGAGATGCGCAGTACCTCCCGTCCCGCCCATCTCGACCCCGACATCCACACGACGCCGTCGTCGATCAACGCCTGAGTGACTGCCCTCGTGCGCTCGTCGGAGCCGAACGCCACCGTGATCTGCGTGAACACGACGTCGTTCAGCACCTCGACGCCGGGGATCGACGCCAGACCCTCGGCGAGGGCGCGCGCGTTCGCCGCCAGTCCCTCGACGAGCGCCACGGCGCCGCTGCGCCCCAGGGAGCGGAGCGCCGCCCACACGGGAATACCCCGCGAGCGTCTCGAGAGCTCCGGCACGCGGTCCATCGGGTCGGCGACGCCCGCGTCGTCGCGGATGAAGTAGCTGGTGTGCGAGGTGAACGCCGACGTCGCCGCGCCCGCGCGGGCCACGATCGCGACGCCGCAGTCGTACGGCACGTTGAGCGTCTTGTGGGCGTCGGTCGCCCAGGAGTCGGCGGTGTCGAGACCGTCGAGGGCGTCGTTCCATCGAGGGCTCGCCGCCGCCCACAGCCCGAAGGCGCCGTCGACGTGCACCCACGCTCCGCGTGCGTGGGCCATGCGGATCGCCTCGCCGAGCGGGTCGAAGGCGCCGGAGTGGAGGTTGCCGGCCTGAAGCGAGACGATCAGCGGACCCGACACCGCGTCGAGAGCGTCGGCGAGGGCATCGAGCCGGATTCGTCCCTGGTCGTCGGAGGCGACCAGGGTCGGCTCCCCCAGACCCAGATAACGCAGAACGAGCTCCACCGAACTGTGCACCTCGCGGCCCGCGAGCACGGTCACCTTCGGCGCGCCCGTCAGACCGTCGCGGTTGACATTCCACCCCGCGGCCTCGAGCACGGCGCCTCGCCCGGAGGCCAGCCCGACGAAGTTCGCCATCGTGCCGCCCGTGGTGAATCCGACCGAGCTCGACGCGGGAAGGCCGAGGAGGTCGAGAATCCACGCGCCGGCCCGCTCCTCGATCGCGGCGGCGGCGGGAGTCGCGTAGCGCAGGCCGTTGTTCTGGTCCCAGGCGCTGACCATCCAGTCCGATGCCAGAGCCGCAGGCAACGTGCCGCCCATCACCCAACCGAAGAACCGGCCAGAGCCGATCGCCATGAGGCCCGGCTGCGCGAGCCGAGCGAGTTCGTCGACGACGTCCGTGGCATCCGTCGGTCCCTCCGGCAGCTCCATGGCGAACGCGGCCTCGAGCTGTTCGATGCCCCGGCGCGGACCGATCGGGCGGGAGGGAAGGGAGTCCAGCCAGTCGGCGGCGTGCGCTGAGGCGTGCGCGAGGGGCTTTCGGTAATCGTCGGGAGTCAACGGCACGGGCCCAGAGTACGCCGACGCGCGGCCGGAAAACCAGACGGTCTACCGGTGCTAGATTCAGTGCGCACACCCAGCCGGAGGAAGAGATGAAACGCGCACGCCCTATCGCAACCGCGGCAGCGCCCGCCGAACGTCCCGGCACCCCTGCTCCGCCGAACGTGCACGTGCGTGCGGCTCTCACCTGGCTGGCCATCTTCGCCCTCGTCGCCGTCGGCATGACCGTGATGGCGCCGATCACCGTCGATTGGCACCCCGTTCTGCGTGCACTCGTGCTGACGCTGATCGTCGTGCCGCTCGCCGTGTACCTCGTTGTGCCACGCCTGTTCGCCCTGCACCGGCGGTTGCGCTCCAGGCGCTGACCACGACCGCGCCCGCACCTCCCGACGTCGCTGAAGACCGGGTCATTCGCTCCGGGTGAAGACGTCTCGCTCGGGCGCGGCGCAGAGTCCAATGCACCCGATCAACTGTGAAGCCCCATTGACGCGAAGTCGAGGTCAGCGTGAGGACGTTCGGCATTGAGGAAGAGTTCCAGTTCCTCGACCCCGAGACGCTGCGCCCGGCCGATGTCGGTGCTAGGGTCTTCGACCGGCTCGCCGCGGATCCCCAGTGGCGTGAGGCCACCCATCGGGAATTCCTGGCGTCCCAGATCGAGCACGCCTCGACCGTGTTCGAGACGCTGGACGAGGCGGGCGCCGCGCTCGACGGCTTTCGCCGGTTGATCGCGCGCGAGGGCGCCGGGCTCGGTGTCATCGCCGCGAGCATCGGCACTCCGCCCGACACCACGCCGTTTCCCGCCATCACCGACCTCGAGCGCTACCACCGCATCGTGCGAGAGATGGACGGCGTGATCGCCGATCATCAACTCAGCGGCCTCCACGTGCACGTGGGAGTTCCTAGCCGCGACCACGGGGTCATCGCCCTGAACGCGGTGCGTCCCTGGTTGCCGCTGTTCACGGCGCTCTCGTCGAATTCGCCGCTCTGGAGGGGCCATGACACGGGGTATGACAGCTGGCGGACCGTGCTGCTGCGGCGTTGGACCACCTCCGGATCGCCGCCCGCGTTCATCGACGCCGCGGACTACGAGCGGCGCGTGTCGCGGCTGCTCGGCATGGGCGGCACCCTCGACCGTGCGGTGATCATGTGGGACGTCCGCCTGTCGGAGCACCTACCGACCATCGAGTTCAGGATGGCGGACGCGCAGCTCCACACGGAGACGACGCTGCTGGTCGCCGCGCTGTGTCGCGCATTCGTCACGCACGCGCTGGATGTCCCGTCGGCCAGTGCCACCGCGGCGAACGATTCGGCCGGAGTGCCGACCGAGCTCCTCTCGGCGGCGATCCTCCATGCGGCACACTTCGGCATGCGGCGCGATGTGTTCTCTCCGTTGACGGGGACGCTGGCCCCCGCCGGAGAGTGCCTGGAGGGTCTGCTGCGGATGCTCCGTGGGGAGCTCGAGGAGGCGGGAGACCTCGAGGCGGCGACCGAGACCGCCGCCAGGCTGCTCGCCGAGGGGACCGGTGCGGAGCGGCAGCGCGCCGCGTTCCACCGCGGCGGGCTGCCGAGCCTCGGCAGGCTCCTCGCCGGCGGCAGCACGAGTGATGTCCCGGTAGGGCCCTGCGCAACCGGGATCATCCCCTCTGGATGACGCCCAGGGCTCGCGGCCGAATCTACTGTTGGCGCATCCGCCCAGCATGACGAAGGGAAGGCGAATATGTGCCGATGGCTGGCCTACTCGGGTGGGGCGCTCCAGCCCTCCACCGTCATCTTGGACGCACAACATTCTCTGGTTGCTCAAGCGCTGAACTCACCGCTCGGCAAGGAGACCGTCAACGGTGACGGATTCGGGTTCGGCTGGTATCCGGAGGGCCAGCCCGGGGCCGAGCCGGCGTACTTCCACAGCATCGAACCGGCGTGGAACGACCAGAATCTGCGAGAGCTCACGCGGAGCGTTCGGAGCCCGTTGTTCTTCAGCCACGTTCGCGCGGCCATCGCCCCTCCGATCCAGCAGACCAACTGCCATCCATTCAGGTACAAGAACTGGATGTTCATGCACAACGGCGGCCTGGCCGACTTCTCACGGGTGAAGCGCGATCTGACGTTCGCCGTCGATCCTTCTCTCTATCCGCACATCCTGGGTACGACGGACTCCGAGGTGCTGTTCTACCTCGCGTTGACCCTGGGGCTCATGGACGACCCGATCGCGGCGATGGGGGCGGCGATCCACATGGTCGAGTCGGTGGGACACGATCACGGTATCGCGTTCCCCATGCAGGGGACGGTCGCGGTAACCGACGGTGTGACGATCTGGGCGTTCCGCTACTCCTCGCAGGGGCGCACCCGTTCACTGTTCCACTCCGTCGACGTCGAGACGCTGCGCGAGATGTACCCCGACGCCGAACGGCTCAAACTGTTCGGGCCGGGCGACCGTCTCGTCGTCTCCGAACCCCTCAACGACCTGCCCGGGGTGTTCCAGGAAGTCCCCGAATCGACGGTCGCCATCGTGGCCGCCTCGGGCTACCACCATCAGCCGTTTCTCACGGCCAGTGCGTGATGGTGTGATCCGATTGCCGGTCACGCGAAGGGCTTCGCGGGGGTCCCTTTTATAGATTGCCGAATGACTACTCTTCGGTCGTCGATCTGGCATCGATGGGGACCGCGGATGCTTCGGCCGACGTGAAGGCGTCGATGGCAGCGCGGTTCGTTCCGAATACGGTGTGCCCGTCGAGAAGGCCGTAGTGGCGCATCTTCACGTCGAGGTCGGGTCTGATGCGGCTGTACTGCACCACGACCGTGTGCTCTTCCAGCCAAGCGAGGGTCGAGGTGAAGCTCTCCGCCCCGGTGACGTCGATGTCGGTCACCGCCTCCAGATCGAGCACGATGGTCGTGACGGGCGCCGACGACTGTGCACGCACCGCCTTACGCACGGACTCCTCGAACACCTGCGCGTTAGCGAAGAACAGCGGCGCCGCGAAGCGGAGCACGACCAGGCCGGGAACGGTCGCCCTGAATTCCGGCTCGGAGGGCAGGAGCGAGTGCGCCGGTGAGTCGGCGACGGACAACACGTCGACTGCCGGGTTTGCGGCGCGGCGTGCGAGGTTGATAAGAGCGAGCACGAAGGCGAGCACGATGCCGGCGATCGGGCCGAGGAGCAGGGTGCCGACGAAGCAGACCGCGCCGATCGCGAATTCGAATCTCGCCTGTCGCCACAGCGATCTGAACTCGCGGATGCCGAGCAGCGGGAGGATGGCGATCGACACCACGGCGCCGATCGCCGGCGACGGGATGTTCTCGAGAAGGCCGGTGCCGAAGAGGACGAGAAGCAGAGTGCCCACGGCGGCGACGATGGTCGGCAGCTGGGTGCGTGACCCCGCCTGGTCCATCGCGGCGGTGCGCGACGTCGAGGATCCGAGGGTGAATCCCCCGGTGGCGCCCGCGGCGACGTTGGAGGCGCCGAAGGCCAGGAGGTCGCGGTTGGGGCTCGTGCGGTATCCGTTCTTCTCCCCGTAGCTGCGTGCCACGAGGAGCCCCTCCGCCATAGTGACCATGGCGAGGGCGATGGCCGAGGGGATGAGCTGCAGCCAGGACGTCCATGGGATGACCGGCCAGGTGAGGGTCGGCGGCCCGGATTCCACCGGGCCGAGCACCGAGACCCCCGCCTCGGTGAGATCCCACACCACGACCGCGACCGTCGAGCCGATCAGCACGACGAGCGCCCAGGGCACCGCGCGCGCAAGGCGTCTTCCGATCAGCAGTATCGCGATCGCGATGATCGAGATCCCGATTGACCACCAGTTGAGCCCCGGGAGTCCGGTCGCCAGACCGACGAGCTTGTCGACGAACTCGGCGCCGCTGTCGATCTTCACGCCGAGCATCTTCGCGATCTGGCTGATCAGGATGTCGAAGGCCAGTCCCCCGACGAACCCGATGAGGATGGGTTTCGACAGGAACGTCGCGAGGAAGCCGAGCTTGAACACGGCGCAGAGGGCGAAGATCACTCCGGCGATGATCGCCTGGGCGAATGCCAGCACGAGGTAGCCCTCGCTGCCTGCGATCGCGAGACCGCCGAGCGACGAGGCGACGAGAGCGGCAGCGGCGGCGTCGGGCGCGGCCACAAGCTGTCGTGACGACACGACGAGCGCGTAGACGATCGCCGGCACGATGAGCGAATAGAGGCCAGCCGTCGGCGGGAGACCTGCGATCTGCGCGTATCCGATGTTCAACGGCACGGCTATGGCGAGCAGGGTGACGCCGGCGAACGCCTCGCGTGGTGCGTTCTTCAACGTCAGGCCGGGCAGGACTTTCACTCCGACGCCCTTTTCACCCGCCGCTGTGACATCACCGCGCATCCCACGACCTCATTGATCGGTCGCCGCGGCTCATCACGCATGTGGTCACGGCTGGTCCCCCTCGATGGATGGTGAACCGATTGTCGTGCGCCGTGCATCCCACGACCTCACCCCGCCGAGGTGATGAGACGTCACTCTGGGTATGCCGCCCCCAAGAACTGACGCGGGTCACCGAGATAGTCGACTCGCTTGTAGCCGGACCGGTTGAGCGCGAGCTGGCCGGTGCCTGTCGAGAGTGGCGCGGTGAGCGCTGCGGTGAGCGGTGACTCGAGGTCGGCGGTGCGGATCACGGCGTAGACATCGCGTGTGAAGACGCCGCGCTGTGTGCCGGGCGGGTACGCCCCGCGTCCGAACAGCGGTCCGGGCATGAGGGGAGGCTGGTCGGGGTTGTACCGGTCGTCGATGGGGCGTTCGCCGTTGATCTTCACCAGCGTGTGCACGTCGACGGTCATCGTGCGGTTCACCATGCCGTTCTTCTGCGCGATCCACTGCGACGCGAGGAACGGGATGATCTGCCCCTGCACGCTCAACACGCGCGCGTCGTTCTCGGGCGTCGTCGGGCCCCCGCGGACGCAGGCGCCCGGTTCCGTCACGCCGATGGCGCGGAGGAAGAAGGCCCGAACATCCGACCCCGCCGCCGGCAGCTGCGGACGCAGCTGCTGGAGGATGTACGCGCCGTCGTCGTAGACCACCACAGCGTTGTCGCCGAAGACCGAGGTGCGGACGTTGCCCGCCGAGGTGCAGGTGTAGATCGCTGTGAGCTCCTCCCGAGTGAGGTTGTCCAGCCCGCGCACCAAACGGAAGCCGGCGACGCTCACCGCATCCCGCCCGATCGGCAGGTACGTCACGGCGTCGTCGGCGACGCCCGCGATGTTCACCGGACGGTTCGCGGAGCGCGCGAAGTCGACCTGTTCGGGGAAGTCGCGGAGGGCCGCGAATCCCGCAGACTCGGTCGCTGGGCGCTGAATCGGTGCGGCGCCCGCCTTCGTGACGATCGTCGGGCTGCCGACGGGGTCGAACGACGCGACATCCGGAGCCTGGGGCGTTCCGGCGGCGATGTTCGCACGGCCGTTGCTCAGGACGTCCCAGAGGAGGGATGTGGATGCGGCGCCGACGCCCGCGTGTCGACGCGCGCCCGGCGTCGACGGGTCGGCGCTCGCTGGCGGTGGCGCGGCGAGCGCGAGGGCCGCCACCGTCATCGCGGCGAGGACCACACTGGCGAGGCGGCCGCGTCGTGGCCGCCGGCCTGCGTCGAGGCCGGTCTGGGAACGTGAGCTTGGGCTGGACAATGGGCACCCCCGATGTGCGGACGCCGGCCGTCGGGGTGCCGCCGGGCGTCTTCACGGCGGGCCTGACATGCCGCCGACTGCTCTGAGCCTTGCGCATCGGGGCAGCGTTGTCGAGGAGGACAAACGGTGGAGGACAGTCCCTGTACCCCGGCTGTCTATCGGCCGGCCAGCCCGATCCGTATAGTCCAGATCATGAAATCACCACGGCCTCTCCCCGCGATCGGAGCTCCGGCTACCCGCGCGCTCGAAGAGGCGGGCGTTCGCAATCTGGATGACGTGCGGCGCGTGGGCCTCGACCATCTCGCGACCCTGCACGGAGTGGGGCCGAAGGCTCTGCGGCTACTGCGGATGGCGCTCGACGACTAGCAGCCACCCTGGGTGCGCCGCGGAGGCTTCCAGCGCCTCAGCGGCTCCGGCGACAGGGAAAAGGGGGGTGATTTGAACCTGCGACCACTTGGAGGGTTCAGGCCCTGTTTTCGGTCGTTGCCGAATGTCTCCGAAAACCCTCGGATTCCCTTGTGTTTACAGGGAACCGGGCGGTTCGCTGCCTTCGATTGTACGCGGATAAATCCGGTCGCTCACGATTCAATGTGGTGACTAAATGGTGACTTTGAACGGCGCGCTCGGTGGTAGTCAGCCAGCAGGGACAGGATCGACCGTTGCTGGTGAAGGGAGTCAGGTCAAAGGTCGATATAGACGTTTACTCGTGCCCGCCCGGCAAGTTCGGCGATGCGCAAAGTTGCAGCCTAGAACGCTGTCGCTGTCGCCGAAGCATCCACGGTCAGTGTCCGCTTTGCGGCACCCGCGCGGCGCCCCGCGACAATCGCCATGGTTTGCGTTAAGGCCCACACGATCTCCAAAGCGAGCATCGCAGCGACGAGCGGCGACGCCCCCTCCATCAGGGCGGCGGTCATTCCGATCGAGAAGAGAATGCGCGCTCCGATATCGACCACTCCCGCCAGCAGCGACGGACGGAGAATCCGGAAGACCGCCCATGCCGTGACGACACTGCCCATGAGGTTCGCGAACATGATCACGAACGGATCGCCGGGATCCGGCGTCGCACCGGTCAGGCCGAGGTTGTCGTGCAGCACGCCAAGCGAATCGAACAGCATGGTGGCCGTAACAGCGAAGGCGAACCCCACCGTCACGACGAGGTCGTAGACAGCCGAGAGACGGATCACACGCAGAGTGTTGGAGGGTCATGTCGCCATCCTCAGGTATGAACCACGGTGCAGGGTCAAGTCGGCCGAGGCGCACAGGGCTCGGACTGCCAGCCCCACAGACAGAGCGTTGCACCCGCGATCCCTACTGCTTGAGCATGGCGACGGCCAGTTTGTGTTCGTCGTCGATGAGGCGCGAATGGTCGTCGTCTCCGAGGTCGACGCGTACCCAGTCGACCGTCCAGGGTTGGCCACACGTTGCAAGAACCTAGAGGGAATTGCTAAGAGCGGTCGGTAGAGCCCCGCGACGTCCCGGCATAAGAATCTGGCATGTGCTCACCGGGCTAGACACCATGATGGTACCTATGTCCATGTCCGCCCCGACACCTCACCCATCGGTCAGTCTCTCGCCCACGCCACTTCCGAGCCTGACGGCCACGGCCGCGCCGGTAGACCTTGGTTTGATCGACTGGGGATCAGTCGCGGACTGGGTCACGGGGGTGGCAGCGATCCTCGCGTTGGTTGGCGCGGCCTTCACTGTGTACTTCGCGGCCGGAGCTCTGCGGACATCGCAAGAGGCTAATAAAATCACGCTTGCCGCATACAAAAAGGATGTGGAAGTACGGCGCGAGGCGCAAGCTCGGTTCGTGTACAGCACGACGGAGGTGCTCGCCGAAGTCAGGCCAAGCGCGGCCTTCGCTGTAAGCGGGGAAGTCGCAATCCCGGGCGGGCTTGCTCACAGCGACGGCAGGTCGGGATGGATTGGCGACGCTGACGGGCTCATCGTCCGAGTGACCATCCACAATGGCAGTGACGAACTCATTGGGCCATATTCCATTGGAATCTACGACTATCAGACCGGAGCGAGCCCCGAAGGCGACATACGGAGCGGTCGACGCGATCCCATCTTGCCCTCAGGGTCCGAGTCAACGGCTCTTGGTGCCCCCACAGCGCACGGGCGCGGCCATCTGCTGCGCGGTGACATCATTTTCCGCGATTCGAGCGGTACCGTCTGGCGCCGGCGCGGAGCCGAGCCGATCGAAGAGTACATCGACACTCCGCCTTGGCAGAGTACGTTCTAGCCTGCCGCCACAGCGCTCGAGTTGCTGGACGAGCGGGACTTCAGCGCGACAACCGACTGTCGCGAGCGACCTCAGTGTCCAGCCATACGAGGCGATACCACGGCACCACGGGGCAAGTGCTTTTGGTATGGGGGCTATGCCGCCTGGTTCGCTTTGACGAACGCTACTGCTCGACTGTCAAGTTGTAAGCCCTCCCAGAAGGAGTTGTACCGGTGCGATTCACTGACCGCCAAGCGCATAACTTCCTCGAGTCCATTGGCGAACTGGGCGTCGTCTGAACGGGGTGAGAGCTCACGACGCACCTCCTCCCGCGTTGCGATAGCCGTGATTGCTGGTTGCGCGCGCTGCTGCCGGAGCGCAACGCAGCTCGGGTAGTACGCGTAGCCGTGCTGCTTTGGCGCTGTCGTGCCCATGACAATGCACCAAGTGATGTCGAATTGCGCAAGGGAGTCCAAAAGCGGGTCGCGGGCGGAGGGCGCAACGCCAATTGCCATAACGGAAACGTCCGCGACGTCTGGGCGAAGCGCCACTTCAAGCTGGCCTAATTCTCGGGCCATTGAAAGAATCAATCCCCCCTTTTCGCCACCCTCAGCAAGGAGACCTGCTCGGCTAGCGTAGACATGTCCGTGTCGAAGCCAAGTTGGGAAGTCGTCCTGGGGCGAAATGCTCACCGGCCTTAAAGTGACGTTTGAAACGGCCCACCATTGCCCCTCGCGCACCGCAGCAGCACCGATGAGGTGCAGCCGCAAGAGCACATCCAGCCAGTGACGAGCAATTGCGACGTCCTTCGGCCGAGTGATCTGTGCGTTGTAAAAGTCGATTTCGCCGCCTGTTTCGTACGTTTTGTGAAGCGCGTCGATGACCCGGCCGAAGACTTCAACCTTTTCGTACTGCGCCGCCTGTATGGCTGCGATGGCGAGTTTGTTCAGCGCGTTGTGCCGGGTGTCTAAAACGCCAGTCGGTGTGAAGCTCGCTGCGGAAATGGCCTCCCGCAAGAATTTGCGGAACGGAACGTCACTCGTTGCCTCAAGGTGCTGAATGAAGGCTTCCGCGAAGGTCTCGTTCTCCATGTCCAGGAGCAGGGGTGGTAGCGATGTTCTCGCCTGGCCGCGCTCGGGGGCGCCAAGCGAGGCGACAAACGCCCGTGTCAGCGCATCTACACCCCCACGCGTTTCCCCGACTATTTGGTCGCGATACCGTTCGAGGAGCTGCGGCCAGTGTCCGTCGGATGCGGCCACGTTCTGAGTGCCAGAGCGTGTGTACAACGTGCCGGGCGTCAAGACGGTCTTCATCCGCCGACCCTCGGTCTCGTACTGACCGATACGCGCAATAAACGCGGGGAGACCTCCCGGTGTGGGTAGCACAACCACGAGCACTATAGAGCGGCCATCAACTTCGTGACTCTGGCTATAAATTCGCAAAGGAACGTCAACGAACTTTGCAACCCACTGACTCAGGTCGGCCGCATCGAATTTTCGGACGTCAACTACATCGTGGTCGAACGCGGGTTCGCCGTTGTCATCGAGTCCGATGACAATGTAGCCGCCAATCGGCGTGTTCATCATCGAGATGCAGTCCTTGGCGAAATCCAACGCTTTGTGTTTGTCGCCCATGTCGAGAGTGGCTTTGAAGTCCAACTCGCCGTACTCTGCCCCAATAGCCATCAGTTCGTGGAGCTTTTCTTCGTCAGTGCGTCCGTCCACCACCACCGGCGAAGTCATACCGCGCCCTCTGCTCTGTTCATCGACATGAGCTAAGGCTATTGCCGCGGCGGCAAGGTGCGCTCCGAAGCCCACGTCTCCTTAGCGCCTAAGCGGAGACCTTCGCCGCTCGGACTTGCTGCGAGCCGATGTGATCGCCGCGCGCCAGCGTTCATGTCGTAACCCGACTTGCCGGGTTTGAATCATTTTCTGAGTCTCCGGACAGCTGCGGCATTTACAAACGTATCTTCAGCTCGCAGCTGCTTCGGGATTGTCGTTGAGCCAAGCCAGCACGTACGCGCGTCGGTTTTCAGGGGTCGCTTCAGCTCTTCGGGGAACTTGAAGCTCGCCTGCTAAAGCCAAGCATGGAGCGAGGTCCGCGCGGGCTTTGGCTAGGTCCACGAATTGACTGGCCCATTTTGCGTCGAAGCCTGAGATTGACGATATTGCATCAGGCCCACTACCCGACGGCACCGTGCTTCCAACCAGACGCGCCATAACATCGAGCATTGTCCAGCCCCCTAGCCCGACACGTTCGTCGATGAAACTCCTCGCACCAGCCTCATCGAACGCGCCCCACATGAATACGAGTTGCCAGATGTACGGATCCAGATCGAACACCGGCAGCTCGGTCCGACCCCTTAGGAAGGTCGGAAGCTCGGCAAAGATCTCGGCCTGAAGCGCCGCGCCGCGATCGTTCCAGAGCTTTATCTCGTCGGCACTGCCGGCCTGTCGCCCCACAAGGCCCCGGGACGCGTCCACGAGAAGATAGACAAACTCGGTGCCTCCTTCAAACGAGAACCGCACCAGTTCCTGGTAGGCGTCGGCAGCCATCTCCACGAGCGGGTCGGCCATGTACCGCGATAGAAGATCGCGCGGAGCCCCCCACCCGTTCTGAATCGGAAGTTCATTGAAATGTTGCATGTACCAATGGGCTATCGCGAGCGAGCTTGAGGGAGTGTGATCACGCTCGTGGTCGATTTTCTGGAGAGTCCTCCTCGTGCTGGTTAGGAGGTGCTTTTCGAGCATCGACAACGCCGCAGAATCTGCCATGCCGCGATCCAGGTCCTTCAACGCCGATTGCACGAGTACGTCCGGAAGGTCGTCTTGCGGCACCCCGAAGTTGAAGTAGCGATCGAAGTAGTACTCATCGGCGATTCCTTGATTTGCGGTCTGTCGACGGCTAATGACGTCGCTACCACTCGCAATATCTCCCACGATCGGGAATAGCGTCTGCAAGACATTCACCACTGTCCCCCTGCGAGTGGCGTCAATCTCACCCCGTCTCAAGAGCTCTTCTAGTCGACTCTGTCGTTTTTGCGTCGCTTTCGTCTTGTCGAATTCGAATCCGTCAATTCCGCCGAGGAGAAAACCTCGATGGCTCTGGAGATGGCCGTAGAGCGCCGGCTCGAAGGTGCGAACCCAACTGAGTAGTACGAAATCGACTGTGTTCACTTCATTTGCTACTGGAGGCAGAAAGGCCTCGAGTTGTGCGAACAAATGTTTGATCGCGCGCGGAGTCGTCAGCCGTTCTAGCAAACCCGAATGGAGCAGCTGCACAAGTCGGACTTCGTCGCCGTCCGAGAGTAGAACTCCACTCTTTTCGGCGATGCCTCTTAGCCCGACCTCGAACAGTGCTTCGACCAGATCCTCTCGCAGAGGTGGAATATCGAAACGAAGTTGAATGATTTTTTCAAGGTAATCGAGCGCACGACGCTCGTTGCGTTGCCCGACAAGGTCGGTCTTCTCCAGCAGGTCGACCAGTGTCCTCTCGTCGTAACAAAGCAGGTAGTAGACGTTCGGGAGCCGACCGATGAATCGGACCAACTTGAATACTTCGAGCAGCTCCGTTGAAGTCAGCCGGTCTAGGTCATCCAATACGACGAGCACCGGCTCAAGTAGGCCCTCAAGCTGGGCCGAAACCTTTTCTCTCATTTTGGTAGCGCTCACGCGATCCGGGTTTAGTAGGTTCTCTGCGGCGGCCCCGAAATCTGGTCCGAACGCGCTAGCAAGCTTTGCAACGGGCACCACAGAGTTACGAAGCTTGACCAGGTTTTCGCGGGTGTTATTCCACTTGTCGCCAGGCGGAACAGCTCGCCGCAACTCTGAAAAGAAGCCCCATCTAAGTGACTCGGCGTCGGAATACATCCACGGATTGAAATGGTGGACTCGCCAGTTCGACGCCTGGAGCTGAGTTGTCAGTGAGGAGATTATCGTCGTCTTTCCCGAGCCCCAGGTACCAATCAGGCCAAAGACAGAGGACTCGCTCTGTTTACTAGCGGCGTGAATAACGCTGGCTGTCGTCGAAACAAACTCTGACCGGTCAAAATAGCGGGATCGCGCATCCTCTTCAGGGCCATCGATTGGATCGTCGGACATCCATGTCCAGGTTGCGGCATCGTCGTTCATCGGCTCCACGGTTCTCTCACATTAGGACGTTACGGGAGCGGTTGCGATCGCGCTGGCATATAACTGCCCGATTGCCCGTGTTAAAGACAGTTGATGGGTCGACCCCCGCGATTCCGCCCACGCTTGCAACCCTTGGGTTACAACCGGTGGGGATAGGGTTCGGGGCAGAAAAGGCGTGGAGTGCGCGTTCTTTCTCGAAGGCCAGAAGGCCGGAGCTCAGCGACTCGCACTGACACCGACGGCTGCGCTGATTCCTAGTCGGGCATGCCTCCGCGGTAGTACGACATACCTACATATCGCAGCAGTCGAATCCACGCTTTGCGAGATGCGGTCGCGATGGCGAGCGCAATGACGATTGCGATCCAGGGCTGCTCTGCGACAGCGGCGACTAGCTCTTGGAACAGAAGTACCAAGCCGTCCCATCTGGCTTGGAACATAAGGTCTCGCAGTTCGCCAGCATCAATCATCAGTGCCCCTCTTCGCTCGTGTCCGTGAGTAAACCACAGGCCACTGTCGACGCGATGCCGCGTGCGCTGACAAGGGCTGTTATGCCGTACAGCTTGAGGACGGCTGACCGCGAGCAGCGCGCTCCACGTGGTGGGCCACCGCACTCTCGGTCGCAGCGTCACTGCTCGTCATCAGCCTGCGGGTTTTGAACTAGACACTGGGCTCCGACGAGCGTTTCGAACAATCCGACGTCGCATTGAGTTCGGTGACCTTTTCGATGTTCGACACTTCCGTACTCTTCACGCTGATCGGTGCATTCGTCAGCACAAACGAGTACGAAACAGGCGCCGTCACCACGACGATTAGAAATGACGGACGACGTGTGGATAGCTCGCTTCAAGAGTCGCTCGCGTAGCGATGCCGATCTGGTCTTCCTTAGCCAGCCTTTGGGCCGCGTAGAGGGCAGCGCGAGCGCGGCTGGCATCGAGGCGATGTGCCGTGGATAGCGGCGCGGGCCCAAGCGCAGTCGCGCCGACAACGTCGTACCGGTCGCGGTATGCCGCGACCGTGCTCGCGTGACGGCGCCAGGCGCGCGCAGCGGAACCGCGCGGAGAGGCCCCGAGGAGTTGCGTCCATGTCTCACCATCGAACAGCGCCTTGTCCAGCATGGCGCTTGCTCGCTCTTCAAGAAGCCGACGTCGCGAGCTCAAAGCCTGCCGCATGTCGGGTTCCATCTGCCCGATAGCCTCAGGGATGAGCCCAGCAATCAGCCGTGGCTTCCGGCGTGCGCTCCCCCGAGCGGATTGTGCACCGTTCGACGCTGCGAGCCTGGCATGGATAATCGCCGCGATGTCTTGAGCGTCTGCGAAGTCGCGGGCCGCCACGACGCGCGGCAGCAGTCGCTCGAGGTCGAAATGATGCGCCTCGGCTCGCCGGAGTTCCGCAGTCAACGCGCCGAACGCGTCCGAATTGACGACGCGGTCGATCAGATCGTCTGAGAGCCCGCTCCTGGCGATCAACGAAACCCATCGATCGTGCTGGGCGGCCGTAGCGAGCGTCTCGTACTCTGCGGCGAGCTGGGCCGTCGAGCCCCATTCGGTCTGCTCGGCTCGGAGCGTCTCGTGGGCGGAGAGTTCGGCGCCCACGTGTTGTAGGACGCCGTAGAGGATGCTTCGCGCGGTCGCGTCGGTGTTGTCGCCTGGTCGAGGTCCTGCGTGGGCGACATCCGGTTGGTCGATGGCGACGTAGGCGGTGTTCGAATCCCGACCGCGCGTCATGGCCACGTACAGGTTCTCGCGGGTCATGCCCGATGAGACGACGACGTGAGCGGTGTCGGTGGTGATGCCTTGTGCGCGGTGGGACGTGACCGCGTAGCCGAGTTCGACGTAGCTCTTGACGTACTCGGCAGGAAGCCGGGTCGCGCTCCCCCACCGCCGCCCGCTCCGGCGAACGTCGATCGAACCATTCGGATGCACGCGGAGTACCGTCCAGCGATCGCCGTTGCGCACCCAGGAGCCGGATACACGAAGCCGACGGTCGTTGCGGCGCGTGATCACCGTGTCACCGACGGACGCAGCAGTCCCGTCGTGGAGCGGGATCTCTCGGACTGCGTCGACTTGGCCGTCCAGGATAAGTTCGCTGCGGGCGCGGACGTTCATCGCGGCGACTGCTTCGTTCGAGTCGCTGATCAAGACGGAGCTCCTGCCGGCCCGGGTGTCTGCGCGCCAGGCGGTGAATGCGGTATCCGCCATGACGTCAGAGGTTCCACCGTGCAGCCTGCCGTGCACGTCGTACACGTCGGTCGACTCGGGGGCGCCTCGGCGCAGCGCAAGCGACGCCGCCTTCTCCCACTCGTGAGTGAACCGGTGCACGTCGATGAGTTCTGGGGCGTCCGCCCTTTCATGTACGAGCAGGGAGAATGTGCCGCCGGCCTCGACGGATTGGAGCTGGGCGAAGTCGCCGACCAGCAGAACCTTGGCGCCCGCGTCCGCGGCGCGAGCCGTGATCCGGTCGAGCTGGATCGTGCCCGCCAGCGATGCCTCGTCGATGATGACGAGTTGACCGGCACCGAACTCCGCTCCTTCGTCGAGATGGTTTTGCCACCACTTCGCCAGATTCTCTGTCGCGATACCGAGGTCCTCAGCTAGCACCTGGGCCGCGGCAGCCGAAGGAGCAAGCCCTACGACCGAGCCGGATCCGTGCGCTGACTCCCACGCGTGGCGGAGCACCGTCATCGCGGTGGTCTTGCCGGCGCCAGCTGGTCCGACGAGGACGTCAATGGTGCGACCGGAATAGGCGATCGACGCGAGTGCGTCAATCTGATCCTGGGCTAGCTTCCCGCCGCTCGGGAGTGCCTCGCCCGAAACCGAACGCAGCAGGGGCGTTGCGATCCTCGGCGCCGCCATGTTTGCAGCCCATGCGAGCAGTCGGGATTCCGCGTCGAGCAGCGCAGAGGAAGTGAAAACTGTCGAGTGCATGGGGCGGAAGACGGATGTCCCATCTCCGCGTTGGAACTCGGGTGGACTCGGGGCGAGTTCGGGTGGTGTGATCTGCAACGATGCACGCTCGGCCGCGTCGACGACCAGGCCGACGACGGTTTCGCGATCGAGCGCCGATGCGAACCGGTGTTGCATGAGTTGCCGTGACGCTTCGGCCGCGAGGTTCCAATGTCGCCAGATTGCGCGTTTCTCGCTCACCGCCATCATCGTGCTCTCACCGAGCATGCTGATCGCGTCGAGCTGCACGTCTTCTGCCCGCAGAAGCGTCGGCGACCGATCCGCGCACGCGGCACGTGCCCACGCGGAGGCGTCTTGCCCGAGCACGCGGCTGGCTCGTTCGCGCCATTCCTCGGTGAGTTCCGCAAGCGACTGCACGTGCTTAGCCGGTCGGGTGGTGAGGGTTGCCTGGGCGCGGAGCTTCGTGATCGTGACGGGGGTAGGGCGGTTGCCGTTCCTGGCCACATATTCTTCGATCAGCCGATCGGTCTCGATATCGATGTGTCGCGACCTCGTCGAGAACTCGGCGACGAGCTCGTCCGGGACCGAGCTGACGGCCCATGCCGGGTGACGATCGCGACCACGCTCGCGTGCCTCCCACGTCACGCCGAGCGATCGCGTGAGGGCGTCAGCGAAAAGTGCCTCGTGCAGCTCGGAGAGTGCGACGACGATTGCATGCATTGGCCTGCCGTCCAGAGATCGCCACTTCCCGTCGAGCAGGGTCTGGACCTTGTTGCTGATCACCACGTGCGTGTGAAGGTGGGGATCCCCCGCTCTGCTGTCGAAGTGGTCGAACGCGGTTGCGATCAGGCCGGCGACACCGACCTGCGCAACCGCACCGTCGCGCGCACTGATGCCGGTACGAGTCGATGCAGCCTCCCGCTCCAGGAACGCAACTGCCTCCGCAACAGCCTCATGATGTGCACGCACGATGCGCGCCTGCGTGGGGGCATCCGCAATGCCCCAGAGCACGCTCGCCGACTTCGGAATCGAAAACGTGAAGTCGTATCCGGCGACTGCTCGGCGACGTCCAGTGGCCTGCTGGCCCGCGTGCGATGGTGATTCTTCAAGCACTCGTCTCGCTGTCGTGGAACCCGGGGCATCCCCGTAGACCGGGTAGGCGCGGCCAAGCGGCTCGCCGCTCATCGGGTCGCGCCCTTGGCCTATGAGAAGTTGGAGCTGTGACTCGGTGACTTCCTCCCCATCGCTCATGCCGCCGGCGCCAATCCCGCGCAGGCCATCGCCCATCCATCGGCCGGGCGGAGTGCCGTGAGCGCTGTAGTACCGAGTCAACGGCGTGGACAACAAGCGGTTGCCGTCCGCGACGACGACGGTCCGCAGCAGGTACTTGTAACCGTCGCCGGCGCTCATCACCCGCATCGACACCGTCACTGCGCCCACCTCCGTCATTGCAGAGAAGGTGCGCCGCCTCGATCTGCAAGAGCCGTGGCAATCGACATGGCAATCGACGTGGAGCAGCGATTGGTCTGGACAACCGTCCGCGTACCGTTCATCATCGATGCACCCCGAGAGCAAAGCTGCAGTGGCGTGCACGGCTCGACAAGCCCGCGACGGTGCCGGCCGACGGCGCGCAATTTCAAAAAGCCCCGCACCGAGAAGCTATATTATGTCAAGCAGCAGCCGGCATCTGCGTCACTGCGTCCCTCACGGGCGCTGGATATTGGTATCTTCACGTTGTGGCAATAACGACAAGTGATCAACTAATCGACGACCTAATTAAGCTTCGCGGCAAGATTAGTGAGAAGGAACTAGAGCTTCGTCGTGCACGCGCAATAACAAGCACCGCGAAGGTGCTCACGGCCACTGTGCCCGCTGTACTTGTTATCTCTTGGATCGCAAGCTTTCCAATTGGCAGGCTCTTTGATCTGGGTCCGGCGTGGACAGTGGTTGGCTTCCTAAGCGCGGCGGCCGGTCTCGCAGCAGCTATTTTATGGGGCGTTGGGGCTGAGAAGAAACTCCTCGCTCCGCATCGTCTCGAGCTCGATCTTGAGCGCCTGTATGACGAGCAAGCGCTCTATTTCGGTGCCGATCGTATTGAGTTGGCGCTTCGTCAGGAGATCTACCGAGGCGCTACCCTTCGGGACGTTGCCACCCTGCGAAAGCGAGGTGACGGTTACCGGGTCGTGAATAACGCTTTCCAGTCTGTTGTGATTGTCGGGTCGCTGGCCACAACCACGGTTGCGAGCCTCAGCCCAGCTGAGGGTCCCCTTAAGTGGTTAGCTGTTGGATTCAGCGCGGCCGTCGGGCTCTCCGCCGGATTCACCGGCTATTTCAAATACCGGGAGCGCGCCTTTTATCTTCGCCAGACGGCTGACGATCTGGAAGAACAGTTAAATGCGTACAACCTCGGCCTGGGGCCTTACGAAAGAGGGACCACGGACGAGCGCCGAGCCGAACTGACCGGTCGGATCGAAGCGATTCGTGTCGCACAACAGCGGCGCGAACAGCAACTCGATCAGCCGAAGGCTCCCGCTGAGTCGAATTAGTAAGATTTCGTCGCGAACGGGAATCCATTTCGAGACAAGCACTGCGGCATTGGGTTTCACCCGCCAGATTCGAGGCATGACTCAGGGACGAGTCGGCTGAGGGTCGGCGGCATCGATTACGGTAGGAAGTTGCGGCGGGATGCCGCGGGTACGGCCCCGCCGAAGCAATAAGGAAGAACCGATGACGCTCGCGCCAGCCAACCCCGACCACCTTACGCAGCGTCAGCTGGAGCAGTCGCTGTGGAGCGCGGCGAACGCGCTGCGCGGGCCGGTGGATCCGGGCGATTTCAAGGCGTACGTGTTCCCGGTGCTGTTCTACAAGTGGATCAGCGATGTCTATGACTATCGTCACGCCGAAGCCCTCGAAGATCTGGGTGATGACTGGTCACAGGCACAGGAAGACGAGGAGTACCAGACCTTTGTTATTCCCGAAGGGGCACACTGGGACGACACGTTTGACGTCACGAAGAACACCGGGACAAAGCTAAACAAGGCACTCGTTGCCATTCAGGAAGCTAACCCTGGCAAGCTCGCCGGCGTATTCGGGGATGTGAACTGGTCCAACCAGGAGCGAATCCCGCAGCCGGCCCTGCGCTCGCTCATCCATGTGTTCGACAAGCTCACCCTCGACCCCGCCCATGTTTCCGGCGACATGCTCGGGTCGGCCTACGAATACCTACTGCGGGAGTTCGCCGAGGCCTCGGGTAAGAAGGCCGGCGAATTCTTCACGCCCCGCCATGTCGTGCACCTGCTAGTCAAGATCCTCCATCCACTGGAGAACGACTCCGTGTGTGATCCTGCATGCGGATCCGCGGGCATGCTCGTGGAGACGGTTGAAGCTCTGAAGCAGATCGACGGAAATCCCCGGTCGCTGAACCTCTACGGCCAGGAGCAAAATCTCACCACCGCGGGGATCGCACGGATGAACCTCTACCTGCACGGCGTGGAGGATTTCGAGATCAGGCGCGGTGACACGTTCCGCGAGCCTAAATTGCTAGATGAGTCGGGCAAGCTTCGAAAGTTCGACGTCGTCATCGCCAATCCACCGTTTTCGCTGGATAACTGGCCGTCGAAGACCTGGTCGAAAGACCCGCACAGGCGCGCCCTCGGCGGCATCGTGCCACCCGCGAAAAACGGCGACTGGGCCTGGATTCAGCACATGCTTTCGGTCATGGACCCGAACACCGGACGCGTTGGCGTCGTGATGCCCCACGGCGTCTTGTTCCGCAGCGGCCGCGAGGCTGAGTTGCGTCAGTGGGTCGTCGAACAGGACAAGCTTGAGGCCGTAATTGGCCTGCCGAACAACCTATTTTACTCGACGTCGATCCCTGTGTGCTTGCTGATCTTCAGAGCAGAGAAGTCCGCAGCGCGCAAAGAGCATGTGCTGTTCATCGATGCTCGCGCGCGATTCAAGTCAGGCAAGAACCAGAACACACTGGGTGACGACGACGTCGACGCGATCGACGACGCATACAAGCGCGGCGACGAAACCGACGGAATTGCTGGACTCGCGCTACAGCTTGTGCATCGCGATACGATCCGCCAGCACGGGTACGACCTGAACATCGGTCGCTACATCCAGACGGAGACGCGCGCAGAAGCTGACATCGATGCCGCGTTGGCGTCTTTACGCGAGGCGCAAGAGGCTATGGATGCTGCACGCAGCGCGCTGGATTTGCGGCTTCGAGAAGCAGGTTTCGATGCGTGAGGGGTGGAGGGAAGCCAAGCTGGGCGAGCTCTTCAAGTCGAGCAATGTCCGTCTCGGCACCGATGATGTTGAGCCGCCTGTTTTCTCAATCTCCAAGCATGACGGGGTCATCCCCGCCGATGGGATTTTCGGGAAGCGGGTGGCGTCATCGAATCTCTCCACCTACAAAGTGTTGCCAACTGACGCGTGGGTCTATTCGACCATCCACATCGACGAGGGGTCGATCGCCCGCAACAACCTTGGCACCGATGGGGTGGTCAGCCCTATGTACACGGTGATGTCTTGGGTGTCCGAACAAGACGACCCGCGCTATCTCGAGCATCTGCTTCGATCCACGCAGTTGCTGGCGATCTATGCCGATAAGGCGCAGGGGTCGATCAACCGTCGGCGTAGCCTTGCGTGGAAGTTCTTCAGTCAGATCGAAGTAGCCCTCCCACCCCTCGCTGAACAGCGACGAATCGTGGACCTCATCGCGGCTATCGAAACCTCGATCGCGACCGCTGCGCGGAAGGTGGAAGCTTGCGCGGCCACTCGGCAGGCTGCCATCGATGTACTCATGATGGCGAACGACGCAGGCATCAGATCTACTCTGGGGCAACTCGGAAAGTTCGAGCGCGGCAAACGCTTCACGAAGAAGGACTATGTCCCGCAGGGACTCGGGTGCATTCATTACGGGCAGATTTACACCGAGTACGGGGCGGTGGCCACCGACACGATCTCGTTCCTTCCCAGCGCGTTTCGAGATATGGCTCGTTTGGCGCGGCCAGGTGATCTCGTTATCGCAGGTACGGGGGAGAACGTGAAAGACATCGGCAAAGCTGTCGCCTGGCTCGGCGCTGATGAGATCGCCGTGCACGACGACGCGTTTATCTACCGGCACACCCTCGACCCGGTGTACGCATCAGCTCTCTTCGCATCGACAGTCTTCCTGAGTCAACGAGCACCTTCCGACTCGAAAGTGGCTCGACTCTCGGCGAATGCTCTTGCCAGTATCTCTGTCCCAGTTCTGGATCTCGAAGCTCAACGCCAGATCGGCACGTTGATGCTTGTGCTCGACGAGCAGGCGCGGACCGCCCGCGCCACGGCCGACGCACTTCGCTCTCTGCGCTTGAACCTACTCACGGCAGTTCTGTCCGGCGAGCACGCGATCCCCTCGGGATACGACAAACTCCTGAACCTCAGCGAAGAGGCAGCAGCATGACCGGCTACACCGAGAAAAGTACCGTCCAGGCTGCACTTATTGAGCTGCTGGAAGGTGCTGGCTGGAATTACGTGCCGGGCAAAGAACTGCCGCGCACATCGCAGCAGGTGTTCATCGAATCGGACCTCCGAGACGCAATTGAACGTCTGAATCCGGAGCTCTCGGGAAGGACTGACGCAGTTCTGGCGAAGGTGCGCCAAGTCGCCCTGTCAGCCGTATCTGAAGGCCTCATGGTAGCCAATGAGGAGTACACAAAGCTCATGCGCGGCGGGGGCACGGTGCTCATGCCGGACAGCAACCACGACGAGCCGTTCCGACTGATTGATTTCGAACACCCAGAAAACAACACATTGCTGGTCTCGGACGAAGTCGCCTATCTGGGCGCACGATTCGACGTGGTGCTGTGGATCAACGGCATCCCCGTCGTCGTTGGTGAGACCAAGACTCCGGTATCGGTGATCAAGAGTTGGAAGGACGGCGCAAAGGACATCTATACCGCTTACGAGGAGCACCAGCCGGCGTTTTTCACTTCGAACCTTCTCTCGTTTGCCACCGAGGGCAAAGACTTCCGCTACGCAGGCGTCCGTACCCCCTTGGATTATTGGCAGCGGTGGGGCTCGAGCGCGGTACCCGCGACGATCGAGGGTTGGGACCGCGTCGAGATGAGCGTGACAGGTCTTCTCACGCCGCAGGTGGTGCTGAACCTTATCGAGCATTACGCGATGTACGACCGAAAATCCGACGACGGCGCGGTTCGCACCATCAAGCTGCTGCCGCGGTACTTCCAGTACGAGTCCGTGGAGAAGATCGTCGCCCGCGCCACTAGCGATGCAGGGTCTCGGGGTCTCGTCTACCACACACAGGGTTCCGGCAAGACGCTCACGATGTCTTGGGTGGCCAGCAGGCTATATTTCGATCCGCGGATGCACAACCCGACCATCGTTGCCGTCGCCGACCGCACGCAACTAGTCACCCAGACCTTCTCCCAGTTCACCTCTGCCGGAGTCCCGGAGCCCGTGAAGGCTCAGAGCACCGCGGCGTTGCAGACGGCTCTCCGCACCGGCGAACGGGGCATCATCGCCACTACAGTGCACAAGTTTGCCGGCGCCGGTGTGCTCACCGACCGCGAGAACGTGATTCTGCTCGTAGACGAAGCCCACCGCACGCAGGAGGGCTCACTCGGCCACGTTATGCGAGCGGCGCTGCCGAACGCACACCGGTTCGGATTCACCGGCACCCCGATTGCGGACCTGGATCGCAACACGTACGAGCTTTTCGGGGACGAACGCGATCCCGGTTGGGCTCTGGACACATACGACTCTGACCGGTCCATCGCAGACGGCACTACCGTGCCGATGAGGGTGATTCCTAGGCCCGTCCGGTTCGAGGTGGCGAAGGAAGAACTCGACGCAGCCTTCGATTCTCTTGCGGACGAGGAAGAGCTAAGCGATCAGCAAAAGGAGGCGTTCTCCCGCCGAGTCGCCAACGCCCGGGCGATCTTCCACAACCCGGAGCGGATCAAGAAGGTCGCGGTCGACATCGTCGCCCATTTCTACGCTTCGATAGACCCGCACGGTATGAAGGCGCAGGTCGTGGTCGCAGACCAGGAGTTGTGCATCCTCTACGATCAGGCCCTGCGGGAGGCGCTGACCGAGACCGGACGCGACGATCAGGTCTCTGTGGTGATCTCCGCGACCGGCAAGGCCGAGTTTGAGTCCTTCAAGCTCTCCGAAGGCGAGGAGGAAACGCTGCTGGACCGCTTCCGCGATGCGAATGATCCGCTGAAGTTCCTTATCGTGACCGCGAAGCTTGGTACCGGGTTCAATGCCCCTATCGAGGGCGTGCTGTACCTAGACAAGCCGATGAAGCTCCACACGCTGTTCCAGACCATCACCCGCACCAACAGGCCCTGGCGCAACCCGCAGACGGGGTTCGCCAAGCGCTACGGAACAATCGTCGACTTCGTAGGTCTCGGCGGTGCATTCGCGCGCGCAATCGCACCCAGCGATCCCGACCACGCGCAGCGGCAGATCGAGACGGACGGCCTGCTGGTGAGCCTGTCCGCAGCGCTTCGCGAGATGCGGCGTCGGTTCGTGGGGATCGACCGGGACGGCTCGATGAACTCCTTGCAGGCTGCGCTGGAGCGGCTGCCTCAGAACAGCGAAGACCGCGCCGAGTACCGTGCTGAGTATTTGTACGCGCAGGGACTTTGGGAGACAATCGCACCTGACGAGCAGCTCTCAGACTGGACGTCGGACTACCGCTGGTACGCCCAGGTGTATGCGGCCATCCCCAGCGAAGGTGACGAGAACGACATCCTATGGGAGCGGCTGGGACCGAAAACTCGCCAGCTCGTACACGAGCACATGCGCAATGTCCGCGTCGATGACCGAAACATCGCCGTCGTTATCGCCGACGCCGAGACGATCCGGAAGATGACCGAGTCCGGTCAGCTGCCCGCCGCCCCGATCGAGTACGAAGGCAGATCTGCCCAGGAAATCGTCGACAGCCTCGCCGCTCGGATCCGCAAGAAGCTTGAAGGCGGCGGAGCCAACACAACCGCCTACAGCTCGATCGCCGAGCGCCTTGATCAGCTGCGGCAGAAAGTGATCTCTGACGCGGACGACTCGATCGCATGGCTGAGGAAACTGTTCGAGGTGGCAGCCGACCTTAAGACCGCCGAGGGGGCTGATGAGTACGGCGTGCTCGCTGACCTGCCGGATCCTAACATCGGGATGCTTACCCGGATCTTCGAGGAACACACCCCCGACGGGATGACCGTGATGGTCAGTCAGATCGCCGCCGACGTTGACGCCCTCGTGCGTCACGCGGTCCACGAAAGATGGACGACCAAGGAGTCATCCATGAAGGCCGTCAAACGGGAACTAAACGCTCTCTTTAGAAGGTTCGCCCTGCCGCGAACCGGAGAACCTATGGAGTCTGCTTGGCGGTACATTCTCAAGCACTACTGAAGCAAGCAAGAGCTTGATCTCTACGTCCCCTCCCCCGAGGTTCAGAACACGCAAGCTCGCGCCACGCGCCTTCAACTCGTTAAAGAAAGCCAGCATGGTTTGGCGGACCGGCCTAGTCGATCGAGCGTCGTGATGATGAGAGCGTCTCCGGCGTGGAAAGTGCCGAGCGCCTTGTCGAAAACTTGGCCGCGACGCACGCGCTCCACACACACCACGATCCAGGTAGACAGATCGTCTTGGACCGCTCGGCTAGCCACTTCACCATTCGGATGATGCAGGGCGGCGAAGTTCGCCCGAACTCAAAGTCCGTATTCGCTTCCAGCGTTCGAATAGCTCGAGTGCGAGCCGGCGAGGGCCGCTACGATGTGATCCGAAAGGGCGCAGCATTCTCTACACGCGATCCCCGTCTCGACGAGCTCAGGCCCAACGAGAAAATAGTTTTCCAAGCCAACGCCTTTTCGCGAATGGCGCTTCAGATTCGGCTGCCGAGACAATGTCGCCTGGCGGCCGATCCGGCAGCCCAAGTGTGAGTATAGAACTTACGGATGGCGCGTCCGTCGGGGTCTCTGGAGGCTGCGGAAGCTGCCCGCTGGGATGGCCTCCAGGGCCCCGAGAGTCAAGCCAGCGAGGGTAGGCCCAACTGTCACCGTCCCAGTTCGCTACGGGAGTCAGCCCCGGAACTTCCGAGTCGCCCAGTGCGTAGACGCCGGCAACTGGATCCATGACTTGAGCCACCCAAAGTGGGCTCCCGTATACAACGGGAAGACCTGCTGAAGATGAATCAATTCCATCCACTCGCATTAATATTTCATAGACGCCAGTCGCCACGTACGGGCTTCCGCGCTCGACACCAAAATTGAAGCAATAACTTTCCAGTCCAGCGAAGCGCTCACTTCTCCCGACCAATGTGATGTCCGACGACGGTGCCCTTCCATCTCTCTGATCAAGGTCGACGTCGTGGGAAACGGCTCTCAATAAGTCGATGTAGCTGCCGGCGTCGGACGGCCACCAGGTTCCCTTGTCAGCTTCCGCGACTTCTTTGGTGCCATCAAGTAGATTGCTTCGGCTTCCATACGCCATCACTCGATAGTGCTCGCCACGGCCGATCCACCACGCGACATTTCGGAAATCGTGATCTCCAGCCCACGGCCACATAGTTCCACAGGCGGCTCTCGCACGTAGCAGAAAATACCCCCCAGGAACCGGGTACCGCTCGTAGCTCAGCGCGCCTGCGTCTTGAAGAGAGCGTCCCGCCTCTGTCAATAGTTCACGATCGGTTTTTGGCCGCGAAGCCTTCCCGATCGCAAAGCCAGCGGCCGTGGCGTCGAACCCGACTGTGTTGAGGTGGCCGAGCATTCCTTCAAGCTTGTTGACGGATCGGTACTTGAGGAACTTTTGCCTAACATCCACGTCGATCGGATTGTCATACTTCACTATCGCCTCAATCCTCTTGCACTAGCCGTTCGGGTTTGACATTTTATCGCCTAATCGGTTTTACAGTTGACACCTCAGCCAAGGGACGACCTCCGCGCGGGGGAAGGATCGAAATTGCCCAGCTCCCGCAGTGACTTCCTCGACGACCACGGCTAGCCAACAGTCTGTCCGGGGATTGGAGGATCGAGACGCGCAGACCAGAAAGCGAACGAGAAGGGGTGTTGGGGCGGACGCCGTCTAAGCGGCCAGTTAGTAGGGCTTCCAACGATTCAGGCCATTTGAACAGGATTCGGGCCGGCAGGCCGGTTTGACTAAATGTCGAGTTGGGCTCGACAGGAACGGCGATCCGCTGCCACTGGTTCGTGGCTTGTGATGCTAACTTCGGCTCAACCACAGAACGGATTGCGAATGGTCGCGTACGGATTTCGGCTACACAAGCTCACAGCGCACGAGGGACTCACTCGTGCGGAGCTCAATCTCGGAGACGTCGGCGGCGGGACTGCGGCCGTCAGCGCCCTCAAGAATTTGCGAGATCGAATCGAAGCGTTGGAAGGCAAGACCATCATCGGTAAATCCATCTACGCTCACGAACCCGTTGACCTGACTCCGGTGCTTAGGAGCGAGCTTCCTCGGCAGTCAACGCGGCCATACATGCACATCGTTTCTCACACCCAAAGCGGACACAAGCTGAAGGTGACCCTGGATTACGGAAGGGAAGGAGACTTCGACAACATTCTCAGCGCAGGTAGTAGTCCTCGTCCAATGGACGGCTTGGCCGCTGCGAGAACGTTCCGTGTCTGGTTTCTCGTACCGCCCTCGGGCACTGTTGCTTACATGATTTCGGAGACCAAAGGCCAGTCGTACGGCGGGACTGCGCTTTTGGACAGATTGCGCGTCGAAAACCAGCGAGCCGCCGCCACACCCAATGGATCTGGACTCGACATTGGACATTGGGTGCGGTGGAAGTTTGAGGACTTGTTTGATGGCAGCCGAATAGACGATATTTTCCGAAAAGGCGAAAACTTCGAACTCGAGGTTCGCCGGGTCGGACATTCAGCGAGCGGCGCTGCGAAGTCGGGCATGGTTAGGATTACCGAAAATGGACTGGGTGCGGGCGTTCGCGTCAAAGACGCTATTACGGCTGTCCGTGGTTGGTGGGACAATCGAGCGAGCGGCACGGAAATAGCACGTAGCGAGCGAGCTGCGCGCGATCTGGGGACGTTGATTGACCTAAGCATTGATTTTACTGACCTCGGCTTCAATGACGGGGAAATTCGTTTCACGCAGGAAGGGAAGGTGTTGACCATTAATCCCAACAAGATCGAAAAATTGCTTGTATACCCTATGGGCACCAATCGACCGAATGACATGGATATGACCAAGGCCGCAGCTGTGCGCCTCAACAACATTAATCGCGATCTTTCCCTCAACATCGATCTCGGAAGTCTCGTTTGAAATCCCTATTTTGGCAAAGGAGCGACGATGTTGGAACGCTTACTACCGGTGGCGCTGTTCCGAGCGCACTGGAAGGGCCTGAGCTTCTATCGAGATGACGCCGCTCGTGCCGACATCGCGACAAGAGTCGTGTTGGTCGCACTGCCGGTAATCTCAGGCATCGCAATGTGGGTGTTGGCTGGTCGGCTGTTGGCCCCAGCCGCAGTATTGACAGGTCTCGCGCTTCTTGCCGGTGGTCTGGTTGCAGCTTTTGGCCAGCTGTCCACGTTGCGCTTGCGTTTGACGGAACGCATGACCGACGAGCACGACGGGCAGAGAACTGACCGCGACTTCCTGGATGAAACTGCAGCTCACCTCCTCACCGCCGCATATGGAGCCGCAGTGACGGCCGCAGTGCTGGCCCTTGGCATGAATTTTGCGCTCGACGCCGAAGGCGCACTCACAGGTTCGTGGGCAGCGGTGGCAACGGCGTTGGCAGCGTGGGTCGTACTTGTGTTTCTAGTCGCGATCCCGCGAATGTACGAGGCCTACGCCAATATAAACAAAGTACGAGACGTACTTAGCGGAACTCATCGCGGTCGCGGCCGACGATGACGGCTCGATCCGGCTTTAGCGCTCGAAAGTAGCCGATCAGGCCATCAAACCGCCGCTTTCGTCACACCGATCCGCACGGTAGCCGACCTGATCGCCGCGCTTCACGAAACCGATTGGCCCGTACGGCTTCCCGAGACCATCAATTAGGTAGCAGTGCCCAGGCGCTGATTCGTGGGCAGCGAGAAACGGGGGCCACTCGGCCATCGCACTCTTTTTCGAAGCATCCGGCCCTGCAGTAATCAGGTTACGACAGGCGTGCGACTCCGCACGAGGGGCACCAAAACTGATGCTGAACGGTGCCGGCGACTTCGAGCTCGCTCAGACACTCGTCGCAGCGCGGAGTATTCAGGTCCTCATCGTCCATCCGAGCAAGGTACCCCAGCTGGGTGCCTTACGGCGCGGCAGGGCTAACGCCACACCCGCTTGGCGGGCGCCCCGGAAACCAGTGATGCCACCGTCTGTGATCGCGCGGAGTTCGGCCTGCCGATCACTGCAGCGTTTCAACCGATTTTGGAGAGTTCATCGCAATCCAGTTCGCGCCGTTGGAACAGCTACCATGTGGTTTTCCCAGTCGTGTCTTCGTGGCACGGCAAACGTTTTGGATATCCAAAACAATAAGTCGATTAGTTGGTACGCGTTCAACTTCCTGAAAAGCAAGTCGGACCACAAGGGCGTCGAACTGAACTCGTGGGCAGCGCGAAGTCTTGTCGCGCGATTCGCCACTGGTGCCGCGGGTCCGTTACGCCATTCGCAGGCCGGTGCTTGAAATCAAGTGATTCGAGTCACGCTAGATTCCGGTATCAGGGAGTACGACGGGGGCCGAGCCCTATTTTCTGCATGCACAATTACGGCGCGAAGAGAAAGTCCCACCACGACCGCGCCGGAGTTGCGACCCAAGCCTTCCACTTGCCGCGCACCCGAAAACGGGACACGCGCCAAGCGGAGCGGACCACACCCGTTTTGTGGCTCTTCTTTTGCTGAAGGTCGCGCCATCGATATTCGGCATTGACGGTAGAGCGCATACGTCGTGCGGCACGCACCACACGACGTGAGTGTCGAGGTATTCGCTCTCCACGGAGCCAGGCTGCGACTGTCTCAAATCCTGCCCACGCCATCTGTACGTACCCTACGCGCGGCCAATCTCCAATGCTCTCGCCCTCACGATACGCAGTGGCTTGAAGCCCGAGCCCGTCCATAAGGGTGAGGGCGGCGTCGCGATGCCTCCCTCGGCCAGCCATATTGGCAGCCATTGCCGCCAACGGGCCAGCCACCCTGCCCCATTCCTCGTCATAAAGATCGGCTTGCTCCGCTATTTTCTTTCCGGGGTACGTACTCTGCGCGAACTCTGCGAAGTCGAAGAAGACCAGCATCAACTTCTGCACCTCATCGCGGACCGTCTTCGTCTGCTCGTTGCGGCGCACAGCGCGAGCGTTGTACAACGTGATGGCTTGCCCGACAAGCACGCCAACGAGTGCGATGACCGCGACCACGATGGCGACCCACACGCTCGGCGCGATACCGGTGTCCACTTCCGCAGCGCTCGCGTACATCTCTCCCCAACCATCGGCATAGAACGTGCCTTGCAAGAGGTTACAGGTGGACACCCACTCCGCAGCAGACTTTGACGCCCGACGCCGTCACTAGAGATATCATCGCCGAGCGCAGCACAGGGCTTGCTTCAATCGAACCCTTGCTCCCGCACGCCCTCGCCGAATCGCCATCGGCCGACCGTCAGTGTGGAGACGCCCTCCATCACGGTCCCGTTGGAAGATCCTTGTGCGGCCAAGTTCTGCACCGTCGCGTCCATTGCGGTAAGAGTTCAAAGAATAGCGGACTCAGTTTCCTGGAACGCTTCGTCAAAGCCAGCGACTATTCCCACGGGCTTTGGTGGTGGGTGGACGAGTCGGGTGACGCATTTGGAATGTTGGTTCAGGCAAAACGCCTCCTCACAATCACGAGCTCGACACGATCAGGGAACCGGCCGCAGTTGAAACGCCCCGTCGTCGACAACGTGGCACGCCACCCTCTAGAGGCGATTGCGTATTCTCGCAGCTCGGTGTACAACGGAACGCGAATCCACTTCTCTGCCCGTTTGCGGTGCTGTGAGGGATTGTGGCCACGGGATTTGGCTAACGCTCGGGTGACACGGTCCTGCCACCGTGGCAGCACCGCGCTCAGTCGTCATCCCTCTTGAACGCCCGGTCGAGCAGTGCCGCGGTCTCCGGGTTCACCAACTCCCTGCGCTGGATGTAGTGCATCACCGTGATCCTCGTGTCCGTGTGGCCGAGCAGCTCTGCCGCGAGCTCGACGCTGGCGTTGTCGTTGACCGCTGTGGCTACCGTGCGGCGGAACATGTGGGGGGTCACACCGGCGATCCCCGCTCCCCCGAGCACACGTCGCAACTGGCGGCGCACGTTCGCGGTCGTCAAAGGCGTGCCGTCCCGTGACTGGAACAGCAGCGCGTCCAGCTCGAGGCGTCCTGCGTTGGCGAGACGCCGCCGGACGGCGTCGGAGGCGAACGAGGGCAGCGCCACGATCCGCCGCGACTTGGCGGTCTTCGGGTGGTCTTGACGGAAGGTCTGCTCGCCGTTGCGGCTGACGATCGTGCCGGCCAGGCGGATGGACGGCACGGCGCCGGTGATGTCGACGTCGCGGCGGCGGATCGCGAGCACCTCCCCGATCCGGGCCGAGGTGCCGAGCATGACTTCGACGATTGCGCCGAGCTGGCCGTCGGGCAGCGGGCCGGAGACGTGGTCTGCGCCGCCTTCCCAGCGGGCGATCGCGGCACGGATCACGTTCACCTCCGGGGCGGTGAGCTCGCGTGCGCGCTCGATGACCATTTGAAGGAGAGCGCCTACCTATCAGCTCCCGAATGGGCCATCGTGACTGCAGATGATGCCGTTCGGCGCAACGCGGAAGAGTTTGGGCTGACATCTATGAACAACGTCGACTTCGCTGTCGCAATCGACGCGTCGAGCGATCCACACACCCTTGCCAACTTCGACTGACCGCACCCGGACATCGAATATGCTCGGGATCGAAGCAAAGACATAGCGCGGAGTGAATCTCTAGTGCGGTAACAACGGGGATGCCAAGTGATCGATCAGATGCCCAACTGGGAGGGCTTCATGACCCCAACGCTTCAGGTCTTAAGCGACGGCGTCGTCCGCCATTGGCGCGAGTTCCAGCCTTTAGTCGCCGAGCAGGCGAAGCTGACAGAGGCACAGAGACAAGAGATGCTGCCGTCTGGGAATCAGCTCAAGTACGAAAATCGCATCGGCTGGGGTGTGTCGTTCCTCACCAATGTCGGCGCACTCACCCGTCCTAAGCGTGGCCACTACGCCATCACTGAAGCCGGCAAGCAGCTCCTCACGACGTTCCCCAACGGCGTGAAAGAAATCGACATACGTACGCTCGGAAAAGACCCGCACTCCCCGATTCGCGTTTATCAGAAGACTGAGCGCTCGACCAGTGCTCTCGATCCAGTCACCATGCCCGACGCGGACACAATGACCCCGACTGAACAGGTCCAGAGCGGGGTCGAACGCATTCATGAAGAAGTGGCCGTGGAGTTGCTCGAACGACTTCAAGGCAAAGAACCCGGCTTCTTCGAGCAGGCGGTTGTGCAATTGCTGCTCGCCATGGGCTACGGAGGTACGACGGGCAGCGGTAGCGTCACGCAGCTCAGCAACGACGGCGGCATCGACGGCGTTATCGACCAAGATGTGCTTGGCCTCAGCCGCGTGTACATACAGGCGAAACGGTATGCCGACAGCAACGTCGTCGGGCGACCCGATATACAGGCCTTCGTAGGAGCCCTCAGCGGAAAAGCTGACAGCGGAGTGTTCATCACGACCAGTCGCTTCTCGGACGGAGCACGAATCTACGCCGAAGGTGTGCCAACCCGCGTCATTCTGATCGACGGCAAGCGCCTCACAAGCCTCATGATTCGCTACGGGGTCGGTGTCCAAGTCCGCGAGACCTACAAAGTCGTAGAGATCGATGAGGACTTCTTCGCGTGAGTTCTGTCGACGAACGGATTTGAGAGCTCCGCCACCGGAGCTCCGCCACCAGAGCGCCACCAAGCGTTTACCCGAGATCGACTAGCCCATGACGTCGGCGCGCGGCTTCGTCATGTCCAAACTCGCAAGGTGCTTCTTCAGTCTCAGACTCAGACTCATTGGAGCGTACGTTGCCAGGGTTAGGCCACCGTTCAGAACTGCCCCCACCACTGGTATCGCCTTTTGCCGCCCCATTCGCGAAAATCACCTTGGCCCACCGCGACTTGATGCGGGCGGTCCGCAGTTAGCGGACCGGGTATCTACGCGCACACAGCCGCACCTATACGTGGCGTGGTTGCCGAAGGGCGCCAAGCAGAGCCGTCCTTGTTCACCGCGTTATTTTACGGCGGCGATGCCGTCGGTGCCCTCAAGGCCGAGGAAGAGCTCACGGTCGGTCCGGTTCCTTTCTCCTACGTTGGAGTCGGCTTCGGCACCCGTGGCTGTGACGACCAAATTCGCAGCGGTGAATACCGCAACCGCGACAGCGGGATTGACGGGGAAAAGCAGCCGTTGAGCTCGTTGCCGTTCGAGTCGGACGGTTGTCTCCAACAAGTCAAGCGAGGATCTTCATCATTATCTGCGCCAGGTCGGATTGAGCAGACCCTGCGACTATCAGCCCCACTCCGAGAGAGCTGAGCAAACCGCCCCACAATTCGTCCGGGCGCATTTCGAGAGCCATGATTGGAACGACGCGGCTGCTGTGCTCGCTTAGTTGGTGCGCATATTTCAGTACCTGGCCGAGGCCCAGACGAAGCTGTAGTTCCAAATTCTCCGCAGTGGCGGATTTCACCTCTACGACAAAGACCGTACCGTCGCCGTCAGTGAAAGCTACGTCGAACGCGGGTCCGCCAAGTCTCGGGCTGTGCGCCGTCATTCCAAGCTCCTTTCCCGCTGCGGCAACCTCGTTCTGAACGCGCGCGTGACTTTGGACGGCCCGTTCCAGCGCGTTGTATTCAGCAACTGTGTATCCGCTCGGAAGTGAAACCTCAGCACCCTCATCGGCGCTCCGATACCCAAGGAGAATGATTTCAGAATCTTTTCCTGGGTCTCCCGAAATCGTGGCCGGAACAACGACGGCTTCGTCATCCTGATCGAGGAGGACCCCGTGCACGACCTGCCAAGCTCGCACCTGAATTGATGGCCACGACTCGAACAGCTTTCTTGCAGTGGCGGCACTTGGGCGACCCTCTTGGCCCATCTGCCATAGGTCATATTTGGCGGCGGTTGGAGGATCGCCAGTATCCCGCCAGCAAGCGACTATCGCGGAGACGACATCGACTTCATCGAACCCCTTAGGCGGTCCACCATGTGGGTTGGCAAGAAGACCGGCTTCGGTGACGGCCGCGTTCCAAGATCCGAACCTCAGCATCATCGCTTGAACCCCGGGCCTTTTCCTCCCGTCGTCCAGAGTCGGATTGGACGCCACGAACAACGCGTACGCAGTCGTGGTCAACGGTTCATCCGGGCTCGTCGCCGCATCCTTCAAACTGTTGAGAAGGTCGTCGATCGAGTATCTTAAAGCTGAGGTTCGCGGAAGCTTCGTAAGGACGTTCCAATCAGGGACTTCGCGTTGAAGGTACCGCTCCACCGCGCGCACAGACAATTCGACTGTAGAGGCAGTCTCATCTACGGTCCGGGTTTTGAAGAATGTCTCCTTAATCGCGCTACCACGTGCTTCGACGTCACGCATTTCGCGGAGCCGCAACGTCTCGGCACGTCCCCGAGGAACAAGCCCACGCGCCTTCAGCCTTAAGCGCACACCCTCGCGAGTAATTCCTCCTGCCAGTACTGCGGCCTCTTCAAGCGTGAGGTAGTCGTGCAAGTAACGCTCAAGCCATTCCTCACCGTGGACTATCTCCCGCGTCACCGAAACTGCTCATCCAGCGGAAGGGAGCGGCGGGCGATCACGCGTGGATCTATCATGGTCACCGAGCATAGTGGCGTGGGACAAGGATGCGTTTGATGCGCGTTCAGGAGTTCCGGATAGCCCGAGAGTCCCGGCATTCCGCGTTGAATCCCTCCGGCCAGTAGGTCATCAGATCGCGGAACGGGCTGTCGGGTGTGAGCTCGCGCGAGCGGATTGAAAGGCGAGCCACCGCCCTAGAGGTGCAGGCAATCACTTCCCTTAGCCCAAAATGCCGTGGAACCGTGATGTGCGTGGTGACACCGTCGATCCTCGCTGCCGAGCGTCAGCCGTGGCCGCGACATCAGATCACTACCGATCGGATGCTTCGCGCTGCGCCCCTTAGCTAGAACACTACGCCGATGCTGCTTTCGCGTTCGCGACCTCCGTAATTAAATGCTCCATCATCTGATTCATCTGCCCCAGGAATTGAAGGAGCAATGCTTGTACGGTGGGGCCGTCTTCTATTACAGAGTTGTCGAGGTGGGATGACATCACGAAGGAGTAATGAGACAGGTCAGATAGAAATCGCCACAAAACGTGCGTGAGACTGGAATCGCCGAACGCGCCATCGAAGGTCTCCCTGATGGTGACCGCCTTCTTCCATTCGCCGTCCGGTATCGAAGCTCGGGCCGCGATTCCGGTGAAATGCTCGTCCACGGCGACCTTCTCCGATTCCATGTGTGAGGTGAGCGCTGCCGCTTGTTTCTCGGGAAGCCGCGGGTCACCAGTCAATGCCGTAGCAAGCAGAACATGGTTCGCGACGTAGAACCTTTGGTCAGCCCAAAGAAGTCTCGTGAATCGCAACAGCCGCAGTTCTTTCTCGGGAGGTGCGAGCAACCAGGTCAGCGTCGCGCAGTCTTCGTAGACTGCACGAATGAGCGGGTACAAGGCGGGGAACTCGAAGTGCATCTTCCCCTCCTCTCGCTCCAGTACGAGGCGGTGAATTACTCGGGCCAGAAGCGCCGCATTCTCGCCGCGTTTCTTGACGTACTGGGCGATGGCGAGTGGCCGGATAGCCTCGGCATCATCCGCCAGCCGAGAGTCAGGTTGAGAATCGGCAGCGGTGGACACCGCAAGTTGATGTCCCAGTTTCTCAGCTCGAACAAGCTGTCCGTATGTCATATCCGACCAGCGGTTCCCAACAGTTGATACCCGGGGCATATCGTCGCTCATACTTCCCTCGCCGCTAGCTTGCGGTCATGCACTCGCTCTGCCGCTGCGGAGTAAAGCGCGATCGTGTTGACGAGATAGTGCACCGTGGTGCCAAGATTTGCGGTCACCCTCGCGTGCCTGACTCCATCTGCTCGCGGCTCACCGAAAACTTCATGGTCGAACATGGACATCGCCTTTGAGCGGGAGAAATGAGACATGCCGGAGAGAGTCGACCAGACCGCAGTGAGCACCGCCGAGTTCTCCCACCTCGTACCGACCTTCGCCTCGTCAATCAGGGTCACCCACGCAGGAAATCGGTCAACGTAGTCAGCGTCATCGAGGCCGACAGCTGCCGCCATTTTTCGCAACTCAGCCCGTGTGCGCTTTCGCATCGACGCGCTGTCGCTAAGCAGCTTGTCGAGTGTGCCTTTGAGATGTTTCCCGTTTCCCCGGCTACGCTCCACGAAATCCTTCACCGACCGCACTTCATGTCCCAGTTCGTCGTCACGAATCACGAGCATTCGCCTAGTGCGCTCCTTGGGGTCGTCCGGCTGCAATAGCCATAAGGCAATGGCGGAGTCCTCTAAGACGCCTCGCATGAGCGGGTTGAGCGCTACTAAGGGAATGGATAGTGATTCCTCGTGCGGGTCGCAGAGCTTCTCGATGGCGCGCAGGAAGTCCGCGGCGTGCTGGAAGAGAAGCGATAGGTAATGACTGGTCGGACTCACGTCTGTCAGACGGTCGTCGGCAGCAAGCGGGGAGTATTTCATCGGCGTCATGCGCGCCGCACGGTCGCCAGCGCGAACGACGTCGGGAATTCGGGTCACCAGGCCGTGCATTTCACGGGCAGTGTCGTAGTCGTCACCACTGACGGTCAGATTTTCTAGAGACGTCTCGTCCTGCATGCGCTCAGGCTATCGGCAACGACAACGGCCCTGAATTCTTCAAGCGTAAGTCGAACTCAACAGCTCTTGTATATTCGTTCTCGCCGAAGCAAATGAGTCCGCGCTCTGCGCGGCAACCTTGACTATGAGGTCGTCTAGGCGATCACTTTCCGCCGTGCTCCGGCCTTTCAGTTGGAGCTCTCCCGACAAGTGAATGTATTGATGAAAGAGAGGAGGTTTGCGATACCGAATACGGGACACTGAAGGCATGAGCGAAATTAACTTCGACAGGTACCGAACGTACGTGACCGCTCGGGTTGATGCGAACAACGCAATGATGGCGTTACTGGCGGGCTCGCGACTTGCCGCACACAGCCTCCAGCTTCACGAAGGCTCACCACATCAGCTACCGGGGCTATTTCCCGCGGTCAAAGATATCGACCGCTTCAACCTCCTACCGGGCCGCGCCTCTGAGCTCTTACTCGATGCGGACGCGCATCTTGCGGCCGTAGCAATCCCGTATGCACTCGCGGTGTACGAGGCATTTGTAAAGGACGCAATCACCATGCTCGAAGAGGATGGCTATTCGATTTCCCGCGCGAACGGCGCTCTGAATGCTGGACGTATGCACCAAACGTTCTACGGCGCTGTCGGTGTGCCCCAGCCTGGTGACGTAATGGCCTTGTTCCATGTTCTGCGCACCATAAGGAACGCGCAGATTCACCACGCAGGGTCGGTGACACCGGAGGTGACCGCAGCGATCCATTCGCTGTCTTCTGATCAGCGCCAGCGGTGGGAGAAGCTCATAATGGGAAATGTCGACGACATGCTGAATGACCGCACACTCAGCCTCACCGTGGGCCACCTGATTGCGGCTTTCGCTGTCACGAAGGAAGCTGCTAGACATATCAACCAAGTTCTGGCGACGAAGCTGAGTCGTCAAAGATGGGCGATCATCGCAGTGACGGACTACGCCGCGACGGCCCCGCACCCATCAAATAGTAGGCAGTGGAAAAAGGGACTGATTGGATTCGCCCGCTTCAACTACCTCTGCAGCCTGAAATTGACTGAATCCGAGCTTCGCGTGGCTTCGCACTCGTCGGGTTTATGGACCTCGCCGTCCTGGTGAAAAAAACACGGGGGCTCTGTACCCATTGAGCTACATCCGGCTAAGCCGGAGCCAGGAGTCGAACCTGGGTCTCCACTGTTTTTGTGCGAATTTAGATTTTGCTTCTATAGCCATCGAACGGCATCCGCTAACAAAGTGATAATAGCAGACGGTCAGCGCGAATTCAGCGTCGTCGAACTTAATGGCTCGCTCGTCGCGCGTCTTCGTTAGGCCTCGTTCGCTACTGCGGCCCCAAGCACGTATTGCGGGTTGCTCCACCAAACCCTTCAGCGAAGAGACGCACACATAGTTACTCCGCAGGAAGACTTGGAGACGGCGAAGGAACCGGCACTGTCGCGTCAGGAAGCACATTGAACAGAGAGGCCAGGGCCACTATAAGCGCGACCAGAAAGAGCCCAAGGAGCGCTAAAGCAATTCCACGAATCATTCGGGTATAGGTCCCGCCCCAAAGGTCCGGTTTCTCGACGCTGGCAAGCATCCGTATTTCTGGCATTGATACCAAGTCGGCCAATTGATCCTGCAACCTTTCGAGCGCTGCCTCACCGGCACGAATGAGTTGACGGTTACGCAGATCCAACAGCGCAAAACAAACCGCCACGATGATGCCGGCGATGCTGAGAAATGAGGCGACCATGAAGTTGGCTGACTGATACGCAACTCCGTAACCCGCGAGTAGAAAAGCAACACTGACTAGGAATAAGTTCAACGACTGCATTCGCTGAGCCGCATGAAGAGAGAACCAGTCCCATGCGTGCTTCAGCGCAACATCGTCGAAGTCGCCGCTCGTCGACCTTCCAAGGCGACCACGTTTGGATTTAGCCATCTGCCGGCCGGCCGTAGTTTTCGGGCACAGTGCTAACTCCCTCGCTCAGGTCAGAAAGCAGACTACTCGCGAACTCGTCCAGTGATGATCCGCAACACCTCCCGCTCCAATACGGCAGCAGAATCTCATGGCAAGGTACAACGCACTTTGTGCCCAACTCCGATAACAGCTCTTATGTCCGGCTCCGCCCGGTGCGACCTGTCCCCGGTCTACGCTCCGTGCTGGGCGAACGACTTCGCGTTCCGCCACTCGAAGTAGACCCGGTTGTGCGGCGTGAAGGCCGGCGCGGTCTTGCCGGTGAGCGATTTGGTAAACGCGGCGAATGCTCCCGTCTCGTCGTGTCCCGGCGCCAGGCCGATCGTGCCGGCCGTGTCGACGCGGAGCATGCCGTCTTCGAAGAGAGCATCGCAGCCGAAGACGCAGGCGGCCATGACGACGTTCCGCCAGTCCTTGCGCTCCGGCTCGCTGCAGGCCCACCGCGATTTGATGTGGGCGGTCCGCAGGTAGCGGACCGGGTATCTGCGCGCACACAGCCCGCACCGGTACGTGGCGTGGTTGCCGAAGAGCGCCGAGCGGAGCCCTCCTTGTTCACGGCGGTACTTCACCACGGCGACGCCGTCGGTGCCCGTCAGGTCAAGGAAGAGCTCACGGTCGGTCCGGTCCTTGTCTCCTACGTAGGAGTCGGCTTCGGCAGCCGTGGCTGTGACGACCAGCTGCGCAGCGGTGAACACCGCCACCGCGACAGCGAGATCGAGGGGGAAGAAGTAGCCGTTGCGCACGTTGCCGTTCGAGTCAAACGGTCCTCCCGTGCCGGGCGCGGTACGGCGGAGATCGAGGGGGATGTCGTCCCGGTGTACGGGGACGTCGAAGGGCTGGAACTCGTCGAGGTACACGGTGCGCCCCGTGTCCCCTTCGCGGGCTCCGGTCTCGAACTCGTGAGGGCGAACGGCCGGAGTGCTGGCGACCGCTATGCGGCTGCCGAAACACCCTCCCGAAGCAGAGCGTTCTCCAGACGGCACAGCGCTGCCACCGTGGCAGCACCGCGCTCAGCCGTCGTCCCTCTTGAACGCCCGGTCTAGTAGCGCCGCGGTCTCCGGGTTCACCAACTCCCTGCGCTGGATGTAGTGCATCACCGTGATCCTCGTGTCGGTGTGGCCGAGCAGCTCTGCCGCGAGCTCCACGCCGGCGTTGTCGTTGACCGCTGTCGCCACCGTGCGACGGAACATGTGCGGGGTCACACCGGCGATCCCTGCTCCCCCGAGCACCCGTCGCAACTGGCGGCGCACGTTCGCGGTGGTCAGCGGCGTGCCGTCGCGGGACTGGAACAGCAGCGAGTCGAGCTCGAGGCGGCCGGCGTTGGCGAGACGCCGCCGGACGGCGTCAGACGCGAACGAGGGCAGCGCCACGGTCCGCCGAGACTTGGCGGTCTTCGGGTGGTCCTGCCGGAAGGTCTGCTCGCCGTTGCGGCTCACGATCGTTCCGGCCAGGCGGATCGACGGCACTGCGCTAGTGATGTCGACATCACGGCGGCGGATGGCCAGCACTTCCCCGATCCGGGCCGAGGTACCGAGCATCACCTCGACGATCGCGCCGAGCTGGCCATCCGGCAGCGGGCCGGAGACGTGGTCCGCGCCCCCTTCCCAGCGGGCGATCGCGGCTCGGATCACGTTCACCTCCGGTGCCGTCAGCGCCTCGGGGATGTGCGGTTCCCGGCGGAGGCGGGAGACGTGGTCCATCGGGTTTCGCGCCAGCACCTCGTGCCGCACCGCCAGCTCGAGCGCCAGCCGCAGCACCACCCGGGCCTGCTTGGCGCGGTTGTACGACCGTTTCGCCAGCTCCTTGATGAACCGGTCGCAGCGGGCCACGCCGATCTCCCGCAGGGTCAGGCTGTCGAACGCCGGGGACACCAGGGTGCGCATGTTCCGCTCGTACAGGTTCCGGGTGGTCCGGGAGATCCGGCCCTCCATGTCGATGTCCGCCAGCCAGTACTCCACGAGGTCCCTGAACAGGCTGTCCGGCGTCAGCGTGGTGTCCGCCGACTGCAGCAGCGACCGCTCGACGAGTCTCGTCTTCAACGCGCGCTCCGCTGCCTTCGCTGTGGCGCCGGAGCTCTGCACCTGGCGACTCTGGCCGTCCCAGTCGCGGTACCGGGTGCGCGCCAGATATCGGCCGGTCGGCGACATGCGTGTGCTGATGTCGCCGAAAGCGCCGATGCTCAACCGTTGCTTGGCCATCTCAGCTCACCGCCGATCGGTGCGCCCGGGCTCGCTGGTGGGTTCGCGTTGCTGGGCGATCCAGGCCCGCACGTCGGAGATCGCGAACTTCAAATGCTTGCCGAACCGGTAGGCGGCGGGGCCTTTGCCGTGCACCCGCCAGTCGTAGACCGTGGAGATCGGTATGCCCAGGTAGGCCGCCAGCTCGTGGACGTCCATCAGGGGCTCCAGGCCCCACTCGTCGGCGGCAGGAGAGGTTGGGTGTTCGCCGTGGATGCTCATATCCAGAAGGTGCGCACGACGATCCCGGACGATCGGGAGGGACCGAGACCGACCTCGGCGCCTCGGACGACAGTGCCGGATCGGCGGCTCCGGACGGCTGAAAGTGGTGACGTAGTGGTGACACATCAAATCCTTTAACCAAAAAATCTCGGAAACCCTTGAGTTTCCGAGACATTCTGTCGGGCTGACAGGATTTGAACCTGCGACCCCTTGACCCCCAGTCA